>Ga0247742_10000340_pt1 | contig 39875 bp, 74 predicted proteins | sample UWRJL208509C2_FD_180944 | JGI IMG/M metagenome (GOLD analysis project Ga0247742, IMG submission 180944) | Plant litter microbial communities from Arlington Agricultural Research Station in Wisconsin, United States - UWRJ-L208-509C-2 | ecosystem: Environmental > Terrestrial > Plant litter >...
TCGCCAAATGCAAACTCTAAACTGTCGCTTTCTTTATATTCTTCACTGCTTTTTTTTTAGTAGTATCTTTAGGTAAATTAATTCCCATATGCTCCTTAAAAACTTCAAAAACTTCTAACCATACTGGCACCAAAGTTTCATCAGGTTCTCCGGCTATCATTTCATTTATATTTGAAAAATAATCAGGCTTAGATATATCTTTTGCGAAACAATAGCCTTTTACGCCAACCTTTACCAAATCAGACAAAATAATAAGATAATTATCCTGCATTCTTTCAACCAAAGTTGTCATTACCGTAGTAATGTCTGCGCCATACATTTTCTGAAGTTCAGCCGATGCATAATTATTAAACCAAAGGGGTATTTCTACCCCTGATAATTTAATTTCTATTTTTTTGTTTAACATATTTTTTTATGTTGGTTGCACGTTTACTACTTCCCCAGATCCGGTAATAGTTACATCAGTTCTAAATACATCACCTGAATCGAACTGCTCTCCTAAATCAGAAATATAACCACGACCCATTCTGTAATAAACAAAATCAGCAGTCGCTATGTTTTCTATTTTAAATTGTCTCAGTTCCCCATCATCATCAAATTCATCATCCTTCCAAAGCTCAAAAGCTTCATCATAAGAAATAAATCCTGTTTCCGGTATTTTCGGAATAACCATTGTGTTAGAAAATGACCAAGATTTATCACCAGGCAAATTCTTTGCGAAACTTCCGCTACATTTGTTTGATATCGTTATTGTATCAGTAGAGCCGGAAAAACCGTCTGATTCCGAACAACCTAAAATTAACCAGTCAGGCACATCTGCTGTACCCATATTTACACTGATTAGGACTTCTTTTGCTAAAATCTCAGCCATAATTTTTAAAGTTTAACAGCTAAGAAGCTGTATGTTAGTAATTTTCTGTATACGTAATAAATATTATTCTTGTCGCTTAAATCATTATCACTTTCTCGTGTTGTGTTTCCAAGTTGATAACCGTAAGCTGATAAATCAGGATCTAAAAAAGTATCAGGATTTACAATATTTTCAACCTGCTCTGCAATGTCTTCAGCATCACTTCGCCCAATTGGATCAGTGCTACCTGTTACAATATCAATTAATATAGACGCATTGTAACGCTTACAGCGCTTAATTTGTAATTGATTAGATGTTTGACTTGATAATAGAATGTAAGGATATGAAATTCCATCAGGAATAGCGTAAGCATCAAACAAAGGAACTTCGTTACCATTGTAGGTTACGTTGCCATTTAGCGCTGTAAAATATGCTGTTCGTATCGCCTTACTTAATTCCATCTAAATCTAATTTTTCAAGTTCTGCTAACATTATTGCTGTGTGTTTTTTGAATGCCGGTATTAAATACGGTCTTGGGGGAATGTTTACTTGTTTTATTCCTGCGCCTTTGAATTTAATTGCGTAATCTTCTAATCCTGTTGGCACATCAACTAAACCGCCTGTTCCAAATTCAATATAAGGCGAATAACGAACCGTACTTCCAATTACACCGTTTAAACCATCTACTTCACCGTTAATACTACTTCTCAATATTCCTAAATCAACCGGAGCCGAACTTATAGCCTCTGTTTCAATATTCTGAACCGTTTCAGTTAGAATCTCAATATATTCCTCTTTGTACTTCTTAGCGAAGTCAGTAAAAAAGGATTTGTTTTGTTTAAGTCGTAGCTTCATTTCTTGATGATGTTTCCATTTCGGAATTACAATAAATATCAATCTGCGTTCTTAATGGATCAACTTTTATATTGTTAACTGTAAAAATAAATCCTCTACACGTCATTCTATCAGAATTTAAAACAGGGAAATCAGGTCTGTAACGTATTTTAAAATGAACGTAATTAACTATGTTTTCTTGATTGTCTATTAGCTGTGGATTAGAACGTTCTTCTACAATAGCCGCGAATGTGTTTAAATATCCATCGTATGTAGTTGTAAATCCTCCGCTCCCATTCGATACCCGTACAGCTCTTGAAAAACTTAACTTCTCTCTTAATTCCCCTGCTAAAATCATAATAATGTGATGTTACGATATGAATTAAGCATGTTTTTAGCTTCATCCATTAATCCCTCTGCTCTGTATTTGCTTTCAACTACATTTTCACGAAAAATATATAATCCTGCAGCATAACGACAAATAGCGATTCTAATCGCATCATCAATCCAGTCTTTAGTAGTAAACTCAATATCAATATCAGTCCCGCCTTCTTTTAGAATGTCGCCTTTGTTTGTGAAATTGGCAGTTGTCACTTCGTCAACTTTGCCGAACATCAGCTTGTAATTAGTTGGTAATGACAAAGCAGTTAATCCCATTGTTTTAACTCCGAAACTCAACTGTGACCATTTTTCTAAGTATTGTCGAGCAGATTTAATGTAGATTTCACATAAAGTATCGTCAGTATCAAAGTCAATTCTTGCGTGTTGTTTAAAAAACTCTAATGTAACAGGCTCTTCTTCCAAATCCTCAATAACTGAATACTGAACACCTGACGCAGTTAAATGACCGTAATGAACGTCACATATTTTGTCGCAATTTTTATAGAAATCAGCCATTGTGTGATATTAAAAAAGCTCCTCCAATTTCTCAGAGGAGCTTTTGATTATGAAAAACTATTTATTAAGTTGTAGCGAATGATCCAGAGATCACCCCTGCTTCATCGTAAACGATTGCTAAAATTCTTTCTTCAGCACGAACTGTGATTAAGTTTTTAATAACGTTGTCACGGTCTTGCTCAAAGAATCTAACTTCTGGAGACATTCTTGAAATAAATTCAGTAGCAGAAGGATCAAATACTAAGAAATCTCCTTGTGGTACGTTTGGCGCTCCAATTACTCTAGCTCCACCTATAGTCAACTGACCATTGATAACTACTACAGTTCCCGGAGGCAAATCGTATTCCCCTGAACCAACCGCTTTATTTAAAGCAATTAGGCTTACAACATCACGACTATTCATTAAAATAGTAGGATTAAAGAAATATGAATCAGCCAATTGACCGAAAGCAGCATCATATATAATCTCTACAGGAATAGTTTTGTCACCATTGTAAGGTGTAGAATTAGCAACCAACTTGTTATAAATCTGAGTGTTTTCGGCAACCCAAAGACCAGTACGCCCAGTAGTTAAGAATCTTGCCAAATAACCTTGTAGCCATTCAATATCATCAAGCATTTCGCGTTTGATACGAATAATACCCGCAATCCAAATAACTTCTTCAGTTACTGGCTCAAATAATGGGTGTAGACCTGGTTTAGCTACCAAATCCTCAATATCCCCGGTACCATCCCAAACGCCTGCGGCTCCAACACTTCCGTTTTCTTTTAGATACTGAACAATTCCTTTTGATGTAGACCCTGAAGGAAGTAAGTTTCTAAACCATTGTGGCATAAAAGGCTGTTGATACATCCCCCTTGCACGGTCAGTTGTAGCAATTTCCAAAGAATCACCTGAGAATGCCCCGGGATCTAAATCTTCGTTTGCTTTAGTAAGCATGACACTAAATTTCGTGCCTGTTTTACCAACCATTCCTTTCATTTGCTCTTTGATATCAGAAAAACCATCAGCAAAGTATTCTTTCAAAGATTTAATACCTTTGCTTTTTACTTCTTTGATCCCTGCTTTTTTCAAATCAATTACAGCCGCTTCAATATCAGCCATTTTTGTTTTTATTAAAGCATCGATTTCTTCAGATGTTTTATATCCTTTCGCTTCTATTTCTGTGACAAGTAAGCTTTTTTCAGCTTTGAATTTGTCTTCAAATCTTGCGTCAATTTTGCCGTCTAAGCCTTTAAAACCGTTGTCTACGATTTCTTGAATTTCTTTAATTTCCATATTGTTTAAATGAATGAATTAATGTTTGTTTTATTTGCTCTGCTGTCGGCTCTACAATCAAAGTGTTGTCAATCAACGGCTCTTTAGTAAGTGACTTTAATATTGTTTCAAGCTCTCGCTTTGTATTGTCATTGAAATCGAAATCATAAGCTTTAGACAGATAAATAAATGCTTCATCTATACTGTTCATTTTCTTTACATCTTGAACCAAGCTTAAAGAGTTCGCCGCCCACGCAGTTAAAAATGAATATTCCCAAAGTTTATATTCGGTAATTATTGAACGATTCTTTTCATCTCGCTTCATTACCTCATACCCTATTGAAAGCTCTGTATTTCTATTATTTTCTTTTTTGAATTTAATGTGATTGTACATTTCTTTCCCATCATTGATTGATTGGTCAAATTTAGTAACGGTTTTTAATCCGTATCCATCTCTTGGGTCAATCTCTAAAGGAATACCTACAGGTAAATTAGGGTTGTGATTTTTAAAAACTCCGATTCTGTGGAAATTCTCAGGCACAGTCTTTAAAAAACTGCCTTTTGCGCTTATATCTCCATCACTATCTTTTACATCGTAAACGTTAGCATAAGCGACTACAATCCCTTGCTTTTCGTCAAAGTCCTTTATCTCGTATGATATTTGTTTAAATTCCATGTTGTAAATTTAGTGATAATCAAAACTTAACTAAAAAAAACCGTAACGATGTATTGTTATATTGGTATTTTTGTTATATTTGCTTAACTAAAATATTTAATTATGAATAAAAAATATATAATGCCTTTCCTAGATAACAGCTCTTATAGTTATAGCGAATTTGAATTTGATACTAATATAGTCGAGCCACTTATTCATTTCGTTGTGGATAATGTACAAAACATAATAGAACAGACAAGAGGTGACTATTCGGATATCTTATTATGTATGCCTGAGTATTTAATACAGTTCCTTAAACAACGTTATGTAGATAGTATTGTAAATGCAATAGAAGTTGATGGACATGTTTATTTTTGCAATGTAAAAGTTCAGGTAGCTTATAATAACAAAGTAACTCTTTTTTATAATTCGTTAATACCAAGCAGAATAATTAAATACACTAAAGAACTATAGTTATGGAAATATCGGATCTAAAAGAAGAAGTAGGCAAGGTAGAATTGGCTATTTTGCACATGATAAATAAGTTGAACTATGAAACTGGCATACAAGTACAAGGTATTGATATAACAAGTTTTACAAGTCAAACAAAAACAGGATTTACAGCAACTACCATAACAGATGTAAAATTAACATTAACAATATGAATCAAAAAGAAGCAATAGAAAAAATAATCAGCGAGCCAAAGTTTTATATTGGCAAACTTCCTCAATCAACCGCATCGCATTTCGTTGCGAGTTATCGTAAAGGAATGAGTAAACAAAAAACAATTGACGAGTTTTTGCAGTTGTTTGGGTACTACAAAATAAAAGATGCAGAATACGCATTACAATTAGAAGGTAAACCAAGTAATTTGAAAACGAAATGAAAGAACTAATATATAATTTTGTACAGAAAACGAAATATTATGTTTACATTATTAGTATTTTACTAAATCTTTACGCTTCTATTGAAGGGCATTATTTTAACATATTAGCTTTAGTTTTATCTGTAGAAATATTATTCTTATCTCTTTTTAAAGACGAAATATTATGAAAGAAGAAGAAATAGAAAGAACGTGTAAAATTTGCAGTAAAACCAAACAGCTTAAAGATTTCAAAATAGCCAAAACTTGTAAGTTTGGAAGGTGTTATTATTGTACTAAATGCGTTAATATAAAAGGTAAAAATTACAGAAAAAAATACGCTAAAAATAATCCTGATAAAGTAAAAGCTATTTCTTTGAAATGGAGGGAACAAAATAGAGAAGCAGAAGTTAAGAGAGTTACCGAATACATAACCAAAAATAAAAAATAACATTATGAAACTAATATCAACTAACGATTACGTTTTAGAAACATCTAAAATGGGAATTGAATCATGTAGCCTTAATATTCATAACTCAATTATAGCGATCCGTTTCGAAAGAGTAGTTAATTACGCTAAGTTTTTAAATCGTCCTTTTGAACTGTGGATGTTTGCGCCATGTGATAAAAAAGGTGTATTTTTAGAAGTGCCTGCAATGTTTAAGCTTTTAGGAGAAACAGAAGAGGTTTTAAATTCTGTTGAATACAAAGAATATAAGTTGGCAAAATTGGCTGTTTTGTTTGAAGGATGGGAGGTAAGAAGATATAATCATCGTAATGAAATATATTTAAAACACAAAGATTCATCACGAATTATTAATTTAAATCAGAAAATAAATATTGATGATCTTAAAGATAAATTCAATTTGGTTTTAAATGAATCAGCAATTAAAAAACTAGGATTATGATAGACGAATTAATTTTTATAGGATTTATGTTTATTGTATTTATATTGGCCTTTCAATTTATAAACCTATTAGATTCTTTACTTAAAATATATGAAGCAAAAATAGAGCAATCACTTCCTGCAACTTGTAAACACTATTCTAAAACAGACTTAAATACTATTAGTATAGACAAAAAATCATATGACATTTCTAAGGAAAGGAAATTAGAAATATTTAAAGAGCATCACTTAAATAATAAACATATAGACATGAGCGAATTTAAAAAATACAGAAGAAGTCAAATTGCGGAAATTAGAGAAGTTGAAGATTTTGACATAGGATGTTTTAAAGCCTATGGTAAAATTGAGTACGAAACAACAGGAATAGTTTCAATTAGTCAGGCTGATTTAGATAATGGCAGCCCTAAAATTGGAGACATGATAGGTCGTAATCCTAAAAACCATAAAGATCAATGGCTTATTGCAGAACAGTATTTTAAAGATAATTTTGAAGATATTACCAAATAGCACAGTTCTTTATTTCTAACAACGTCGGGCGTTTTTCTTGATAGATAACTACCGACGTTATTTCTGAATTGCATTGACAACCTTCCCACCTTTCAAGCGTACATTCCCAATGATCGCCTTTAAATCGTAAATGTTTAACTGAGTATTTCAAAATAAATTGTATTTTTGTTGTTAATAATAAGGGGCTATAGTATAATGGTAATACGCACTCTAAGGTGAGTGTAATTCTGGTTCGATTCCCGTGTGCTCCACGAATGTAAATAAATAGTAAGTTTGGCGGAGTGGATAAACGTTAGCTTATTTTAGTCTGAGAGTGTTAATAAGAACTATACTCGTATGACCACAGGTTCGAATCCTGTAACTTGCTATTTATTTAATATACTCGATATATTCTTTACTATTCCTATTCTTTCTAAAATGAATACCGCCTGAATGCAATAAAGTACGCATTTCTACTTTATCAAAGCTTCGTACTATTTCTCTTTTCTGATCCATACAGTATAATAAATTTAAACTGTTCTCTACGTCCATAAATATTGATTCCGTTAATCCTGCATTAAATATACGCCTTGAAAAATCTACGTGCTCATATTTTCCTAATCCATAATTCCAATCAAACCCCCCTATAGTATCAATACATTTTCTAGTAACGTACAACATGCATCCGTTGCCTAAAGTATGATATTTAAAATGTTCTTTGCGTTTAAATGCGGTTAAGAACGTGAAACAAAGGTGTTCTTTACCTGAGTTAATATAAGGCAAATACCATTCGTCCGCTATTGGATAAGTATCATCATCAAACAAAAATATATGATCGTATTTAGCTAGTTCTAAGCATTTATTTTTAACAGCAGGTATTCCGGATCTACTTTCAAAACGATAAGTTGCGTCACAGTACGGAACATCAGAAGCATCATCAACAATTATTAACTCATACCATTCATCTGTATGCTTTTCTATTTGTTCGACAACTTTCTTTAAAGCTTCAGGTCTATTCCGTGTAGTTATACAAATACTTATCATACACCTAAATTAAATTTATTCTGGTCGTATTTTTTATTGAATATCTTAACTTGATTATCTGTAAGCTCTGTTCTATCTATTGCTGATACTGTTTTCAAAGTAGTAGAAACTAAATGCTGAACAATTGAATTAACTACCAACATAGGCTGTACATCGAACTGCTTACATTGTTCAATTACAACATCATCACTACAATAGAAGTTTACATCTTCATCGAAACCACCTATTCTCTCCCATAAAGAACGCTCTATCATAAAACACCAACCAGATAAATGTCTGCCTGTTTTATCGCCTATAGTATTTACCCTAATATCTCGCTGTCTTTGGTCACGTGGTTCTTTTGGGCTAACTAATGGATGATTAGCTTTAATAAGTTCATTTAACCAACCTGGTTTAAATAATAAATCGTTATTGGCTAACATTGCGTAATGTGCGGTTCCGTGTTTTATTCCAAAATTACCATAAGCATTGTAGTTAAATGCGAAATCAGGATGCAATACCGATGCATTCCGATACGTAACACCTTTTGCGCTCTCAACCACAATAACATTAATCTTTATTCCTTTTGCACCTGAAATAGATGTATTAATAGCGTTTTGCGTCATTAACTGCATCTGTCTTGTCTTACCATCCGAAATAATCACTACATCGACTACTGCAGGCTTTCTACTCTCAACAACATAAGGCGAATCTTCCTGCGCAACCGTTGTTTTTTCGTTGTAATCGTAATGATACAATACTCTGTTTATTTCATGCTGAGTTCTTAAATGTGGCTTTAATTGCTTTGAATAAGCAGAATCTTCACCGTTCTTAATATTCAAAAACGGTACTTTTAAGGCTATTTCTTTTTTAACACAGCAAATATGGTTTGGTAGTCTGTGGTAAGTATCGGTTGTATTGTAATCCTTTAGGTATTTATTTGAGTAATGGCATATTTTTGCAGGTTCTCCGTTCAAAGAAACAGAAGCAAGGAATGTAATTACATCGGCATTACTTTCTATTCCGGTTAACAGGCTCTCGATGTAATCAGGTTCAATCCTATCATCATCATCAATGAAAACAATGTAATCACCCTGTGCAATATCAATAAGATTGTTTCTTTTACTGCCTAACATTCTGGTTTTATTATCGATCAGGCACAACACTTCTACTTGCTTTTGTTGTTCAATTGGTAACGATTCTAATTGACCGTAAAGCATGTCTAAACATTTAGGTAAAAATGTATTTCTTCTTTCTGCAACGCTTGGAACTAATATGGATAGTTTCATAATTTAATTAAATTGGTTCTTTTTAATCGGTCTGCCGTTAGCATCTAATTTGTTTTTAAATATGATAATACACCTACAGTTGACGCAATTTCCGGCACTCAATCTACTATCGCAAGGATATTGAGCGGATTCCAAAGCCCCTGTCTTCATGTCTTGTAAATAGAACTCTTGCGTTAAATCTACATAAGGAACGTCCGACATTGCTCGATGTGTAGCACGAGTTCTTTTATCCATTGTCGGAAGCCATTTTTTTTGCTTAACGTATGTACTTGACGAAGCAGCTAAATATTTGCCTTGATTTGCACTCGTTATTGTTTCAGTTCTCGCAATAGCTAAAGATCTGTTTTTATTAAAATCAGTATCTTTTCTAATTGTTCTAGCAACATCACGCGCTCCTAATCCTTCGCCTATTCCTTTTTCTATTAAATAAGCAATTCTTTTACGTGTGGTTTGCTCAACTTCTTTTATCCTGCCCGCAATACGCACAGTAATAAAATCATTAAGCAATGAACGCCACATATTTATTGGAACCGAATCTGTATTAGTAAAAATGCTGGCTAATGCATCGATTAAATCTTTTTGTTGTTTTATACTCGGGTCATCGAATTCGCGCCACTGTATTTCTGCTTCCTGAATGGTTACGTCTGTATAAAGTTGCTTATAAATGGTTTCTAAACGTGAATTATAAATATCATACGCCATAGATCCTGATTCGTAAGCATCGGAAGCCGATTTATTAACAGCTTGTAAATAAGCGTAATATTTCTTTTTGTATTTACGTTCATAAACAGCCTGACGCCTTAAAAAAGCCTTATGAGATTGCATTGTCTGTTTAGCTTCTTTTAGTCTCATAATCCTAATTCATCTTCATCAACGTAATTCTCCTCTATTATATATAAGTCCTCTAATGTAGTTAATCCACTTGGGATAATAACCAAATGTCTTTCATTATCTTTTAGTTTATCGTAACCCATTAATGCTCTTCGTTCGTCATAAGTAAGCAAGTATGAAGTCATTGCAATCTCACTTTGAGTCTTAAGATCGTCCTGCATTTCAGGGAATATAGTATAATCATATTCAATTACTAAATCTAGTTTTAGTTTTTTCTTTATAAATTTGTTATAAGTGTCTTTTCTAGATTCTACTAATGGAATAACGCAATCAGTTAATGCAGCTTTTCTAGCTTCTTTGAAATTGTTATATTTCTTTTCTCCACCCATTAAATCACTAGGGTACTGATACACATTGCAGAGTTCGTTAGTCATTTCCGTTTTGCTAGCAAGTATATTCAGATCAACAGCAGACAATCCGAAAGCAGTCCATGTCAACGCGCTTGGAGTTACTAATATATCTCCTGCTTTATGTACTCCCTGATGCTGTTTTTTGAATTTATCTTGAATTGCAATAGCCTGTTCTTCACTTAATCCATCAGCTGATGAAGTGGCTCCTGTAATCATTCCCCCGGGGCCCATATTTTCGAATTGAAAACCTTGTGTTAAATCAGCATTCTTATAACGCCCTAACAAAAGCCTGCATGATTGCAAAGGGGATAATCCTTTGAATTGCTTGGTTGGTGATTGCCCAGATAAAATAGGGTTCCATTTTTTGAAATGTATAACTTCATCGCCTGGCAATGTATTTTCTAAATAATTTACTTTGTATTTAAATTCAGGAGAAAAAGGACTTCCAGAAACCAATATATCTACACAAGGCGAAGGAATAGAGTGTAATTCATGTGTTGAACCTACTGAAATGTGATAAGCGTAAGAGTTGCCTGTTAACAGTTTATATCCGTCAATATTATAGTTAAATTCACTTGTGGTTTGATAGTCGTTTGGAGTAAGTAAAAGTTCTTCAATAACGGTATTCTCTACTTTTTCATATGCTTCCGCTTTCATTAAAATGGCGCCAACATAATCACCGCTTTTCATTAATGCTTTGTACTTAAGCTCTTTTGATTTGCTTTTAACCTTAAACACTTCAAACGGAACTATTGTGGATTTCGATAGAATAGCTTCAATTAGCCCGTAAACATTAGGAAGTTCTTTATATCCTTTATCAATATAAGTATCGCTTTTTTCGTCAGGATAAATCCACTCACCGCTTTTAGAAAGCGTCCAATTCACGTTAAGGTTAACTGCTTTTTTAAAGAATCTATCGAATATACTCATTTTATCTATAATAAATTTCAGGTAAAAATACAAAATTATTTCACACTAAAGAACAAACCAATTATTTTTAGCCTCTATTTCAACTATTCCGGTTAACGTGTCTGGCGCATCATCAAATTTATTAGCTTTAAATTCTTTTTTGTATTTAGTGACTGCTTTATAAAAATCAGGCCATCTAACTGACCAATCAGAAGGAAACACGATTGTATTTGTAACAGACGCAGAATTAGAATAAATACGAGCTTCTTTATTAGATCCTTGATGAAACCATTTAATTTCAAGGTTTTTCTTTTTCTCTTTTACGAGCTTTTCAACTGCTCTAGCGAAACTACGACCTCCGTTATTCGATTCAATATTAGTTAAATTTACATTGTTTCTAAGTATTAAATCAGCGGTTAACGGCTCGGTTACTTCCATTGGTTCTGGCGTGTAAATTATATCCAGTACATAACAATGATCATCAACTTTGTCCAAAGGCAAGCCGTAAACAATAGAACATAATTTATCGGCTCCTGTATCTGCTGTATCGGTATAGTTTTTTATTATTTTAAATTCAGGCTTAGTTGAATATGTTTTAAATGCCGAATACATTAAACCATCTTTACTTACCGGATCGCCTTGATAAAGACAGTCAAATTTATCTGCATCTTTACTTCTTGCTGATCTTAATTTAAAAATAGAATGTTTCTCAGGATATAACGCTTCACCTTCTTTTCTTTCGTCAAAATCAGTAGGCTCACCCTCTTTTATGGCTTTGAAGTTAATCTTTATAAATTCGTCCTCTTTTAGCGATTTTAAGAACTCGTAAATATCTCCGCCTGTATATTCCTTAACTTTTCCTAATTCTTCTAATTTGGCTACTAAATCATTCTCAGACCAACGGGTAAAAACAATCAGCTGTTGGCTGTCATTATGTAAACGTGTTTCTGCAACAGATAAATACCAATCCCATACTCTTTCCTGAATTATTGGAGAATTTGCATCTTGCCAATCTTTATATAAATCATCTAGTAGTAGTAAATCTACAGCATCCCCTGTTAGTGGGCCACCAACACCTACAAACTTCATAGATCCCTCGCTGTTTACTGATTCTCTTGTAGTGTTTGTATTTGCTTTTGCTCCGGTATAGCCTCGATCAGGATATTTAACATCTGGGAAAATATCTGCGTAAATAGGTTCTCGCATTATTCCCATTATCTCACGTCCAAACTTCTCAGCTTTAGTAGCATTATAACTAATTAAAGCTTGTTTTAAATCAGGTCTTTTTCCCGCTATGTATGCGGGTAACCTTCGTGAACTTCCTTCTGATTTTCCGTGTTGTGGAGGCGCGGAAACAATTAAGTTTTTAATTTCGCCTCTAGCGAATAAATCAAGTATGTTGTAGTATTTTTTATGAAAACCAGATGATTGGAATTTTTTGAACGTAGCTTTAGTAAACGATAAAAGATCTTCAGATCCTTTTTCAATAGCATCTAAATAAAGTAAATTTTCTAACTCTAGTAATTCCTCATTACTTATCATTTAGCTTTGATTTCAATTCTTCTATTCTCTTTTGTCTTTCTTCAGTAGACAAATTACTTCCGTCGATATTAAAGTTATTATTGTCGACAACTTGCTTAGGCATGCCGTAACGATATTGCAACCATGTTTTAATTGCGTTGGTATCTCCTGCTTCTACTTTTTCCCCTAAAGCCATCCATACCGATTCAGGAACCATAACAGCGTCCATTTGCTCAATAAGTTTTATCTCGTCAGCTTTAGGTTTTCTGCCCGCTCCTGGTCTTGCTCCACCGTTATCTTTCCTGTCATCTGCCATAATTGAAAAAAATTGATTATTCAGTTTTACAACCAAAATTACACATTCCAATCGTAAAAAGCAAAAAACACGTAACTAAACGTGTTTTGCTCCAAAATTACGCATACCATTTATGAAGTTTTTCAAACTCTTCTACAACGTCTTTATGTCCTAAATGTATTAACAACATGCATAGTAGTGCGTCTGCTCTTCTGTGATCTAATTCCGTATCCCTCATTGAACTTTCAATAATATTCAACTCTTTAAGTTCCTGCAATATTTCTTCTTTCATAATCTACTTTATTTGTAATTCGTATTTAGTTTTTATTAATCGGGTATTGACATCCAACGAACAATATCGCTTAATTCGTAATCATCTTGGCGATACCAGTCATTAAATTCTGACCCATCAATAAAACCCGAATATAAAACAGCAATAAATGTTTCTCCTTTAGAATCCTGAGCAATAACTTTATCGCTTCTTAATCCATCCCAATTGCCTTTTTCTGTGCATATCGGATTTTTATCTTTTGTATAATTCCATCCCATCCCTAATAATTTACTTGGTTAAATTGTTATTTGTTTTTGTGCGGTTTTGGTTAGTTCAGGAAAACATTTAATTTTTATTAAACTCTCTATTGTTTTTTCTTCAATAGAAAAAATATAATTTTCATGTTTAACTACTGTCGTGTGTTCATAGCCAAACCCCTCAAACAAAACACGTTTTTTTGCTTCTTCAAATTCCATCATAGGTAAATAATACGCGTCTAATCCTTTTTTATCTGATTCTGAATATTCGTTAATAGGCTTATTTACATTGAAATAATTTTCCTCTTTAGGCTCTTCCAAAACAACCCAAACGCCATCAACAAGCTTGCAGGGAACGAACATCCATAATTCAAGTTTTTGAGAAAGGAAAGATGCGAACCGAACTAACAACCTTACTAGTATTTCTGCATCATTTATTTTGGCTGATTGTTCTAAAACAAAATCAGTCATTGATATTAGTTTCATAATCTATTCAAATTAAAAGTTAATCCAACAAGTGCGGAATTTATATTGTCATATCCGGCATTAATCTGTGCGTTTTCCGATACTTTTAATCCAAAACGTATTCCAACTGCTAAATATAATTTTTGTTTCTCCTGAATACCGTTAATACGTTGGTCTAAATATGCGGTTCCGATTTTTCCGGTTATGGTAATTGAATCAAATGTACCGCCAACTTCTCCAAATAAAGCCGGAACAACATCTGATTTTAGATCGTGCATGTTTCGGTTTACATCGTTTTTGTTTGCTCGTTTTTCAACTATTCCGGCATCGACTACAGAAGCAGAAAAACCAAAGTTTAAAAAATCTTCATCTTGGTATGTGTAACCAATTTCGATTGCTTTATATCCTGCTGATGCACGGATTTGTGATTGAGCGTTTACGTTTAGGTAAATTAAAATTAATGCGAGTGTGGCTAATTTTTTCATAATTATTTTGATTGATATATTTTACATTGGTTTAATAAAAAACAGTGAGTCCCTTTAATATCTCCGTTTCTTTTGAATTCAACAAGCCTTATATATTCATCACCTTTTAAAATGATTGCGTTGGTGAAATAAGACTTTCCGTTTACTACTACTTTGAATATAGTGGTGTATTTAGCATCTGAAAACTCAATATTAATGCAGGTTCTTGACTTTTCCTGAGCCGATGCACTGTTTATCATTGCAAATACGATTGTGAAAATCAATATAAAAGCAATGGTTAACTTAATTTTGTCTGATTTTTTCATGGTTTACTTTTTTTTGGTTTTTAATTCTTTCAGCAATAATGTTTTGATTGTGTTCGTTTCTGATGTAAGCCGATAATTCGCCAAAGCTGTTTAAAGCGAATATTTTAGCGTAGGTTTCATTTACTTTTCTTCCTTCTATTTTGCTTACGACTTGTACTAATGTTTTTGATTCCATATTTTTAATTAACCGGATATTTCACCGGCTTGTTTTTGGTTTATATAATGTTTTTTCTTTTTACGATTAAAGCAAGTTGAAATAATGTATTTGCTTTATGTTCTTCTTTTAGTCCTTTGATTCGTTTTTCAATTATCGAAATAGAATTTGGTTTGATTCCCATTTTAACAAAGTGCTGTCTGATTTCTTTTTGTTCTAATCCTCCCGCTAGTGATTGCAAAATTAATAAATCAAGTTCCGGATTTTGTTCTTTTGTATTCATAATATATTTTTTGGTTTAAAATTATATTCAAATATACGGATAACATTTCGAATAAAAAAGGATTTCCTTAATTATTTTCATTTTATTTCCCCCTTTCAGCGTAAACCGTTTTGATATCTGAATACGTTATGCTGGTTATCGACTTGGATTGCATGATTTCTTTTTTCTCATGAAGCGGTTTGTCTCTCCAAAATCTTAGTATTTTTTTCATTAAAACATTTGTAATTGGTTTTCTACTGAGTTTTTTACTATACCTAACATAGTTTGATAAATAGTATTTCCAGCTTCATAGTCAACAAGGTTGCGGGCGATTTTGAGCATTTTTTGTTCTCCTTTGTATTGTGTAAAATCATATTTATGAAACTCACAAAGTCCTTTTAATTCTTGTTTAGCCGAAGATATAGCAAACCTGCGATCATTTAAATCATTAGGTAAATTAAAATTTGTCCAATACAAATGACGTCCTCTTTTTTTTGCTTGTATAAGTGGCTCATAATACGGTATTACATTTTCAACAACCCATTTTCCTTTAAAATAATGCTGTAGAAAAAGTATTTCTTCATAAAGTTTCATGTCTGGGTAAACTGCTTCTGTAGTTGTATCGTAATTAGAACTGTTCCAATACCTGGCACGTGAATGCGTTGGGCACGGAGGACTTGACCAAATAAAATCAAATTCTTTATAGTGATCTAACAAGTATTGGTGTGCGTCTGCTATAATCACTTTGTCATTAGGAAAACGTTCTTGATACATTCTAGCTAATTCAGGATCTAATTCAACTGCGGTAACTTCGCAATCAGTCCATAATAATCTGTTGCCTCCAAGGCATGCGTATAAATTTAGTACTTTCATATTAAAATTCCGTTAATAGTTAATAGCTGTTTTAGGTTATTTGTTTTCTTCCAATTGCTTCACTACAAAATAGCCAACAGTTAGAATAGTCATATTAATTTTTAATATTATTTTTTCTATTACGCTATCATTTGTAAAAAATAATATCATACTTACGAATAGAACGAACAGCAATGCATTTGACTTTTTCATAATCTATTTTTTTAATGTTATTTCAATTCCGTTAATGGTTAATTCTATCCAACAACATAGCTTTCTCAATTAAGAAGTAAACCAAAATGTCGTTGTATTTTTCATGCACTTTGTCTGGTTTAGGCATAATACCTATTTTTAAATCGTTGCGTATATCTTCAACTGATATTAAATGTTTTAATAAAAATCCTTGCAAAACTTCTTCTGCACTTTTACCAGTTAATTGCGCTCCTCTATTAAAATTGTGATAGGGATCATTGTTTCGTCTATATTCTTTCCCTTTTTCAATCAAAAGGTTTTGCAAGTCTTCTAAGGTATTATTTATAACTTCTTCAAATTGTTTTTCTTTGTCGCTCATAATTTCTCTATTTATTTTTAGTTTTCAAATAAGGCTCAATTTTTGGGTAGGGGTTAATATATTCTGAACTTAATATACTCGGATCCTTTTTTAACGATAGATTTAAACACGTGCAGTTCGTAAACATGCCTGTCATCAATTTTATACTTTTTTACCAGGCAATCAATAAATGATTTGCAACAATTATCAATATCAGAACCTTTAGAACTAAAACCGAACTCAATCGCTAATTTAATGTTTAATGGGTCAGGATATTCGATTTTATTCGGCAATAGAAACATCATTGATTTTATAAATGCATCGTATTTTTTGCTACGGGTTCGCATGCCGTTAAAAGCCTCATTAACTGACAAAGGTTTAATGTTTATCGTGTGATTCATAAGCGCTGAGTTATTAAGTTACGATAAACCAAATTTACACGTTCTCGATTCTGCCCTCTTGAATGATAAAAAGCAATTAATCGAGTAATTGCTTTTTAGTGGCGATTCTTTTGATTTCATAATAAGATTATTTCTTTTTTAACATCATCCCAATAATCAAATCTAGGCGTAGGACTTACTCTGACCATTGTAGATTCTTTTTGTAATTCATCAACTAAAAAGAAAGCTGTTCTTTTGGATTTCTCCCAATCTTTTTTGCCGTTTAATACATAAATCTTGTTTACGTAAAATAATGCTTGATCTTTTGGACTCATAATTTATTTTCTATTGTTTTTAATACATCTTTAATTCTATAAAACCCTAAATTATTACCGTTATTAATAGCCGTTTGCTTAGCTAGTAAGTCATACTTATCACTTGCTAAGATTATAAATTCTCCAAAAGCTTTTACTATTGTACGGCTTGATTTGTGTTTTAAATATTCCTCGCATTTCTTTATTTGATCTTCTGAAATATTATTTTTTTGTTCCTCTAATGGTGGATTTGGAGTTTTTATTTTTTGGTAGTGGGTAACTAAATTTGCGTTTAAGTCGCTCCATCCTTTTCCATCAAAAACCTCAAACGCTTCTATTTTATTTAAAACAGATACAAAAACAAAATATAATCCTGATTCTGTTGGTAATTCTTCTTTATCTTTTATCTTTATCCAATCCATAATTTAATTTTTTAATTGTTAATATTCATCATTATTTGTTTCAGAATAATATATTTCTCTTTTTTCTTTGTCTGATAAACTTTCATCAGAATCTATTTTGTTGTATAGTTCTTCTTTAGTCATAATTAATTATTTTAGTTAAGATTATAGGTAAATAACTTTTTTCTTTTTTCGTATTCGATTTCAATTCTAAAAATCAGGCGATGATTTATTTTTAGGTAAATTATCTATTTCATTTTCTTGAATCTCATAAGGCAACCAATCATCATTAACCCCGAATAATAAATCTTCAAACGGAATGTTACGGCTATATTCACAAGTTACATTTGTAAACCCTGTTTCTTTATCGTTATCTATAAACGCAACCGTTTCGGCTTTCTTTAAAACAGAGCTTCCAACGTGTCCAACTGGCTTAGATGTTCCGAAATTCTTATGCAAAATACCCGTTATATGCATCTGTTCTTTTGAAGTCCATTCTAAAAGCTTCTCAGTTAGACCTGTAGCTTGTTCTAAGCTGTTAAAATCAGTTACAAGGTCTACATATCCATCAATAGAAATTAATCCAATCTGAGCCCTGTATTCACTTTCATAAATAATCCAGTCTATAAACTCAAAACGTTCTTTTGGCGAATATTGTCTAAGCGAAAATGTTTTGTAAAGATCATAATTACCACCGACCATATCACAAACACGTCTAACGACTCTCTGAGTATGAAATTTTGATTGTTCCGTATCAAATTCAATAATAAATTTTTCGTTCGTTTGATGCCCTTTAATTGAAGGATTTAAAATATTTGATTGTCCTCCAATATAACCTGCAACAATCATAGACTTAAAAAATGTCTTTCTACTTTTAGAAGCTCCAACTATACAGGAAAAATCTCCATAAGAGCCAAACGGAATCGCAAACGATGTTCCTTTGTATAAACTTGTACCAACGCTTATTGCAACTGGCTGTGGTTTTATTTCTTCAGCAGGATCAATATAAGAATCTTTCGCTATTTGTGAAAAATCTATTTTAGCCTCTGGAATAATAATTAAATCGTCTAATCCTGATAAATCTGCCATATCAAATATAATTATTAATGTTTTTTATAAATTCGTTTACCGTGTTGGAAAATGATTTAGTGACTTTTTCTTTTGTCCAATTAACTTTTATTTTTTCAATTATTCCTTTTTCGTTGGCTTTTATTTTTTCGGGTTCACTTTCCAATGATTCAAAATTAAATCCTAAATCTTTTAAATAATTGTTTAATTCCTGTTGATTAAGGTTCGATGTAAGAAAAGTTAAGTGATGGTCTAACGGTCTTTCTAATTCAGTATTTAAACTTGCAATTGCCCCTTTCATACTTCCTGAGTGATGCAGGTTTAAATTTAAAACGTAGCAAACTAATTTTGCAAAAAGTAAGTGATCGTTAACCAAAGCTTTTTCGCTTTCTAAAATCGTTTCGTTTATATTTTTAATTGCTTCTATGTCCTCAGGAAAAACTTGTTTCGGAACACGCTTATAAAGCTTAACTACACGCTCTATTGATTTATCAGATTTCCAACTCATGGCTTAAAAACTATATCCATCATAAAATCCATCACAACTTTTAGGCATTGCCTCCTGATCTTCAAATGTTGACCAAATATTTTGAAGTCCTTTTCTTTCTATAGACCAAGGGAACATTAATTTACCAAATTTAGTGCATTGAAAAACTTCTTTCTCTTCGTCTACATAATCCGTTCCGTATTCAGGATTATAATGCTTTTCAAATGAAACAAAAACCTTTTTCTTTGTTAAATAAGCACAACCATAACAAGCCTTTTTATTAATCGGATTATGGTAGCATATAATTTCGTGATTAACCATTGCGTGTTTTCTTTTCAATTCCTTTTTACAAAAATCACATTTGTAAATAGTAACATTGTTTATTTCTTTCATAATCTATCTTCTTTAATTTTTGGTTTAGGAAATTGTTTCTTTTGACTTGGTGTTAATTTATAATAAACTTCATCGCTTTTTAAATGTTCTCTAATCCAAATGCAAATTTCCTGAATATTTAATTTATAAGTTTTTCCGTATTTACCTAGAGAACCATTTCTAAGGGCTGTAATTATTAAATCAGAATCTAATGTTTTAAACTCTGAATAAATATCAGCCGTTATTTTGTTTAGCTTGTCTATTGATATTTCGGATTCTAATCTATCATAAACAACCGTTATAGCTATTTTTATATTATTGATTAAGAAGTCCGAGCCTTGCGAGTCTGGCAATGTCTGTAATTGATTCATCTGTTTTTATGTTTTTATTAATATTTTCTTTTAAGTAAGGTAAAGTGTTTTTAAGTTTAGTTTTCCAATTCTTAATTTCTTTGCCGTGTCCGTCCTTCCATTCATTTTCTACCCATGAATCGTACTTTGCTTTTACCGAATATTCATCTATAAAAGGCTTTTGTTCTTTAGCATATAAAATGAAATCTTCATACTCAGGAATATTATTTACTTTACTTTTATTTTCTATAGTATCCTTTACTATACTTTGTGTGTTATCGGCTACTGTAAGTTTACTTTTACTAGGTTTACGTATCCCTAAACCAATTAAAAGGAGTAATAAACCCTCATAAGTTATACATGTATTTTTTCTCTTAAAATATGCATCACTAATACTTTCAATAAATGACTGGCACCAAATTATTTTATTTTCCTTCCAAAGAACAGAATCAAACTTTCCAATATCTACTAAATCATTAACAATTGATAAAAGAATTTCTTTACTTACTTTACACTTTGCACTAAGAAACATTACTGTAGTCGGTTTTGATAAGTCTAAGTAATGATAATTAGTTTTTGCTAATTCTCTTAGTAATTTAATAAAGGTTGCAAATCCATCATTCCCGTAAGTTTCTTCAATGTAAAACATCTTGTTACCTTCTTCGCAATAAAAAGGAAAATAATCAACGTTATTTCGTTCAGGTCTAGCCATAATAATATTTACTAATAGTTAATTTTAAGCGCAAAAAAAAATTATAATTGTACAAATGTAACTCCATCAATGATTACTTTCTTCAGTAATCCGGATTCCAGCCTCTTGTAAACAGTAGGCTTTGAAACTCCGTAAGCTTTTGAATAGTTCTCAACTGTTTTTAATTTAGTCCTGTCTATTTTTAATGTTTCCATTTACTAATTGTTAATTTCTAAGTTTAATAAAAGCCCATTCTTTAAAACAGGCTTTTTTATATTTATTTATAAGCAAATATACTTTTTTTTATTTAAAAAGCCTAATTTTAACTAGCCTTAATTATTTGTAAAGATAGGGGGTTTTGTTGGGTTGTGAAAATTATAGTATTCTATTTTTTGCAATATTAAAATATGTTTCCATGCTGTAATTCTAATTTCATAATCCTAAATTTCATGCCTATTGGCGTTAGTGGGTTTTACTTCGGCATCATTCCGAATGTTTTGCTGTTTTCTACAAACTGATTTAATATTTTCAATGCCATTTTTATATCTGCTGTTTTTCTGACATGGATAATAGCATCAATCAAATCATCTTCATCTTGTTCTGGATTAGGTTCGTTTAGTTTTTCTAATTCCCTATTAAGTATCTTTATTGCTTCTTTCATCCCAATTTATTTTAAAGTTTCTTTGTTTGTTGAAAATGTTGAGGTGTAGTAAGTTTCTCCGTCTATACCTCCAGAATATAATCCGAAGTTAGTGGCATCAATAATTTGCTGTTCTTCGGTTTCTAAATAGTTTTTAGCTGTTGTGATTACGTGATTTGGAATATTATCACGTTCTTTAATCTCTTCTAAGTATTCTATATATTCCGTTAAGGCTGTTTTCATAATTTTAATTTAAGTTAGTTTTTGTGTTGGGTTATGAAAAAGTTTCATCGTAAATTTTAATTACTTTTTGATACGCTTCAACCCCTGATTCTCCTTGTACTTTAAGACCGAAATTAATTAGTTGCTCTTTTTCTTTTTCGATTAATTCATTTCGTACAATATTACCTATTCTATCAATAGAATCACAATCTGTTTTCTTTCCATGAAAAAATGTGTAATCTGATAACTTTACCAATCTTTCTAAAAATTCGTTCATTAATGTTTTCATTTCCGTTTAGGTTTTAATTAATTTTTTGATGGGTTAGTTCTTCGTTGTATAATAACTGATATAAGTTTTGTAATTGATGTGCGAAATCTATTTTAGTATCTATTTTAAATATTTGCATATCCCACGATATTAATTCAACACAGCCAACCAAAGAAATACATAAATTTCTCTTTCTAAACCAAAATGGATTTGTAGAGTGTTTTTCGAAACCTAAGGCTAAAAATAATTCTTCATTTAAAAGAACGGGTTTAAAGTGCTTAGATATTGATCTGTATCTTGGGTTATTATTAAACATTTCTAATTCATGAATGTAATAAGCAGATATTTTATCTATATGCCCTAACTCATTTATAAAAAAATTACCTGATCTTAATTCATTCGCTTTCAATTCACACATATCCCTATCTCTTTAATAATTTTACGTAACACTTCTCTATTTGTCGGTTCCGGCAACAATCGTTTTTTAAGTCGGGTGTTGTAGTTGTGGAATATTTGTTGGGTGGTTTTCATGTTAGTCTAGTCCGAAATATAAATCGTTGCTTAAATCATCTGTGTTTGATACTTTTAACGCTTCGATAAGTTTTGCTTTTGATTCTTTACATAACCCAAAACCGTAAGAACGATACCTATAAGAACGTTCAAAACTTGAAATAGGAAACATTAAATTACCATCAATAACCAATTTGTTAGCGGTTAAATCTTCAAAGAAAGTATCTACATAAACATTGTAGTATAAAATTCCTTCTTCTTCAATTTTTCGAGCATAAGCAAAGCGAGTTATTGAAAAGTCAAACATTGAAATAATTTCAATTGCCGTTCCGTAAGTATGACGAATTAATTCGATACGAATATTTGTTTTCTTATTTTTAAAAGAAACCGTATTATTGTTTTCGTATGAAAAAATATAATCCTCGTTACCTTCAAAAAATGATTTTGCGCTTAGAAAGTCTGATTCTTTTTCAAAGAAAATATCTAAATCTTTTATTTTCTGATTCTTAAATATATTCTTAAAACAACCGCCTGCAATAAATCCTGCATGACCTTCCATGTAGTAATCTAAGAAACGAACTTTATTGAACGTTTCTTTTGTTTTTTCTTTAAACTCCATAATTATATTTTTAGTGATTTTATTTATCTGTTGGTTTTACTCGCTATTGTCTTTTGTAGCGTTCTATTAGGTATTGCTTTATGCATTCGTAGCGTTTAATGTTTTTGTCAGAGTTTTTGAACGCTATTTCTATTCCGTTATCAGGAAATCTATTTAGCCAACTTTGTTCTGCCATTATTCTGCCATCGCACAACTCAATCATTTCAATAATTGCTAATTTTCTCTGGTGGTATTTTTTCTGTTCTTGCATGGTTATTCTAATTTAGAGTATTCAAACAACAATTCAAACTTACTCATTCTATCAATTTTAGGATCTAATGCTCCATCGTTTTCAAGACTGCAATATTCAAGTGTTGATTTAATTTGCTTAAGTCTTTCTTCTGTAAAGTGAGAATCTACAATTTCATTTAGACTATTGTAAAATTCAAAATACTTACTTTCAAATCTTGTATCTCTTACAATGTCGTCAAGTTCTTCTAAAAATTCATTCGTTAATTTCATAATATTTATTTTTAAGTGGTTAATTAATCGTTGTTGAATTGACCGTTACCGTAATACTTTTCAATCGAAGCGCTATAAGGCTGTGATGTTCTAGGTGTTGTAATCTGAGTAAACACCAATTCATTAAAGTAAACCGTTTCATATCCAAGTCCAACGCTTTTAACCAGTCGATTACACTTCATTACAATAGCTTTAACGCCTTGTTTTACTTTCGACCACGCTTCTATCAAAGCCTCAGAAAAAGTTACGTTTTGCATTTTGAATATTGCGTGAGCTGAACGGAAAATAATTGATTTGTTGTACATGATGGTTTGTTTTTGTTCGTCAAAGATATAAAACATATTTAAATAAATAACGCTTTTATTAAAATTTAACATTTTTATTTTTCTCCTTCTGAATTTCCTCTTTTTGAATGTTACGAATGAAATCCATTACTTCCTTTTCTCGGCTCATAGGAATTAAAAAGTTTTTTCTAATCGGGTTAGGAATTGGGTTTCTTCCTGCGTTTCTGTAAGTTGATTCTTTTTTCGTAAACATTCTTCTTTGATTAAATTAAATTCTTCTTGCATTTTTTCTAAATATTCTATTTCTTTAAATATAAAATTTTTCCCCTTGCATGTTTCTGAATATTCTATAGTTTCTTTTAAAAATATTTCAAAAATAGAACATGTGTTTTTTTGGTTTTTAGTAATAAAGCCTATAATGTTTAAAATCCTGTACACTTCTTGTTTCGGATGTAAATCAAAATCTATTTTCATATTAATTATTATTTGTGTTTTTGCCTTTGTTCCAATTATACCAACTATTTGTTGTATGTTTAAACGGATTTTTATGTTCAAATTTTGATTTCTGACCTAATAAAAAACTTTCTTCATCAAAGTAGCTTTCAATCCAAAGTATTTGTTTTTCATTTTGGCAAAACTCGCATTTATTTACCCGTCCATCATTCCCTGAAGGGTAATAGTGATCACAATCTTTTTTCATTTTAAATAGCCATTATTTGTTTAATATCCTCGCCATGCAATAAACATAAAATCTCTTTGTAATTTGATCTCATTTTATATCTTATATTTAAAAAATAAACTATTTTGTTATCGATAATTTCAACAGAGGCTCCTTTTCTAATTGCTACATTGCTTTTTTTAATTGCTTCTGTAAACATTTTAACTTTTAGTTCTGATTTTGACATGATATTTATTTTTAGCGGTTAATACTTCAGCAAATTTACAACTATATTTTAAATAAATAACGCTTTTATTAATTATTTTCAAAATTTAACATTTCAGCATATCACTAAAAAAAGCCGAAGTGAATCGGCTTTTATAATATTGGGTGTATTTAATGTTATATTTTTTCTAGCATGGTGTAAATTTCTGAAACTAACCTAACATTATAAGCTTCATCATCTGATATACTAATGTCGAATTCTTTTTCAAATTCCATTACTAATTCAACAGCGTCCAAGCTATCCATCCCTAAATCGTTAGATAGATTAGTTTCGTCTTGAACATCCTCGACATCAGCTCCTAACTTATCGGATATAATTTCTTTAATTTTTACTTTTACTTCTTCTGTTACATTCATGATTATTTTTGTTTATTTATTATTAATTCATTGTGTTTAATTTACTCGGAAAAATAAAACAATCCGTTTTACCTCCAAAATAAAGGACTCTATAGATTAAATCCTGTTGATGTATAGTAAAGTACTTTTTATTGTTTTCGATGCGTAATTTACCTATTATTCGTTCTTTCTTTACAACCATTAAAACCTGATTGTACATTACATTGCAACTCTCTGCGATCTGCATCATTGTTCTATCCGTCGCTTCCATCTGCCTCTACTGTTTCAGGGTCTATTACTTCGATGTTGTTGGGGTTTGTTTGCATGGCTAAAAAGGGAGATCATCGGGTTCGTCTGTATCATACGTTTGAGGTGGATCCTGATTTATAGGAGCCTGATTCGTTGGATGATTTGAATGGTGTGTTTGCGGTGCGCTTCCTATTCTTTCAATTCTCCAACCTTGAATACTATTGAAATATCTGGTTTCTCCTTGTGGATTAACCCACTCACGACCACGTAAATTAATGCTTACTTTTACGCTTTCCCCAATTTGATAAGGGTCAACTAAATCGCATTTATCCTGAGCAAACTCAATTAAAATGTGTTGCGGATATTGTTCATCTGTTGTAACAACTAATTCCGACTTTTTAAAACTTGAAGAGACTTGAATATCTCCTGACTTGTACTTTACTTTTCCTACTACTTCCATAATTTATAAATTTAACATTGGTATTAATTCGTTTTCAATATATTTTCGAGAAGCCAAAACCATTTTCTCAGCTTTTTTAATGTAAGCTTCATCGTAACCAAACTCAAAAACTTTCTTTCTTAGTGAATCTGGCAAATTATCGTAACTAAGCATTTCAACTGCGATATCCCAATCTTCAATATCAGGTTCGTCTTTACCTAAATCTCTGGCAAGATCCCAAGAAAGTTTGTTTATTTGTTCTTCGCTACCATTTTCTAAGCAATAACACAAACTGCCTTTTTTTAGCCCTTTTAATTCCTGGTAAACTTGAATTTGACCGTAATAATTTTTATCCGGTTCTGTTTCAAAATAAGGGAATGTGAAACAATCAAAAGGCACTTTTGCATCGATAACTATTTCGGGTGTATTAGTGTCATAAGTTCCGGTAAAGTATTCGTTTTCTAACTCATCATCATTTTTTAACAACTCAATTCCGTAATGCTTACTGATTCTTTCAATGGCCTTTTTCTCCATTGCTTTACCTCTAGCAAGGTATTTAGACCTAATATCTTTTTTCTTGCCTGTAATCTCAGATATAAGCCATTCTTTGCAGTATGATTTTGCGCTTTCACTTAGTATTACTTCATCGACAATAGGTCTTAACCTTTCAATCTCTTTTTCATTCTCCGGAAACTTTTCATTTGCAATTTGCAATGCAGACTTACATTCTTTATTTTTAAAACTTTTTAGTCTTTCGTACAATGATTCTCTTCTTGATAAAGCATCATCGTACTGCTCTTTATATGATTTTCCTGTGTGATTAGTCATTAATAAGCCAATCTTTGACGCCCTGCACTTAAATGGTTTAATTTTCATCTTGTAAAGCTTTAAATTGTTCTTCTGTTAAATCGTATTTTTCTAGAATAGCTTCAATAGTGAATTTCTTTTCTTTGATAGCTTTTTTTGCTCCTGCTAAATCTTTTAATTCTACCAACGGCAAAACATCAATTGTCATTGGAACACGTTTGTTTTTTGAAGCCGTTACCAAAACACGTGTAGATTCTGGAATATGTGAAGCATGACTTATTCTAATTCCACCTGTTTCTACTCCTGCCCATTTTACCGTATCATCACGGTAAATCGTTAATCTTCTGCCGTGAAATACTGAGCTTTCAGATCCCCATAATTGTACTAAAACTCTACGCATTGATTTACACGGCTTAAACGGCTTGTTATTATCTCCGTAAAAGTAAATAGAAACTGGTTGCGCTTCATCTTCGCCTCCTTTGATGTTTCTAATTTTAATTGTTTTTGATCCTGAAATTAAATCGTCTGCGTTTAATTGATCTGATTTCGGAATTATTGTTTTTGATAAGTCCATAATATTTATTTTATTGGTTTAAATTATTTTTGTTTTTCTATGAAATAATGCCATAGAATATATATTGTAATCGCTTCTAAAACAGCACCTGTCATGAGCCAAGTTAAGTTTATTTCGCTTAAAAAAATATGTACTAAGCTTATGCAGATAGCATTAATAAGCATTACTATAATTGTTCCTTTGAAGTAGTTTTTCATAATTAAATTATTTTACTGAATGAATAGGTTGTTGAAAAGAAGCCACGATTTTTACATGTGAGTGTCCAATTATCCTTATTCATTTTGGTTATTGTGTTTTTGATTCTCGATACCTTTCTGTACGGTATTTTTATATGGACTGTGATGTACATAATAATTCAGGGTTTTCGTGAATGTTGCCTATTATTTCAGTTCTGCCATGAGTTCCACATGAAATTGAACAATGTGAATAATCATCGTATTTTTTACTATATATTTTTACTTCCCAAGAATTATCGTTAAATTCTACAACACCTGTTTCAGAAATATCAATTAAATACTGCTCTAATGTTCTTGGGTCACTATCTGATTTTGAACTCCAATCTGTGTATAAAATGCGAATAATATCTCCCTCATAAATATCAATACCGCTTTTATCTTTTAATCCTGTGAATTGCATTAGACTGTCAAATATAAAACCATTGTCGTAAACAAATTGATGAATACTTTTTCCTAATTTAACTTCGCTGATTGATTGATCAAAATCGTAATACATTTTTTTAGTAATAGGATTATATGATCTAAACTTTATTTCTCTCATAATCATATTTATTTATCTGGTTAGTAATAATATTGTTTTTAAATACTTTTGCCTGTTGGTGTATTTCTTTGGCGTAGTGGGTTGTGGTCTGTATTGTTGTTATTGCGCCATTTTTAGACACTATAACAAATTTAAAAGACTTTCTATACACTCGCTTTGATTTCTTTCGGATTTTCGTTCCGTAGTGCTTGAATAGTTTTGGATTCATGGTTTCATGTTTATTATAAAACGAACTAGCATAACTATTGCCCCGATAAGCGTAAACAAATATAAGCCAGAAGAAAAATATTTTTTTTTATTAAAATTAACCATGAATGCCCAAAATGACAATGCTCCGAAACAATAAATAATAATTGTTATAATTATATGTTCTATCATAATATTTAATTAAGTTGGTTAATATTATTATCAACAGCCTTAATAATCGCATTCACATTCGGCATCTTAACAGAATTGCTTTTATTCACGTAGTCGTTGAATTGGTTCTTTAATACATCTTCAATTGTTTGAACTTGGATAAAGTTATGTTTATTTCCGGAATATTGGTTTTCTAATTTGAAAACATTAAAATCCCGTTGGCTGTTGGTTATTACTGCAATTGTTTTCATAATGAGAATTGGTTTACATAAAATTCATAATCATTTTTGTTTTTTGGTTTATACGAATTTCCAGAAGTTTTTCTTTTATCCTTTACCAATACATAATATTCGTGTACCCAATGCTTTACGAATCCTAAAACATCTACTCCAATATTAAAGTAAGTAATCGCTATAACTGTTTTCATAATATCACTTTGTTTTTTGGTTGTTAATAACTGGTTTATAATGTATTTTTTTTAGTCTAAATTCTGAAGCTAATTTTTTCTTAAAGTAAATTAGCATTCTATCCATTTTTTCTACTAATACAGGATCTATATTTCTTTTGTACTGAACGTGATGCAATTGTTTTCTTCCCATAATTTTGTAATTAAGCAAATACTAAATATCCTTGTTCACATTCTTTTAAGTCGATGCCTAGCTCATTTTTTACCTTTCTAATGCATCTTGAATTATTAAAACATTTTGAAAGACCATTACTTTCTATTTCTTCTACGATAACTTCAGCAGATCTTCTTCTAATGTTTGCAATTATTGTTTTTGTATCTTTCATAATAAATTGTTTTTAGTGATTAATTCGACTACAAATATAATGCTTTTATTTTGATAGTACCAAATATAATTTAAAATTTAACATATTAAAACAACAAAACCGCTCCAATTAAGAAGCGGTTTTGATAATCTGTGCGGAAAACCACCCCCGCGATAAACTCTAAAAAATCGTAATTATGAAAGAAAAACACCAAAAGTATTAATTCGTGGTAAAGATAATTATAATTTAGGAACTAACGGCAGTTTTTTGTAAATACGGTAAAAAACGTAAATAATTCCAATAGGAATTAAAAACCAAAGTAAATTAAACGGACTGAATGCTTTTTTGTCTATCTGTTTTGAACTGTTTTCTTTTTTTGAATCTAATACTTGCCTAGCCGATTTTTGTTCTGTAATCGATTTCTTTTTCGATTCCTGCGATTCTGTATTCGATGCCGTAACAGTATTATTCTTTTGCGTTGTTTTACGAACAATCTTTTTTACGTTGTTCAATATTACCTTTGTGCCGTCTTTTTCGATTACAAATGATTCTTTTGACGCGTCCTGCGGTGCGTATTCAGTTTCTTCAGTAACAGTTTCGTTTTTATCGTCAGTTTTTTCCGTTGTAGTTGTTTTAACATTGGTGTCGATAACCAATTCTGTTTTTGAATTATCTGTTACGGTCGATTTCGTTTCTTCTTTAGAAACGCTTTTTTGAACCTTGCGCGCGGAACATGAACACGTTGATACCATTAAAACGTATGCCAGGCAAAACCATATAATGTTTAGTTTTTTCATTTGTTATAAGATTTATATTTTTCATTGGCTTTTTTTAATGATTCGTTATAAGGTTCACGCCCCCATTTTTTAGCCATTTCTTTGTACTGAGATCCGTTATATATTGACGCTACAATATGCCAGTTTTCTTCAACTAAAGCGCGTAGCAAATTATGATCTGTTTTTATGAACTTTATAACTAATTCTATTTGATTGTCGATTGATTCTTTTGAATAATCCCACATTTCGCCAACGGTTTTAAAGCCAAGTCTTTTGTAGTGAAAACCCATTATTTGACCCAATCCTATAGATGTTGATTCCATTGCTGAATTAGGATTTTTTTTGAATGCATCGTTAAAAGCAATCCATTCTCTTGACTGTACATCTACTTTGTTAATTGACCACGACCCAGAAGGAGTATAAGGCGCTAACCTTTTCATCCATATAGGTTCAAATTGAATCATCAGTTTACCCGTGTCAGAATCAAAGCCCTTTCCTCCTGTTTCAACTTCTACAAAAGAAAGTAATTGAGAAGGCTTTAGTCCTGCTGATTTTGCCTTACTGACAATTGTATTGATCAATATTTGTTTCATTTCTTATTTTTTAAGTTCAATATAAAATCAAAAAAACTTTCAGTTGCTGCTGTCAAAAATATATCTACGTTTAGTTTGTATATTAAAAACTCTCCTATTTTATCCGAAAGTATCGCTATAATTGCAATTACAATTGAAACATTATCAGGATCAAAATAACCACGAACCCAATCCGAACAAATATAAGCGCCACCTACACCGATAACCATCGATAAAAAAACATTTAATGCTGTTACTTTTGTTTTATTGCTTTTCATCTCTATAGCTATTTTAAGCCCAACCGCCAAAAAAGCAGGAAACAATATCTTAATAAAAAACTGATAAAATTCACTTGTTATTAATTTTTCCGGCATTGTGTTTTTGGATTATAAGCCAAACAATTGGCAGGATTAGAGCTAAAATTATTTCGTTAAGACTTATTTTCGTATTGTCGAAAAATATCTCATCTAACAAATTGCTGAAAGATAAACAAATTAACAAAAAAGAAATTACATTTTTAACGGATAATATATAATTTAACACACATAAAAGAAAGATAAATAATGCATTTCCAATATAAAAAACCGGAACACCAAACTTTTTAAGAATAATATTCCAGAATAGATATGTTGAAATCCCAACAATTAAAGCTATTATTTGAATTAATTTAACCACGGTCATTGGGTCTGTCTCCAACTATTGGTTCTTCCGGTGGCGGTGGATCGGTCACTAGCATTTGGATGTTGTCAGCAATATTTGTTTTTTTGTCAATAACATTGTTTATGTATTGTTTCCCTCTGCTGAATATTTTTTGAGCAATATAAGACCCGAAAAACCCCATTAATCCAAAAGTTGTACGTATAAAATCGATTATTTTAGGATATTTAGCGCCTACCTCCCCAAATATTAAAAACCAAAGGAATATCATTGCTATCGATACCGATATACCCAAAGCATCCTTATTCAAATAATCTTTTACAGTGAAGTTTATATTTGCTTTTTCGGCATCTACAATTAATGAATTTGCTTTTATGCAACAGTGTATAAAAACTCCTAAAAATCCGCAAGCGAATAAAATCAAAATATTTTCCATATTTATTTGTTTAATTGTTTATTAATTATGGGTAAACTCTTATTTCTAAAGTAGCATTTGAATTTATAATACCGTCAGTAGCCACCATTGAAGAATCCCAAGTTTTTAAAGCAATATCGTTGGTATTAACACGACTTGCCTGTAGTACTTTTACACCGGCATTAGATCCTCCTAAATCAAAATTAATATAAGTTTTGTTTAGAGTGAATACCCCTGTCGCTGTCAATGTGTAGAACCCTGTAGACGTATAGGCGTAAGTAGGCGTAATACCTAGTGTGTTTTCCAATACAGTCACCGTTGGCGCGCTTGTTCCTGATTGAGAAATTAAGGCTGTATATACTTTATATGGTCTTGAGTTTGCCAATACAAAAGCGGTCGTAGCAATTTGCGTAGTATTAGTTCCTGCTGTTGCAGTTGGCGCTGTAGGCGTTCCGGTTAATGCCGGGCTTGCTAGATCGGCTTTTAAATCTAACTGTGATTTAATTACAACATGATTCGCAGTTACTCCGGCAATAGTAGATAAGTTACCAATAGGCAACGAAGCGTTTCCGTTTCTGGTTATTTCCATTAAAGCCGTACCGAATCTGGAAAACCTAAATGCCGGCGTTGTAAGGGTTGAATAATCCACATTTGTTCCCTGCCTTACATTTAGCTCCATATCCGGCAGAGGATTTGTATTTGGTGTACCTGATATAATCTTTAATCCTGTGGCATCTGCTGATTTACTGAATATCGACGGAACTGTATTTGATGTGGCCGCATTTCCGTGCGCAATGCTTCCGGCTATTAAACTGTTTACATTCGCATTGTTACCGCTAGTGCCTGTAAAAATATCTAGTTTACTTATAGGAGAAACTGTGCTAATCCCTAAACGTTTATTAGTGTTATCCCATATAAATCCGCTATCTCCCGTAACTGTACTTGCACTATTCCAAAAGGAAATATAACCGTTTGTTCCTGTTCCGGTAACAATATTGGCAGGTATCATCTTTATAAAATCTTCGTACCTGGACGTGTATCCTATCGTTTCAAAATTTACATAGTCTTTTAGTCCATTGTAACCATTGTTAATAGTTACTTTAGAATCTGATATACCTTTGTTTATCAACTCTTTTAAAGTGCTTTGGCTGTCAATCCTAAAAGAATAAAGCTCTGCTTCTTCAGTAAAAGTAGGCGTTCTGTTATGTGAACTTGCATCACATACAACTGATAAAATCCCTGTTCCGGACTTTATTAAACTAGGATACCCGTAAAATCTGTAATCCGAAGCTTTTGGTCTAGGAATATTATGCTTTAAAGAATATGCTGTCTGAGAACTATAAACAGCTTCTGCTTTTTGAGTGTAAACCCTGAGCATGTCATACATTTGAGAAGGGCTGTCTGCATGGGTTATTTTTCTTTCAGTGGTGACAACTATTAAATCGTCCGTAACACTATCATAAAGCATTCCAACTGGAGTGCCAACTGAATAATTTAAATCACTCCATAAATTAGTAACGCCTTTGTAAGAGAAAGTAACACCGTCTGAAGAGTTATATTGATAAAAAGAAGGCTGTCCTGGGGTTGAATAATCGTTATTTCTGGCAATAAGGATACTTTTACCTCCGGCAATATCTACTATTACGGGCTCTACTGCATTATTTGATATTGAATTTACTATTACTGAATTTGTAATAGATGTAAAGTTGTTTGTTGATTTGTAAAGCCTGAATTTATTTACTGCGGATTCTGTCAGATAAGATGCAAAATATACGTCAGAACCTCTTTTTAATAACGTGCCAAAAGGGACCTCGTTAGTTATGGCGACGTTATTTTCTATTATTATATATGCGCCCCAAGTTGCGCCGTTGTCAGTACTTTTAACGTATCCAATATCTACATGTGTGCTAGTATTCGCTTGATACCTCCTTAACACAACTACCACATCGTTATTTGGCAAAACCCCTAATACATAATTTCTATCATCATAAGCGTCATTAAATATAGAAAATTCCGCACCCCACGAAACGCCTTCGTCAGTGCTTATTTTTCCTGCCAAATATCCATCATTCCCAGTATGTAGAAAAGCCGTAGATTTTCTGTAAACCATTAAAATATTATTATTTGACAGCCTTGTAATATGCGGTTCGGAATTTGAAGATGTTTCCGGATCGTCTATTTCTTTGTACCCGTTAAAAAAACGACCTGTTAATTCTGCATTTGTATATCCGAAAATATTTACCGGATCTATTTTTGATACAGTAATACCATCTGCGTCGAATGCAGGCAAAAAATTAACACTTGTAACCGTTGCCGGAGTTTTAATTTTTAGCGTGTTTGTAGTTGTTGAATTGTAGGTTGGAGACTGCAATGTCTGTCCGTAACTCGATACTGTAAGTAATAGTAAAAAAAGTATTTTTTTCATTTTTATATTGGTTTAATTATTGCGCCTGCATCAGGAGCGAATGTTAACGTTAAAATATTGCTTGCTTGCGACCAGTCCGCATCGTCTAAAGGCGCTCCGTTCCAAAAAACCATATTTGCTAATGCAGTTGTTGTTAAGTCAAAAGTTGTTTGTATTCCGTCCGCTGTAAACTGTCTTTTTGGGAAAGAAGATACAGCAATAGAAGCGCTGTCTATAGCCAATTCTACTCTAGCAGGATTGTCGATGTCACTGGGCAAACTAACAGGCAAATACAAAATTGTTCCAACAACGTACCTATTCCCAATCCATCCCCTGAATTTATCTCCAACCTCCCAATCTAATGGCGTTGTTTTTCCTGCTAAAAGTACATAAAAACCCTCTATAACAGTTTCTAATCCGTTTGAAACGTTGTTTCCTCCAATTCCAATCCAATTAGAATTAGTAACTCCTCCAATTAATAAATAAAGCGTTTGAGTCTGCTCTACGAAACATTGAAGCCCTTGAAATCTACGAGTTAAAGAAATGGCATCACGTTCTGAAATAGTCGGTTTCCTTATCCTATCATCAATAGGCAGACCTGCCAAAAGTTGAAAATTATCATTTATCTGCTGTGCCATTATTGAATATAATAAGTTAGTAAGAAATCTTCAAATTCACTTGTAACAAAGTTTTGTCTTAAAACCCTGTAAAGATAACCATTTATTGTAACGTCTGCAATATAAGTAAAACTGCTTATTATCTGACTCTGATACGAATTACTTATTTGAACTACACTGCCTAAACTAGCTAAATGAAGAAAGTAAATATATTTGCCACCCATATTGTCATATGATACCTGAACCTGTCCTATTGATTCGTCTTCAAACGTAACGGTGTAATCAGTAAAATTATCAGTGTCATAAATTTCAATATCTGTTCCCCAAAAATATTTACTCGGTTCTCCTATAGGGCACATTGTTAAATTTTCTCCAGAATCCTGCCACCTGTAATCTCCAAAACTGTCAGAATTTGAATTTCTGTCCTGTGTTTCGTATTCTGCTTGTCCTGTGTTTAATCCTGATGAATCTTTAACGCATCGTACATTTCCTGTTTCTTCCCATAAAGGATCTAAAGTATCTCCGTTTGTAATTCCTCCAGGAGCAATAGTATCATTACTTATCTGTGCCAAAGTACAATCTTCCCAATATCCTCTCTTTTCGTTTTTAGAACCTCTAAGCATTATGAATTTTAATCCGGGCAGATGATCGAACGAAATGATATCACCATACTTGTATACAACTGATTTAAAATCACAATCTAATAATCGATTAGGTTTGTAATATTGTTGCATTATTGATTTACACAATATCATTCCGATATCCGTTTTGCCAAAAGCGTTGTTAAATGTGTCCCATTTGTTTCTGCCTGTTGTATTAGTAAGAACTTTAATCCCAGATACAATTTCAGGGTCAATAGTATCTCCATTGTAAATGCGTATAGGGTCTTCTTGAAAAGTATAATTTACATCACCATTAGCATAAATATAATCTGTTTTAGGCACCTCTTCATCCGGATCAGGTATATACCCAAAATCCAACCCCGTAAATTGAGGTCGTGGAACAGCGCCCATGTTACTAACGGTTGGGTATTTACTGTCTACCATTTTTCCATCTTTTGGCTCTTTTACATTAAAAGCAGGAAATGTATTAGAAATCTTTCCTTTAGTACAATCTAAACCGTGTATTTGAAAATCTATCCTGCCCAAATTAGGAGGTGGCTGAACTTTTAAGTTAAAATCATACCACTTATGATTAGACTTCTCTGATGGTACCCAGTTAGTTCCGTTTGACGGTACCGTATGAAAATACCCTCTTAAATTTATACTATTTACTATTCCAAAAATACCGCCATTACTAACCTCTATTGTTGTTTTTGTCCATTCTAAATCATAATCTTCGCTTAGTGAGTTACTTAAATAGAAAACATCCATCTTAGTTCCGTTTACAATAGGAATGGAGGGATATAAAACCGCTTTGAAAACTGGATAATATATGGTTTGGCTGTTCAAAGAACTTATATAAATGTATTTAACCCATCCTCTCAAAGTAAGCGCGCTTACTTTTTGGTCTATTGTTATATCTGTTTGAGCAAACGAAGACCATACGGCAGGGTTTGGATCGGTACCCGCTGTGTTTGCTCCTCCGTACTGAATATGCATTTCTAATGCGTTCGTGTTTCCTCCTGTTTTTATTACGCTTGCAGGATCTAAATCGATAACTCTGCCTCTAGGAAACATTTTGCTGTCAATATCTCTTTGTCTTTCCCAAAATGGAGGGGCTTCCAATTGTCCATACTGAGTAAAAGGAAGTGCAAAATCACCGTTTTGAAGTAAATTAATAGGACTGTCCCCAACGCGAATAAAAGTGTAATCATAATTAACCCTGAATTGCTTGTAGACTTGATCCATTCTAATCTCTGCATCATTGTCTTTAAGAAAAACATCCTTATCTGAACAAGGGATAATCGTGCCTAAATCTGCCAATTCTCTGCCTAAATATCCGGCAGTATTGTTGTACTTTTTCCAATAATAGTCGTCTACTGCTGACTCATAAGATTTAACACTTCTAACTATTCCTCCCGAATCGATATAAAGCAGTTTGTCCAGTCCTTTTATTAAATAATACCCTTCTTCAGCAGATCCTGTAAAGGTATCATTAAATGCGCTGTCATTCATTCCAATAGTATTGTAATAAGAAAGAAAGAAAACAGTAGTGTCAAAGTTTATATTTTCGTTTTCCGAATAATACGCTTCATATTTCCATAATTGCCCATAGATAGAAGGAACCGGATTTGTGCCAATGTAAGGATCGGTATCTGTATTGTACGGATTAGCAATAACGCTGTCGGCATGTATGCTTTTAAATCTCCAAACTCCATTTTGCTGATAAATACGAGACCCCCATATATTGCAAATGTTTTCTATAATTTTTTTACAGTCCCAAGCCTCGTTTACATCTTCAAAATAAGCAATATCCTCTCTATCGGTGTCGTTTATGTATGTTTTTACATTTACGTATGATATTGCTAAAGGGTCTGAGTCTCTGGTATTCGTTTTAAGCAAAAGCATTGTCTGCTCGTAATAATCTACAAGTGTCCATAAATCAATGCCTAAATCCAATTTTCTAAGTATTTCGGTAAGTATTAAAATAAATGGAAATTCAGCACCATTATTATAGCCAAAATCCTGAACACCGTAAAACTGGTTATTATCTGTTTTAAACAATATTCCTTCCAAAGTGGACAATCCGTCTCTAGCTGTTAAAGAGGCGTCATAAAAACCTCCTTTTAAGTTGTAATCAAATCCCTCTGGAATAATAAAACCGCACCATTCTAAAACCGAATCTATTTTATATTCAACTTTGAATGTACGCTCATTACTTGTCCATAATTCTTCAAGGCTCAAAACAGCATCATTAAAAACTAAATTAATGGTCGCTTCGCTTTCTATAATAGCTTTAAATTTGAAATCGTCACTATTGTCATATGCAATAATAAAGGGTTCTGCCTGCCCAACCAATTCTATAGACGATCCTGCGAAGTTATCCTGCATAATCGAAACCCTGCATTGTTTGCCTTCAGGATTGCAAAAAGATATAAAATATTTTTCAGTATATGCCATTATCTGCTTTTTTCTTCTCGTTTAAGTAAAAGTAGTAAATCTGATCCTCTTAACTTAGTTTCGGCTATTAAATTATAACTTTTCTGATTTCCCTGTAATGAATTAGAGTTCCCATTTGCAATCGCCATTAACGTGTTTGCTTGTTGCTGACTATTCATCACCGCCTCTCCACTGTTAAGCATTGCCGGAATTTTATCGCCTGTATAAGATCCTCCTGGAACAATACCGCCGTGCGCGAATTTAATTCCAGAAAATGCAGCAGCTATAAATCCGATTGCCGCACCTACTAAAGCAGGTAAAACAAATGCGGCCGCGGGTCCTGTTGCGGCTGCTGTGGAAGTTGCCGCTGTTACTGCATTTCCTGTTGATACTGCGGCGTTTGTAGCGATACTACTTGTAGCAACAGCTTGCTGGGCCACAAGTCCCGCTAATTGCGCGGCCACTACTTCTGCAAGCCCCTGAATAACACTGCCTACAAATGCATCTAGAGCACTATTTCCCGTTTCTAAAGACCGTGATAAACTACCTGCTAAAGAGTCTATTGCTGAACTCGCGCCATTGGCAAATATCTCCGTATCTTTTTTAGCCTGTTTTAACTTATCTGCATATTGCTGAAATTCAGCACCACTTGTAACCGCTTGCAGAGGTATGTTTAATAATATTGGTTCTGTTTTTAGTTTAGTAAGATCAGCACTTAGGCTGTCTCGCATAATTTTAAGAATCTTATCATTCTGATCGTCTGTTGACTCTATAGGCGTCAGTTTTGGAACGGCATATACTTTTGGAGTTACATCTTCTTTTTTTGGTTTTGATGCCTTTACGACCTTGTCTTTTTCCTGTAAAAGTAAGATGCTGTCTTTTACAGCCTGATTCTCTCTTTCTGAATATTTTTTAGACGATGTATCTAATTCTTTTATTTCAGATACTATGTCCTTATATGCTTTTAAAGCCACTTGCAAATCTAAAGCATTGAAAGATCCGCTAAATGTTCCCTTATCTTCTTTTGCTCCTTTTTGCGCTTTTTGAATATCTAATATTGCCTGTTCCCTTTTTTCTTCTAAATCTAATCTTTTAGCGGCGTTTTCGCCTAGTTTACCCGCTATAGCCGAGGCTCTTGCTCTGGCGATTAAGGCCTTTGAAACATCGTCAACAGCCGTAGCAACGTTTCCGTTTAAGATTTGTTCCTTAGTTAAGTTTCCAAAATAAGCAGGGTATTCACTTTGAAGTTTTTTTACAGCTAAAAGTCTTTTTTCGGTAGACAAAGTAACATCGGATGCGGCCGAAACAAGCCCTTTAATAGAGGCTATTTCTTCTCCTGCTGTTTTAGCTGCTTCTTTGTTTATCTCAGTTAAAGCTTTCGCGTTTTCATCAAATTTACCAGTAAGAATATCAAATACATCGCCAACGGAAAGCCCTTTTTGAGCCATATAAGTAAGCCCTGTGGTAACTAAAGAAACCGCAAGCAAAATACCTCCGCTACCAAGCATAGACGAAGCTACCGCTTTTAACGCGGCGCCAGTACTCCCTGTAGATTTCTGTAAGTGTCCAAATGCCTCAACAGTTGCTGTGATATTGTTTCCAATACCCATTATTCCGAATGGCGCGTCCTGTGCAATACGAGAGAATTGGGTTAACGCATTGCTTCCGTCAGCAGTTTTTTTGGATAACGCACCAAAACCACCGCCTAAATCTTTTTGCTCACGTTTTAAGTTAGCTAATTCTTTTCGTAAATTTTGGGTAGTTACCGCGGTTTCTTTTTCGTCACGCTTAAGGTTATCTAATCCTTTCTGATATTCTTTTTGGGAAATAGCACCTTTTTTAAACTCAGAATTAAGATCAGCAACAGCCTTTTTATAACCATTAGTTACGGATATATTTTCTTTTAATTCAGCCGATGTTTTTTCAATGGATGAAGTGTATTCAGCTTGTAGTTTTTTAGCCTCGTTTAGAGATTTTTCCAAGCCGGAAATATCACCGACAATTTGCATTTCTAATACGTTAGGCATCTTTTTTAAGTTGTTTAAAAATTTCTAAAGCACGAGCATCACTAATTTTGCTCATTTGTTTGTCGCTAGGCAACGGCATCCATTTAGTTATTGGAGGCAGTTTATGTTTTGTTTTAACCGTAGAAGCGGTAGTGTATGCGATTAATCTGGTCTGCTCTAATCCTTTATAATATTTATTCATATAGCCGTTACAGGCATAATGAAACTCTAAAGGACTCATACAGTAATATTCATGTGGTGTCAATCCAAGTTCGCCAAATGCAAACTCTAAACTGTCGCTTTCTTTATATTCTTCACTGCTTTTTTTTTAGTAGTATCTTTAGGTAAATTAATTCCCATATGCTCCTTAAAAACTTCAAAAACTTCTAACCATACTGG
>Ga0247742_10000341_pt1 | contig 39790 bp, 42 predicted proteins | sample UWRJL208509C2_FD_180944 | JGI IMG/M metagenome (GOLD analysis project Ga0247742, IMG submission 180944) | Plant litter microbial communities from Arlington Agricultural Research Station in Wisconsin, United States - UWRJ-L208-509C-2 | ecosystem: Environmental > Terrestrial > Plant litter >...
TGTCAGGGGACGACCAGCGACTCCTGCGCTGCACGGATGAGGATTTCCCGCCCCAGCTCGAGGCCATTCCCGATCCGCCTGCCGCGCTCTTCGTCAAGGGCGACGCCTCGCTGCTGTTACGCCCGCAGGTCGCCATCGTCGGCGCCCGGCGCGCCCAGGCGCCGGGCCTGGCCAACGCGCGCCGCTTCGCCGCGGCGCTCGCCACGGGCGGCCTCGTGGTCACCAGCGGGATGGCCGACGGCGTTGACGGCGCGGCCCACGAGGCGGCCCTGGACGCCGGCGAGCCCACCATCGCCGTTATCGGTACCGGCCCCGACCGGGTTTATCCGCCGAAGCATCATGCGCTGGCGCGGCGCATCGCCGCCCAAGGCGCCATCGTGAGCGAGTACCTGCCGGGCGTGGCGTCTCAGCCGAGTCATTTTCCCCAGCGAAACCGGATCATCGCCGGGCTCAGCCTGGGCGTGCTGGTGATCGAGGCGGGGCTGCGATCGGGGTCGCTGATCACCGCCCGGGTGGCGGGCGAGCAGGGCCGCGAGGTGTTCGCCCTGCCGGGGTCCATTCACAATGCGCTGGCCGAAGGCTGTCACGCTCTTATCGCGGACGGCGCCCGTCTGGTCCAGCGCCCTGATGAGATTCTAGGCGTACTGGCGCCTGCGGCGGTCGAACTCGGTGCTGAGCTGAAGGCCCGGTTGGAGCGCTTCGGGGCCGGGCCGACGGCTGGACGGCACAAGACCGGCCCCTTCGACTGGCGCCAGGATGACGAATATCGCCGCCTTCTCGACGCCATGGGTTACGATCCCGCCTCTTTGGACGCCCTGATCGGTACGACGGGCTTCACCGCCGGCGCACTGTCTTCGATGCTTCTGATGCTTGAGCTCGAGGGCGTGGTTGCCTCCCTGCCCGGGAATCGCTATCAGCGCGTGGTCTGATCGCCGACGCTTGACAGCCGTCACGGCGATATGTTTCCAACTAAATATATACATACGCTGGGGTTCACTCGCCCCGGCGGACTTCGGAACCGACTAACGCATGGCTAAGAACCTCCTCATCGTCGAATCGCCGGCCAAGGCCAAGACGATCAATAAGTATCTGGGACCCGACTTCCAGGTACTGGCGTCGTATGGCCACGTTCGCGACCTGCGACCGAAGGAGGGTGCGGTCGACCCCGACCACGGCTTTGCCATGGCGTACGAGGTCATCGACCGCAACGAGAAGCACGTCGACGCCATCGCCAAGGCGGCCAAGGTAGCGACCAGCATCTATCTCGCGACCGACTTGGATCGCGAAGGCGAGGCCATCTCCTGGCACATCAGCGAGATCCTCCGGGAACGCGGCCTTCTCGAAGGCAAGGACGTCCAGCGCGTGGTCTTCAGCGAGATCACGCCGCGCGCCATCAAGGAAGCCGTCGCCAACCCGCGCAAGCTGTCGCACGACCTCGTCGATGCCCAGCAGGCGCGCCGCGCCCTTGACTACCTGGTCGGCTTCAATCTTTCGCCGGTGCTCTGGCGCAAGGTGCAGCGCGGCCTGTCGGCAGGCCGAGTGCAGTCGCCAGCCCTGCGCATGATCGTCGAGCGCGAGCTGGAGATCGAAGCCTTCACGGCCCGCGAGTACTGGACCATCCAGGCCAACATGGCTCACCCCCAGGGCGACTTCGACGCCCGCCTGGTCAAGCTCGACGGTAAGAAGTTCGAACAGTTCGACCTGACCAACGAGGCCGATGCCACCGCCGCGCGTGCGGCGCTGGAGAAGGCCGCCGCCGGCAAGTTCACGGTCGGCGAAGTGACCAGCCGCGAGCGCAAGCGCCGCCCCGCCCCGCCGTTCACAACCTCCACCCTGCAGCAGGAGGCCGCCCGCAAGCTCGGCTTCTCCACCAGCCGCACCATGCGTGTGGCGCAGGGGCTCTACGAGGGCGTGTCGCTGGGTAGCGAAGGCAACGTCGGCCTGATCAGCTACATGCGTACCGATTCCGTGGCCCTTTCGGATGACGCCGTGGCCGAACTGCGCGAGCTCATCGCGCGCGAATACGGCAAGGGCGCGCTGCCCGACGCGGTGCAGGTCTACAAGTCCAAGTCCAAGAACGCCCAGGAAGCGCATGAGGCGATCCGCCCGACCTCGGCCATGCACATGCCGCGCACGGTGGCCTCGTTCCTCAATGACGACCAGCGCAAGCTCTACGAGCTGATCTGGAAGCGCACGGTCGCCTGCCAGATGGTCCATGCCACCCTCAACACCGTGTCGGTGGAGTTTCCGGTCGCCGAGTCGGCGTTCCGCGCCACCGGTACCACGGTGATCGATCCGGGCTTCCTTGCCGTGTACGAGGAAGGCAAGGACCAGAAAACCGAGGACGACGACGAGCAGCGCCGCCTGCCGCGCCTGGCCCAGGGCGATGTCGTGCCCGTGGCCGCTGTCGTGGCCGACCAGCATTTCACCGAGCCGCCGCCGCGCTTCTCCGAAGCCAGCCTGGTCAAGACGCTCGAGGAGTACGGCATCGGCCGTCCGTCCACTTACGCAAGCATCATCCAGGTGTTGCTCAGCCGTGAGTACGTGCTCCTGGAGACGCGCCGCTTCCGTCCGACCGACGTCGGCCGGGCCGTGAGCCAGTTCCTCTCCGGCCACTTTGCCCAGTACGTCGATTACGACTTCACCGCCCGGCTCGAAGACGAGCTCGACGCGGTGAGCCGCGGCGAAGAAGCCTGGGTGCCGCTGCTCGAGCGCTTCTGGCTTCCGTTCAAGACCCTGGTGGACGACAAGACCGAATCGGTCGATCGCAACGAGGCCACCGGCGCGCGCGAACTCGGCGAAGACCCGAAGAGCGGCAAGCCGGTCTCGGTGCGCCTGGGCCGCTACGGCGCCTACGCGCAGATCGGCAGCAAGGATGACGAGGCCAAGCCGACCTACGCCAGCCTGCGCCCCGGCCAGAGCATGCACACCATTACGCTCGAGGATGCGATGGAGCTGTTCAAGCTGCCGCGCAACCTTGGCCAGTCCGAGGCGGGTGAAGACATCACCGTCGGCGTCGGCCGCTTCGGTCCGTTCGTGAAGCAGGGCAGCACCTATGCCTCGCTCAAGCCCGAGGACGATCCGTACACCATCGAGCTGCCGCGTGCGCTCCAGCTGGTGCAGGAAAAGCTCGAGGCGATTGCCAACCGGATCATCACCGACTTCGGTAACGACATCCAGGTGCTCAACGGGCGCTACGGGCCGTACATCACCGACGGTGAGAAGAACGCGCGCATCCCCAAGGACCGCGAGCCGAAAACACTGACCCTGCCCGAGTGCATCGAGCTCCTCGCGGCTGCGCCGATCAAGAAGCCGCGCGGCGGCAAGGCGGCGAAGAAGACGGCGACCAAGAAAGCCGCCGCCAAGAAGGCTGCAACGAAAAAGGCAGCCGTTCCGAAGGATGCGACCGCCAAGAAGACCGCCGTCAAGAAGACAGCAACTAAGAAAACCGCCACGAAGAAGGCAGCGACCAAGAAGACGGCGGCGAAGAAAACCGCCGTGAAGAAGGCGGCCGCCAAGAAGGCGCCTGCCAAGTCGGCTGCCGCCAAGTCGGTATCCCCGTCCGTCGACTGACATGCGTCGCTTCACTACGGCCACGGTCGATGCCGCTGCCGCGCTCGTGCGCGGTGGCGGCGTTCTCGCCTACCCCACCGAGGCCGTGTATGGCCTCGGTTGCGATCCACACGATCGCGACGCCTTCGATCGCCTCTTCGCGTTGAAGGGGCGCCCCGCGACGCAGGGCGTGCTGCTCATCGCCGCCGACTTCGAGCAGGTCGCGCCCTATATTGATCTCGCGGCGGTTCCACCGGCCGTACTCAGCGACATCCGCGCCTCTTGGCCGGGACCCCATACCTGGATTTTTCCACGCAGCGGCCATGTGCCCGCCTGGGTGGCTGGCGCGCATGCCGGGATTGCCCTGCGCGTCACCGCGCACGCCCCTGCCGCCGCCTTGTGCCGCGCCTTCGGTGCTCCGTTGGTCTCCACCAGTGCCAATCCCCACGGCGAAGCACCGGCGCGGGATGCCGCCACGCTCGAGCGTTTCTTCGGCGATCGCCTCGACGGCGTGCTTGAGGAGGCGCTCGGTGGCCAGGAGCGACCCACCACCATCCGTGACGCCCTCAGCGGCGCTATCATCCGCGCCTGAGAGGGGGAGTACGCCGTTGTCGATCGTCCATTCCGAGATTTCCGGGCGCCCGGGCGCCTCGCCGTTGCCGTTGCTCGTCGGCTCGCCTTCCCGGGTGGTCGCGTGGCGCGACGGCCTTGCCGTGACGGCGGCGACCTTCCTCGCCCACGTGCACCAAGTGGCTGCGACGCTTCCCGAGGCCGACAGCGCGGTCAATCTTTGCGAAGACCGCTACGCCTTCCTCGTCGCCTTCGCGGCCCTGGTGGTACGCGGCCAGACCAACCTGCTGCCACCCTCGCGGGCACCCCACGCCGTCGACGAAGTGTTGGCGAATCATCCCGGTGCCTATGCCATCGGTGAGCTCGACCTGTCACCCGCGCCTCCTGGCTATCTCCGCATGCCGGAGTTTGACGACGTGCTGCCCGCTTATGGCGAGATGCCCTGCATTCCGGCCGACGCGGTGGTGGCGATTGGCTACACCTCTGGATCGACCGGCAAGCCCAAGCCCAACGTGAAGACGTGGGGCAGCTTCGTCGCCAGCAATGCAGGCAACGCCAGCATGCTCGGCGCGGCCATCGGCGATGCGTTCCACGTCGTCGCCACGGTGCCGCCCCAGCACATGTACGGCATGGAGATGTCCGTCCTGATGCCTCTGCTATCCGATGTGAGCGTGCATGCGGGCCGCCCTTTCTTTCCGGCTGACGTGGCGAGCGCACTCGCTTCCTTGCCCGAGCCACGCGTCCTGGTGACGACGCCGGTGCACCTTCGCGCCTTGATCGAATCCGGCGTCAGCCTGCTGCCGCTGGCCGCTTTCGTTTCGGCGACGGCAGCCATGCCGGTCGAGCTGGCCGCATCGGCCGAGCAGCGCTTCGGCACGCCGCTGTACGAAGTGTTCGGCTCCACCGAGACCTGCGTGTTCGCCAGCCGCCGTACGGCGGTCGACGAGGACTGGAAGCTCTACGAAGGCGTGGTGCTGCATCCGCAGCCGGACGGCACGCTGGTGGATGCCCCGCAGCTTGCCGAGCCCATCGCGCTGGCGGACATCGTTTCGCTGCACGACGAAGGGCGCCGTTTCAACCTCCGCGGGCGCAACACCGATCTTCTCGAAATCGCGGGCAAGCGCGCGTCGCTGGGTGACCTCAATCGTCGCCTCCTGGCCATCGATGGCGTGCAGGACGGCGTGTTGTTCCAGCTGGGCGAAAGCGATGCCGCCGGCATTCGCCGCATCGCCGGTCTCGTCGTCGCACCCACGCTGACCGTCGACGCGGTGCTCAACGCCCTGCGCCACGCGATGGATCCGGTGTTCCTGCCGCGGCCGTTGCGATTGGTCGAGGCGCTGCCGCGGAACGAGACCGGCAAGCTCCCGCGTGCGCAGCTGATCGAACTCCTCGGCCAGCGCCCCGCCGACTAGGCCGGCGCTCTCAGTGCGCGCCGAGCGCCCCGAGTCCCTGGAGCATCTGGCGCGCCAGGGTCACTCGCTTGTCGGCATCGCCCGGGGTACGGATGTCGACGTTCATGGCGAAGAACCAGCGCTTGCCGTCGTGCTCCACCCAGCCGACATACCAGCCAATGTCACTGGCCTTGTCAGGGTCGGCATTGTCCTGCGCCGCGTTGGTGCCCCAGCCGGTCTTCGCGTGCAGCTCGTAACCCGGTGCCGACTCATAGATGGTGATCCGGCGGGCGATTTCCTGTGCCCGCGCGGAAAAGGGCAGCGTGCCGTCGGCCAGGCGCCGTAGGAAGGCCACCTGCTGCTCGGCTGAGATGCGCAGCCCACCCCCGAGCCAGAACTGGTCGATACCGCCGGAAATATCGTGGTTGCCGTAGTCGGCCTTGTCGATCCACGCCTGCATCCGCTGCTGCCCGGCGCGACGTGCCATCTCCTTGTAGAACCACACGGTGGAATAGCGCATGCCGCTGGCCAGGCTGTTAGCTCGGTTCCATTCCGCCATCGGCTTGCCTCCGATGGAGCGCACCTGGCCGTCCCAGGCCAACGTCTCGAATTCATCGGCCACCGCGCCCGTATCGATGGCGACCATGGCGTTGAATATCTTGAACGTCGACGCCGGCAGATAAGCGCGGCGCGCACGAGTGGCATCGAAGACGTGCATGGTCTTCGTCCCTTCCTCGTAGACCAGGAAGGTGCCGTGCACATGCGCCCCTGCGAACGCCTGTCCCCAGTCCGGGTGCTCCCGCCACGTGTCGGCATGGGCCGTCGTTGCGAGCACGAGGGCGGCGAGGGCGCCAAACAGGTTGGGAAGAAGGCGCATGCTGTGAATCTCCTTGAGGGGTGGTATCGGGCCAAGCCTGCTGGCGCGTAGAGGTCGTTCCAGGGCATCCAGGAGGCGATCCCGGGGCACCGTGTCGGCGACGCCGGGTAGAATGCCTGGTTCAAAGTCTGGAGACACCCATGAAAGTCCTCGTTATCGGCGGCGGCGGTCGCGAACACGCACTGGCCTGGAAGCTCGCTCAGTCGGCCCGCGTGGACGAGGTCATCGTGGCGCCCGGTAACGCTGGCACGGCGCACGAGCCAGGCCTGCGTAATGCGCCGGTAGCCGTGACCGATATCGACGGCCTGGCGGCCCTGGCAAAGAGCGAGGGCGTCGGCCTGACGGTCGTCGGCCCGGAAGTGCCCTTGGTTGCCGGGGTGGTGGATCGCTTCACCGCCGAAGGCCTGCGCTGCTTCGGACCCACCGCGAAGGCGGCCCAGCTCGAAGGCAGCAAGGCATTCGCCAAGGACTTCCTGGCTCGCCACCATATTCCCACCGCGCACTACGCCGTGTTCACCGAGCTGGCGCCGGCCCTGGCCCACGTGCGCAGCACAGGCGCGCCCATCGTCATCAAGGCCGACGGCCTCGCGGCCGGCAAGGGTGTGGTTGTCGCCATGAGCCTCGTCGAAGCCGAAGCGGCGCTTGAAGACATGCTCGGCCAGCAGGCCTTCGGCGACGCTTCCTCGCGCGTGGTGATCGAGGAATTCCTCGATGGTGAGGAAGCCAGCTTCATCGTCATCGCCGATGGGAAACATGCCTTGCCGATGGCGACCAGCCAGGACCACAAGCGCCGCGACGATGGCGACCTGGGCCCGAACACGGGCGGCATGGGTGCTTACTCGCCGGCACCTGTGGTGACCGACGAGGTTTCGGCTCGCGTCATGCGCGAGATCATCCAGCCCACGCTCGACGGCATGGCCGCCGATGGCGCGCCATTCACGGGTTTCCTCTACGCAGGCCTGATGATCGACAAGGCCGGTGTGGCCAAGGTCATCGAGTTCAACGTGCGCTTCGGCGATCCGGAGACGCAGCCGATCATGCTTCGCCTCAACTCGGATCTGGTGGACCTCATCGAGGCGGCGCTCGATGGCGATGTCACCAATGTGCGTGCCGAGTGGGATTCGAGGCCGTCGCTTGGTGTCGTCCTCGCCGCCGGAGGCTACCCGGGCAAGGTTCGCGCCGGCGATGTGATCGAAGGCGCGAATGCCGACTTCGGCGCGGACGTGAAGGTCTTCCATGCCGGCACCGCCCTGGCGGGCGATGGCAACGCCGTCACCGCAGGAGGTCGGGTTCTTACGGTATGCGCAGTAGGCAACGACCTCGTCGCAGCCCGTGCCGCCGCCTATGCCGCAGCGGAGAAAGTGCGTTTTGAGGGCGCGTTTTATCGTCGCGACATCGCCCATCGCGCGCTCGCCCGTCGCTGACGAGTTAACGCGGAAGCTCGGGTACACTCACCGCGACTAATCGGTGAGTGGCCACGGAATGTCCCAGTTTTCGCTTCTCGGCAAACGACGCTTCGCGCCCTTTTTCTGGACGCAGGCGCTCGGCGCGTTCAACGACAACGCATTCCGCAACGCGATGGTCATGCTGGTCGCTTTCCAGATGGCGCTGCCCGATGCGGAGGTGTCGCTCTACACCAACCTGGCGCCTGCGCTGTTCATTCTTCCGTACTTCCTCTTCTCCGCCACGGCCGGGCAGATTGCGGAAAAGTTCGAGAAGACCCGCCTCATCCGCTTCGTGAAGCTGTTCGAAATCGCAGCGATGGCTGTCGCCGCGATCGGCTTCTTCACCCACCACGTTTCGCTGTTGCTCGTCGTGCTGTTCCTGATGGGCATGCATTCAACGATGTTCGGGCCGATCAAGTATTCGATCCTGCCACAGGCGCTCGAGCGCGGTGAACTGGTCGGCGGCAATGCGCTGGTCGAGACGGGCACGCAGCTGGCCATGCTGATCGGCATGATCGTCGGCAACTCGCTGATGCTCATTGCTGGCTACGGCACGCTGGCGGCATCGTTAACCACCATCGCGATCGCCGTCACGGGTTATCTCGTGAGCCGTTCCATTCCGGCCGCGCCGGCCACGGCACCGGACCTGACATTCAACTGGAATCCGCTGAGCGAAACCTGGCGGGTCCTCAAGCTCACCCATCAGGACCGCGCCGTCTTCAATGCGGTGCTGGGCATTTCCTGGTTCTGGTTCTTCGGCACGGTGATGATCGCGCAGCTGCCGAACTACACGCGCCATGTGCTCGGCGGCGACGGCTCGGTAAACACGCTGGCGCTCACGCTGTTCTCGATCGGCACCGGCGTGGGCTCACTGCTTTGCGAGAGGCTCTCCGGCAAGCGCGTGGAGATCGGCCTCGTGCCGATGGGCGCCTTCGGGCTCACCGTCTTCGCGGTGGACCTGTTCTTCGCCCATCCTGTGGTGACCGCGGGAGCATCCCTGAACTGGGCAGCCTTCCTGGCGGTGCCCGGTGCATGGCGCGTTGCCCTGGACCTCACCATGATCGGTGCGTTCGCGGGTTTCTACGTGGTGCCGCTGTTCGCCTTCGTGCAGAGCCGTGCGCCGCGCGAACGCCTGTCACGCATCATCGCCGGCAACAACATCGTCAATGCGCTGCTGATCTGCGCCGCATCGGCCTTCGGCATCGGTTTGACGATGCTCGGTCTCAGCGTGCCGACCATCTTCCTGATCACCGGCCTGATCAACATCGCCGTCGCGGTGTACATCTTCACGCTGGTGCCGGAATTCATGATGCGGTTCATCACCTGGGTACTCGTGCACACGCTTTACCGCGTTCGCGTGGACGGGCTGAAGAACGTGCCGGACGAAGGGGCCGCGCTGGTGGTGTGCAACCATGTGAGCTTCATGGATCCGCTGATCCTCATGGCCAGCGTGCGTCGGCCGATGCGCTTCGTCATGTACTACAAGATCTTCAACATCCCGGTGCTGAATTTCGTGTTCCGCACGGCGAAGGCGATTCCGATCGCCGGGCGCCACGAAGACGAGGCGCAACTGGCCCGCGCATTCCAGCTGATCGACCAGGCGCTCGCCGCGGGGGAAGTGGTCTGCATCTTCCCGGAAGGCGGATTGACCAAGGACGGTGGCATCTCGACGTTCCGGTCGGGCGTCGACCAGATCCTTGCGCGTCGCCCGGTGCCTGTCGTGCCCCTGGCGCTGCGGGGCATGTGGGGCAGCATCTTCAGCCGGCGCGACAGCGCGTTGCACCGGTCGCGCCTGCCGCGCCGGTTCTGGTCGAGGATCGAGCTGGTGGCCGGCGCGCCGTTATCGGCGAGCGAGGCGAATGCGGCGGTGCTGGAAACCCGGGTGGGCGAGCTTCGCGGCGATAAGGCCTGAGTCAGGCAACCCAGGCCGCGAGCACGATCACCGCGACAACGGCAAGCCAGACGATAAGTACGCGGCGGATGACGCGCCGCGCATCTTCGAGCTCTGCCACGGGATCGCTTACATCCTGGACATAGCCGTCGCCTGCCTCGACGTCGGCGTCCACACCGGCGCGAGCCACTGCCCCAAGGAAATCCGGGTCCAGGCGCGAACGTGGGCTACCCGAGGTGTGGTGCCATTGCTTCCAGGCGCCCATGACGGCATCGAAGTCGGAGACCAGGGCCATGGCGAACACCATCAGGTGGGCAGGAATCCAGTCCAGCGCATCGGCGACGCGCTGTGCGGCCGTGCGCGTCGCGCTGTCCAGGGCGAGCGATGCATCGCGGCCGAGGATTTGCGCCAGCCGATAGCCGAGGCCGCCGGCAGGGCCAAGCAGCAGGAACCACAGCAGCACACCGAAGCGGCGGCGCAGGGCGCCGTAGAACGCCGCGCCGACCAGCGCCGGCGCGAACCAGGTCAGCGCGTCCTCGTCTTGACGCAGGGCTGCCATCGCCTCGTCGCGACGCAACGTATCGGGCGCCCGAAGAATGGCATCGATATCGGTTTCAATTTCTCGCGGGCCGAGGGCGTAAACCAGCACGGCGATCGAGAAGACCAGCCACGCGAGGTCGAAGAAGGGTAGTGAAGCAACCATGCCCGCGATGATCGCCGCGGCGACCACCGGCACGAGCAGGATGACGGCAACGCGTCCGGGTCCGGAGGTATCGCCCAGGCGGTTCACCCAGCTGCGGAACCAGCGGTCGTCACGCCAGCGTGCGAGCTGCGGCACGCTCCAGACGATGACGAGGGCAATGAGAATGGCGAGGAGACGTAGAGCCATGGCGAGCGCGATCCGCTGGTCGATGTCCTGATTGTAGGGGATCAGCCGCGGGGCGGCGCACTCGCGATGAGTTCATCGAGACTGACGCCGCGCAGGCTGAGCCAGTGCTCGATCAGTCGGTAGGACACCGAAAGGGGCGGCGGCACGCCAAGTGCGCCCGAGGCCATGCCGGTCACGATGTCGTCGACGGAAAACCAGCGCGCGTCTTCGAGCTCGTCGTCGCGCAAGTGGATCTCGCGAGTCCTGGCGGTCGCGGTGAAACCGACCATCAGCGACGCGGGCAGGGGCCACGGCTGCGACGAATGGTAGGTCGCGTTGAGCACTTCAACGCCGGATTCCTCGCGCACTTCACGCCGCACGGCATCTTCCAGCGACTCGCCCGGCTCGAGGAAACCTGCCAGGGTGGAATACCGCCCGGCGGGCCATCCACGCTGACGCCCGAGCAGGCAACGGTCGCCGTCTTCGACAATCACGATGATCGCCGCGTCGGTACGCGGAAAGTGCAGATGCGCGCCGTCCGGGTTCGTGCATTGCACGCGATGGCCCGCAGCGACGACGAGCGTGGGCGCGCCGCACTGGCTGCAGAAGCGGGTCTGCCGCTGCCAATGGGTGATGCCCTTGGCGAAGGCGAACAATCCCGCATCGAAGGCGGCAAAGACCAGGCCCGCTTCGCGCAGCGAAACACGGCGCGCGCCGGTCAAGGTCGTGAAGATTTCCGCCTGCGCTTCGTCGACGACCAGTGTGAACCATGCGACGTCGCCGGCGAGCCCGAGGAACGTGGCGGGAATATCGCCGAAGCGTTCCCCACGCATGGTCGGCGGCATCCATTGAGGTGCATCGTCGTCGCTGTGCGCGAATGCCTGGCCGTCGCTGTCCAGGACAAGGAAGCGACTGCTCGCGTCGCGCTCGAGCTCTTCGAGCCAAAGGCGGTCATCACGGCGCTCGGCCATGCGGTCGATGTCGATGCCTGCGAAGACGTTCTCTCGGGCGCGCACCGCCACGGCCCTGTCGCGCTCTTGCTCGACCGTCACGCCGCGCAGCCGCTCATGCGCTGAACGACGAACCACAGCCACAGGTCGTCTTCGCGTTCGGATTGCGGATGACGAACTGGGAGCCGCTGAACGACTCCGCGTAGTCGATCTCGGCACCGGTGAGGTATTGCAGCGACAGCGGATCGACCACGAGCGTGACGCCTTCACGCGAAACAGCGAGGTCGTCTTCCGCCTGGTCCTCATCGAAGGTGAAGCCGTACTGGAAGCCCGAGCAACCACCGCCGCTGATGTAGACGCGCAGCTTGAGGCCGGGATTGCCTTCTTCCTCGATCAGCTGGTGCACTTTTCGGGCAGCGGCTTCGGTGAAGATCAGCGGCGCACCAGCGGACCGGTAGTCCGGGGACGGCGCCATGGGGAAGGGGTTGTTCATGCCTCCCATAATGGCGCCGTTCGGCGGCAGGTCAAGCCTCCGCAGGCACCGGGGCGGCTTCAATGGCGGACTGGGCCAGCTGCCGTATCGTGGCCGGGGCGCGGTGGATCATCTTGCCGTTGACCTGGGCGCCGGCCGCCATCTCCAGGATCTGGTATTGAACATCGCCGTCGATCCGGGCCAGCGGGGCGAGTTCCAGGCGTTCCGATACCTCGATATCGCCGGTGACGCCGCCGTTGATCACCGCGTGTGGCACCTCGATGCGACCGATGACGCGTCCGGTCTCACTGATCGTGAGTACGCCGTCACCCCCGGCATCGGCATGTACCGAACCCTCTACCACGCCATCCAGATGCAGGGTGCCGCTGAACTGAACGTCGCCGCGAATGGTAAGGCCGCGGGCGATCAGGCTGGTCGCGGCAGCGCCGACGGAGGGTGCCTGGTTCTTCCGGTTACTGCTGAACATCGTTGACCTCGTCGTTTCGGGTGGCGTCCGTCCAGGGGATCGTGCTGGTGACGGGCTCATCGCCGTCGGCGCTCGCGACGACCCGCAGGCGTGTCGGCTTGAATCCGGCGGGCAGGGTGAAGCTCCCCTGGACCTGCTGGAAGTACTTGAATGAGAAAGGCAGTCCCGGCGAAGGCGCGGCCTGGCCGAGTGCCGGCCCCTCGAGCGTCGCGACCTTGTTGCCCTGGATGCCTTCGACGGCCAGGGTCAGGCTGCCCTTGAGCACCTCACCACGCCTCGCGTTCTGGGTGAGGGTAATCACGACGTTCCAGCCATTGGGCGAGCCCTTCACCGGCTCGGTGCGCGCGCCCTGGACTTTCAGGCCGTCGCGTTGGCCGTTACCGCCAACGAGCCGTGCATAGAACGCCAGGTCGGTGCGCAGGCCACTGATTTCCTCGTCGCGTTCGGCCAGGTTTCGCGTCAATTCTTTCGAGGCGATCCCGGCGACCTGGCCGGCCCGCTGCAGATTGGCTACCTGCTGGCGCAACTCCTCGTTTTCCGCGCCTAGGGCGCGAGCGTCGCTCCGGTTCGCGATCACGGCGGGGCCGTGCCCCGCCATCATCCAGACCAGCCCTCCAACGATGAGCAGACTGACCACCCAGGCGCCAAGCAGCACCCATCGCTTGCGGGCCTCGCGAGCCGTATCGGCGAGGGTGCGCACGACGAACCGTGGCGGATGCCGGGAAGTCATGGACGATTCCGTGGAGAAGGCGTGAAGGCCGGATGGTATCGAAATCCTGTGGGAGCCGCTTCAGCGAGGAAGGAATCTCGCGACCACCTCACAAAAAAGCCGCCTCGCGGCGGCTTTTTCGGGATGGAAGGCAGGCAGGACTCAGTCCGACAGCTTTCCGACTTTGCTCAGCATGTAACGCTCCGGACCGATGTCCGAAATCAGGCTGAACTGCGTCTCGAGCCAGTCGATGTGCTCTTCTTCCTGGCCAAGGATGAACTTGAACAGGTCGCGGCTCACGAAATCATGGATGCCTTCGCTGTAGGCGATAGCCTCACGCAGATCCTTGGTGGCGATCATCTCGAGGTCGAGGTCGCCCTGAAGGGCTTCGACGACGTTCTCGCCGATGCGCAGCTTGCCCAGGTGCTGGAGATTGGGCAGGCCGTCAAGGAAGAGGATTCGCTCGATGAGCTTGTCCGCATGCTTCATCTCCTCGATCGACTCTTCGTACTCGTGCTTGGCGAGTTCGTTGTAGCCCCAGTCCTTGAACATCCTGTAATGAAGGAAGTACTGGTTGATCGCGGCGAGCTCGTTGTAGAGCACCTTGTTGAGGAATTCGATGACCTTTGCGTCGCCCTTCATGAGGGGTCTCCCTGACTGTTCAAGGCACGACTATACGTCGCCGCAAAAGGTCATGACGAAACGAGAATGAAGACGGTTCGCGTCCGCGAATGCGGCGGGAGTGCTCAGGCAGGGCTGGGCAGGAAGGTCAGTACGGAGCGCGTCTGCTCGACAGCGTCACGCAGGCACTGGCGGGCTTCCGGTTCACAGGCGCCGCAGCAATCGGAGCAGCCCGTACGGGCCTGGAGCTGGGCGAACGACTCCACACCCTCGGCCGCGGCGCGGCGGATGGCGTGATCGGTGACGGCATTGCACATGCAGATGTACATGGGTGCGCATTCGAATACGAATGCGAACGATTGTCAACTACACAGATGTGAAGACGGCCGATGCCAAGCGGGGCTACTCGCCACCCCGGGCCAGGCGCAGGGCCTCGGCTTCCTGCGGGCAGGTGCCCACCGTGACCGAGCAGGTTACCTCGACCGTCGGCGCGAACTGGCGCAGCGCCCGCTCGTAGACCTGGCGCTTGAAGTTCACCACGTGGTTGGCCGGGTACCAGAAATCCACCCAGCGCCAGAGGTCGAACTCGGGCTTTTCGCAGGCATCGAGCTTCAGGGCGTCCTCGCTGCCGGTCAGGCGCAGCAGGAACCAGACCTGCTTCTGGCCGATGCAGGTGGGGCGCTGGTGGTGCCGAACAAAACGGCTGGGCAGCCGGTAACGCAGCCAGCCGCGGGTTTCGGCGAGTACTTCGACGTGGTGGGCGTGCAGGCCGGTTTCTTCCTCCAGCTCGCGGTACATCGCCTCCAGGGGCGTTTCATCGCTACGCATGCCTCCCTGGGGGAACTGCCAGCCGTCACGATTGACCCGGCGAGCCCAGAACAGGCGGCCGTCCCCGTTGAGGAGAACGATCCCCACATTCGGTCGATAGCCATCAGCGTCGATCATCCGCCCTCCACGAACATGCCGCGCGCCAGCCGGCGGTGGCCGGATACACGCTATGCGCCCGATTCAACCACACCGCGAGAAGCGTGTACAAGGCGCTACTTGAACGGGAAGCTCGCCCCGATTAAACTGCCCGGCCTTCGTGAGCCCGTCTCACGAACGACCAGGTTCCACGGCTAGGTAGCTCAGCTGGTCAGAGCGCGGCACTCATAATGCTGAGGTCGGCGGTTCGAGCCCGCCTCTAGCCACCAGAAAAAGAAAGGCCGCGCCCCTTGGGCGCGGCCTTTTTCTTGGTTGGGTCAAGGCTTTTTATCGAGGATGGCACCGAAAGCCGTCTTGAACGACTCTGGCGAGTACGGCCTGACGACAAAGAAGCTCGTCGGAATCTGGCCGGCAGCCGCTTGCATTTCCGCCGTTGACTCGGTTGTCGCGAATCCCACAGGTGGCAGGCCCTTTAACTTGCCCTCGGCCTTGAGCCGTTCAAGGACTTCGATGCCCGTCATTCCGGGCATGTTCCAGTCCGTCGCGATAAGTGCCCAGTTTCCGCCGGCCGCTGCTTTGCTATACAGCTCCTGGCCGTCGCTGGCCTCATCGAATTCGAACGTTTCAGCAGGAAATGCCTGCGAGAACGTCCGTTTCGCGGTATCCCGAGCGACCTTGCTATCGTCCGCGATGAGTATCCGTTTCATGATGAAAACCTCCTTGTGATGGGAATGACGGCTCGATGCCGCCGGTGGCCTCCTGCCAGGCACGCATTTTTTATCCGGGGTGAGGTTAGGCGGACGTGACGCCCGGAACCATCGCGCCGAACTCGGATGCCTCTTCGGGACGGGGCGGACTGTCGAGCACCGCTCGCGCCAGCTCGATCACGTTGTGTACGCGCAGCTTCGCCATGAGGTTTGCCCGGTGCAGTTCGACCGTCTTAGGGCTGATATTCAGCTCGCCGGCGATGACCTTGTTGAGTTTGCCCTGCATGATCCCGTCAAGGACCTGGGACTCACGCCGGGTCAGTCCGACGTCCGGCCGTAGCGAGGCCAGAGGGCTTGCCGCCGGTTCATCGCTGGCGCCGTCATCGGGAAGTGGCATCAAGAAAACGGCTTCGAAAGCCCCCGACTGGGCGTCGATGGCCTGGCGAGTCATCCGGAATCGCCGCACGGGCGCATGACGGTCGCGGAAGATGACCTCGCCGGCGTCGCCGCTGGGCTCCAGGTGACTGTCGATCCAGGCCGGGCCGGCGCGTCCACGACCAATGCCGAATTCGCCCAGGAACGCCCCATTGACCATGACCACCCGTCCGCTATCACGCCGCCAGACCGCACAGGGCCAGGGCAGGGCAGCGAACACTTCCTCGGACAGTGCGCACAGGGGCGCACTGTCGAGCGAACCACGTCCAAGGCACATGATGCCTCCCGGTATGCAGTGGTTTGCAGAGCCCCCCGGCTCCGCGCTTGTAGTTACCAACGAAACGGTTATCCCATGAAAGCGACGAACATCATGGGCATCATCAGCAAAAGTGCGAACCCGTCGTGAAGACACTCTTGACGGAAATCGTTTACGTAACTGTCCGTTACAATAGGCGATCACTCCTCCGATCCGGTTCCGATGCGCATCTTCAAGACATTCAACATCGAGGCAGCCCACCGTCTGCCGAATGTGCCCGAAGGGCACAAGTGCGCACGGCTGCATGGGCACTCGTTCCGCGTGGAGCTGCATGTGGAAGGGCCGACCGATCCCGTTTTCGGGTGGGTCATGGATTTCGGCGACCTCAAGGCGCGTTTCCAGCCTCTCTACGATCGCCTCGATCACCACTATCTCAACGATATCGATGGCCTGGATAATCCCACCAGCGAAAATCTCGCCCGTTGGATATTCGAGCGCCTGCGCGCCGATGTGCCCGGCCTGGCCCGGGTCGTCGTCCATGAAACCTGCACCTCGGGCGCCGAGTTTTCGGCCGACATGGCCTGATCGCGAATCGGTACAACCAGCAAAAGCTGCCTACGCAGGAATTCGCGGTTGCCGCGTTGCAGCACACGGGTCTACACTCCGGCACCTCCCCGTTCCCCGGCGGTTGCCTAGATGCCCAACGCAAGCGGTTATGCCGATTTCGCCCGATTCGTCGAACAGGCCGCCGCCGTACAGGCGCTGGCATGGCGCGGTATGGAGCGGGTCGCCGATCTGCAGCTCCAGGCTTTGGAAGGGCACGCGCGCGCGGCAACCGGCCTCATGGCGGACGCCATGTCGGCGACGGATGCGAACGCACTGCGCACGCTGATGGCCCGTGGCGGCGATCTGCAACGTGAGGGCGTGGAGCGCGCGGCATCCGCCGCAGGCGACATCTTCGATGTGGCCGTGGAAACGGCCACATCCCTCGGCGCACTGGCAGGTCAGCCCGCCCGGGCCTGACCTGCCGCGGCTCCCTCGCCAACGACGCGACGGATGTCGCGCCGGCGGGTGGTTATGGCCTTTCTTCGCTTGTCCCGTTGTTTACGGCACTGGTATACTTTTCCAGATTAAACCGTGGCCCGTTGAACCATCTGGTGCCGCCTTCGAGCGAAACCACGGGAGCCTCGCGTTGCTCAACAGTCTTGCAGCCGGTCGTCATCTCGCCATGCGCGTCGTTTTCGCGCAGCTGATGGTGGCCGTCATCGCCGGGCTGGCATTTCTCCTGCAGGGGCGTCCGGCCGGTCTGGCCGCCTTCGCGGGTGCCCTGATCGTCGCTATCGCCACCGCGCTGCTCGCTGCGCGGGCGTTCAGTGCGCTGGGAGGTGCAGGGGCAACGTTCGTCCGCTTTCTCGTGGGCATGATCCTTCGCTGGATCGTACTCATCGGTGGACTGGCACTCATTCTGGTTCAGTGGAAGCTGCCACCCTTGCCCGCGCTAGCGGGTCTGGTGGCCGCCTTCGCGGTCAATGTATTTGCATTCAGATTCAAGGGTTGAGGCATGGCGAGCGAACCGCAAGGCGGTCTGACCGAATACATCCAGCACCACCTGGGCCACATGACGGTGAATTTCAGCACCGATCATGGCGCGTTCTGGAACCTGCGCATCGACTCCCTCGTGGTGTCGTTCGTGCTCGGCGCTGCGTTCTGTCTGTGGTTCTGGCTGTACGCCCGCAAGGCGACCTCCGGCGTGCCGTCGAAGGGCCAGGCGCTGGTCGAGCTGGCGATCGAATTCGTCGACACCCAGGTGAAGGACACCTTCCACGGCGACCGTCGTACGGTCACGCCGCTGGCGCTGTCCATCTTCATGTGGGTGTTCTTCATGAATGCGATGGACCTGCTCCCGGTGGATCTCGCCGGCTGGCTGGTGCACACGTTCGCCGGTGCCGAGGTCGCGGAACATGCCCATTTCCGCGCCGTGCCTACTGCCGACATCAACACCACCGTCGGCTTGTCGCTCGCCGTGATCCTTATCGTGATCGGCCACGGCATCAAGGCCAAGGGCGGCTTCGGATACGGCAAGGAAATGCTGACCGCGCCGTTCCATGCCGAAAGCACCTTCGCGAAGATCGTGCTGCTTATTCCCAACCTGCTTCTTAACGTCGTCGAGACCCTGTCGAAGCCCGTGTCGCTCGCCATGCGACTGTTCGGCAACATGTACGGTGGCGAATTGGTGTTCATGCTGATCGCCGGCCTGATGGTGAGCTGGATCGGCTTCGTGCCTGGCGTCGTGTTCAACACGGCGTGGGCGATCTTCCACATCCTGATCATCGCCCTCCAGGCGTTCATCTTCATGATGCTGACGATCGTCTACATCGCCACCGCGCGGGAACACCACTAACTCACCGCACCGACGTTAGAACCTGTCCATTCAAGTTTCGTTTCACACCACCCTTTAAGAAATCCCAGGAGAACACCATGGAACTCGCATCGCTCTTCGCCCACGTCCAGGGCATGACCGCTATCGCCATCGGCGTCATCATCGGCCTCGGCGCGCTCGGTGCGTGTCTGGGTATCGCCATCATGGGCTCGAAGTTCCTCGAGTCGGCCGCCCGTCAGCCGGAACTGGTTCCGCTGCTGCAGGGTCGTATGTTCCTGCTCGCCGGCCTGATCGACGCGGCATTCATCATCGGCCTGGCGATCGCCCTGCTGCTCGCTTTCTCGAACCCGCTGATCAACGTCCTGCGCACCGCTTCCGGCGGCTAAGCAAGCGTTCGTCTTCGTCGCCGTGGCCGCGAGGCCACGGCGACCGTCAGTACCCCAGCGTTCGGAGTCTTTGGAGAGATCATGGAAATTAACATGACCTTCCTGGGCCAGATGATCTCTTTTGCGATCCTGGTCTGGTTCACCACCAAGTTCATCTGGCCCCAGCTCAACGGTGCCATCGAAGAACGCCAGAAGAAGGTGGCCGAAGGGCTCGCCGCGGCCGAGCGTGCTCGTGCCGAGCTGAAGGATGCCGACGCCAAGGTCGCTGTCGAGATCAAGCAGGCTCGCCTCCAGGCGACCGAGATCATCGACAAGGCCCAGCAGCAGGCCAATCAGCTTCTCGAGAAGGCCCGCGCCGAGGCCACCGGTGAGATCAATCGTCTGAAGGCCCAGGCCCAGGACGAGATCGCTTCGATGGCCCAGCGTGCCCGTGAACAGCTTCGCGAACAGGTCGGCGCCCTCGCCGTGCGTGGCGCGGAGAAGATCGTGCAGCGTGAAATCGATCCGGCGGCCCACAGGGCGCTGCTCGACCAACTCGCCGCCGAGATCTGATCATGGCCCAGGCGCTCACCCTCGCCCGTCCCTACGCACGCGCTGCTTTCGAAGTGGCGCATGCGTCGGGTTCGCTCGCCGATTGGTCCCATGCGCTGAACTTCGCGGCCGTGGTCGCGGCGGATCCTCGCGTTGCCGGCTTGTACAACGATCCGCGCGTGCTGCCGGCCCAGCTGGTCAGCCTGCACCTGCCCCAGGGCATGGCCACCGATGCGCCTTTCGCCAACTTCCTCGCGGAACTGGCGGAAAACGGCCGCATGGTGCTCCTGCCGGAAATCGCTGCGCTTTACGACGACTACAAGCGTGAGTCGGAGCAGACCCTCAAGGTCAAGGTCACGAGCGCGCTGGATCTCGACACGGCGCAGGCGGACCTGCTGCGCGCCTCGCTGAAGCGCCGCTTCAAGCGCGAGATCGAACTGGATACGCACGTCGATCCGGCCTTGCTCGGTGGTGTCGTTATCGACACCGGTGAGCAGGTCATCGACGGTTCCGCGCGCGGCCGCCTCCAGCGGCTCGCCAGCGCGCTGACGCACTGATACGAGATAAGGAACAGACCATGTCCAGCACCACACTGAATCCGTCCGAGATCAGCGAGCTGATCAAGACCCGCATCGAGCAGTTCAAGCTCGGCGCCGAGGCACGCAACGAAGGCACGATCATCAGCGTGTCCGACGGCATCGTTCGCATCCACGGCCTGGCCGATGTCATGCAGGGCGAAATGATCGAACTGCCGAACAACACGTTCGCCCTCGCGCTGAACCTCGAGCGCGACTCGGTCGGTGCCGTGGTCCTCGGTGAATACCAGCACCTGCGCGAAGGCGATGCCGCCAAGACCACCGGTCGCATCCTCGAAGTGCCGGTCGGCCCGGGCCTGCTGGGCCGCGTCGTCGACGCACTGGGTAACCCGATCGACGGCAAGGGTCCGATCGACGCCGTGGGCACCAGCCCGGTCGAAAAGGTCGCGCCGGGCGTCATCTGGCGCCAGTCGGTCGACCAGCCGATGCAGACCGGCTACAAATCCATCGACTCGATGATCCCGATCGGCCGTGGCCAGCGCGAGCTGATCATCGGTGACCGCCAGACGGGCAAGACCGCCGTCGCGATCGACGCGATCATCAACCAGAAGCACTCGGGCATTAAGTGCATCTACGTGGCCATCGGCCAGAAGCGCAGCTCGATCGCCAACGTCGTGCGCAAGCTCGAAGAGAACGGCGCGCTGGCCAATACCATCGTCGTCGTCGCTTCGGCCTCCGAAGCCGCCGCCCTGCAGTACGTCGCGCCGTATTCCGGTTGCGCCATGGGTGAGTACTTCCGTGACATCGGCGAAGACGCGCTCATCGTGTACGACGACCTCTCCAAGCAGGCCGTCGCCTACCGCCAGATCTCGCTGCTGCTCAAGCGTCCGCCGGGCCGCGAAGCCTATCCGGGCGACGTCTTCTATCTCCACTCGCGTCTGCTCGAGCGCGCTTCGCGCGTCAGCGCCGAATACGTCGAGAAGATGACCGACGGTAAGGTGAAGGGCAAGACGGGTTCGCTGACCGCCCTGCCGATCATCGAGACCCAGGCTGGCGACGTTTCGGCGTTCGTTCCGACCAACGTCATTTCGATCACCGACGGCCAGATCTTCCTCGAGACCGATCTGTTCAACGCCGGTATCCGTCCGCCCGTGAACGCCGGTATCTCGGTGTCGCGCGTCGGTGGTGCCGCACAGACCAAGATCATCAAGAAGCTCTCCGGTGGCGTGAAGCTCGCCCTCGCGCAGTACCGCGAGCTGGCCGCCTTCGCGCAGTTCGCTTCCGATCTGGATGCCGCGACACGCGCGCAGCTGGACCGCGGCCAGCGCGTCACGGAACTGATGAAGCAGCCGCAGTACTCGCCGCTGTCGATCGCCGAACTCGGCGTGTCCGTGTTCGCCGCCGAGAAGGGCTACCTCGACGACCTGCCGATCAACAAGGTGCTGCCGTTCGAAAAGGGCCTGCATGCCTTCTTCCGCCAGAACCACGCCGAGCTGATGACCAAGATCGACGAGACCGGCGACTGGGACAAGGACATCGAGGCGACCTTCAAGTCGGCCACGGACGAGTTCAAGAAGACCGGTAGCTGGTAATAGCGAGACACGCGGGGCGGGCGACATCGCCCGCCTCGTGGAACACCTGGCGTCACCCTTTACAGACGAGTAAGCCATGGCAAGCGGCCGCGAAATCAAAACCAAGATCAAGAGCACGCAGAACATGCGCAAGGTGACGCGTGCGCTCGAAATGGTCTCGGCGTCGAAGATCCGCAAGGCGCAGGACCTGATGAAGGCCTCGCGTCCCTATGCGCGCCTCATGCGCAAGGTGATCGCGCACGTCGCCCAGGCCAGCACGGACTTCGTGCACCCGTTCCTCACCGAGCGCGAGAACGTCGCGCGCGTCGGCTTCATCGTGGTGTCGACGGACCGCGGCCTTGCCGGCGGCCTCAACTCCAACCTGTTCCGTCGCACGCTCACGTCCATTCGCGAGTGGCAGGGCAAGGGCGCCGAGATCGACGTGGTCGCGGTCGGCCAGAAGGCCGTCAGCTTCTTCCGCCGCATCAAGGGCGTGAACCTGATCGGCACGGCGACGCACCTGGGTGAGAAGCCGAAGCTCGAGGATCTCATCGGCGTGATCAAGGTCGTCCTCGACGCGTACTCCGATAACAAACTCGACCGCGTGTTCCTGGTCTACAACGACTTCGTGAACACCATCGTGCAGAAGCCGACCATCGAGGCATTGCTGCCGGTGTCGCTGGTTGCGCAGGAACTCGAGAACGCCGAAGGCAAGGCATCCGAAGGCGTGAAGGTCGAGCAGACCCACGATTGGGATTACATCTACGAACCCGACGCGCGCACGGTGCTCGAGCACCTGATGACGCGCTACATCGAGTCCGTCGTGTACCAGGCTGCGCTGGAGAACCTTGCCAGCGAGCACGCTGCACGCATGGTTGCCATGAAGGCCGCCTCGGACAACGCGAACAAGGTCATCGGCGAACTGACGCTGGTCTACAACAAGGCACGTCAGGCGGCGATTACCCAGGAAATCTCGGAAATCGTCGGCGGCGCCGCCGCGGTCTGACCGAAACCCCAAAGCGATGGCGACGCAGCATGCGGCGCCGAAACAGAACCTTACGAAGATTCATCCGGAGCATTCCATGAGCCAGGGCAAAGTTGTTCAGATCATCGGCGCGGTCGTCGACGTCGAATTCGCGCGCGACCAGGTGCCGGAGATTTACGACGCACTGAAGGTCGACGGCACCGAGATCACCCTCGAAGTGCAGCAGCAGCTCGGTGACGGCATCGTGCGCACCATCGCGCTCGGTTCCACCGACGGCCTGCGCCGCAACCTGATCGCCCGCAACACCGGCGAAGGCATCAAGGTGCCGGTCGGCAAGGCCACGCTCGGCCGCATCATGGACGTGCTCGGTCGTCCGATCGACGAAGCCGGTCCGATCGGCGAGAACGAACAGTGGGTCATCCACCGCGAAGCGCCGGCCTATGACGAACAGGCGGCAGGCAACGAGCTGCTGGAAACCGGCATCAAGGTCATCGACCTCATGTGCCCGTTCGCCAAGGGCGGCAAGGTCGGCCTGTTCGGCGGCGCCGGCGTGGGCAAGACCGTCAACATGATGGAGCTCATCAACAACATCGCCAAGGCGCACTCGGGTCTTTCCGTGTTTGCCGGCGTGGGTGAGCGTACGCGTGAAGGCAACGACTTCTATCACGAGATGAAGGACTCCAACGTCCTCGATAAGGTCGCGATGGTCTACGGCCAGATGAACGAGCCGCCGGGCAACCGCCTGCGCGTCGCGCTGACCGGCCTGACGATGGCCGAATACTTCCGTGACGAGAAGGACGAGACCGGCAAGGGCAAGGACGTCCTGCTCTTCGTCGACAACATCTACCGTTACACGCTGGCCGGTACCGAAGTGTCCGCGCTGCTCGGCCGTATGCCGTCGGCCGTGGGTTACCAGCCGACGCTGGCCGAGGAAATGGGCGTCCTGCAGGAGCGCATCACCTCGACCAAGACCGGCTCGATCACCTCGATCCAGGCCGTCTACGTGCCCGCGGATGACCTTACCGATCCGTCTCCGGCGACCACGTTCGCGCATCTCGATGCGACCGTCACGCTGAGCCGCGATATCGCCTCGCTGGGTATCTACCCGGCCGTCGATCCGCTGGCCTCCAGCAGCCGTCAGCTCGACGCCGCGGTGATCGGCCAGGAGCACTACGACATCGCCCGTCGCGTGCAGGGCACCCTGCAGCGCTATAAAGAGCTGAAGGACATCATCGCCATTCTCGGCATGGACGAGCTCTCGCCGGAAGACAAGGCCTCGGTGTCGCGCGCCCGCAAGATCGAGCGTTTCTTCTCCCAGCCGTTCCACGTGGCTGAAGTCTTCACCGGCTCGCCGGGCAAGTACGTCGCCCTGAAGGAAACGATCCGCGGCTTCAAGATGATCCTCGACGGCGAGCTCGACTACCTGCCGGAGCAGGCCTTCTACATGGTCGGCGGCATCGACGAAGCCATCAAGAAGGGCGAGGAAATGGGCGCGAAGAAGGCCGCGTAAGCGCCTTCTTTCCCCACTCCTTACCTAGGAAGACAAGCCCATGACCCACACCATTCGCGTCGACATCGTCAGCGCCGAAGCCGAGATCTACTCCGGCGAAGCCACGCTCGTGGTCGCCACCGGTGAACTCGGCGAACTGGGCATCGCGCCGCGTCACGCGCCGCTGATTACCCGCCTCAAGCCGGGCCACGTGGACGTGGTTGCTGCCAATGGCGAGCGCCAGCAGTTCTACGTCTCCGGTGGCATCCTCGAGGTGCAGCCGCAGGTAGTGACGATCCTCGCCGATACGGCCGCCCGCGCGGCCGATCTCGACGAGGCCGCCGCCCTGAAGGCCAAGGACGAGGCAGAAGCCGCTCTCGCCAACCGTGGCGAGACGCTGGACGTCGCCGAAGCCCAGGCCAAGCTGGCCGAGGCACTGGCCCAGCTCCAGGCCCTCGAGCGCATGCGCAAGACCCTGAAGCACTAACGGCTAGCCCCTGCACCCCCGTGGGAGCCGATTCATCGGCGATGCTCTTCAAACGAAACCGGCGCCTCACAGCGCCGGTTTTTTTTGGCCTTCATGTGCCTGTGATCCTGAACACGCCACACTGCCCCGGTCGTCCCCCGGTACCCGCCCCCATGCACACCCGCTATCGCCGCAGCCTCTGGATCATTGGCGCCGTTGCCGTCGTGCTGATCGCGCTTCGGATCGCCCTCCCGTATGTGGTGCTCGACTACCTCAACGGCCGTCTGGCAAAGATGGGCAACTATTCGGGCCACATTGTCGATATCGACATTCACCTGTGGCGCGGCGCGTACACGATCGACCGCATGACCGTCACCAAGACCGACGGCAAATTGCCCGTGCCGCTGTTCGACACAGCGCGCGCGGAAATCTCCTTGAGCTATACCGCCCTGGTCAAAGGGCGGCTCCGCGGCAAGATCGACTTTTTCGACCCCGTGGTGAACTTCGTGGACGGCAAGGGCGAGGGCGACACGCAGACGGGTAAGGGCGTCGACTGGCGTACTCCGCTCAAGGCGCTCGTGCCGACGCGCCTCGAGGAGGTGAACGTCTTCAATGGCACCGTCACCTTCCACAACTTCATATCGAGCCCGAAGGTCGACCTCAAGATGACCGAGGTCAATGGCACGGCCACGAACCTCACCAACGTGCAGCGTGAAGGTGGCTCACGCGTGGCTCACATGCATGCCACGGCCAAGGTGCTGGGCGATGCACCGCTTGAGACGACCGCGGAGTTCGACCCTCTCGAGCGGCTGGGTGACTTTCACTACGAACTGCGCATCCGCAACATCAAGCTGGTCAAGGCGAACGACCTCGCGCGTGCCTATTCCGGCCTCGACTTCGCCGGCGGTGAAGGCGACTTCGTCATGGAGCTGCAAGCGAAGGATCGCAAGCTCAATGGCTACGCCAAGCCGCTGTTCCATGGGCTGCAGATATTCAGCTGGAAACAGGACGTGGAGCAGGATCACAAGGGTCCGGTCAAGCTGGCGTACGAAGCCCTGGCCGAGGGCGTCACCAAGGTCTTCAAGAACCAGTCGAAAGACCAGTTCGCGACGCGCGTGACCATTTCCGGCACCATTGGCGACAAGAACATGTCCGCCTCGGACGCGATCATCGGCATTCTGCACAATGCGTTTGTCGAGGCCTATAAGCCCAATCTCGAACACCTCACCCATCGGCCCGACGACAAGTAGCCGACTTGGCAGGGGCGATAAAACGCGCGACAGTGCGGCCCTCTCCTTTATGCCAGGCAAGAGCCCCATGACCGCCACGCCCCTTCATGTCCTGATTCTCGCCGCGGGTGAAGGCAAGCGGATGAAGTCCGCGTCGGCCAAGGTACTCATGCCCCTGGCCGGGCGGCCCTTGCTCTCCCACGTGATCGAGGCGGCGCGCTCGCTCGAGCCCGCGGGTGTGCACGTCGTCTATGGCCATAACGGTGAACAGGTGCGGGCGGCGTACGCCGCGGATTCCTCGCTGGGCTGGATCGAGCAGCGAGAGCGGTTGGGCACGGGCCACGCGGTGCGAACGGCGCTCGAAGCCCTGGAGGCGGCCGGAAAGCTGGAAGGGCGTGTGCTGATCCTCTATGGCGACGTGCCGTTGATCCGTGGCGACACCCTGGCCGCGCTCGCGCATGCTGGCGAAGGTCTCGCCATGCTCGCCACACGGCTTGCCGATCCACGGGGCTACGGGCGCGTCGTGCTCGATGCGGCGGGCACCGTTCGACACATCGTCGAAGAGAAGGATGCGAGCGCGGCGCAGCGCGCCATCGACCTGGTCAACACGGGCATCGTTGCGGGCGATGCCAAACGCCTTTTGGCGTGGACGCAGCGCCTAGGCAACAGCAATGCGCAAGGCGAGTATTACCTCACGGATGTCTTCGAAATGGCCGCGACTGAGGGCGCGCCTGCAGCATGCGTGGACTGCGATCCGGTGGAGGCATCCGGCGCGAACGATCCCTGGCAGCTCGCCGGGCTGGAAGCGCTTTACCGTGAGCGCATGGCACGCGAACTCGCCTTCGCCGGTGTGCGTCTGGCCGATCCGGCGAGACTCGATGTGCGTGGCAAGGTGACGGCGGGGCGCGACGTCGAGATCGACGTCAACGTGATTCTCGAGGGTGATGTCTCCCTGGGCGACGAGGTGCGCATCGGGCCCTTTACACGTGTTCGCAATGCGGCGCTCGCTGCCGGCACCGTTGTGCTCGCGCATTGCGATCTCGACGGCGTCGTGACGCACGGCCCCTGCACGATTGGGCCGTTCGCGCGCCTTCGCCCGGGCACCGATCTCGCGGCTGGCGTGCACATCGGTAACTTCGTGGAGACCAAGAACGCGGTGATCGCCGAAGGCTCGAAGGCCAATCACCTGAGCTACCTCGGCGACACGGTGATCGGCAGCAAGGTGAACATCGGCGCAGGCACCATCACCTGCAACTACGATGGCGTGAACAAAAGTCGCACCACCATCGGCGACCGCGTGTTCGTCGGTTCGAACAGCTCGCTGGTCGCGCCGGTGACCCTGCATGCGGGTGCGACGATAGGAGCGGGCTCGGTGATCACCAAGGACGCGCCGGCGGATACGCTGACCATTTCGCGGGCCCGACAGACCGCTATCGAAGGCTGGCAGCGGCCGACGAAGAAGTCCTCATAAGACCAGGCCGATCAGGCGCGATAACGCCAGCCGTCGATTTCGACGAGTAACTCGGCCCGGCAGATGTCGCCGTGGACCAGAAGCAGTGGCGCATTCGGAAGATGCCTGGCGGCGAAGGCGCGAACCATGGCCTCGTGCTGCGGATGTCGCACATAGACCTTCAGCGGAGCGAGATGATCGAAGCCGGCGGGAAGGCCGCCGGTTTCGAGCAGGGTATCGAGGTTTCGCAACGTCTCGCCCAGCTGCGCCGCGATATCGCCGGCATGCGCGGATGCGTGGCCGACGACGGCCGCCGTACCGGAAATCGCCAGCACGTCGTCGGCCGGCAGCAGCGTCGCGCGGGCGAAGCTCGGCGGGGTGCGGCCGTACTGGCGCGGATAACGCCAGGCGCTGACCTGGCGCGGATTCTCCACCCGCGTCCCCGGCCGGTCGGTGGCGAGCAGGTACACCTGCAGCAGGCCCGGCTCCGCGTGGTGTCCGATCGCCGTGGCTGCGGGGAAGCCCTGCGCGAAGACATCACCCATGCCACGGATGCGGCCCGTGCAGAAGTGCTTGTAGCGTTCGTCGTCACCCGTGCCATCGTTGATGGCCCCCAGGTAGTTCCAGATCCGCTGCACATGGCGCTCGTCGCTTGCCGCCACGAGACGCGACAGCAGGCCGTAGGCATAGTTTGCCGCGGCTTCGGTACCGCCATGATCGCCTTCCCGGCACTCCACGGCGGCGAACAACCAGCCGCCCCCCCGCGACCACCGAAGGTCGCCGTCGCGCCCGCTGGCTACGTCCTCGCCAACGTCCCACACCTCGGTCAGACCCTGGCCCAGCGGCTCGAGGGCCACGCGCAGCCAACGCGGATCGTCGTGGTGGACGGCGCCGCGGCCGAATCCGAAGGCGGCAAGGGTTTGCGGCGACAGCGCCACGGACATGGCCTGGTAGCTCACCAACGGAGCGGGAGGGGCTGTGAGCGGCGAGCGCTCGCGCATTTCACTGCCTGGGGGCATCGGGCATTCCGGTAGTCGTCGAAGCCATCATATCGTTCCGTTGTCAGCGCGGCGTGTGGGTGAGGATGGCTTCAGGACGCTGAACGGCCCCACGGGTGCGGCGGGCCCCTGTGTTAAAGTCCATGGTCGCTGCCATCCGGGGGGAGGCAGGTATATCGAGACCTGGAAAGACCACATGGCAACGCAAACCGAAGCACAGAAAGAACTGGCAGAACTGATTGTCACGAGCCTCAACCTCGAGTCGGTGAAGCCGGCCGAGATCGATCCCGAGGCGCCCCTGTTCGGCGGCGACCTGGGTCTGGACTCGATCGACGCCCTCGAAATCGCGCTTGCCGTGTCCAAACGTTACGGCTTCCAGCTGAAGTCCGACAACCCGGACAATCGCACTATCTTCACGAACCTTCGGTCGCTCTCGGAGCACGTCGAACAGCACCGCGCCGCGGCCTGACGCTCGTTCAGGTCGCACTCGCCCCGGGCGTGTTCTGCTGCGCGCAGATCCCCCGGAGCGACGACCGACGCGCCGCCGTTCCTGCCCGAGGCCCGGAGCCAGCCGTTGACCGACACCGCCGACATCGCGCCCTACCTTCGTCCGCTGCATTTCGATGCCGCGCACCCCAGCTTTGCCGGTCACTTTCCGGGGCAGCCCATCGTCGCCGGCGTGCTCCTGATCGAGCAGGCGGCGGAAGCGCTGCGTGACTGGCGTGGCCTGGGCGTGCGCCAGGTGGTCGACGCGAAATTTCTCGCGCCCTTGCTGCCCGGCGAAGATGCCGAGCTGGAACTGCTCGCCCTGGCCGACGCGCGTTATCGCTTTATTGTTCGTCGTGGCGCCGACACGCTGCTGCGCGGCACCCTGGAAGCAGAAGCATGAGCCACTGGAAGCAGCGCGAAGGCGGAGGCCAATTCGCCATCTGGGTGATCCGGACGATCGCCATGCGCCTCGGGCGCGACGTCGCACGCTTCTTGCTGTACCCCATCGCGTTCTATTTCTTCCTGCGTCGCGCTGACGAGCGCGACGCCTCGCGCCGTTATCTTGCGCGTGTCCTGCATCGGCCGGTCACCTCGTGGGATGTCTTCCATCACATCCACATGTTCGCAGCGACCCTGCTCGACCGGATGTTCTTCCTTGCCCGTGGCGAGCGCGACTTCGTCGTCGATGTCGAAGGCCTGGCCATTCTCGACCGCTACCTCGATGCGCGCCAGGGTGTGCTGCTGATCGGCTCCCACCAGGGTAGTTTCGAGGCGCTTCGGGCTCTCAGCGGCCGCCGTCCCGACGTGCCCCTGCGCGTGGTTCTCGACAAGCAGAAGACGCCCGCACTGACGGCCATGCTCGAGGCACTTGCTCCGGACGTTGGCGCGGCCGTGATCGACGCGGCACTCGGTGGCACCTCGGTCGCGCTGGCGATGGCCGAAAGCACGCAGCAGGGTGGCATGGTGGCCTTGCTCGCCGACCGTGGCCACCAGAACGAGACCACGCGTATGGTTCCGTTCCTCGGTACGCCGGCTCCGTTTCCCGCCGGGCCCTGGCTGCTGGCTTCCGCGCTGAAGATTCCCGTCGTGCTGTGCATGGGTATCTATCTCGGCGGTAACCGCTACAAGCTGATTTTCGAGGCGTTCTCCGACAGCATCGACATTCCGCGCGCCAACCGCAAAGCCGAGCTTGATGCAGTGATCGGCCGCTTCGCCGCGCGTGTCGAGCACTATGCGCGCGTGTATCCCTTCAACTGGTTCAATTTCTATGACTTCTGGCAAGAAACTGGCCCTGCTGACGAGCCTGCTGTCGCTGCTGCCGCTCACCTGTCCGGCCACTCAGACGCCTGAGCCCGATGACGCGAAAGCGTTGATCGCCAGCCTCAACCGCCCGGCACCGGCGCGCACGCCGTTCGCCGAAGCGCGATTCATGCGCGTGCTCGACAAGCCGCTCGTCGTCTCCGGTGAGCTGGCGTGGCTCGGTGGCGACCGTCTCGAGCGCCGCGTGGACAAGCCGACGCAGGAAACCTCGACGATCGCCGAGGGCGAGGTGACCCAGCAGCGCGAAGGCAAGAAACCGCGCAGCTTCTCGTTGAAGCGCGCGCCGCAATTGAAGGTCCTGCTGGACAGCTTTGTCGCCTTGCTTGCGGGCGATCCCTCGCGCCTGGGCGACTCGTTCAACGTGGCGCTCGGGCGGGACGCCGATCGCTGGCAGCTCACGCTGACACCACGCGATGCGAGCATCGCGAAGCAGATCGCCACCATCCACGTGTATGGCCAGGGCAACCAGCCGCGTTGCCTGCGCATGGATGAGGGCGACGGCGACACCTCGATCGATCTGCTCGGCGATCTCGCCAATGCGATGCCTGCCGCACCGACGCGCGAAGGCCTCATCGCGCAGTGCGGCGGCGCGATGTGACGAAGGCACGGCTCGGCATACTGATCGTCTGGGTGGGCACGCTGGCGCTCCTGGGCTGGCTGGTCGTCACGCACCTGAAGATCAGCACCGATCTGCGCAGCTTCATGCCGGCGCCGACCACGCCGGACCAGCAACTGCTGATGGATCAGGTGGGCGAGGGCCCGGGGTCGCGCCTGCTCCTGGTCGCCATCGACGGCGGCGACGATGCCAGCAAGGCGGCGCTGAGTCGCGGTCTGGCGGCGTCGTTGCGCAAGGATCCCGCCTTCACCCAGGTGGTGAACGGCGACTTCGACATCGGCATGCTGGATGCGACCCTGCTTCCCTATCGTTATCTGTTGTCACCCACGCTCGACGACACGACCATGGACGAAGACTTCCTGGCGGACCAGCTGCAGCAGCGCCTGGATGACCTCGGCTCGCCCGCGGCCACCCTGCTCAAAGGCCTGCTTCCGCGCGACCCGACGCTCGAAGTCCTGAAACTCGCCGAACGCTGGGCGCCGGCGCATTCGCCGCAGGTGCGCGACGGGGTCTGGTTCTCCTCGCGTGGCGAAGCGCTGCTGCTCGCGCAAACGCGTGGCGCGGGGTTCGACCCGGGTGCGCAGGATGAAGCCATCGATCGTCTTCGTGGGGCCTTCGCCGCCTTGCCGCACAGTGACATTTCTCATCTGACGCTTAGCGGGCCGGGCTACTTCACCGTGACGGTGAACGCACAGACCCGCCACGAGGCCGACTGGATCGGCGGCATCTCCACGGTCGGGTTCATCGTGCTGATGCTCGCCGCGTACCGCAGCTTCAGCAGCCTGCTCTTCGGTGCGCTGCCCGTGGCTACCGGCGCGCTGGCCGGTGTGACTACGATGCTGCTGTTCTTCCCGGAAGTGCACGGCATCACGCTGGCCTTCGGCTTTACCCTGCTGGGGGTAGCGCAGGAGTACCCCATCCGGTTGCTCAGTCATCGTCGCGCGGGAGAATCCGCCGTCGCGAGCGTACGCGGACTCTGGCCACTGCTACTGACGGCCATTGCATCGGCATGCATCGCGTATCTCGCGTTCTACGCTTCCGGTGTGGGCGGCCTGCAGCAGCTGGCCGTATTTACCATCACCGGGCTGCTCGCTGCGGGCCTCAGCACGCGCTACGTGTTGCCCTACCTCCTGCCGGCGCAGGCGCGCGACGTTGCCGATACACCTGGGTTGGGCCGTTTCCGCCGATGGCTCGATTCGTTGCCACGGCCACGCTGGTTACCGCTGCCGATCGCGCTGGCCGTGCTCGCCATGCTCGCCTTCGCGCCGGGCCCTTTCTGGCAAAACGATCTCTCGGCCCTGACGCCGCTACCCCGCGATCTGCTCATGACCGACGCACGCTTGCGCGGTGAGCTCGGCGCACCGGACGTGCGTTACCTGTTGATTGTCCAGGCGCCGACTGCTGACGGTGTGCTCAGCGCATCGGCCAGGCTCGAGCCGGTCATGCGCGACCTCGTCGCGAAGAAAGCGCTCGATGGCTTCGATCTGCCTTCTATCTACCTGCCGGATATCGCGACGCAACGCGCAAGACAGGCGCATTTGCCGGACCGTGTCGCGCTCGATGCGGCGCTCGACAAGGCACTCCAGGGCATGCCGTTCCGCAAGGACCTGTTCGCACCCTTTGTCGACGATGTCCAGGCGGCACGTACGGCGCCATGGTTGACGCCGGATGTCTTTGCGAAGTCGCCGCTCGGCCAGCGTCTTGCGGCGATGCTGGCCAGGCGTGGCGACCACTGGGTGGGATTGTCGACGCTTAGTGGCGTGCACGACGCGACGGCAATCGAACGTGCCGTGGTTCTCGCGGGTGGCGACGCACGTCTTCTCGACCTGAAGACATCATCCGAGTCGCTGGTCGCCGAGTACCGTACGCGCATCCTTCATGCTGTGCTGGCCGCCGTCGCGCTGTTGTTCGTCACCATCACCCTGGCCCTGCGCAGCATGCGGCGCGCATGGCATGTACTGGCGCCGATGACACTGGCCACTTTCCTCGTTCTCGCGGTTGAACGTCTCGCAGGCATTCCGGTGTCGCTGTTCCACCTGGTGGCGTTGATCCTGGCGGCTGGTCTCGGCCTGCACTACGCGCTGTTCTTCGAGCGCGATACAGGCGACGCCGCTGAGCAGCGGCGCACGCTGCACGCTACGGTGGTATGCGTGATTTCGGCGCTGCTGGTCTTCGGCATGCTGGCGTGGTCCTCGATTCCCGTACTGCGGGCGATCGGTCTCACCGTGGCGCTCGGCGTCGCCTTCCATTTCTGCCTCTCCATCCTCATGGCCCCTCATGCTCGACAAGACTGACTTCATCGATCTCATTCCGCATGCCGGCGACATGTGCCTGCTGGATGGCGTTCTCGCCTGGGATGACACGTCCATCCACGCGACGAGCGTCAGCCACGTACTCGATACGCATCCGTTGCGCGGCGAGCACGGGCTCCATGCCGTGCATCTGGCCGAGTACGGCGCGCAGGCCATGGCCGTGCACGGAGCGCTGCGCGCGCGTGGGCAGGGTGCCACGGCGCCGCGGCCGGGCATGCTGGTGAGCCTTCGCGGTGTCAGACTGGCCGTCGATCGCGTGGATACGCTGCAAGGTACGCTGCACGTGCGCGCACAATGCCTGATTGCCGACGATACCGGCGCGCAGTATACGTTTCAGATCGAGCATGAAGCCGTGGAAATTGCCTCGGGCCGCGCGGCGGTCATTCACCCGAAGATGTGACCGGAGGTACAGCGGCCGGCCCGAAGGGGTACCTGAAAGGGGACTGATGAGGAGCCTGACCGCTCCCTCCGGGCCGACCAGGGCATTCTGCGTCGCCGCCGTCTCAGAATCCGCGACTCAGGCTACCCGTGCGAACAGCTCCGTGCGCTGGCCTTCGACGTCGACCAGATCCCCTGCCACCTCGCGCAACGAGGGGTGATCGTCCGCGGCGCGCTCGACGATGCTTGCCGCCAGTAGTCGCATCATCCTGACGTTGTCACGCAGTCGATCCGCCAGCGTGTCGTCGTCCATCACGTCGTGCAGCGTGCTGTTCATGTCGGCAAACCAGGCGAGATCGCGCTGGTCGAGCATGACCCTGTGGTTTCGCCCATCCGACACGGCGTGCCAGGGTTGGAAGAAGGCCTGCATCCTGGTGTTCAGGTCGGTAGCGGCTATCAGCTCGTCACTCATCCTGGCGATGAAGGCGCTGTCGCCAAGTCGCTTCTGGAACACGATCTGACAGAGCACACCCCAGTAGTAGGCGTAATCCCAGATCACCTTGATCGGTAGCACTTCCGCATCACCGAAGAGATTGTACTGGCCGCGGTACATCTTCAACGTTCCCTCGTAGAACGAGAAGAACAGCCGTTCGTAGAGGCGCGCATGTGGCGCCACGTTCTCACCGCGGCGGTCATGCCCGATCAGCAGCGTGATGTACGTGTTGGCGATGGCAATGAAATCGCTGCCGGGGGAATAGAAGGGATCGAGGAAGGCGCCGGCTTCACCTGTCAGCGCCCAGCGGTCGGAAGAGAACATTCGCGAGCAGCTGTATGAGAAGTTGCGGAAGAACGCGAAATCCAGCAGCTTTTCGCGACGCTTGACTACTTCGCGCGCAACCATCGGCTGATGCTTCTGCAACCAGTCCACGGCGAGATCGAAGGTCTTCATGCCTTCGATCGGGTGCATGGCCGCGTCGGCGACGATGCCCACGGAATGCGCACCTGAGGACAGGGGAATCAACCATACCCAGTATCCCGGTCCGCACAGATGATTGGTCGAGCGCCAGCGTTCGGGTGGACGACAACGCCCCTTCCACTCGGCGTCATCGCACCAGCCATCGATCTCCAGCCGGTCATCGATCCGGAACCACACGGCATTGGCGTGATGACCGTTGTCGCGCGTGAAATCGAACTTGCGCCGGATCATGCCGGCCCGGCCGGAGGCATCGAGCAGCCACCGCGCCTGCAGTACGGTGTCGCCGTCCGCCGCGCTGGCGCGAACGGTATGCAGCGCGTCATCCTTTCCGATGTCGAAGCCGCGTACGGTCACGCCGTCGCGAAAGTCGATGCCGCGTCGCCGTGCTTCGTCGCCCAGATAGTTCTCGAGGATGCCGCGATCGATCTGGTAGCTCGGCGTCGGCAGCACCGCGCTGACGCCCAGCTCCGTCACGTCAGCCAGATCGTCCTGGCCTTCGGAGAAGAAGAAGCGAAAGCCAAACTTGCGGATATGCGAGCTTTCCAGATGGTCGCGAAGGCCCAGGGTGTCGGCGAAATAGTGCGCTGCTATCTCTACGGTGGACTCGCCCACTTTGTGCGCCGCTTCGGGCAGCGGGCGCGCTTGCCGCTCGAGCACCACGATGTCCATGTCCGGGTATTCGCCTTTGAGCTGCATGGCGAGCGAGAGCCCGGCAAGACCTCCTCCCAGGATGACGGCGTCGTGCGGCTTACGATCCATGTTCCACCTCGGATGTCAGTGTGCGGTGCCTGGTTCGATCGATTCGGTGGCACCGATGATGGTTGGCTCACTGCGTGAGCGTCGATAACTGGCCAGGAAGTTGCCGTAGTGGAAGACCCTGCCAACGGTGTACACCGTGATCCGGGTGACATCGCGAACGGGGTTGAAATGACTGACCCTGAAGTCGCCGTGGTAACGCGAGGCGATCGGCACCGAGACGACGCGGGTTCCGCGCTCGCGACAGGCGGTGATCAGCAGCGCGGCTTCGAAAACGAAATGCTCCGCGGGGATATCGACCAGATCGAGGACGGCGCGTGGATACAGGCGCTGACCGCTCTGCGTATCGGCGATGGGCTGTGCACATGCGCAGGAGATACCCCAGTCGGCGACGGCGTTCGCACGCCGGCGACCGGGCGGTTGCTGGTCGCGGTCTAGGATCCGCGCACCGATGACGATGCAGCCCGGGTACTCCCGGCTTGCGGCGAGGATCGCCGGAACGTCGGATGCGAGGTGCTGTCCATCCCCGTCCATGGTGACCACGGCATCGAATCCCTGGCGTAGCACTTCGCGAAACCCGGTGCGCAATGCCTCGCCCTTGCCACGCCGTGTCGGGTGGCGAAGCAGGGTGACGGGAAGGTTGCCAACGATGTCGGGCGTGCGGTCGTCCGAGCCATCGTCGACGACGATGACCGGGAGGCCCAGCGCCAGCGCTTCACCGACCACGCGGCCGATCGCGCCTTCCTCGTTGAGGCAGGGAATCAGGACACAGCATCGGTCGGCGCTGGCGTTCATGCTTCCACCTCCAGGTCGACATGGAGATCGAGCTCACGGGCGGCAGGAATACGTAGCGCCGTGGAGCGCGCCAGCGCGATGGCGTGCACCAGGGGAATGGCCTGTGCCGAGGGATTGCTGGCTGCGACACCATCCAGCCATTCATTCCCGGTCGGCTGGCTGCCGCTGTTGCCGGGCGAGGGCGTGACGTCGAGGCGTATGGCGGCCGCGTCCGCGCGGGGAGAGAGCACCAAGGCGACGGCGAAGGGACCGGTGGTGGCGGTCATCTCGCCCAGCGGCCCGGTGCCAGCGATGTCATAGCTGGCCAGAAGGACTTCACAGTCGTCGGCGACGGCGAGCGTCGCCGCTTCGAGCAGCCCGGCGCCGAACGTCATCTCGCCGCCGGACACCGCGCTGGAACTCGCGTGGCAATGCGTGGCGATCGTCCAGTAACCCGCCGGTGCGTTGTGCACCGAGTTGTGGAATTTCGTCGGCGACAGTTCTGTCGGCGTGTCGGCGAGCGTCGCGCACATGTAGTCGGTGATCGTCTGGTCGCCATGGGCGGAAGCGAAGACGCAGGGCAGTGTGGCCGCGTCGAGGCCGCTCATCCGCACCGCCTGTCCGGCGACAGCGGCGGCAAGCAGCACGCTCTCCGGTGCGCGTCGGCGCTCATTGGCCGGGAGCACCTCGGCGTTCGGTCGGGCATCGGGCGCCGGCTCCGCACGACCGGCGGCGATCTCGCAAAACGCATCCCAATCGGCAGCGCCCGGCGCCCACACCCCGATGCCTTTGACCCACACGCTCAGTGCGGCGCTCATGCGGGTTCTCCCACCTGGGCGAAGGCAAGGCAAGCGTTATTGCCGCCGAAGCCGAACGAGTTACTCAGCGCGATGCGCACGTCGCCTTGTTCGGCCGTCCAGGCCATCTGCGGGCCGCACAGGGGATCCGGGGTCGTAGCACCGAGGTTGCCCGGAATGTGCCCGTCGCGCATGGTGAGCAAGGTGATTGCCGCCTCGAGGATACCGGCGGCGCCGAGCGTGTGGCCGGTGAAGCCCTTGGTCGAGCTGGCACGCGTAGTCGCGGGGAAACTGCGCGCGACGAGTGCGGCTTCCACCTCGTCATTTTTCTGGCTCGCCGTACCGTGCAGGTTGATGTAGCCGACGTCGCCGGCTTCGATGCCCGCGCGCGCGAGGGCGTCGCGCAGGGCGATTTCCGCACCCAGGCCCTCAGGATGTGGCGTGGACATGTGATGCGCGTCGCTCGCTTCGCCATAGCCGATCAGTAGCGGGCCGGACGTGCCTTCGGTCGCGCGTTCGAGCAAGGCGAACCCGGCGGCTTCGCCGATCGAGATGCCGCCGCGATTCGCATCGAAAGGACGGCAGGGCTCGCCCGAAACCAGCTCGAGTGAGTTGAAGCCGAAAAGCACGCTGTCGCATAACGTGTCAGTGCCACCGACCACGGCCGCGTCGATGAGGCCGAGGCGAATCATCCGCTCGGCGTTGCCGAAGACCTTCGCACTCGACGAGCAGGCTGTGGCGATGGTCAGGCACGGGCCTTCAAGGTCGAACGCGGTCGCGACGAAGCCAGCGAGCGAGTGCGGTGTGTGCAGGACGGGGCGGTGAAGGTCGTGCGGCATGCGGCCATGGTCGAGACGGCGGTAGCCTTCCTCGGTGGCGCCGATACTCGACGTGGATGTGCCCATAAGTACCGCCACGCGAGAGGCTCCATAGCGGTCCCGCGCGTCGCGCACGGCGTCGATGAAGCCGTCCTGACGCAGGGCAAGCCAGGCCAGCCGGTTGTTGCGGCACTCCCATTGCGCCAGTTCCGCCGGAAGCGGCTCGTCTTCGAGACCGGCCACGCGGCCGATCCAGCAATCGAGCGAGGCCGAGCTGAAATCGTTGGGAGTGAGGCCGCCACGTGAGGCGAGCAGGGCATCGGCATGGGCATCAAGGCCGCGACCGAGGGCAGAGGTGGCGGTATACGCGCGAATGGAAAGAGGCGACATAGGATGGGGCATACGCGCGAGCCTATCCTTTTTGCCTGATAGCGTCTCGTGAATGCCGGGCCCCGGTTCAGCCGATTGCACCCGCGCGAGCGATTGGCACAGACTGCGGGTCTTCCTGCGGGCCTCTCCCCATGTCCGGCTTACTCAAACCCCTGCGCCGAGGCGTCTGGCGATACCTCAGCGATCGAGACATCCTGCTCGCCGCCCTGGTGACGGCGATCGTGTGCGTCGCCAGCCTGGGCCTGTTGTATGTGGTGCATGCCGTGCGTGTCTGGCGGCTGGCGCGGTACAGCCCGGTGGTGGCCGCCCGACGCGACACGTTGCTGATTTTCGGCCGTCGCCTCGTCGACGACCGCCCGGAGCATGACTTCATCGGTCGGCTGACACGGGGTCGCGATAACGCGCTGGCCGGCCGCGCGGACCGGGTGCTTCTCCTTGGTGGCCTCAGCGGCGGGTCCATCAGCGAAGCCGAGGCGGGGCGGCGATGGCTCACCGCGGAGGGCTGGCCGGGCGACGTACCCCTGCTGCTCGAGCAGATGTCGATCGATTCGCTCGAGAATCTTCGCCACGCCCGCGAGTTGCTCAGGGACAGCGCCGGTGCCGTGCTGCCCCCGGTCAGCCTGGTGACCAGTCGCTACCACCTGGCGCGTTGCATGTACCTTGCCCGTCGCCTTGGCTTCGAGGCCTCGCCCATCGGGGCGGAAGAGCGCCTGCCGGTCAACCGGCGTTACGTGCTGCGCATGCTGATGGAGGCCGGCTACCTGATGTGGATCGATACGGGCATGCGATGGGCAGCCCTGATCGGCAACCACCGTATGGCGGCGCGCATTTCCTGAGCCGTCAGCAGCGCGCGGCGGCGTGTCGCAGAGGGGCCCTCGGTCGTCTTGCTAAGCTCTGTGACATCGAACCCCGAAAGGATGCTCGCTCCCATGTCAGAACAAGCCAATCTCGCCGAGTCGTTCCTGCGCGGTCTGCAGGACCGTATCTGCGCCGCCATCGAGGAGATCGACGGCGAGGCGACATTCGAGGAAGATGCCTGGACACGGCCGGCCGGCGGTGGCGGGCGCACGCGGGTTCTGCGCGAGGGCGGCATCTTCGAGCAGGCCGGGGTCAATTTTTCGCGTGTCTCAGGATCGCCGTTGCCACCCAGCGCGACAGCACACCGTCCGGATCTGGTCGGCGGCAGTTTCATCGCCACCGGCGTGTCGCTGGTGCTACACCCACGCAACCCGTACATCCCGACCACGCACGCCAACGTGCGCTACTTCGAAGCGTCGAAGGAAGGCGTCGAACCGGTCTGGTGGTTTGGTGGGGGTTTCGACCTTACGCCCTATTACCCCTTCGACGACGACGTGCGTCATTGGCACACCGTCGCCAGGGATCTGTGCGAACCCTACGGGGACGATGTCTACGATCGCTACAAGCGCTGGTGCGACGAGTACTTCTATCTCAAGCACCGTGGTGAAACGCGCGGCGTCGGCGGTCTTTTCTACGACGACCAGAACGAAGGCGGCTTCGATCGCTGCCTGAACTTCATGCGCGATGTCGGCGAGGGCTTCCTTGATGCCTACCTGCCTATCGTCGAACGTCGGCGCGACACTGCCTACGGTGAGCGCGAGCGGGAGTTCCAGCTCTACCGGAGGGGGCGCTATGTGGAGTTCAACCTCGTCTACGACCGCGGCACGCTCTTCGGCCTTCAGTCGGGCGGCCGCACCGAGTCGATCCTGATGAGCCTGCCGCCGCGCGTCCGCTTCGAATACGGCTTCACGCCCGAACCGGACAGCCCGGAGGCAAGGCTCGCCGAATACCTCAAGCCCCGCGATTGGGTCTGACGTTCACTTCGGTCCGTTACGGAGCGCTGCCGGAGAACTTCTTCGCCGTCGCGCCCTCGATCTTGCCGACCGTGGCCGAATCGCTGACATAGAGCTCCACATCGCGCTGGAACGTGAGTGGGCCCTGCACTACGGCATGAGGACCGATCACGATCT
>Ga0247742_10000342_pt1 | contig 39749 bp, 33 predicted proteins | sample UWRJL208509C2_FD_180944 | JGI IMG/M metagenome (GOLD analysis project Ga0247742, IMG submission 180944) | Plant litter microbial communities from Arlington Agricultural Research Station in Wisconsin, United States - UWRJ-L208-509C-2 | ecosystem: Environmental > Terrestrial > Plant litter >...
CGCAGATAGATGGTGTCGATGGCCTCGGCGACGTCCGTGCCGCGCACATCGATGGTGTCGATGCGGGGATCTCCGCCACCACGGCCCGGATCCTTGCCGCGGAGGCGAACATCATCCCCGCCGTCCTCGGCGGTGCCGGTGAAGTCCTCGACCTCGGCCGGGCACGACGCCTGTTCAGCCCCGCCCAACGACACGCCCTCGCCGAACAGTACGGCGGCTGCGCGTTCCCGGGGTGTGGGCATCCGCCCAGCTACACCGAAGCCCACCACCTCCAGTGGTGGTCGAGGGGCGGCCCGACCGACCTCGCCAACGGTGTTCCGTTGTGCTCGTTCCACCACCACCGGGTCCACGACGACGGATGGGACATCGACATGCGCGACCACGTCCCGTACTTCATCCCACCACCCTGGTGCGACCCCGATCAGGTACCCCGGAGAGGAGGAAGGGCGGTGCTCATGCAGTAGGCCGGGCACTGGCGGCACTGGCGGCACTGGCGGCACTGGCGGCACTGGCAGCACGAGCAGGGCGAGCAGCGGGGGCAGCGGGAGAGACCCGCGGCGCCGGTACCCTGCCAGCATGCGAGTGTGCAGCGTGCACTAGACTTGCGGAGGCCTATTTTCAGTGTCTGGGTGCGCCATCCGTAGCCCCGGGATCTGTTCGCAGGTTGAACGAAGAAACAGGCTGCACGAAGAAACACGCCGGTTGCGCGAATGGGCAAGCGGGGTGCGTGAAGAAGCAGGTGCACGAAGAAGAACACGGCTCACAACAACGGGGCGTAGCTCAGCTTGGTAGAGCGCTCGGTTTGGGACCGAGAGGTCGCAGGTTCGAATCCTGTCGCCCCGACACAGCACCAAAAATCGCACCGCAGCTTGAACGCAATGCAGCTCCAACGCACCGCAGCACCGCAGCATCACGAACTACGTACGGCACAATCCACCAGAATCACCAGGAGAACCATCGTGAAGACCACGGTCGAGAAGCTCAGCCCCACCCGGGTGAAGCTGACCATCTCAGTCACCCCCGACGAGCTGAAGCCCAGCATTGATCACGCGTACAAGCACATCGCCGAGTCCGTGAACATCCCCGGATTCCGCAAGGGCAAGGTGCCGCCGCCCATCATCGACCAGCGCGTCGGTCGCGAAGAGGTCATGAACCACGCCGTTAGCGACGGTCTGGACAAGTTCTACCGCGAGGCCGTCGAGGCGGAGAAGATCAAGCCGCTCGGCCGCCCCGCCGCCGACATCAAGGGCCTGCCGAGCCTGAAAGACTTCAGCGGCGACCTCGAGGTCGAGGTCGAGGTCGATGTACGTCCCGACTTCGAGATCCCGAACCTCGACGGCATCGAGCTCACCGTCGACCCGATCGTGGTCACGGATGACGACGTCGACACCGAGCTGAACAACCTGCTCGAGCGCTTCGGCACCCTGATCACCGTCGATCGCCCGGCCAAGAAGGACGACTTCGTGCAGATCGACCTGGTCGCCACCATCGGCGGCAACGAGGTCGACACCGCGAACGCCATCTCGTACCAGGTCGGCTCCGGCGACCTGATCGACGGCATCGACGAGGCGCTCGAGGGCCTGAGCGCCGGCGAGACCACCGTCTTCGAGTCGAAGCTGCTCGGCGGCGACAACGAGGGCGAGTCCGCCGAGATCACCGTGAACCTGCTGGCTGTCAAGGAGCGAGAGCTCCCCACCGCCGACGACGACTTCGCGCAGATCGCCAGCCAGTTCGACACCATCGCCGAGCTCCGTGAGGACATCCGCGGCCAGATCGAGCGCTCGAAGGTCTTCGGCCAGGGTGCTCAGGCCCGTGACCAGATCGTCGACAAGCTCCTCGAGCAGGTCGAGATCCCCGTCCCCGAGCAGCTCGTGCTCGACGAGGTGCACCGTCACCTCGAGAACGAGCAGCGCCTCGAAGACGACGAGCACCGCGCCGAGGTCACCGAGTCGAGCGAGAAGACGTTCCGCAGCCAGATCCTGCTCGACTCGATCGCCGAAGCCGATGAGGTCCGCGTCAGCCAGAACGAGCTCACCCAGTACCTCGTGCAGGGCGCTGCCCAGTACAACATGGAGCCGGGCGAGTTCATCAAGGTGCTCGACGAGAACGGCCAGATCCCCGGCATGATCGGCGAGGTCGCCCGCGGCAAGGCTCTGGCGAGCGTGCTGTCGAAGGCGAAGGTCGTCGACACCGATGGCAAGTCGGTCGACATCTCGGCTTTCGTCGCCTCCGCCAGCGCGCCGGACGACGAGTTCGACACCTCCGAGGCCGCCGACCTGCTCACCCAGGCGAACGACCACGAGGGTCACGACCACGGCACCCAGAAAGACAGCCACGGTCGCAAGCCCGGTCACGAGCACTACGGCCACGACCACAAGTAAGACCCAGAAGTCAGGTAGCACAGCGTGATCGATCTCGGTCTGCTCTTCGATGTGGATGGTCCGCTGGCCTCACCGGTCAGCCGCACCATCCGCATCGAGAGCATCCGTCGTGACCTGGTCACGCTGGCTGCCGCCGGCGTTCCGATCGCCTTCATCACCGGGCGATCGGATGCCTTTGTGCGTGAGTTCGTCGTCGGACCTCTGTTCGACGACGGACTCGCCGCAGCCCTCGCCACCCCCGGCGCCCGCATGTTCGGCGTGTTCGAGAAGGGCGGCTCCTGGGCCCCCATCACCGCCGAGGGCATGGGCGACGTCACGGTAGACCCGACCGTCGCGCTTCCGGACTCCATCGTCGCGGACATCCGTCGTCTCATCGAGACCGAGTACGCCGACACCACGTTCTTCGACGAGACGAAGCGCGCCATGATCTCGGTGGAACAGCGAACGGATGTCCCTTCCGCCGTCTACAAAGAGGCGCAGGCCCGGTTCGACCAGCAGGCTTTCGAGATCATCGCTGCCGCAGGCCTCGGGATCCGTCTCGGCGACCGCGAGGTGCAGGACGCCGCGGGCCTCGTCCCGTTCCGCATCGATCCGACCATCATCTCCACCGATATCGAGTCGGTGGCGCTCGATAAGGACCGCGGTGCGCAGCGCGCCCTGGAGTACTTCGCCGAGCTCGGCCCGCTTCCGCATGTCTGGCGTTCCGTCGGTGACTCACGCAGCGACTACCTGATGGCCGACTACCTGCATCGCGAAGGCTTCGACACCGGCCACCTCGACGTGCGCCCGTCCGATGGTGTGCTCGAGCGGGACTATCCGATCATCACGATCGGCGACGACATCCACGATGAGGCGACCGCGAAGTTCCTCACCCACTGGGTCGAGAAAGTCGCACGCACCGTCGATTAGCACGCACCGTGGAGCAAGCACCGTCGAATAACCGATGGGGCCCCTTCGCCCTCCGGAGTACGCTGACCGGTGGCGGCACACGCCGCCTTCCCGCGCTACGTTCGGAGGTTATTCGTGAGCATCAACGACGACGACATCAGCAGCACCGACGACCCGTCGGTCGAGGGTCCCGCGGACGGCGGGGCCAACCCGGGCGGTCACGACGGCGGAGCCGACGGCTCTGCAGGCGCCGGCGAGGGTCCCGCGGATGGCGGCGCGAACCCGGGCGGTCACGACGGCGGAGCGGACGGCTCGGCGGGCGAGGGCCCGGCCGACGGCGGTGCGAACCCCGACGGCCACGACGGGGGAGCGGACGGCTCGGCCTGATCGATGGTCGCTGAATTCACCGAGCGCGGGTCGGTTCGCCGGCCCGCGCTCGACCGTCTCGTCGCCATGCCTCCCGCCGTCTTCGCCGACGAGTTCTGGGGCAGAGCCCCCGTGCTTTCCCGCGCCGTCGACCTCCCCACCGGATTCAACGATCTGTTCAGCATCGGCTCGGTCGACGAGTTGGTGGCCAACCGAGCGATCCGCACTCCCTTCGTGCGGATGGCGAACGAAGGCACCGTGCTCGACACCGCCCGTTTCACCTCCTCCGGCGGCTTCGGCGCCGAGGTGGGCGACCAGTTGGATTCGACCAAGGTGCTGCGGGAGTTCGCCGACGGTGCGACCCTCGTGCTGCAGGGGCTTCACCGCACCTGGCAACCGATCGCCGACTTCACCCGCGCGCTGGTCGGCGACCTCGGTCACCCTGCACAGGTCAACGCCTACGTCACTCCGGCTTCGTCGCGCGGCTTCGACCCGCACTACGACGTGCACGATGTCTTCGTGATCCAGATCTTCGGCGAGAAGCACTGGACCATCCACGAGCCCGTGCACCCCGACCCGCTCCGCGATCAGCCGTGGACCGATCACCGCGAGGCCGTCGCCGCGAAGGCCACGGGATCGCCCGCGATCGACGAGACCTTCCGCCCCGGCGACGTGCTCTATCTGCCGCGCGGCTGGATCCACTCCGCCCAGGCCCTCGGCGGCACCTCCATCCACCTCACGATCGGCGTCTCGGCGCTCACCCGCTGGGACATCGTGCAGCGGCTCGTCGTCGCCGCCACCTCCGACGTGGCGCTGCGTGGCTCGCTTCCACTCGGCATCGACTACACGGATGCCGCGGCGCTCGCACCGCTGATCGAGAGCACCATCGCGTCCCTCTCCGCGACCCTCCAGGGCACCGCGACCGAGCAGATCGGCGACGCCCTCGCGAAGAAGCTCAGCGATTCCATCCGGCCGGCACCCGTGCTGCCGCTCGCCACCATCGAGTCGCTCGGGGCGATCGGCGCCGACACCCCGGTGGTCTGGCGTGACGGGCTGAGCGCGCGAGTGGAGCACGATCAGCAACACGCCACGATCGTGCTCGGCACGCGCACGGTGACGCTACCCGCGGAAGCCTTCCCCGCGGTGGAGGAGTTGGAGCGGCGCGAGCCCGTCGCGGCCGGGCACCTGCGCGGGCTCGACCCCGAGTCATCCGTCGTCGTCGCCCGTCGGTTGGTGCGCGAGGGAGTGCTGGTCGTCGGTGTCGACCGCGGCGAGACGCGCCCTGACTGACCTGACTCTGCCCACGGCGAACAGGGCCGATCCGGCGGGACCGCTCCAGTAGATTCGTCAGCAAGCGACAACTGCGGTCTCACAGCGGCAGTTCCGAAACGGCAGTACTTATACAAACCTGGAGCGCAACAATGGCCCAACCGGCATTGGTCTCGAGCATTTTCGACCAACTCCTCAAGGACCGCATCATCTGGCTCGGCTCAGAGGTGCGCGATGACAACGCCAACGAAATCTGCGCGAAGATGCTTCTGCTGGCAGCAGAAGACCCGAAGAAGGACATCTTCCTGTACATCAACTCTCCCGGTGGCTCGATCACCGCGGGCATGGCCATCTACGACACGATGAAGTTCGTCCCGAACGACATCGTCACCGTCGGTATCGGCCTCGCCGCCTCGATGGGGCAGTTCCTGCTCTCCTCGGGCACCAAGGGCAAGCGCTACATCACCCCGAACGCACGGGTGCTGCTGCACCAGCCGTCCGGTGGCTTCGGCGGAACCGCCGCGGACATCCAGACCCAGGCCGGCGTCATCCTCGACATGAAGAAGCGGATGGCCGAGCTCACCGCCGAGCAGACCGGCAAGTCGATCGAGCAGGTGCTCATCGACAACGACCGTGACAACTGGTTCACGGCGCAGCAGGCACTCGAATACGGCTTCGTCGACCACCTGCGTGAGTTCGCCGAGGAGGTCGTCGGTGGCGGCGGGACCAACGAGGCCATCTCCAACGCCGACGCGAACAACGCGGCGTCCGACGCCGAGTCCGACAAGTAAGGAACACCATGGACAACTTCACCCTCGGTGCCCCGCTCCCGTCGGGCGTCGCCCGCCCCGCGGCGGAGGCTCGCTACATCCTGCCCACGTTCGAGGAGCGCACGGCCTACGGCTACAAGCGCCAGGACCCGTACGCGAAGCTCTTCGAAGACCGGATCATCTTCCTCGGCGTTCAGATCGACGACGCCTCGGCCGATGACGTCATGGCCCAGCTGCTCGTGCTCGAGAGCCAGGACCCCGACCGCGACATCGTCATGTACATCAACTCACCCGGTGGCTCGTTCACCGCGATGACGGCGATCTACGACACGATGCAGTACGTGCGCCCCGACATCCAGACCGTCGTTCTCGGGCAGGCGGCCTCCGCAGCCGCCGTGATCCTGGCGGCTGGTACGCCCGGCAAGCGTCTCGCCCTGCCGAACGCCCGCATCCTGATCCACCAGCCGGCGGCCGGGTCGGAGGGCTCGAGCCAGGCCTCGGACATCGAGATCCAGGCGCGTGAGATTCTGCGCATGCGTACCTGGCTCGAGGAGACTCTGTCGAGCCACTCGACCCGCACGCCGGAGCAGGTCAACAAGGACATCGACCGCGACAAGATCCTCAGCGCCGCGGAGGCGCTCGACTACGGTCTGATCGATCAGGTTCTCGCGTCGCGCAAGAACATCCCCGCGATCACGCGCTAGTCGTTTCGCACGAAAGACCCCGTCACGACTCGTGACGGGGTCTTTTTCGTGTGCGGCTCAGGCCCGGCGGCGACGTCCCGTCACCAGCAGCGTGACGACCACGGCGACGCCGACAGCCAGCACGGCGCCACCGATCCAGAGCACGGTCGAGAGTGTGCCCGCGCTGACGGCAGGGCGGTCCTCCCCGGCGGCTGAACCGCTGGAATTCGGATGCAGCGTGCCGTTGCAGTCCGGAATCTTCGTGCTTCCCGTGCTCTCACCCGTCGTTGTCCCGCCCGGCGCTGTCCCGTCTGCAGGGCTCGCGGCGTCCGGCGCCCAGGTGAAGCTGTACCGGTCCGACACCGTGTGACCGTCCGCCGAGACGACCTGCCAGGTGACCGTGTAGACGCCGGGTGCGCCGATCGCGGCCGCGGTCGAGATGCCGGAGCCCTCGACGCTCACGCAGCCGTCGCCGTAGTAGCGCTTGTCGGCATCCTGCACCTGGAGGGCGAAGCCGGCATTGTTCGCGTTCAGATCGAGCAGTGCCGCATTGGTGACCACGGAGAACCGATCGGGCAGCGTCGTGAGCGTCGCTCCGGCGGCCGGGGTCGACTCGATCAGGTAGTTGTGCGCCTGCGCCGGCGGCGCGAGCGCGAGCACTGCCGCAAGGGAGAGAGCCGCGACAGCCGTGCCGCGCGCGAGCAGACGTCGACGCCCGGACGCGCGCACCGTGGCGAGGCGCCGCACGGTCAGACCGCCCGCCGGCGCCAGACGACGGCCAGCACGACGCCGACCGCACCGACCACGAGCCCGGCGATGCCGAGACCCCGGGCAACCGGGTCCGTGTCAGGCTCCGCGGTATCGGAGCTGCTGTCCCCGTCAGAGGGCGTCGACTCGTGCTCGGCGGTGACCGATGCGCCGCCGGCATGGTGGTCGGCGGGAGGCTCCTCGGTGACGAACAGTGTCGGAGCCGGGTGCTCCGCATCCTCTCCCGTTCCGTTCCAGCTCACGACAGTGCCGTCGCTGTAGGTCTGGGTGGTCGGCAGCACCAGCTTGCCGGTGTCGGGCACCGGACCGACCGACAGAGGGAAGAGCTGCAGTTGGCCGGGCTGAATCTCCGCGCCGGCAGCCGCGACCCAGGTGACCTTGGTGACGGCCTCGGTGATCTCGTTCTCGCCTGCTTTCACCGGCGTCGGCAAGGTCTCCGTGGTGAGCGTCGTCGTCCAGCCCGCGACCGGCACATAACTCACCGAGGCGAGCGGGGTCTTCGTCGGCAGGTCGACCTCGAGCTTCACGGTGGATGCCGTCGCCGACTCTGTGGGCACCGTGAAGGTGAGGAGCGCATACGAGCCCGGCGTCGCCGAGTTCGGTGTCACCGAGACGTGCGCGCTGGCGGAGAGTGGCACGGCGATCGCGATCAGGGCGCCGGCGCCGAGCGCGATAGCGGTGGTGATCGATCGCCGGGTGTGGGTTGCGCGGCCGACGGATGGACGCGTGGGGGCTGTCTGGTTGGTGGGTAGCAAAGCTGTTCCTTCGAAGCAGGGCGAATCGCCGGCCGGGCCGGTCGATTCGGAGAAGTGGAGATAAGTGAGGAGGGATCTACAGCGCCACGAGCGCGGGAGGTCCCCGGTGCCGGCGCGGCGACAGCACGACGAGCCGGGGCGGCAGCAGGGCGTCGAGCGCGGGAATGCGGGCCGGGGGAGTATGGACGGCCACCGGACGAGCGAAGGCCAGCAGCATCCGCACCCATGGTCTGGCGAGGGCGACCAACTGCCAGAACGCGCGCTCACCGAAGCGGAGGGCGAGAACGGTGATGACCGCCGCGATCCCATGCGCGAACCACATCCAGGTGGGCATCGCCATGCCGGTGTCGGCGGCGGCCGTCGGTAGGGCGCCGGGCAGCGGATGCACGCCCATGTCCATGCCGTGGCTCATGGGCATGGTGCTGATGGTTCCAGACCCGAGCGACCCGGAACCGAATGACAGGGGGGCGGACCCCAGCATGGCGAACACCCCATGGAAGAGGAACTGACTTGCACCGACCGCGACGGCCAGCTTCGGCGTCGAGAGTCGTCGCCCCGCCAGCGCGATGCAGATCATCGCCGCGAAGGCGAGGCAGAGCAGGATGCCGGGGAGACCGGGTGCATCGCCTCCGGCGAGCAGGTGCGAGCACAGTGCCACGAACACGGAGATCGTCGCGGCGATTCCGCCACGGACGACGCGCGCCCACCGCGTGCTCATACTGCGCTCGTTGGTCATGAGGGTCCAAGTCTAAAGTGCGCTGCGTGCGCGGCTCGCCGGGACGGATTACGTCACGGTGCACCGGCCGTCGCCCGCTCGGGTTAGGCTCATAGCCAGATACACCGTCGTACCGAGAGTTTCGCTGACGGTAGTTCCGACGCGAACTGCCAGGCCCGGGAAGGCCGCTTCTCAGCTCGGGCGATGGCTGTCAGGCAATGTGGATGGGTACCAGGAGGAAATCGCATGGCACGCATAGGCGAGAGCGCCGATCTCCTCAAGTGCTCGTTCTGCGGAAAGAGCCAGAAGCAGGTACAGCAGCTGATCGCCGGGCCGGGCGTATACATCTGCGACGAGTGCGTCGAGCTGTGCAACGAGATCATCGAGGAACGTCTGGCCGAGGCCGGCGAGGAGACCACGAGCGAATTCGATCTGCCGAAGCCGCGCGAGATCTACAGCTTCCTCGAGGAGTACGTGATCGGCCAGGAGGCGGCGAAGAAGTCGCTGTCGGTGGCCGTGTACAACCACTACAAGCGCATCCGTGCCCGCAACACACTGACCTCTGCCGACGCCGTCATCGATGACGTCGAGATCGCGAAGTCCAACATCCTGCTCATCGGGCCGACCGGATGCGGCAAGACCTACCTGGCGCAGACGCTGGCCAAGCGCCTCAACGTTCCCTTCGCCGTGGCAGACGCCACCGCGCTCACGGAGGCGGGCTACGTGGGCGAAGACGTCGAGAACATCCTGCTGAAGCTGATCCAGGCCGCCGACTACGACGTCAAACGGGCCGAGACCGGCATCATCTACATCGACGAGATCGACAAGATCGCCCGCAAGGCCGAGAACCCGTCGATCACCCGCGATGTCTCCGGTGAGGGCGTGCAGCAGGCGCTGCTCAAGATCCTCGAGGGTACGGTCGCCTCCGTTCCGCCGCAGGGCGGCCGCAAGCATCCGCACCAGGAGTTCATCCAGGTCGACACCACCAACGTGCTGTTCATCGTCGCCGGAGCCTTTGCCGGGCTGGAGGAGATCATCTCCCAGCGTGCGGGCAAGAAGGGCATCGGTTTCGGAGCCCCGCTGCACAGCAAGGGCGATGAGGTCAACCTGTTCGGCGAGGTGCTGCCGGAAGACCTGCATAAGTTCGGACTCATCCCCGAGTTCATCGGCCGTCTGCCCGTCGTCACGACCGTGACCCCGCTCGACCAGGTCGCGCTGATGGAGATCCTCACCAAGCCGAAGAACGCGCTGGTGCGCCAGTACCAGCGCATGTTCGAGCTCGACGGCGTCATCCTCGACTTCGAGCAGGATGCGCTCGAGGCCATCGCCGACCTCGCGGTGCTGCGCCAGACCGGTGCCCGGGGGCTGCGGTCGATCATGGAGGAGGTGCTCGGGCCGATCATGTTCGACGTTCCGTCCAGCGACGAGATCGCCCGTGTCATCGTGACCCGTGCTGCCGTGCTGGAGAATGCGGCGCCCACGATCGTTCCTCACAAGGTCATCCGCGCGGAGAAGTCAGCGTAGGCAAGTCGGCGCGGAGAAGTCGGCGTAGCCACTTCCTCCCGCTTGGCGCGCGAGGAGAGGTCTGAGCGCGCCCTAGGCTGAACGGATGCTGCAGCCCATCTCCGCCGGTTTCGTCGCGGCGATCTCCGGCTTTGCCAGCTCCTTCGCTCTCGTCATCGCCGGGCTCCGGGCTGTCGGTGCGAGCCCCGCGGAAGCGTCGTCCGGACTGCTCGCGCTGTGTCTCGCGGTGGCGGTGGTCGCCATCGTCGGATCGCTCTGGTTGCGCATCCCGCTCGCTATCGCGTGGTCGACCCCCGGCGCCGCTGTCCTGCTCGCCGCACACGGCGGCCATGTGCGCTTCTCCGATGCCGTCGGGGCCTTCCTGGTCAGCTCTGCCCTTATCGTGCTCTGCGGCCTGTGGCCCGCGCTCGGCCGCGCGATCGTCAGGATTCCGCGTCCGCTCGCCAGCGCGATGCTCGCCGGGGTACTGTTCCCCATCTGCCTCGCACCGATCGAGGCCGTCGCCACCGTGCCCCTGTTGGCGGCCCCCGTCGTCATCGTCTGGCTCGTGCTGTTCCGACTCGCTCCACGCTGGGCGGTTCCTGCGGCGATGGCCGTCGCGGTCGTCGCGGTGCTGGCCTCCGCCGGAACGGGCTGGCTGAGCGGAGCACACCTGCTGCCCGCCCTGGTCTTCGTGCCGCCGACCTTCGACCCGTTCACGATCCTGAGCATCGGCCTGCCGCTGTTCATCGTCACCATGGCCGGCCAGAACGTGCCCGGGTTCACCGTGCTGTCGACCTACGGCTATGCGGGGCCGCCGCGCTTCGCGTTGGTCGCGACGGGACTCGGGTCTGGCGCGGCGAACCTGTTCGGTGGGCACGCGATCAACCTCGGCGCGATCACCGCGGCCATCATGTCCGGGCCGGAGGCGCATCCCGATCCCGCCCGGCGCTGGGTCGCCACGCTGACCAACGGGATCCTGTACATCCCGCTCGGTGTGGCGGCCGGGGTGGCGGCGGCGCTGGTGAGCGCCGCCCCGACCGTGCTGATCACGGCGGTGGCCGGGCTCGCCGTGCTCGGCGCCCTCGTCACCAGTGTGGTCAACGCGATGGAGGATCCGGCGCAGCGGATCAGCGCGATCGTCACCTTCCTGGTGGTGGCGTCCGGCGTCGTGCTGCTGGGAGTCGGGTCAGCGTTCTGGGGGCTCGTGGTGGGCGCGCTGGTCTATGCCTGGCTGGGCTGGCGCCGCCGCACCAGCCCAGCCGAATGATCCTCGGCTAGCCGTCGAGGCCGCGGCGCTTGAGCAGGGGCTCGATCACGGCGTCACGCCCACGGAAGTCGCGGTAGGCCTCCAGCGGGTCCTTCGAGCCGCCGACGCCGAGCAGGCGCTGGCGGAACCGGTCGCCGTTCTCCCGGGTGAGGCCGCCGTTCTCCTTGAACCACTCGACGGTATCGGCATCCAGCACCTCACTCCAGATGTACGAGTAGTAACCGGCGTCGTAGCCGCCCGAGAAGGTGTGCGCGAAATAGTCGCTCGAGTACCGCGTAGGCACCGCGGGGTTGTCGAGCCCGGCGTCGGCGAGGGCCTCCGCCTCGAACTCGGCGACATCGTCCACCGTGTCGTCGGCGGTGATCCGGTGCCAGGCCTGGTCGAGCATCGCCGCGGCCAGATACTCGCTGGTTTGGAATCCCTCGTTGAAGGCGGATGACGCGGTGATCCTGTCGACGAAGTCCTGGGGCATCGGCTCGCCGGTCTGGTAGTGCTTTGCATAGTTGGCCAAGATCTCGGGCCACAGCATCCACATCTCATTCACCTGGCTGGGGAACTCGACGAAGTCGCGGAACACGTTCGTGCCCGCGAACTTCGGGTAGGTGACCCGGGCGAACAGACCGTGCAAGGCGTGCCCGAACTCGTGGAAGAAGGTGTTCACCTCGTCGTAGGTGAGCAGTGTCGGCTCGCCGGCGGCCGGCTTCGGCACGTTGAGGTTGTTGACCACGACGACCGGTTGGTCGAGCAGGGTGTTCTGCGAGATCAGCGGGTTCATCCAGGCTCCGCCGCGCTTCGAGTCGCGCGTGTAGAGGTCGAGCACATAGAGCCCGACGGCGGTGCCGTCCTCGTCGTGCACCTCGAAGACGCGGGCGTCGGGGTGGTAGGCGACCAGGTCGGGTCGCTCCGTGAAGGTCACACCATAGACCTGGTTCGCGGCGAAGAAGACGCCGTCGTGCAGTACCCGCTCCGCCTCGAAGTACGGACGCATGGCTGCGGTGTCCACGTCGTATTTCGCCTGGCGAACCTTGCTCGTGTAGTAAGCCCAGTCGGCCGCGGTGATGGGCGAGTCGGCGAGCTGCTGCAGGTCGGCCTGCTCCGCACGGGCGTTGCGGGCCGCGATGGGTGCGAGCCTGCCCAGCAGGTCGGCGACGGCGCGCGGGGTCTTCGCCGTCTCATCCGCCGTCACGTAGGCGGCATGGTTCTCGAAGCCCAGCAGGCGGGCTCGCTCCGCACGCAGACGGGTGATGTCGAGAACGAGCTGACGGTTGTCGTTCTCGTTGTCCCTGCCGCCACGGGCGCGCGAGGCGGCCATGATCCGTTCGCGCACAGCGGGGTCGGTCAGCGAGTCGAGATAGGGATGCCCGGTCGGCAGCACCAGCGTGATCAGGTACTTGCCCTCGAGCCCGCGCTCCTTCGCTGCCTCGGCAGCGGCGGAGATCTCGCCCGCGCCCAGACCGTCGAGTTCTGCCACATCGTCGATGACCACCGCGAGGTCGTTGGTGTCGGCGAGCAGATTCTTCTCGAAGCGGGTGGTGAGGGTCGACAGCTGCTGGTTGTAGTCGCGCAGTTCGGCTTTCTGCTCGTCGTCGAGCCCGGCGCCGGCGAGGGTGAACTCCGTGTAATACCGCTCGACGAGATACCGCGATTCCGCATCCAGACCGTGCGCCGCGGAGGTGGGGTCGTCGAGCTGGTCGTAAACCGTCTTGATGCGCCAGTAGAGCTGCGAGTCGAGGCGGATGGCATCCGAGTGTGCGGCGAGCAGCGGCGCGATCTCCTCCTCGAGCGCGTTGGTGAAGTCGTTGCTGTCGGAGGAGCTCTTGTTGAAGAAGACGTTCGCGACGCGCTCGAGGGTCTGCCCCGACTGCTCGAGCGGGATGAAGGTGTTCTCGAAGGTGGGCGCGTCCCGTTTGCGGGTGATGTTCGCGACCTCCGCCAGTTGCTCGGCGAAGCCGGCGTCGAAGGCCGGGCGGTAGTCATCGTCGGTGATGTCCGCGAACGGCGGGAGCTGGTAGGGGAGCGTGCTGGGAGCGAGGAAAGGATTCTGGTCAGCCATACCCTCAGCCTATGGCGCGGCCCCTAGTGTCGTGAGGAGGCGGCGGCGCAGAGGGCGTGCTCGTCAGAGACCGGAAGGTGCACCCCATGATCGACCGCGACAGGCTCGCCCGACTGCACGAACGCGAGCTCGTGGATTTCGCGCGCCGCAACCCGCGGTCGGCCGCGGCCTACGCGGACGCCGGTCACCTCCTCGGCCGGGTGCCGATGACCTGGATGAACAAGAAGGCGGGCGGCTTCCCGGTCTACTTCGAGTCGGCGCGAGGCAGTCGGGTCTCCGACATCGACGGTCACGAGTACCTCGACTTCGCGCTCGGCGACACGGGCGCGATGGCCGGCCATTCGCCCCAGCCGGTTCTGGATGCCGTCCGCCGCCGCATCGACACCCTGGGCGGCATCACGACGATGATGCCCACCACCGATGCCGAGTGGGTGGGGGCGGAACTGACCCGCCGGTTCGGCATGGACGTCTGGAGCTTCTCGCTCACCGCCACCGATGCGAACCGCTGGGCGATCCGGCTGGTGCGCGCACTGACCGGGCGTCCGAAGATCCTGTTCCACAGTTACAGCTATCACGGCAGCGTCGATGAATCCCTCATCGTGGTCGGTCCCGACGGCGAGGGCATGAGCCGCCCCGGCAATGTCGGGTCGCCGGTGGATGTCACCCTCACCAGTCGGGTCGCCGAGATCAACGACATAGCCGGTCTCGAGCGCCAGCTTGCGCACGGCGACGTCGCCGCGGTGCTGATCGAGCCCGCGCTGACCAACATCGGCATCGTGCTGCCCGATCCCGGCTACCACGCGGCGGTGCGCGAGCTCACCCGGCGCTCTGGAGCGCTGCTCATCATCGACGAGACCCACACCTTCTCGGCCGGCCCGGGCGGCGCTACCAGAGCCTGGGGACTGGAGCCCGACGTGGTGGTGATCGGCAAGGCCATCGGCGGGGGAGTGCCGAGCGGCGCCTACGGCCTCTCGGCCGAGCTGGCGGAGCGTGCACTCGCGCGGGCGGATCTCGACCTGATCGACATGGGCGGCGTCGGCGGCACGCTCGCCGGCAGCCCCCTCTCGGTTGCCGCGATGCGGGCGACTCTGCAGCACGTGCTCACCGACGAAGCCTTCGACGGGATGATCGCGCGGGCCGCCGTGTTCGCGGCCGGCATCGAGGCGGTGATCGTCGAGCACGCGCTGCCGTGGTCGGTGGCGCAGTTGGGGGCACGGGTGGAGTACCGCTTCGCTCGTCCGTACCCCGCCACCGGCACGGCCTCGGCCGAGAGCGCGGATGGCGATCTCGAGGACTATCTCCATCTCGCTCTGGCCAACCGCGGCATCCTGCTCACGCCCTTCCACAACATGGCGCTGATGGCGCCGAGCACCACGGATGAGGATGTGGCACGCCACCTGGAGGTGTTCGCCGAGATCGTGGCGGAACTCGTCGGATAGCCGCGCGGCGTTGCGCCGTCGCTCGGCTATTGATTGCGTGCAACGAAGCGCGTGCAACGGAGCGCGTGCAAAGGCTCGGTTGCAAAGGCTCGGTTGCAAAGATTATGTTGCAAAGATTATGTTGCAAAGAAGTGTTTGCAATGGTAGCTTTGCACCATGAGCGAGAGAGCCAACGAAGAGCCGGGCAGTGATGAGCTGGCCGCCGACGTGACCGCCGAGACGGTTGCCACGGGCGCGCGAGCGCGCCCTCACCGCGAGCTCGACGGCGAATCGCTGAAGGGCCTCGCGCACCCGCTCCGCCTCCAACTGCTCGACGTGCTCTCGACGTACGGGCCGCACACCGCGAGCGGACTCGCAGAGCGACTGGGGGAGTCGAGCGGGGCGACCAGCTATCACCTGCGTCAGCTCGAACGGCATGGCTTCGTCCGCGAGGTCGAAGGCCGCGGATCGGCGCGTGAACGCTGGTGGGAACGGATGCCCGGCGCCATCGATCTGACGCCGCGCTCGGTCGCCGACTCGCCCGCCACCCGTTCCGCAGCCCGACTCGTGATGCGCAACTGGGAGCAGAATCGCGCACAGCTTCTCACCGACTTCAGCGAGCAGGGACTCGAGGTCCTCGGTTCGGAGTGGACGGATGTCGCCGAGCTGTCGACCGTCAACCTGCGGCTCACCCCGGCGCAACTCGGTAGCATCACCGACGCGTTCCAGATCTTCATGGATGACCACATCGAGAGCCTCCGCGGGCGTAACGATCCGGGATCACGACCCGTGCAGATCCACTTCAACGCCTTCCCGGTCATCGACGGAGATATCACTCCAGAGTCGGCCGAACAACCGTGATCGACATCCGTCACAGCACCCGCAATGACCCCGCAGAAATGTCGGTGGTCGGCCGTAACTTCATACAACGCACCACCAATCAGATTGAGGTGATCCAGATGCCAACAACCACCGCCGTTGCCAGCGACACCGTCTCCAGCGCCGTTTCGCTGTCGGAAGCCGACCTCCGCGCCATGCTCCTCGAGCAGAACGAGCGTCGCCGGGTTTCCGGCTTCGACCGCATGGTGATGCGGGTCAGCCTGGTGGCACTACTGTGGGCGCGCCATCACACCGAGCCCGCGTCGATACCGCACGAGGAGCAGCTGCGTCTCGTCCTCAACGATCGCGCTCGCGAGGCGCGCATGCACCGCGAATACCTCGCGGTTCTGCAACTGCGCTAGTCGCGAGCGGCGGTCGCCTCGCCGTCGGGTCCGATGCGGATGACCGTGCCGTCGTCGAGCTCCACGACGGGCTTGCCCTCGAGCCAGGTGAGAGTCCAGCGCCAGTTCGCGGTGTCGAGATCGGCGACCTCCGCCTCGACCTCGCGGATCGCGGCAACCACCGTCTCGGGCAGGCGGGCGGGAGCCTCCCCGCCCACCGGCCAGCGGGTTCCGAGCTGCATCAGTCGGCCTGCTCTTCCAGCACGACCTCGGTGACGGTCACGTCATCGCCCTCGACGAAGGTCAGTGACTGGATGCGTCCGACCGCCTTCAGGTCGTCGGCTGCGGCCGCGAGCAGAGCGGGACCCGCGATGGTCGCGCTGGTCGCCACGGTCTTCTGCGAGGCCTTGGCGTCGGTCTTCGCGCGACGGATGCCGATCAGAGCCTGGCTGACCAGGGGACGCAGTCCGCTGCGCTCCAACTCCGCACCGGCACTGGCACTGCCACCACTCGCGAGGGCAGCGAGCTCCGCCTCGGTCGGCCACGCGGCGACGTGGATGCTGCCCTCGTGGGTCCAGCTCCAGACCTCTTCGGTCGCGAACGGCAGATACGGCGCGAGCAGACGCAGGAAGACGTCCACGGCGCCGCGCAGTGTCAGCACGGCGGACGCCTGCTCGTCGGTGCTCGCCGCACCGTATGCGCGCTCCTTCACCACCTCGAGGTAGTCGTCGCAGAAGATCCAGAACAGGTGCTCGATCACCTCGAGCGCCTTGGCGTGGTCGAGGTCGTCGAACGCGGTCGTGGCGGTGCGCACGACACCGGCGAGCTCGGCCAGCAGGTCCAGGTCGAGCGGGTTGGTGATCGCCGCGTCCGCGGAGGCAGGCTCCGGGAAGGAGTACACGAACTTGGCCGCGTTGAGCACCTTGATCGCCAGTCGCCGACCGATCTTCATCTGCTTCGGGTTCTGCGGATCGAAGGCGGCGTCGGTGCCCAGGCGGCTCGACGCTGCCCAGTAGCGCACGGCATCCGCCCCATGCTCGTCGAGCACGGCGGCGGGGGTGACCACGTTGCCCTTGGACTTCGACATCTTCTTGCGGTCGGGGTCGACGATGAAGCCCGAGATGCCGGCGTTCTTCCACGGGATGGTGCCGTGTTCGAGCTCGGCGCGCAGCACCGTGGAGAACAGCCAGGTGCGGATGATGTCCTGGCCCTGGCTGCGCAGGGAGTACGGGAAGACCAGGTCGAACAGCTCGGGGTCGCGCTCCCATCCGCCGGCGATCTGCGGCGTGAGGGAGGAGGTGGCCCAGGTGTCCATGATGTCGACCTCGCCGACGAAGCCGCCGGGCACGCCGCGCTGGCTCTCGTCGAAGCCGGGAGCGGTGGCGGATGACGGGTCGACGGGGAGCAGATCCTCGCTCGGCACGATGACGCCGGCCTTCTCGCCGTCGGCATCGAGTTCGTACCAGACCGGGATCGGCACACCGAAGAAGCGCTGGCGCGAGATGAGCCAGTCACCGGTGAGTCCGCCGACCCAGTTGTCGTAGCGCACCCGCATGAAATCGGGGGCGAAGGTGATCTCCGTGCCGCGGTTCAGCAGGGTGTCGCGGAGGGCGAGGTCGCGGGCGCCGTTGCTGATGTACCACTGGCGGGTGGAGACGATCTCGAGCGGCTTATCGCCCTTCTCGAAGAACTTCACCTGGTGGCTGATCTTGCGCGGTTCGCCGACCATCTCGCCGCTGGCCTGCAGAAGTTCCACGATCTTCGCCTTGGCACTGAAGACCGTCTTGCCTGCCAGCTCCGCATAGGCTGCGCGCGCAGCATCCGTCACGATCACGTCGGGAGCATCGGCGATGATGCGACCGTCGCGCCCGATGATGGTGCGGTTGGGCAGGCTGAGCTCGCGCCACCAGGTGACGTCGGTGATGTCACCGAAGGTCGCGATCATCGCGATGCCGGAGCCCTTGTCCTTCTGGGCGAGGTGATGGGCGAGCACCGGGATCTCGACGTCGAAGAGAGGCGTGCGCACGGTGGTGCCGAACAGCGCCTGGTAGCGCTCGTCGTCGGGGTGGGCGACGAGGGCCACCGCGGCAGGGATCAACTCGGGGCGGGTGGTCTCGATGAAGATGTCATCGGTCGGGCCGTGGAAGGCGACGCGGTGGTAGGCGGCCGGCTGTTCCTTGTCTTCGAGCTCGGCCTGGGCGACGGCGGTGCGGAAGGTGATGTCCCACAGGGTGGGGGCGTCCGCCTGGTAGGCCTCGCCGCGTGCGAGGTTGCGCAGGAACGCACGCTGGGCGGCGGTCTGCGCCTCATCGCCGATGGTGCGATAGCTGAGGTCGTAGTCGACGCTCAGGCCCAGCTGGCGGAAGACGTCTTCGAACTGCTTCTCGTCTTCGACGGTGAGTCGCTCGCACAGCTCGATGAAGTTGCGGCGCGAGATCGGCAGCTGGTCGGCTGCCTTGCTGCTCGCGCTCGACCCGTCAGCCGTGGCTCCGCCGTGCAACGGGGGAGTGAAGTCGGGGTCGTAGGGCAGTGACGGGTCGCAGCGCACGCCGTAGTAGTTCTGCACCCGGCGCTCGGTGGGCAGACCGTTGTCGTCCCACCCCATCGGGTAGAACACGCTCTTGCCCTGCATGCGGTTATAGCGGGCGAGCAGGTCCATGTGGGTGTAGCTGAAGACGTGGCCGATGTGCAGGCTGCCCGACGCCGTGGGCGGAGGGGTGTCGATCGAGTAGACGTTCTCCCGCGTCGTGCGCTCGCGATCGAACCGGTAGGTGCCGTCAGCGTTCCAGCTGGCACCCCACTTGGCTTCGAGCCCTTCGAGGGCGGGCTTGTCTGGGATGGCGGCGGCCATGGTTGCTCCGGTTCGATATGTGCGGCACCGAGTCGATGGTGAGGTGCCTGAGTGTGACGGGACTGAGCCCTATTCTACCGGCGTGCTGGCGGGCGCCGGATGGATGCCCTACTGCCGGGTGATGGTCACCGTGCGGTTCGTGGTCAGCCCCGCTGCGTTCTCGAGGGTGACCGTATAGACCTGGCTCTCGAGCGAGCAGTCGTAGTTCAGCTCGGTGTACGTGTCGGTCGGCGGCAGGTTGCTCGCGTACGGGTTCTGCTTGGCGTCTGTGGTGCCGACGCCGATGTACGCCGTCTTCGCGTCTGTGCTGCCCCAGGTGAACGTGAGGGCGACGTCGCCGCTGTCGGAGGAACAGCCGGCGCTGCTCTGCGCGCTGAAGGTCGCGAAGGTGGGGTTGCTCGGCGCCGGCGGGGTCGTCTGCGTGGGAGTCGGCGTCGGGCTCGGGGTGGGAGTCGGTGTGGGCGTCGAGGTGGTCGTCGCGGTCGCCGACGGCGTCGGCGTCGACGATGCAGACGTGCCGCCTCCGATCGTGCGCGTGAGCAGCAGGAGGACCAGCACGAGGATCGCCACCAGCAGCACAGCGCCCGCCACGATCAGGATGATGAGGGTGCGCTTCGACTGCGGCGGCTCGGTCGGCGCGGTGGTGGGCGCTGCGCCCGGGCGGAGTGCCTCGGTGGGCGGCGCGGGCTGGGCCGATTGCGGACCGGCGGGGAACAGCGGGTCGAAGACATCCGCCCCCGGGAAGGCGGCGGGAGCCTGATCGAAGCGGCGGGTTGCCTGGTCGTCGGCGGCAGACGGCGTCGCCGGCCAGCCCGGGAACGGCTGGTCGTACCGCTGGGTGGCCTCGGTGGCCGGCTGCGCCGCGTCGGGCACGTCAGCCTGTGGCACGTCGAGGCCCGGGAAGGCGAACAGTTCGGTGGCGGGGCCGTCGTCGGGCTCCACGTCGGGGATCTCGTTCGCGGTGGAGGCGTCCTCATCGGTGAGAGCGCTGTCGGTGAGGGCGCTGTCGGTGAGGGCGCCGTCGTTGAGGGTGCCGTCGGTGAGGTCGCCGTCGGCATGGGCCGCGTCGACGGGCTCTGCGGGCGAATCGGTCGGGATGTCCGCGAAGTAGCTGTCGGGCAGCACGCTCTCACGTGCGGATGGCGGCGTGAACAGCTGGGTCATCGGGCTGGGGCCGTCGGAGGGTGCGGCCGCGACCTCAGCGTCTGCGGACTCGGCACCGGTATCAGGCTGCTCGTCCGTCGCCTCGGACTGGCCGGCTGCGTGCGCCTGGGCGGCGGCCTCCTCGGCGGCGCGACGCTCGCGCCGGGTCGGGAGGTCGCCGGACTCGCCGGGGGTGAAGCTCTCGGTGGGGGTGTCGTCGCTCATGGGGTCTCCCGGATCGGGTGGCATCGGGGCGCCACACTGCCGAGCATGCTGTGATCGAGCAGGGGTGCCGCTGGCAATCCTATTCGGGGGCGGTACCCGAGTCACTTCGACGCTGGTCAGCCCCGCAGTTTCGCGATCTCCGCCCGGTGCCTGGCTGACCGTGCTGCTAGCCCCGCAGGTCGGGTACCGCTGCGAGGAGCGCCCGGGTGTACGGATGCCGCGGGTCGGCGAACACCGCCTCCGTCTCACCGCGTTCCACCACGACGCCGTCCTTCATCACCAGCAACTCGTCGCTCACCTGCCGCACCACGCCCAGGTCGTGCGTGATGAACAGGTAGCTGAGGCCGAACTCGCGCTGCAGCCCGTCGAGCAGGGCGAGCACCTGGGCCTGCACCGAAACGTCGAGGTTCGACACCGGCTCGTCACAGACGATGATGTCGGGTCGCGGGGCGATGGCACGAGCGATCGCCACCCGCTGCTGCTGACCGCCGGACAGCACCCGCGGATGTCGGGGCAGCACGGTCGCGTCCAATCCGACCCGCTCGACCAGGGTGACGAGCTGGGTCTGCGTCGGCCGCCTACCGACGTCAGGGGAGGAGGCGAGCGCGTCGGCCAGGATCTGCCGCACCGTCAGCCGCGGATCGAAGGAGCTCAGGGCATCCTGGTAGATCGCACCGATGCGCGGTCGTCGGGCGGTGCGATCGCGTTCCGGCACCCCTGTCCACGGTTCGCCGAACAGCTCGACGTTTCCGGCGTCCGGCCGCTCGAGCGCGAGGGTCAGGCGCGCGAGGGTGGTCTTGCCCGAGCCGGATTCGCCGACCACGCCGAGGGTGCGTCGGCGGCGCAGCTCGTACGACACGTCGTCGACGGCAAGCCGTGACCCGAAGCGTTTGGTCAATCCCGTCGCGGTGACGACGGGCTCACCGGGGAGCGACCCGAGGTGGGCGTGCCCGCCGGGAACGGCAGCGATGAGTTCGCGGGTGTACGGATGCCGCGGCTCGCCCAGCACCTGCTGCGTGCTCCCCGACTCCACGACGACCCCCGCGCGCATCACGACGATGTGGGACGCCAGCCGGGACACCACCGCGAGGTCGTGGCTGATCAGCAGGATCGCGGTGCCCCGGTCACGCAGCCCGGCAAGCAGGTCGAGAATGCCCGCGGTGATGGTGGCATCGAGCGCGGTGGTCGGCTCGTCGGCGATGAGCAGCCGCGGGTTCAGGGCGATCGCCGAGGCGATGACGGCGCGCTGGCGCAGGCCGCCGGAGAGCTCGTCGGGCCGCTGACCGGCGCGCAGCTCCGGCTCCGGCATGCCGACCGAGTCGAGCAGGTCGATGACGCGCTCCTGGCGCTGACGCGGGCCGAGCTTCGTGTGGATGCGCAGTGAGACGGCGATCTCGCGACCGACCGTGCGTAGCGGATCGAGCGCGACGAGGGCGCCCTGCGACACGAAGCCGATGTCTCGTCCCCGCAGGGCGCGCAGGCGACGGGGGGAGGCATCCGTCAGTTCCGTCCTGGCGAGATCGGTCCCGGAGAAACCGATCGAGCCCGAGACGGTGGCATCGCGGCCGGCGAGGCCGAGGATGGTGCGGGCCGTGACGCTCTTGCCCGAGCCGGATTCACCGACGATGGCGACACATGCGCCGGCGGGAATATCGAACGAGACGTCGCGGACCGCCGCCAGCGTGCCGAAATCGACCGAGAGATTCCGGACCGACAGAAGCGCGGTCATGAGCGCACCCTCTCCTGCAGCCCGCGGCCGAGCAGCGTCGTCGCGGCGGCGGTCAGCACGATGAACAGCCCGGGGAAGAACGTGAGCCACCAGAACGAGGAGATGTAGGTGCGACCGGCGGAGAGCATTGCTCCCCACTCTGCGGCGGGCGGCACGGCACCGAGGCCGAGATAGCTGAGCGACGACGCCCAGACGATGGATTGGCCGATGCCCAGGGTCGCCAGCACGAACAGCGACCCGGCGACATTCGGCACCAGGTGCCGCGTCACGCGGAAGAACCGACTGCGGCCGAGCACCAGCGACGCCTCGAGGTACGGCGCGCGCTTCACCACGAGCACGCGGCTGCGGATGATGCGACTGTAGCCCGGCGCCGTGGCGAGCCCGACGGCGATCGTCGAGGTCAGCACGCCGGGGCCGTAGATCACGATGAAGAGCAGCGCGAAGAGCAGCCCGGGAAAGGCGAACAGCACCTCGAGGAAGCGCGTCGTGCCGAAGTCGAGCCAGCGCGGCCCGAGACCCGCGAGCAGGCCGAAGACGATCGCCAGGCCGAGGCCGATCGCCGTAGCGGTGATGCCGATCAGCACCGAGGCGCCGGCACCGTGGATGATGCGGGTGTAGACGTCACGCCCCGATTCGTCGGTGCCGAACGGATGCCCGAGCGACGGCGGCAGGAAGCTGGCGCTCGGATGGATGGCGAGCGGATTACCCGGTGCGAGCAGATTCGGCGCGATGGCGGCGATCGCGATGACGAGCAGGATCGCCAGGCAGACGATGACGGTCGGGCGCCCCCTCATGACCGAGCTCGCAGCCGCGGGTCGACGAACCGGTCGGCGAGGTCGGTGAGCGTGGTGACGATCATGTATCCCACCGCGACGACCAGGACCACACCCAACACGAGCGGGACATCCCGGTCCTGCACCGCCGAGAGCAGGCTGCGGCCGATCCCCGGCCGCGCGAAGATCGTCTCGACCACGACGGCACCGCTGATCAGCGACCCGAAGGCCCAGCCCGCCAGCCCGATCGCCGGGATGGCGGCGTGCCGCAGGGCATGGCGCCAGAAGACGCCGCTCTCGCCCTCGCCGCGAGCCCGCGCCGCGAGCACGAAGGGGGAGGCGAGGGCGTCGAGCAGCGACTCCCGCATCACCTGCCCGAGGAAGCCGGCCAGGGGGACGGCGAGGGTGAGCGCGGGCAGCACCAGCCCGGCCGCACCGGGAACGCTCACCGGAGGGAGCCAGCCGAGCGCGGTGCTGAACATCAGAATCAGCGCGATCGCCAGCCAGAAGTGCGGCACGGCGGAGGCGATGATCTCGAGCACCGATCCGACGGCGGAGGCGATTCGACCGCTGCGCGACGACCAGAGGGCCAGCAGCAGCGCGAGCACGACGGCGAGGGCGAGCGAGCTGAGGGCCAGCAGCAGCGTGGGACCGAGGTTCTGCCCGATCACCGTGGTCACCGGGCTGCGCAGGGAATAGGACGTGCCGAGATCACCGGTCGCGAGGCGCCCCAGATACTGCAGGTACTGGATGCCGAGCGGCAGGTCGAGGCCGTAGTCTGAGCGCGCCTGCGCCAGGGCTTCCTTGCTCGCCTGAGACCCGGGGCCGCCGAGGATGGCCTCGGCCGGGTCGCCGGGGATCAGGCGGATCGCGAAGAAGGTGACCGTAGCGACCGCCCACAGCACGAAGGCCACGCCGGCCAGGCGAGCGAGCGCCCAGCGCAGCCACGACCGCCGCCGAACCGAGTCCGCGGTGGCAGGTGTCGCGGTCGCGCCTAGCGGGAGAGCCACGCGTCGTACAGTGCGGGAGTCGACACCGTCGGCATCGCCCGGAAGCCCTTCACCTTCGTGCTCAGCAGGTAGTGGTTCTGCTGGTCGTACAGCGGAAGGATGTAGTAGCCCTCGAGCACGATCTTCTGTGCCTTCTCGTAGTCGGCGCTGCGCTCGGCGGCGTCGGACGACGCGGCCGCGTCTTCCAGCAGGGCATCGAGAGCAGGGTCCGTGATCTGTGCATGGTTGGCGAAGTATCCGCTCGGCGCGGGCTTCGTGCCGGCAGAGTCGAACAGGATGCGCAATACGTCGGGGCCGACCTTGGTGTACGGCGCACTGACCAGGTTGTACTGGTTCTTGCCGAGCGCGCCATACCAACTGGCGAGGTCCTGCGGGTGCAGGTTGACCTTGAATCCGGCCTGCTTGCTGGTGGCCTGCAACTGCTCGAACAGCGACTGCTCCGCGGGGATCGACTGGTTCGTGCTCACCGGGAAGTCCAGTTCGAGCACCTTCCCGTCCTTCACGCGGTAGCCCTCCGCGTTCTTCTGCGTCCACCCGGCCTCGTCGAGCAGCTTCGCTGCAGCTTTCTGGTCGTAGTCGAACAGCTTCGGCTCCGAGTAGCCGTCCTTCTCGATGCTGGACAGCGGCGAGTACGAGCGCTTCGTGGTGTCGAAGAACAGGCTGGAGATCGCGCCGCTGACATCGGCGGAGCGGATGAACGCCTCCCGCACCTTCTCGTCGTCGAACGGCGCGATGCTCGAGTTGAGCTCGATGCGGTTCGACGCGCCGGGGCGCGGGGCGTCGACGGCCACGAGGTTCTTCTGCTTCTCGGCGGCGACGATGGTGTCCGGCTGCACGTTGTCGATCACGTCGACGGTGCCGGACTGCACGGCCGCGTAGCGCGAGGCGGAATCAGGCAGGAAGCGCCACTCGATGGCCTTCAGGTACGCCGGGCCTGAGTGCGCGGCATCCGCCGGCGGGGACGTGTAGGAATTGTTGCGCGTCAGCTGGATCGACTGCTGGTGGTTCCACTTCTTCACCACGAACGGGCCGGTGCCGACGGGTGACTCGCAGTTGACCGCCTGGTTGCGCTTCAGGGCGGTGGGTGACTCGATGGCGAGCCAGGTCTGGCTGAGCGAGTCGAGCAGTGCGCTGTCGGGGGAGCTCAGGCTGATGCGCGCGGTGAGGTCGTCGATGGCCGTGACCTTCGTCACCTTCTGCAGCGCGAGGTAGCCGGTGGACGACGCCGTCTTCGGGTCTTGCAGGTGCGCGACGTTGGCGACGACCGCCTCGGACGTGAGCGGGGAGCCGTCGGTGAATTTCACGCCCTTCTTGAGGGTGAAGTCCCAGCTGAGTCCGTCGGCGGCCTCGGTCCACTTCGTCGCGAGCCAGGGGATGATCTTCCCGCCCTTGTCCTTCGACACCAGCGACTCGAGGTACTGCGTCGCGACCAGAGCCTGTGGGTAATTGCCGCCGACGTGCGGGTCGAGGCAGGTGGGCTCCGCGTCGCCCGAGGCGTAGACCAGGGTGCCGCCCTTCACCGGGGTGGTGCTCGAGGAGGCGGACTCGCCGGCCGTGCAGCCGGTGAGCAGGAGCGCGGCGGCGGCGAGAGCGGCCAGAGAGGGGAGAAGTCTGTTCACGGTGGGCTTTCCTGAGTGCCGGTGCACGGGGCGAGGGCTATTATTGGACTGAGTACAGTATTGCACCGTTTCCGAGGTAGACAGGCGGGAAGCACGTGAGCACGCGAAGCGCAGGTCGACCCCGCACCTCGTCGCGCGCGCTGATCGAGGACGCCGCCGCCGAACTGTTCCTCGAGAACACCTACGGCGCGACGACGATCGACCAGATCGCCCAGCGTGCCGGCGTGAGCCGCAACACCTTCTTCAACTACTTCACCGCCAAGAGCGACCTGCTCTGGGGTGAACTCGACGCCGCGATCGATCGACTCGAGGTCGAGTTGCGCACGGTGGCTCCGGATGCTGACGCTCTCCCCGCCCTGCGTGCGACGATCCTGGCTGCCGTGGCCGACATCGGTGTCGACCGGGTACCCCTCGCCCTCACCCAGGAAGACGTCATGGGAACCCGCGAAGAGACTCGCTCGTCGGGCCTGACGCGGTACGCGCGACGGGCGGATGTGATCGCCGCGTTTCTCGCGCGGCAGCAAGGGCTGGCTCCAGACGACCTCACCGTCCTGGCCACGGCGAACGCGATCAGTGGTGCGATCTCTGCCGCCTGGACGGTCTGGGCGCGCGCGGGCGTGCAGCGGCATCCGCTCTCCGAGTACGTCGCCCGGGCCCTCGACGCGCTGTAGCAATCCCCGGTCTTCGGCACCTGCTTCCCTACCCCGCTCCGTCGTGCCGGAATCGCTGCACAACTCACTCGTCCCTCAGCAATCGACGCGCGACAGCGGTCTCCCCGCCGTGACAGTCATCGACTGTTCAGTTATGGCGAGTGCGAGGAGGCATGTACCCACCACTACTGCACACTCGCCCGCTACTGCACACTCGTCAGCCGCACCGAGTCGGCGAAATCTGCCGTTATGAGCGCGCCTTCACGACACTTTTTACCGAATGGATGACTCCGGCCCGGCGCGATCACTCCGTTGCGCAGCATTTCCTGCAGAACGACGGCGCGAGCGCGAGTTCAGAGCCGTTATGCAGCGTGTCCTGCAGAACCCGAGTCCCACAGAACCGAGGGCGGCCTCAGTCCGGAATCGTTGTGCAGGAGTTGCTGAATAACCAGGAGTTGCTGAATAACCAGGAGTTGCTGAATAACGGGGAGTTGCTGAATAACCAGGAGTTGCTGAATAACCAGGAGTTGCTGAATAACGGGGAGGAGCGCTAGGCCTCGGGACTCGTCACCTCGAGCGAGGGTTCGTCTGGCGTGGAGAGGGTGAGCACCGCCTGCTCGATGCGCTCGTCCACCTCGAGACGACGCTCGACCTGCCGCAGCAGCACGGCGACGTGGGTCTCGGCGAAGTCGCCGGAGATGTCGACTGCCGCCACGAGGAACAGCTGTCCCGGGCCGACGAACTCGAGGTGCAGATAGGTGACCCGATCGATGTCGGGGTCGGCCAGCATCCGTTCGAGCACCTGCTGCCGCACCCGCGCATCGGGGAGTTCGCCCACCAGGTAGCGGCGGTTGCGGTCGATCAGCACGATCGCGATGACCCCGAGCAGCACGCCGACGAGGATCGACCCGATCGAGTCGAAGGCGGCGATGCCGGTGAGCTGGTGCAGCAGGATGCCGAAGAAGGCGATCACCAGCCCGATCAGTGCCGCCGCGTCCTCGGCGAACACGGCACGGAGTGTGGCGAAGGAGCTCGTCAAGGCGAATCGCAGCGTGCCCATCCCGCGGGCGCGACCGCCCCGCCGCGCCTCGCGGAATGCCTGCAGGAAGGAGGTGCCCTCGAGCACGAAAGCCACCGCCAGCACGATGTACCCCACCAGGTAATCGGTGGCGTTCTCGGGGTTGAACAGGTCGATTATGCCGTTGGCGATCGACACCACGGCACCGGCGGTGAAGATGCCGAAGGCGGCGAAGAGCGACCAGACGTAGGCCTCGCGTCCGTGACCGAGCGGATGCCGCCCGTCGCGTTCCCTCCCGGATCGACGGTCGGCGATGAGCAGGAAGATCTCGTTGCCGAAGTCCGCCCAGGAGTGTGCGGATTCCGCCACGATCGAGGCCGAACCGGTGATGACGGCGGCGATGGTCTTGGCGACCGCGACCAGCAGGTTCGCACCGAGGGCGACGAGCACGGTGAGCGAGCCACCGGTCTTCGCCACCGCTGCCGTCTTCGGCGCTGTCTCGGACATCCGTCCAGTCTGGCATCCTGAACGGCCCGGCAGGTCGGGTAGAATGGCTCTCCAACGACTGTGATCCGGCCATCACCGGGGAGTCGCCGGAAGAACGGTCGGCTCGCCGACTCACTAGAACCGGGCCGGGTTCGCGAGAACCCACAGAGAGTGGCTCCGAAACTCCCCGTCATCACGGGGCGCGCCGGTTGCAAGCGGGGTGGTACCGCGGCGGAGATCGTCGTCCCCGTACAGGACGCAACCGCAGGAGACCCCATGGCCTATCCGCTCGATTCGGATGACGCGCTGACCCCGAGCCCGAACTTCCCCGACGTCGAGAACGGCATTCTCGCGTTCTGGAAGGGTGACGACACCTTCCAGGCCTCGATCGACCGCCGCGAGGGCTGCGACGAGTGGGTGTTCTACGACGGCCCGCCGTTCGCCAATGGCCTGCCGCACTACGGTCACCTGCTCACCGGGTACGCCAAAGACCTGTTCCCGCGGTACCAGACCATGCGCGGCAAGCAGGTGCACCGCCGCTTCGGCTGGGACACCCATGGCCTTCCCGCTGAGCTCGAGGCCATGCGCCAGCTCGGCATCACCGAGAAGTCGGAGATCGAGGATATGGGCATCGCCACCTTCAATGCGAAGGCGCGCGAGTCGGTCCTCGAGTACACCTCCGAGTGGGAGCGCTACGTCACCCGCCAGGCGCGCTGGGTCGACTTCGAGAACGACTACAAGACCCTCGACACCACGTTCATGGAGTCGGTGCTCTGGGCCTTCAAGTCGCTGCACACGAAGGGCCTCGCCTACGAGGGCTTCCGCGTGCTTCCCTACTGCTGGCACGACGAGACGCCGCTCTCCAACCACGAACTGCGGATGGATGACGATGTCTACCGCATGCGTCAGGACCAGACCGTCACGGTGACCTTCCCGCTGGTCGGCGCCAAGGCGGAGAGCCTCGGCCTCACCGCCGTCGCCGCTCTCGCCTGGACAACCACTCCCTGGACGCTCCCCACCAACCTCGCGCTCGCGGTCGGTCCCGGCATCGAGTACGTCGTTCTTCCGCACGCACTCTTGCCGGGTGACCGTGGTGGAGATCAGGTCAATCTGCTCGGCGACGAGTTCTTGATCGCCGAGAGCAGCCTGGACGCCTACTTCCGCGACCTCGGCTATGCGTCAGCCACCGACGCTCGCGAGGCGATCTCCGCGCGTTTCGCCGGGCGTGAATTAGAAGGCATCCAGTACGACCGGCTCTGGGACTACTACGCCGACACCGAGGCCTGGGGCACGCAGAACGCCTGGCGCATCCTGGTCGCCGACTACGTCGCCACCGGCGAGGGCACCGGCATCGTGCACCAGGCGCCGGCCTACGGTGAAGACGACCAGCTCACCTGCGCGAAGTACGACATCCCGGTGATCATCTCCGTCGACGACGGTGGCCGCTTCCTGAACACCATCACGGATGTCGCGGGCCTCCAGGTCTTCGAGGCCAACAAGCCGCTCACCCAGAAGCTTCGTGCCGACGGGCGCCTCCTCCGCGTGGCGAGTTACGAGCACAGCTACCCGCACTGCTGGCGCTGCAAGAACCCGCTGATCTACAAGGCGGTCTCCAGCTGGTTCGTGCGTGTGACGGAGATCCGTGACCGCATGGAGGAGCTCAACCAGGAGATCACCTGGGTGCCCGAGAACGTCAAGGAGGGCCAGTTCGGCAAGTGGGTGTCGAACGCCCGCGACTGGTCGGTCTCACGCAACCGCTACTGGGGCTCGCCGATCCCGGTCTGGAAGAGCGACGACCCGAACTACCCGCGAGAAGACGTCTATGGCTCGCTGGAGGAGCTGGAGCGCGACTTCGGACGACTGCCGCTGAACGCCGACGGCGACGTCGACCTGCACCGCCCGTACATCGACGAGCTGACCCGCCCGAACCCCGACGACCCGACCGGTCAGTCGACCATGCGGCGCATCGAGGATGTCTTCGACGTCTGGTTCGACTCCGGCTCGATGCCCTTCGCTCAGGTGCACTACCCGTTCGAGAACCAGGAGTGGTTCGAGGCGCACAACCCGGCCGACTTCATCGTCGAGTACATCGGACAGACCCGCGGCTGGTTCTACGTGATGCACGTGCTGTCGACCGCTCTGTTCGATCGGCCCGCATTCACCAACGTGATCAGCCACGGCATCGTGCTCGGTAACGACGGCCAGAAGATGTCCAAGTCGCTGCGTAACTACCCGGATGTCTCCGAGGTCTTCGACCGCGACGGCTCCGACGCGATGCGCTGGTTCCTGATGGCATCGTCGGTCATCCGGGGTGGCAACCTCGTCGTCACCGAGGAGGGCATCCGCGAGGCGGTTCGGCAGCTGCTGCTCCCGCTCTGGAACTCGTACTACTTCTTCGGGCTGTACGCGAACGCCGCCACCTCGGTCCCTGAGCTTGTCGAAGGGCGCCCTTCGACGAGGTCAGGGTCCGGGTACCAGGCGACGTGGCGCACCGACTCGACGGATGTCCTCGACCGCTACCTCCTCGCCCGCACCCGCCAGCTCGTGCTGGACGTCACCGCCCACCTCGACGCCCTCGACAGCCCGCTCGCCGCGGCCTCGCTGCGCGACTTCGCCGATGTGCTGACCAACTGGTACGTGCGTCGCAGCCGCGACCGGTTCTGGTCGGGCGACGTCTCGACTGAGCAGGGCCGTGCCGCCTTCGACACGCTCTACACGGTGCTCGAGACGCTCACCCGCGTCGCCGCGCCGCTGCTGCCTCTGGTCTCCGAGAAGATCTGGAAGGGGCTCACCGGCGGCCGCAGCGTCCACCTCACGGACTGGCCGGACGCATCCGTCTTCCCCGAGGACAACGCTCTCGTCGCCACCATGGACCGCGTGCGCGAGGTCGTGTCGGTGGGGCTGGGCGTGCGCAAGGCCACCGGCCTGCGGGTCCGTCTTCCGCTGGCGAAGCTGACCGTGGTCAGCCGCGATCCGCGGGGTCTCGACGGATTCGCGGACATCCTGCGCGACGAGCTGAACGTGAAGAACGTCGAGTCGATCGAACTGGTCGAGCACAGCCTGGAGGACTTCGGCATCACCCGCAGCCTCACGGTGAATGCCCGCGCGGCAGGTCCGCGCATCGGCAAGCAGGTGCAGGCCGCGATCGGCGCGGCGAGGGCCGGCGATTGGTCGCCGAGCGGTGACACCGTCATCGTCGGAGGGTTGGAGCTTCTGCCGGGCGAATTCGAGTTGAGGTTCGAGTTGCCCGCGGGGGAGAGCGCCATCGCGTTCCTGGCCGATGGCGGCTTCGTCATCCTCGACACCGAGGTGACGCCGGAGCTCGCCGCCGAGGGGCTGTCCCGCGACCTCACCCGTGCCGTGCAGGAGACCCGCAAGGCCGCTGGCCTCGACGTGAGCGACCGCATCGATCTCGTGCTGTACTTCGCCTCCGATGACGACCGGGATGCCGTGGCCGGCTTCCTGCCGACCATCGCCACCGAGACCCTCGCCCTCGAGATCAACGGCTACCGCACCGGCGGGGACGACGTCGAGGCCTACGCTGCCCAGCACGGACGGGTCGGAGCACACCGCTCGCGCGTCACCGCGGGGCAGTACGCTAACGCCGGCGACGTGCTCGTCGAGATCACCGTTTTTGGAGCAGAGATCCATGTCTGACAATCACGATTCCGAACTGCCCGAAGACCCTGAACTGCGCGAAGACCCTGAACTGCACGAAGACCCTGAACTTCACGACGACCCGGAGCTGAACGACGACGCGCTGTTCCAGCGCGAGGCCGATGCGGTCTACGCAGAGTTGCTCGGCCGCATCGGCGAGGCCAGCCCGCAGCCACGGCTCGAGGCCACGCGCAAGGTGGTCGAACTACTCGGCGATCCGCAGCGGGCGTACCCGATCATCCACATCACCGGAACGAACGGCAAGACGTCCACGAGCCGCATCACCGAGTCGATCCTGCGCGCGTACGACCTGCGCACCGGGCTGCTCACCAGCCCGCACCTGGTGCGTGTGAACGAGCGGATCGTGATCGACGGCGTGCCGATCTCCAACGAGGCGTTGGTCACCAACTACCGCGACATCCAGCCCTACCTGGAGATCGTGGATGCCCAGCTCACCGCCGCGGGCGAGCCTGCGCTGAGCTTCTTCGAGGCCTTCACCGCGCTCGCCTTCGCCTGCTTCGCCGACGCTCCCGTCGATGTCGCGGTGATCGAGGTCGGGCTCGGCGGCGAGTGGGATTCCACCAATGTCGCGGACGGTCAGGTCGCGGTATTCACCCCGATCTCGCTCGACCACATGGCGCGGCTTGGCAACACCATCGCCGAGATCGCCCGCACCAAGGCGGGAATCATCAAGCCCGCGGCATCCGTCGTCACAGCCATCCAGCCGGCGGAGGCGCTGGTGGAGATCGAGCGCGCCGCAGAACTCGATGAGGCGCCCGTCTCGGTGCAGGGCTCGGCTTTCGAGCTGCTGTCGAACACCGTCGCGGTCGGCGGTCAGGTGATCAGCGTGCGCGGGCTGGCCGAGACCTACCATGACCTGTTCCTGCCGCTGTTCGGTGACCACCAGGCTCAGAATGCCGCGGTCGCGATCGCCGCGGTGGAGACGTTCCTGGGCGGTGGAAGCCAGCCGCTGGTCGGCGATGTTCTCGCCGAAGGCATCGGCTCAGCGACCTCTCCCGGGCGCCTGCAGGTCATCGGCATCGAGCCGACCGTCATCATCGACGCGGCCCACAACCCCGACGGTGCGCTGTCCGCCGCCAAGGCGATCGCGACCTATTTCACCTTCGACGAGGTCGCGGTGGTCGTCGGCGTACTGCACGACAAGGATGCCCGGGGCATCATCGACGCGCTCGCAACGATCGCGACGCGCTTCTATGTCACCTCGTCCACCTCCGATCGTGCCGTCTCGGCCGACGAGCTGAGCGAGATCGTGCGCGAGTCGACCGGCGAGGAGACGCTATGGAGCTTCGACCTGCCGTCCGACGCGATCGCGGAGGCGCGGGAGTGGGCCGAGTCGGCGCCGCGCCGCGGTGTGCTGATCACCGGGTCGATCACGCTCATCGGTGATGCGCTGGTGATCGCCGGCGACGAGGGATGGAAACGGTGACGGACGCCCCACCGTCCGACGCCCCGGCACCCCGGACGCGTCGACGGCGATCGGCTACCGAGTCGCTGCTCTCGATCACGCTGCTGCTTGAGGCGATCCTCGTCTTCTTCATCGTCATGGTCGTGTTCGGCCTGCGCATCCTGCCGCCGGCCGTGGCGTTCGGTGGCGGGGCGGCCCTCGTCGTCGTGCTGCTTCTCGACGGCAGGATCGTGCGCTACCGCTGGGGGATCTGGATCGGCTGGCTGTTGCAGGCCTTCCTGATCGGCCTCGGCATCCTGCTGCCCGTCATGTACGTCGTCGGCGCGATCTTCGCCGCGATCTGGGTCTACTGCTTCGTCACCGGCCGACGGCTCGATCGCCGCAATGCCGCCGCACTTTCCGAAACCGAATCCACCGAAACCAAGGAGTCGTAAATGACCGACATTCAGGAAACCCTCGTCCTCGTGAAGCCGGACGGCGTCTCGCGCAACCTCACGGGCGAGATCCTGCGGCGCATCGAGGCGAAGGGCTACCAGCTCGTCGACGTGAAGCTCGTCGAGGCGAGCCGCGAGCTGCTGGCGAAGCACTACGAGGAGCACCAGGGAAAGCCGTTCTACGAGCCGCTCGTCGAGTTCATGGAGAGCGGCCCGATCGTCGCGCTGCGCATCGCGGGGGAGCGCGTCATCGAGGGCTTCCGCTCGCTGGCCGGTACCACCGACCCGACGACGGCAGCGCCCGGCACGATCCGCGGTGACCTCGGCCGCGACTGGGGCCTCAAGGTGCAGCAGAACCTCGTCCACGGGTCTGACTCGCCGGAGTCGGCCGAGCGCGAGCTCGCCCTCTGGTTCTAGGCGCACCGAGCCAAAGACCCTCCGTTGCGCAGCATCGCCTGCAGAACGGATGATGACCCCCTCCGTTGTGCAGGATCGCCTGCAGAACGGAGGGGGTTTTCACGCAGTCGGCGCGCGGCACTCATCGAACGGTCGCAAACGGCTCTTCTCGCCTCGGTCTTTGCGCCGTTTGCGACCGCTCGGCTGGGGTCGGCTGATGGTGGTTCCGCCTAGGGATGCCAGCAGACAAGAACGGGCCGGACCCCCGAAGGAGCCCGGCCCGTCGTCTACTTCGTGCCGTCTAGCTGTTCGCGGTGACGAACTCGAGGAAGTCGCCCGAGTTGTCCCAGCGCTTGCCGTTGACGAAGACCGTCGGCGTGCTGAATCCGCCCTGTGCGGCATTGATGAGGTCGGGGTTCGACGTGACCTTGGTGGTGACGTTCGCCACCCACTTCTTGAAGGTCTCGTTGTCGACGCACTTGTTGATCGCGTCCGTGCCGACCCCGGCATCCTTCAACAGACCCTTGATCTGACTGTTGGTAAGACCCGTGGTGCCCTCCTGGGGCTGCTTGTCGTAGAAGACGTTCTGGGCGTCGAGGAACTTGTCCGGTGCGAAGTTGGCGACGCAGGCGGCGGCGTTGGCCGCGCGGGATGCGTAGCGGCTGCCCGCATAGCTGCGGTCCAGGATCGAGACGGGCTGGACATCCAGCGTCGCCTTGCCGGACTTCACGAGGTCTGCGATGCCACCGGCGAAGGACTTCTCGAAGGCCTGGCAGGCCGGGCACGCCCAGTCGACGTAGGTGACGATGTTGGCCACGCCGTCGGTGCTGGCGCCGGTCGGGGGCGTCACGGCGTCGCTCACCTTGGCGGCCGGAGTGAGGGTCGGGGTGATCTTTCCGTCCTCGCCGGTGAAGAGGATGCCGCTGCTCGCCATGTTCTTCGGGCCCTTGCTGCTGCCGCCACCGCTCGCTCCGGTGTTGCCGACCACGATCAGCACGATGACCACGACGATGGCGATCACCGCGACACCGATGCCGCCCTGCAGGAAGATCTTGTTGCGACGCTGGCGTTTCTTCTCCGCCTCGCGTTCGATGCGCGCCTTCTCGCGAGCCTCTTCGCGTCGATCCTTCTTGCCGGGGGTACTGCTGCCGGGAGCGGCCATGGCTGTTCTCTAGTTCTCTCGGTTGACGGAAATCTCTTGCGAGGTTATCGGACGAATTCTTGAGGATGGCTGCGGATGTCCGGCAGGTTCCTAGAAGCGGTGAACGACGTCCAGCTGCACCTGGGCGATCAGGAAGATGACCGCGAAACAGGCCAGGCTGAGCACCGGCACGAAGCCGTAGAGGGTCGCGCCGACACTGCGCAGCCGACGACCGCCACCGAAGGTGCCCTCCTTGAGGTTGTACAGGGTGACCAGCAGGAATGTCGGGATGACCGCCACCCAGGTCGTCATGCACCAGGGGCACAGGGTGCCGAGGGTGAAGATGCTCTGGGTGATCAGCCAGACGATGAAGGCCAGGGCGCCCAGCATTCCGAGGTTGAAGGCGATCCAGAACCAGCGGGCGAAGCGCAGCCCGGCGAGCAGCATCACGCCGACCATGAGCACGGCGATCCAGCCGCCGACGCCGATGAGGGGGTTGGGGAATCCGAATACCGAGCCCTCGGGCGACGACAGGTTCTTGCCGCACTGCACCAGGACGCTGACATCGCAACTCGGGGCGATGTCGGGGGAGACGAAGGTGCCGACCTTGTCGGTGACCAGCCGGATGGCGGCGAAGAAGCCGGCGCTCGAGGCGAGAATCAGCCAGATGCCGAGCACGGTGGCGTTGCCGTTTCGCGGGATCAGCCGTACTGCCAACACGACGATGCCGATGAACAGGAGCGCCTGCACGACGAACAACGGGGAGACGGCGGCCGGTCGCAGCCCGAGGTAGATGACCCACAGCTCGAACACCGTGCCGATGAGCGCAAGAGGGGTGATCGCGAGCCACCAGCCCGGCTTCAGCACGGCGCCGGCGAGCTGCGCGACGCCGAGCGCGAGGAACGCGGCGAACAGGATGAGTGCGAAGGTCGACGACGGGTAGCCGAGCTCATTGTCGGCGCCGATCAGCGTGACGCCCTTGCCGGCGGCCTCGATGCCTTTGAAGGCGATGATCACGCTCAGGAACGACGAGAGGACGCCGATTCCCCCGAGGGCGGTCAGGGCGATCGCGGCGGTTCTGGGGCTCTGGATCGTCGTCTCGGTCGGCACGCTGGCGATTATTGCATGCGCTAAATGCGGGGTCCTGGGCGAAGCGTGCGATAATTTGGTGTAGTCACCCGGGCCGCGCCCGACGTGACGCCAGAGAATGCTTACCGGGCACCAACCCGGGCCACGCAGGAACGGTGCGAACGCACCGCTATCGAGAACGTGTCGCATAGCCAGTTGCGAGCAGTGAGAACAACGAACGTGACAGTAACGAACGCGACCAGAGCCCGAGCCGATTCAGGCCGGAGCCGGTCACGGAACGTCAAGGATTAGCGGGGACCTGCGCAGCAGGAAGTCGCGAGAGAGAGTACCCGGTGGGCGGCGCGGCCACTCATTCCGGGCTAGGAGTGCACCAGCGATGGTGGAGACAAATTCACAGAACAACGATGGATCAGCCGAACCGACCGAGGTGAAGCGACGCGGTCGCCTTTTCGGTCGCGGGCGAAAGGCCGCAGCGGCGCAGACTGCACCGCCGGCCGTTGAACCGACGATCGAGCAGCCCGCGCCGGCCCAGCAGCCGGTAGCGCAGCAGGTGACGGATGCCGCGGCTCCCGCCACCCCCGCCACAGAGGCGATCGCGGCCGACGCCGCCCCCGCCAAGCGTGCACCGGCGCGCCGCACGGCCCCCGCGGCGGATGCGGATGCGACGGCGGGTGACGACAAGCCCGCGACCCGGACCCGTACCCGCAAGCCCGCCGCGGCGAAGGCGGACGTGGAGCCTGCTGTGGAGCCCGTCGCCGACGAGGAGGAGAAGCCCGCCAAGCCGGCCCTCGCCCGCCCGACGACCTCTCTGATCTTCCAGGCCCCGGACATCCCGGTCCTGCCGCCGCGTGCGAACCGCGGACCGGCAGGCGACCGCGACGACCGTGACGACCGCGATGACGAAGAGCCCGGCACCCTGCGCCGCCGCTCGCGCCGCCGCGCCGGAGACGAAGACCGCGACAACGGCGGCACCACCGGAAACGCGGGCAGCGGCAACCAGCCCGCCAACACCGTCGTCAAGGTGCGCACCCCGCGCCCGCAGCCCGAACTCAGCAACGAGCCGACCAAGGTGCGCGGCTCCACCCGCCTCGAGGCGAAGAAGCAGCGTCGCCGCGATGGCCGCGACGCCGGTCGTCGCCGCCCGGTGATCACCGAGGCCGAGTTCCTCGCCCGCCGCGAGAGCGTCGACCGCAAGATGGTCGTGCGCTCCAAGTTCGACCGCATCCAGATCGGTGTGCTCGAAGACGGCGTGCTCGTGGAGCACTATGTGGCCAAGGCCGCAGACGCCAGCCTCATCGGCAACGTCTACCTCGGTCGCGTGCAGAACGTGCTGCCGAGCATGGAAGCCGCTTTCGTCGACATCGGACGCGGCCGCAACGCCGTGCTGTACTCCGGCGAGGTCGATTGGGATGCCGCTGCCGAGAATTCCGCCGAAGGCAAGAGCCAGGCCCGCCGCATCGAGCTCGCACTGAAGCCGGGCGACAAGGTGCTCGTGCAGGTCACCAAGGACCCGGTCGGCCACAAGGGTGCCCGCCTCACCAGCCAGGTCTCGCTGCCCGGCCGCTACCTCGTCTATGTGCCGAACGGCTCGATGAACGGCATCAGCCGCAAGCTGCCCGACACCGAGCGCGCGCGGCTCAAGAAGATCCTCAAAGAGGTGCTGCCCGAGAATGTGGGCGTCATCGTCCGCACCGCGGCCGAGGGCGCTACCGAGGAGCAGCTCACCCTCGACGTGAACCGGCTCACCGCGCAGTGGGCGGCCATCAGCGAGGCGCTCGAGCACGTGCAGGCGCCCGCGCTGCTGCACAGCGAGCCCGACCTGCTGGTCAAGATCGTGCGTGATGTCTTCAACGAGGACTTCGATTCGCTCATCATCGACGGTGCGGATGCCGAGGCCACGATCTCGACGTACCTGAAGCAGGTCGCGCCCGATCTGGTCGACCGCGTGAAGACCTACGAGGGGACCGTCGACTCCTTCGACGAGTACCGCATCACCGAGCAGATCGAGAAGGCGCTCGACCGCAAGGTCTGGTTGCCCTCCGGTGGTTCGCTCGTGATCGACCGCACCGAGGCGATGACCGTAGTCGACGTCAACACCGGCAAGTTCGTCGGTTCCGGCGGAAACCTCGAAGAGACGGTCACCAAGAACAACCTGGAGGCGGCCGAGGAGATCGTCCGCCAGCTGCGCCTCCGTGACATCGGCGGCATCATCGTCGTCGACTTCATCGACATGGTGCTCGAGTCGAACCGGGATCTCGTGCTGCGCCGTCTGGTCGAGAGCCTCAGTCGCGACCGCACCAAGCACCAGGTCGCCGAGGTCACCAGCCTCGGCCTCGTGCAGATGACCCGCAAGAAGCTCGGCCTCGGCCTGATCGAGTCGTTCTCGGAGCCCTGCGAGACCTGCGCCGGGCGCGGCATCATCGTGCACCACGACCCCGTGACCAAGCACCGCCAGTCGGTGCAGCCCGAGATTCGTCGCAGTCGCGGCGGCCGCGGTGGCAACGGCAATGGCGGCAACAACGGCGGCAACGGAAACACCAACGGTGGCGGCTCGCACAACAACGGGTCTGGCAACGGCGGCAACCAGAAGGCTCCGGCCGGCGGCGGCACCCACGCCATCACCGACGACGTGAAGAACGCCCTGGCGCAGATCGCTGCATCGACGATCCCGCACGAGCCCGCTGCGGAGACCGCTCACGAGGCCGAGCCGGTCGTCCAGAACGCGAGTGCCGAGCAGAAGCCCTCGCAGAAGGGCAACGCTCAGCGAAACGGGGCGCAGCGCGACGGACAGCGGAACGGCTCGCAGCGCACCACCGCGGCCCAGCAGACCGAGCCGCAGGCGACGACGGAACCGGTGGCCGCGACAGCGGATGCCGCCTCCAGCGTCGTCGAGGCGGCCTCCGTGGCCGCCGCCGAGGCCGCGGTCGCGATTCTCGACATCCCCGTGACGAAGACGCAGCGCCAGCCGCGTCGCATCTCCACCCACGATGCCGAGCAGATCCTCGACTCCGTGCTCGACGCACTCCCGGAACCCAAGCAGCCGGGACAGGGGCGTTCGCGCACCTCGCGCCGGGCATCCAGTGCCGGTACCGTGCGGACCTCCGCCGAGGGCACGTCGGAGGCCTGACGCCCACGCAGCACGCAGTTCCCGGGGCGCCGCGCACATTCCTCACCGGATGGCGCGGCGCTCCTTCTGGCTCACCCGCAGGCCGCTGGCCCGCAGTCGCTCCACGAGCTGACGTATCGTGACCGGCTCCGCCCCTGCCGCCACGAGCTCGGCGTAGCGTGCCTCGGGCACGTCGTAGTGATCGAGGTCGAACCCGCGCCGTGGAATCCCCATGCTCTCGGCGAAGTCGTGCAGCTCGTCGATCGAGACGTCGCTGACCAGATGCGACCAGAGGGTGCCGTGGGTCGGCCACCGGGGCTGGTCGATCAAGATCATGGGGGAATCCTCTACTGGTGCAGCGGGTGCTGGTTCGCCGCGCTGGATGAACATCGTAGTTCGGTGCGGTATCGCCCGAGCACCAGGTAGGCGAGAATACGTCGAACACCTGGCGAGCGAAGGAGCCCTGCGATGGCAACGACATCTGAACGCACCGAGGTAGGGCGGCGGGGTGCGCCCGAGCTGCGCGGGCCTGCCGCCATCGCAGCAGCAGGAGTACTTGCCGTGCAGGCCGCCCAGCTACTCGCGAGCACGATAGTCAGCTTCGTCAACTCTGCGTCCTTTGCGACCTCGCTGGTGATCGTCGCCTCGATCGGAGAGCAGATCGTCTTCGCTGTGCTGCCGTTCGCCCTGGGGGTGTTCCTCACGCTGTGGTTGGTGCGATCGGTCGTCGCGCGGTCGAGTGTGTGGCGGGTGATCGGGGGCGGAGCGATTGCGGCCGTCGGCGGCGGCATCCTGATGTTCGTCGTTCAATTGCTGCTGCAGATCGTGCGTTCCCCCGACTACAACCTCATGGGACGGATCCCGGGCGTGAGCGCGTTCTACTCGGTGGGTTCGAGTCTGAACGCGATCATCAACGGGATGCCGCTCGTCGTGCTCG
>Ga0247742_10000343_pt1 | contig 39659 bp, 28 predicted proteins | sample UWRJL208509C2_FD_180944 | JGI IMG/M metagenome (GOLD analysis project Ga0247742, IMG submission 180944) | Plant litter microbial communities from Arlington Agricultural Research Station in Wisconsin, United States - UWRJ-L208-509C-2 | ecosystem: Environmental > Terrestrial > Plant litter >...
CTTCTCACTCAGCGCTTCCGCTTTTTTCCTTCCTTCGTTTCGGGAGTGCAAAGGTAAAAACCTTTTCCTTATTTCCAAAACTTATTTTTTTTATTTTCTAAGCTTCGTCTCCCCGTTTCCTATTCCCTTTCGGCGGGCTGCAAAGGTGCAAATTGTTTTTTCAAATCCGAAATTTTATTTCAAGTTTTTTTTGGCTTCGTTTCCTACTTATCTCTCTCCCTTTACCTTCAAAAAACTACTTCAATAACCTTTCTAAGAACAATCCCCGCTTCCTCGTTTGCGGGGTGCAAAGATAGACAGCTTTTACCCTTTTCCAAACTCTTTTGCATAAAAATTATCAATTTTTCTTAATAGACTGGCTATCAATTAGAAAATTAAACAGGCATAGCTTTAAATGCTCTGTTGTGCGTCTAAAAATACCGCTTTATAGCTATACGCTTACCAAAGCTCATGAAAAGGGAATACCCTTGCTTATTACAGTAATGGCTAAAGGCATAGCCTGATTTATTAAAATACAGGGGAGTTCCCCTGTATTTTAACTGAAACGTATTCGTTTTGAGCTTTGGTAAACGAGAAAACCACATACTCTAAATTATAATTGATGGTGCCCAGTTTGTTTCAGGAACTTCAGCCATTCTTCAGGAAGGTTGGTTTGAATAACATTAACATACTTTGTTTTTGTAAGTAATGCCTTGAAACCAGTATGTGATGCCAATTCAAGGTCATCATATGTTCCCAAAGAGTTACTCCAGATACGAACATGCTGATCGGTTATTTTTTTCATTAAGCTATCGGTATAGAATTTTTCATCTATATGGATCACTTTAGCAATTTTCATGTCCAATATCTTGTTAACATCGTCCTCTTTATAAGCACGAGGCATGACCTTAACATCGGGATTAATAGCATGTACCAATGGTGCATATTTATATTGATACAGGAAAAATAAAACCTGGTTGGTTGTTTGGGTTTCCTCAATAGCTTTATATGTTCTTTTTACAGCATCCTCATCTCCCAGTTTAAAATCAAGATCAAGCAAGATTTTGCCTTTGGCCATTCTAAGAACCTGATCCAGCGTAGGAACTTTTTCGTCAGTTGGTTTACCATCCTGTAACAACCGAAGTTCCATTAGTTGCTGGTAGGTCATATCAGCTAAAGCTCCTTTTCCGTTGGTTGTGCGGTCTACCTTACCATCATGCATAATAACTAATACATGATCTTTAGTTTGCCTGATATCAACCTCGGCAATATCAATCCCAAGACGGATAGCTTCCTGCAGCGCCCCTAAAGAGTTTTCCGGATAATGTGTATGGGCTGCACGGTGGGCGGTTACCATGATCTGCTCCGGGTGATTAACAAAAATATCGGCCAGCTTATCAGCCTTTGTTTGGGCTTCAGCGAGCTGTATCATAAATAAGGATGAACATAAGCCTAAGAAAAGGCTTTTTTTTGATATAGTTTTCATAAATAATAATTTTAATATCCTGGGTTTTGTGGGAATTTTATAGTTGAAAGATCAATTTGTGATTGAGGAATCGGGCGAACTAAATACATATCTTTGATGGCTGCTGAGTTAGGGTTATACTTTTTTACCCGTTCTACCAGCTTGCCGGTACGGGCCAGATCCATCCAGCGCTTTTCTTCTCCTCCTAACTCTCGGGCTCGTTCATCGAGTATTTGATCGATAGTCAAATCTCCGGCAGATAACATCGGCATCGTTTTACCAGGTTTAGCTGCTCTCGTTCTTACCTTATTTAAATATACCACCCCTTCAGCTGGTTTACCGGCAAGCAATAATGCTTCGGCAGCGGTAAGGTAAGTTTCAGAAAGCCGGTAAATAAAGAAGTCGCGGAAACCAGCCAGGTCCTGAACACTTGCCCGGGTAGGGTCATCGTGCTTTTTGATAGCCCAATGCATATTATCTGTGTTAGGTGCTATTTTAGAAGTTACGCCAGGGCTTATCTGCCACTCCACTGTATCGCCTATGGCTTTACCTTTGGGAAGGGTTGCCGGATTATTATAAATCCAGACATATCTAAAGGTAGCTTCAAAGCGGCTATCATTCGGATTAAAGAGATTCCGGAAAAACTCTGTTGGCCTGAAACGGGTATAAGGGCGGCCTCCCTGGTTTAAATCACGCTGCAAGCCTGGAAACTGGTCATAGGCCGGGGTGAAAAATGCATGCCCCTGGTTGCCATCACCATTTTGAAGCAGATCTTTAGTATACTGCGCGGCGAAAATGATCTCTGCATTTTGCTGGTTATCATATCTGAAAATATCTGCATAAGAATCAAGCAGCTTATATGGGCCCGACTCAATGATGGTTTTGGCGGCATCAGCAGCTTTCTGATAATCCTTTTGCATCAACATGATAATAGCCAATTGCTGCAGGGCTGCCCCCTTGGTTACTTTACCATAAGCATCGGCTGTCCAGCCCAGGTTATCAACTGCGAACTGGGTGTCTTCGCGCATTAGTTTCCAAACCTCTTCTTTAGAGGTACGTACCGCCGTTGTGTTTACCCCTTTGGTTTCTGTTGTAGCCAATACAACATCGCCAAACTGTACGGTAAGCCAGTAGTAAAAGTGTGCCCGCAGGAAACGGGTTTCGGCTTTATACTGTGTTTTCAAATTATCGGGGATATCTGCTTTATCTGCATAAGCCAATATAGTGTTGGCGGCGTTGATACCCTGGTAACAGTCATACCATAATTGGGCAAAATAACCTACCGATGAGTTGGTTTGGCTATCATACGCATCTAAAAATTTATAGCCACCATCTTTTCCGTGCTGAAAAATATCGGTGCCCATAGTTGTGAGCGTAAACCCAACCTGCGAGCCATATAACGCTCTGAGTTTTGAATACACACCATATACGCCATCGCGCAAGCCCGAGGGTGTGGTAAACAAGGTTTCCGGGGTAGCCTGGGAAACCGGTATTTCTTCCAGTTTGCAGGAGGAGCCAAAGGTGATTCCTCCAACACATAACGTAATAAAAAGCTTTTTTATAATTTTCATTTTAAAATTATTTCAGGTTAATACTTTAAAAAGAGGCATTTAGCCCTACAGAATACATTTTAGTAGAAGGGTACAACGCGCGTTGTCCTGTTGATTCAAATTCCGGATCGTAACCTTTATAATCTGTTATGGTAAATGGATTTTCGGCCGATACATTAAGGCTTAAAGCGCTCATCTGTAATTTTTTGATCCAGGCTAACGGAAAATGGTAAGTGAATATGATATTCTTGACCCTTACAAAACTCACATTTTTGTATGCCAGAGTTGAACCAAGAAAAACACTTTCCTGATTTTTGTCAGGCCGAGGGTTATCATTGGTTGGGTTTTCCGGCGTCCAGTAATTTACGTTAAGGTTATTATACCTGCCGGCAAGCCTGTTGTTGTTATCATACCATTGTGAATAGGTCAGGTAATCCTGCCGGGTGTTTAATACTACTGATAAATCAAAGCCTCCGTATGAAAAAGTATTGGTTAAGCCGGCTATCCACGCAGGGGTATACGATCCAAGAATCTGGCGGTCATTGGCGTCGTATTTTCCGTCATGATTAGTATCTTCAATTTTAATACCCCCTACTGCAAATCCGTTTGCTTTGGCCACAGCTGCTTCGTCAGTTTGCCAGATACCTATTTTTTTATAGTCATAAAACACATTAATCGGGTGCCCGATAAACCAGCTGTTACCAACAATATCTTTTCCATCACCCAGCAATTCGGTGATCTTGTTTTTATTTCTGGCAAAGTTGATATCCGTTTTCCAGCGAAAACCATTATGGGTTGATGAAATATTTACCGACGACAAAGAAACCTCTATACCGGTATTTTCTGTTGAACCGATATTTTCAAGCACCGAAACAAATCCGGTACTGGTAGGGATACTGCGGTCAAGGAGCAAATCATGTGTTTTAGATTGATAATATTCAACCGTTCCGGTAAGCCTGTCATTCCAGAAACCAAAATCGATGGCAGTATTGATCTGGTTAGTGGTTTCCCATTTCAAATTAGGATTAGATATAGTACCAGGTAAAAAACCCGGGGCCCCGGTATCGCCAAAAGTATAGGCCGTTTTTTGTAAAACACCAAAGGTTTTATACGGTTGGATACCTGTATTACCCGTACTACCGTAGCTGGTGCGCAGTTTTAGCGTAGAGATAAGTTTACTGCTTTTCAAAAAATCTTCGTCAGATATTTTCCATGCCAAGGCTGCTGAAGGGAAAAACCCCCATTTATGCCCCGTTGCGAAACGCGAGGACCCATCTGCCCGTCCGGTAACGGTAAGCAGGTAACGATCTTTATATTGATAGTTGATACGGCCCATATATGATAACAAACTCCATTTTTGGTAATCGCTGCCTACACCTGTTACCGAGCCTGCGGTTGCCAGGTTATGGTAGGTTTGCGACTCGTATGGTAACTTACTTACATTGGTAAATGAAGAGTTGGTGACCTGATTCTGGTAACTTTGAACAGCAGTTGCCATAATATGGTGATCCTTACCAAATCGCTTATCATAATTCAATATATTTTCAACCGTGATTGAAAATATGTTGGTTTCGTTAACACCTGCTGTTGATGAGCCACCCTGATTAGCAGTAGTAAGGCTGCCGTTAAATGTTCCGCCGTTGGCAAATTCAGCATCGGGACCAACATTTAAATGATAGCTTAAAGCCGGGGAAATTTTATACTCGCCGTAAATACTGGCAAAAACCCTGGTACGATAGCGCTCGTCAAGTGATCCGGTAATATCATATAATGGGTTAACCCTTTGCCCTTCATCGTTATTCGGCCTGAAAAGCAAATTACCTTGTTGATCATATGGTACACCGAGTGGATTTAGCCTTAAAGCATTGTCAAACACATCGCCGCTGGGCACATGCTGAACAGAGCGGCTTGCAAAAGATGAAATACCCGTCTTAAATTTATCATTTATGCGATGGTCAACATTTATGCGGAACGATCCCCGGGTATAATCAGATTTATCAACTATACCATTCTCCTTAAAATAATTGGTAGACAGTGCAAACTGCGTTTTCTCTCCTCCCCCGCTTATTGAAAGCTGATGATTTTGTTTATTACCGTTACCATAAATCACATCCTGCCAATCGGTACTGCGGTTTTTAGCAATTGATTCGAGAGCTATGTTGTCAAAAATATCCTTGTCTTGCGGATATGCTCCATTCGGATCGTCAGTTCGGTTAGCCTCCCTGCGCAATTGGGCAAACTCCTGCCCGTTCATTAAATCAAGCCTGTTTATAGTTGATGTTACACCATAATATGAATCATAATTAATATTGGTTTTGCCAGTTGCACCGCGTTTGGTAGTAATTAACAGCACACCGTTTGACGCCCTTGAACCATATATAGCCGTTGCAGAAGCATCTTTCAAAACTTCTATTGATTGAATATCTGACGGATTTATATCATTAATAAAACCATCAATAGCCGGGATGCCATCAAGCACCACCAGGGGTGGATTATTAGCATTAATGGAGTTTTGCCCACGAATTTGAATATTGATGGCAGCTCCGGGTTCGTTTCCCCCGTTAAAAACATCTACACCTGCCGCTTTACCCTTAATAGCCTGAAACGGGTTGGTGGCGGGTATTTGCTTAATATCATCTGCAGTAATTGATACTACCGAACCAGTTACATCACGTTTCTTTTGTGTTCCATAACCCACAACTACCACCTCAGACAAAGCAGATTGCCTGCCGGCCAGCAAAACCACCAAATGATCCTGATTTATTGCTACCGACTGTGTTTTGTAACCTATGTATGATACTATAAGCTCATCGCCATAACCGGCAGTTAAAGAAAACCTGCCACCGGCATCGCTCATGATGCCCGATTGGTTACTTTTTAAACGGATAGCGGCACCTATAATAGTTTCATGCGTTGCCGAATCTATAACTTCGCCGGTAATCAGATGTGGTGTGCCTATATTAACCTGATTTTTGTTAATGGCAATTTGTTTATCAATCACCTTATATGAGAAATGGTGTTTGTCTGCCAATTTTGATAACACCTGCCCTAAAGACTGATTTACAAAATTCAAACCTGTTTGCTGGTTGGTATCCAGTTCTTTTGACGAATACACAAATTGATAACCGGTGGCTGTTTCCAGCTTTTTAAAGCATTCGGCAAGGCTTAATTTTTGTGCCTGTATATTAATGATAACACCTTCTGCCAGCCGGTTTCGGGATTGTTGACCGAACAGGTTATTTGTTAAAAATAAAGACAATAGTAGAACAAATACAAAATCCTTGTTTTGTATGATAATTTTCATAATTTTTGTTTGGATTAATTTGATAATTAATTAAAGTTTCCCAGAGCTTGAGACCTCTTGAAAACTACTCGGAGGTACCTTATAAGCAAGGTGCCTCTCTTTTTTAGTTAGCTTTTATTTCACCATATATTAGCTTTATTTACTGTTAACATCCTGAACCATTAATAACTACCAGCTGCTTACCATTTTGATCAGTGCTGATTTTATAATTAAACCTGAGAGCGAATTTTAATGCTTCAAGCACCTCAGTAACTGACTCTTTGCTAAAATTGGCATTCACCCTGCAATTTTTAAATACCCTTTCATCATAGCTGATTGATACACCATATTTACGTGCTATACTGTTAAAAACCTCTGGTAAAGGCTCTTCACTAAAGCGCAGTTCATTATTCCTCCAACTGGTTACCAGCTTAGGGTTAAAATTATTGATGAGGGTTTTACCAGTTGTTTTATAAGCGGTTAGCATTTGCATGGGTAGCAAAACCTGATCATGAAGAGTATTCGATTTATTGGAGATCAGCACTTTTCCTTTTATAAGAGATATGCTGATATGGTCTTCATTGGTAAACGCCTTGATATTAAATAGGGTTCCAACCGCTTTGGTTTCATAGTTACCGGTATGGACAATAAAGGGATGCATTTTATCAGACTTTACTTTAAAGAGAGCTTCACCCGTTAAATAAACTTCTCTGATTTGCAGGTCAAATTTTTGGGGGAACTTTAAGGTACTACCGGCATTTAACGCGATGTGGCTACCATCGGACAAATCAAACTGTTTAATAGAACCAACTTGCGCGGTAACAGTAACCAGGTTTTTTTGGGAAGTATAAAACAGGAGTATTATACTCAACGCTATGCCAGTTAGCACTGCCGCAACCGCATAATATTTTTTAAAGGAGCGTATTTTCCTTACTGGTTTATTTTCGTTTTGCCTGGCTATACCTGCCCGAAGTAATGTAAGCCCCCTATCCAGGTCAAAAATATGCTCGTTGTTGGTTTGCCCTTTTTGAACCCAGGTTTCGTTAATTTTCAGGAACAATTCTAAAAAGTACTCATTCTCTAAATACTCATTTAACTGATCTGTTTCCTGTAAGGTAGATTCACCTCCCAGGTATTTGGTTGTTAACGTATAAAAAAGATCTTTATCCATAATCACTCCCATAGACAGTGATCAGAAAAAAAATCTACCAGTTGAATCAATTAAGAAATAGCTATCTTTCTGTTAAGATACTGTAAGGACAATAAGGGCCAAAAAAAGCAGGTTATTCTGGGGAGCGTTCTCTGCCAGCATTTTTATAGCTTCAACCATATGGTTTTGAACGGTATGTACCGATATACCTAAAATATCGGCAATCTCTTTGTATTTAAACCCTTCAAGTTTATTCATACGGAATATGATTCGCTTTCTTTCAGGCAATGCATCAATCAATAAATTAACCTCGTTTAAAAGATCATTAAAGGTAAGCTGCTGCTCGGGGTTTAAGGTTTGATCGGGAATAGTTTCGGCATGGCTCAGGTCGGTATAATCCACCCGCTTTTTCTTCAGATGATTAAGGGAATGATTTCTGATTGCCTTATACAGATATGGCCGGGCTTTATCAGGCAGGTTTAAATTGGCGCGGTTAAACCAAATAGAACAAAAGGTATCGGCTACTAATTCCTCCGCTATGGCGTGGTCTTTAACAAAGGTATTTGAAAATGTACACAGTTGCTGAAAATAACGACTAAACAGGTCTTCCAGACACTGGTCATCATTGTAAATACAGATCTGCTCAAGCAAATATTCATCACTCACATTATTTTTATGCATATGACGATCACGAAGAGTTATATTTTGATATGGTCAAAGGTAGTTTAGGCAAGTAACCCCATTGTTAATTTATAATTAACAGTAGGGTCACTATATACCCAAACTTATAATCGGATTACAAACCGATCTGCGAATTTGCTTTTGCTAAACTGTTTTATTTTTTTGAAATGCTTTAAACAGTCCGGCTTTAACCATAATAATAGCTAATGGAATAATCATAGCTATCCACGCCAGAACTGACCATAAGCCGGTTCCAAGTAATGTGGATAAACCCTAACAACGTAGTTAAACCCCGCCGGAATTAATCTCAGGCTGATTGCTCTTCAATGAAGTCGGCGGTTACGGCTTCATCAGTTATAACTTTTTTTGGTTTGCTCATTAAAAATTTGGCAAAAACTATGGCAATAATTATGGCTGCTATACCCTGGCATAGTACCGTTGCCGGAGCTCCGATATGCTGAGATACCGTGCCGACTAATAAACTCCCCAAAGGCATCATACCAAAAATGGCCATTAATAAAATGCTGATTGCACGCCCCCGCATATGCGCTGCTGATTGCGACTGAACAGTAATATTGCTCACATTAAACTGGGTTATACCACCGAAACCAGCAATGGCGGCAAAAACCATGGCCAGGGGAAAATTCCTGATCTGTGAAAAGCCTATTAAGCCAATACCAGTCATGATGGTACAGATCAGTAAGATACTTTTGAGCCTTGCACCGGATTTACGCGACGCGATAAAAATTGTACCAGCTACTGCGCCAACACCTATGCAACTGGTTATATAGCCAAACGTAGAGGCATTACCTTTAAAAACAACCTTGGCAAATACAGGGATCACCGTATTGTATGGAAGCACCAGCAAACTGACCAGTGCCAGCATCAGCACCATGAGGCCAATCTCGGGCGTTTTTTTAAGATAGACAAAACCCTCGGCAAACTCCTCCATGATCTTTTTATCATTTTTTTTTGGCACATAAGCCGGCAGTCGCATCAGCATGAGCGACACCATTACCCCTCCGAAACTCGCCGCGTTGATCAGGAAACAAATCCCCGCTCCAAATACATTCAGCACAATACCCGAAAGCGCCGGCCCAAGCAATTGTGCCAGGTTAGCTGTGGCTGTAGTTAATGCAAGCGCATTAGGCAAATCGGTCTTATCAGCAACCACTTCGTTTACTAAGGCCTGCCTTGCTGGCACATCAAAGGCATTGATGATACCCAGGATAACACTAAACACAATAATGAGCCAAATGATAGAATGCCCGGTAATAACCAACAGTGCCAGTACCACAGCCTGTATCATTGAGGCAATTTGCGTGATTTTGATAACTTTATACCGGTTGTAACGGTCGGCTGCAACTCCTCCGAATATGGAAAACAGAAAAGACGGGAAAGTTTCGGCGAAAATGGTAAGGCCCAATAAAAAGGCCGAATGAGTCATCGAATAAACTACCCATACCACAGCGGTACGCTGCATCCAGGTACCAAATTGCGATACCGACCTCCCAATAAAATACAGCGTGTAATTAGTACTTCTGAAGGCCCTGAATAAGTTATAATCACTGATCTTTTTCATTTATCTTATTTGACAAAATAATTAAAAACGTCGAAATTTTGTTAAAAAAATTATTTAACAATCCACTTGGTGATAATATCTGAAAGCAGGTTAAGCGCATCTTTCATATCATGCGGATCATTGTTATCATAGATCTCATTTCGTAAACCACGTATACTGCTCGAAAGGATAAAGCTCAGCATATCCTGCTCAGCAGGAGTAATAGGCGATATCTCTTTTTTAGTGATACTCTCTGATAAAATTTCTTTGATGATCAGACCTTCATTATAAACCAGCTTACCATGCAGCAGTTCCATGCTCCTGGTATGTTTCGTTTTTTCCTCTCCGTTCATAGAATTCCACATTGCTTTAAACACATAACGCCAATTAGCTGATGTAGTGATCTTGGCGAAACAGAAGGCACTGATTTTTTCGTGAATACTCTCCACGTTAAGGACACTGCGCCTGATCTCTTTGATCACGTCATCGACAATGGTATCCAATACTGCCTGAAAAATTTCTTCGCGGTTTTTGAAATAGTAGTAAAGCGAAGTGCGGCTGCGGCCGGTTGCATTAGCCACCTCATCCATAGTCACTTTGGCCGGCCCAAACTTACGGTACAGCAGTAAGGCTGCCCGCAGGATTTCCTCCTGTATATGGTCATCTGGCTTGGTTGCTTTTATCACAGCGGTAAAATTATAATTATTTTGACAAAAAAAATAAAAGTGTCAAATAAATAAATCTACTAAGCTATCGTAACCCAAATTGGCTGTCACCATCAAAGAACAAAAACAGACAGGGCAAATGGACAAAAAGTTCATACAGGGTGTAACCTGCTGTTAATAATCAACGTCAGATATTTAAACCAGTACAATATAGCTGGCTCTTTTATAAAACAGTGATTGTGAAAAACCTGTTATCAAAAAGCCAGCAAGCATATAAGCACTAAGTGCTTATATGCTCTGTGTTAACTACTTGGTACCTGGCTTGTTTTTAGCTAACCATTCCTGATATTTAGTTTCCAAAAACAGATTACCAGCCTGGGTAAATTCAGGTGTGGCAACGGTAAAATGGTCACCGGGATAATAGGTAAAAACAAAGCTCGAATTGAGTTTTTTCATTTCGCCTTCCAATAATTTGACGGCATAGTTTAACAAAAAGTTATCCTGGTTACCAACGGTAACCCGTACTTTACCATCCAGGTCGGCCTTTATTTTATCCCAGTTGGTTCTCAGATATAGGGAAATATCATAATTTTTCCAATGCTCAAAAACAGCTGTATCAATTTCGCCGGTCTGGTAGTTACAAATAGACCGCGGCATACCATCGGTTCCCTTTTTACTAAAAACTGCGTCAAAGGAATGCATTTGCTCACCCCGGTAAATAACATGTTCCATCTGGTAAATATTGCGCATGTTAAACCAGGGAAAGAACCCTGCAATTGTTCCGGTTTGGTTCAGGGTGCTGTCTTTGCCGTAAAACATGTTCTGATGTTCATAAAGATTAACCCGCTGAAAGCTCCGGAAATCTACCGGATCAGGAGAACTGGACCAGCAACCGTCAAATACCTTAGGATAATGGGTTTGCAGCCATAAAACAGTCCAGCCACCGCTGCTGTGCCCGTTGAGTAGTTTTGCACCGTTACAACGATAAGCCTTTTCCAATTGAGGGATAAACTCTGTAGTTAACGCATCGCCCCAAGGGCCATTGTTTTCACTGTTGGCATAAACACTATGGCCCAAAGAACAGTTACCATCAAGATAAACCCCAATAAAGGCGGTAGTATCCATCGGCGCAGTAGGATTGAGATAGCCTGAATATCGATGATAATCTCCTCCATAACCAGAAACATTAAACTTCACGGGGAACTTTCGCCCGGGCTCGGTGTAATACTCCTTTGGTAAAAGCACTGCCGCATTAACAGACATAGCCCTATTATTAAACTTGCTCAACAAGGCCGAAGGTACTTTAAGCTCTTTGGCATACTGGGTTTCTTTGAACTCTGGCTCCCTGACAACCTTAGTACTTTTAATGCTATAAATTTTATTAAAGTCTTTGGTAAAGTGTATCTTCTTAGCCTCGCTGTAAAAATTCCCCGGGCTTTCACCGATGGAGCGGCCTCCAAGATCACGATCCCAAACTGCTTGTACATAATAATCTGCCCGTTCTATATCTGACAGCGGTGCCGGAAAAGAAATGGCCTTATCATCTATCATAATTGACGAACCTGGCTTTACATTTTTCACATACAACCGGTAACAGGGAAAGATATCCAGCCCGGCTGTACCACTTTTCGGCTCCTTACTATCTTTAGACAGATACAACAGTACGTTTCCCGTAAAAGGTTGCTTGAGCAGGCTATCAGGAAAACTAAGGCTAAACTTTTGCGCACGGACTGTGCTAATCAAACAAAAAAACGCAAATACCGTAATCGTAATTTTTTTCATGGGTATAATGAGTAGGCTATGTCTCTGCTCTAAGATAGTATTTTTCAATCCTTTTCAGAATAAGGTTAGTTAACTTACCGGTAATTGGTCTTGAAAATTCCGGAATTGGAGAACCCAGGTGAGCCGATCGCTTTCCAGCAGTTTAGTATTTAACGGTGGTATGCAAAACAATCCCAAACCGACCAACATAGCGCCTCACGAAAGCACACAAACAACTGACATTTAGTTATTTATACAAAAAATAATAATTCTATTACTTTTAAGCTATTGAATGGTATAAATTATCAATTTTAATGGATCAAACTATTATTTAAGCTCTTAATCCTATTGAGTAAGGGTGAGATTCGAACCTGCCTTTATAACAAAAAACGACCAACAAATATTGCAAAAGCGCTCCAACTAAGTTGGAGCGCTTTTTATGATACCTGTATCGCCTGTAGCTTAAATCTCCATTTACATTATTTGATACCTGCCAAGATTCTTAATAAAATCATAACATAAACCCACTAATTAACCAATTACCGTCATTTACTTTTGCCGCAGTATGGAAAAGCTACAAAACGATGTAAGTGATCTTGATCTTTTAAGCGCCATACAATCTGATAACCAGCATGCTTTCAGGCAGCTGTATGAACGGTACTGGAAGCCGCTTTATATCCGGGCAGCTAAAAATATTGGAGAGGACGAGGCGAAAGATCTGGTACAGGAAATAATGGTATCCCTCTGGAACAGGCGGCATCAATTAATCATGCTGCAGGAAAACGAACTTTCTAAATATCTGTTTACCGCCTTGAAATACCGCACCATTAGTTTTTATGCTTACTCCAAAGCGCAGCTAAAAAAAATTGATCTGCTACAGATCGATTTTGCTGTTTCACCTGATGCCCTGCTTGAAAATAAGGAGCTCGAAACCATACTTGGCGCTGCCATTGTTAGTATGCCCCAAAAAATGCAGCAAATATTCCGGATGAGCAGGGATGAGGATATGCCTATAGCAAAAATTGCCTCTCAACTCAATCTGTCTGAACAAACTGTAAAAAATCAGATCACCCAGGCGCTCAGACGCGTTCGCGCCACTGTGATTGATCACCAAAATGGCGATTGGATACTTCCTGTAGTTTTTATCCTGTATACTTCCTACAGATAAAACTTAATATAAGCTTAACATACTTCGTATAGTACCAAAAGCGGTTTGCTTTGATAATAGGTCAAAAGCATAGCTCATGGACATTCCTGATATCAAGGAAATATTTAAACGTTTTCTCACACACAAAAGTACCACAGCCGAAAATAAGGCCATTGATAATTGGTATGATCAACTGGACGAGGAAACTCCGGTTGTACTGGATGAAAAAAAAGAACAGGTCATCAGAGAAGAGATCTGGCTGTCTATAATTCCGCAATTGAAACAAGATGGCGCGGTTGTTAAGAAACTTAATTATCAATGGCTAAAAATAGCAGCGACCGTTGTACTTATCAGTTCGGCGGCACTGCTGTTTTGGAAATCGCGCACCCCTGAAAAAACACCTGCAGTTATCATTACCTATAGTAGTATCAGTACTAAAACCGGGGAACGCAAACAGGTTAATTTACCAGATGGTTCGGTGATTATCCTCAACAGCGCATCCAACATTCGTATCGCTGATAATTTTCAATCAAAACGCTCTGTGATCATTATTGATGGCGAGGCTTTTTTTGATGTTAAACATGATAAAAGTCATCCATTCATTATTCAAAGCGGCCCTTTAACTACCCAGGTATTAGGTACCTCTTTTAATATCAGGGCCTATCGCAATCTCAATAAACTATCGGTTGGAGTAACCAGTGGTAAAGTAGGTATCATGCTTAAAAATGCTACAACACAATATTTAACAAATAATCAACAACTGGTATTTGATAAAAAACTTGTTCGCTTCGCGGTAGCAAAATTAGATAAGCAAAGCCTGGCCTGGCAGCAGGGTAATATGGTATTAAATGATGCCAGCTTTAGCGAAATGGCTTTGTTAATGGACAAAAATTATGGCCTGCATATCTCTACCAATGATAAGGCTATACAAAACAATCACTTTACCACCGTGCTAAGCACCACTATGCCGCCGCTTAAAGCCCTGGAAGTTGTAACCGCTATTCACCATTTAAAAATTAAACAAAGGAGGGACACGATAGAAATTTTCCGATAAAACCAAAGAGAGACAGTTGCTGGAAACAACCGTCTCTTGGATAGCCGATTAACGGCAATGCTTCAAAATCTTCACATTTAAAAGCCATACAATGTATGAAATTAAAATTTAACAATGCTATAATTAAAGCAATGAGAGTAACTTTTGTGCTGCTTACTATGCTTACAACAGCCTCCCTGCTACTACCGGCATTTGCCAGTAACGGCCAGGTATTTGAAAAAAGGGTTTCCATTAATGTTAAAAACGTAACCTTAGAAACGGCTATCAATGAACTTCAGGACCAAAGCAAGGTAAACTTCGCTTATGATCGCCAGCTGATTAGCAGGTTTACTGACGTAAGCTTAAAGTTTCAAAATGAAACACTGGAAATTATACTAAAAAAACTGCTCGCCCCCCGCTCCCTTGGTTTTAAAGAGATAAACGGCGTTGTAGTGATCAACTCGCTTACCAATAACGAAATTAAACAACAGCAACCCGGAAAGCTTGCCGGTAGAGTTGTGGATGAAAAAGGCCTGTTTTTGCCTGGCGCAACAGTTAAAATAGTGGAATTGAACCGGGGCATTCAAAGCGACGACCGAGGTTATTATCAGTTACAGGCACCTGCAGGTAATTATACGGTGCTGGTTAGCTATATAGCTTATCAAAGCAGGCGTTTTGAGCATGTAGAAATTAAGGCAGGCGAAACCACAACTCTCGATGCTCAGCTGCATCCGGCTGCAAACGGGCTCAATGAAGTTGTAGTTGTAGGCTATGGCACGCAAAAAAAAGTAAACCTTACAGGGGCCGTTAGCCAGGTTGATTCAAAAGTATTTGATGACAGGCCTGTAGCAGGTATTGCACAAGCCCTGCAAGGTGCTATCCCCAATCTTAATATCACCTTTGGCGATGGCCACCCGGGCAGCCAGGGAAAATTCAATGTACGTGGCTATGCATCCATCACTAACGTAAGCGGCTCACCATTGGTGCTGATCGATGGAGTTTCGGGCGATGTAAACATGATCAACCCACATGATGTGGAAACAGTAACTGTACTAAAAGATGCGGCCTCTTCTGCTATTTATGGGGCAAGGGCCGCCTTCGGGGTTATATTAATCACCACAAAAAAAGCAAAGGACGGAAAAGTATCCATCAACTTTGGCAGCAACTTTAGTATGCAGCAGGTGGCTACCAAAACCGATTTTATTACAGATGGTTATACCCAGCTCAGGTTGGTTGACGAAGCTTTTTCACGTAACGTAGGTAACAGTTATAGTGGTTATACAGCTGATGATTATGCGCAGCTTAAACTAAGGCAAACTGATAAATCACTCCCCTCAGTTGTGGTACAAAACCGTAATGGCCAAAATCAATATGTTTATTATGGCAATACGGACTGGTGGCATTTCCTGTTCAGGAACAGCACCCCGGCAATGGAGCATCATTTGAATATTACCGGTGGAAATGACAAAGTAGACTTTTTATTATCAGGCAGATATTACCAGCAAAAAGGCATTTACCAGTCAGATTTAAGAGAAGATATATATAACGCATACAATTTCAGGGCTAAGGTTAATGCTCATTTATCTAAATGGTTAACGGCGTTTTCAAACACACAATTTGCCGCTAATGATTATGTATGGCCGGCCAATGGCTACAACTCCAACAATCCGGGTTTGTACAACCATGCCATGGCTGCTTATGTACCTCAAAACCCAGATGGTACATTTACTTACCGTACCAATCTGAATAATTATGGTGCCAATGAATACGCCGATCTGCAAAACGGTAAAAGCTTTGGAGGTACAAAAAGCTATGATATTACCAATACGGTTGGCTTTAAAGCCGATATAACCAAAGGGCTTATTTTAAATGGCAATTACTCCTTTCAGCTTAGCCCCTATTCAGATTTTCAGCGCAAAACTTTAATTCCATGGTCTATTAACCCTGGTGTTGTTAATTATGAAGGTTATGATCAGTTAAAAGAAAGCACTCAGTTAAATCAACACCACTCGGTAAATATTTACGCTACCTACGAAAAGAAGTTAGGTGATCACAATTTTAAGGTTACCGGTGGTTACAACTACGAATTACAGAAATATAAATTTAACAGCACCCAGCGTCAGAATTTATTATCTGAAGATCTTAATCAGATTGATCTGGGTACAGGGACCCAATTAGCCGGTGGCAATGCCAGTGAATGGGCACTTTTGGGTTATTTTGGCAGGATCAACTATGATTATAAAAGCAAATACCTTCTTGAGGTAAATGGCAGGTATGACGGCACTTCCCGTTTCCCGAGTAACAGCCGCTACGGTTTCTTCCCTTCTGTATCCGCCGGATGGCGCATAAGCGAGGAAGACTTTTTTAAAACGCTGAAACCCGCTGTGTCTGAATTTAAATTCCGTGCTTCCTATGGTTCTTTAGGCAACCAGGATGTAGGAACTGGTAGCGGTAACCTATATCCGTATATCCCGGTAATCACATCTACACTTTCTAAATGGGTTGTAGACGGTACCCAGCAGCAAACACTGAGCGCGCCTAAGCCGGTAGTTCCTAACTTTACCTGGGAAAAATCAACCTCCCTCAACCTGGGTGCCGATATGGCCTTTTTTAATAATAGGCTACAAACTTCATTTGACTGGTACGATCGTAAAACCACCAACATGCTGATCAGTGGTAAAACACTACCATCGGTTTTTGGAGCAGATTCGCCGAAACAAAATGCCGGTGACCTGGATACCAAGGGTTGGGATATTACAGTAAACTGGCGCGATAATGGAACGCTGATGAACAAGCCATTTGGTTATAACTTTGGCATTGTATTATCTGATTACAAAGCTAAAATCACCAAATTTGATAACCCTAATGGCTTATTGAACAATTTTTACAAAGGCCAGGAATTAGGTGAAATGTGGGGCTATAGTATTGATGGCTTTTTTAAATCGGATGATGAAGCCAAAAATTGGAAAATAAATCAGGATTATGTTGATGGCCAGCGTACAGGATCGCCCGGAGAGTGGGCCCAACTGCATGCCGGTGACCTAAAATTTAAAGACACCAACGGTGATGGCGTTATCAACGATGGAAAAAATACAGTTAGCGATCATGGCGACCTTAAAAAAATAGGCAATTCATTACCAAGGTATTCTTTTGGTGTTAATGCCGGTTTTAACTGGGGCAACTTTGATCTTTCCTTATTTTTTCAGGGAATAGGTAAGCAAAACTGGTATCCGAATACCGAAGCGGGCATGTTCTGGGGAACGCTGGGCAGGCCATATTCGTCCTTTATTCCCAAAGACTATGAAAGTAAATTATGGACACCACAAAACCCAAATTCCTATTTTCCACTAAACAGAGGGTATGCCGCATACTCGGGCGGTGAGTTGTATTATAATAATGACAAATACCTGCAAAATCTGGCTTACATCAAATTAAAAAATGCCACACTCGGCTATAACTTACCATCGCATATTATCAAGAAGTGGAAAATTGAACGCATGCGCTTTTTCTTCAACGGACAGAACCTGTTTACACTAACCAAACTCAAAACCAAATACATTGACCCGGAAGCGGTTACGCCCGATGCCTCAGACGTGGGCGCCAGAGGCTATCCTTTTATGAAAACCTACACACTTGGCTTAGATGTAACCTTCTAATAAGAAAACACAAATGAAAAAGATACTATACATAGCTTTGGCAGGTATATTCCTGCTGTCGGCCTGCTCAAAATCACTGGACCGCGAACCATTATCTCAAATATCTCCAGATAAAAGCTTCAACTCAGAAAACGAGCTCCGCCTGTACGTGCTTTCATTTTATGATAAAATGCTGCCCTACTCAGATTATGAAGACAATGGCTTCACCAGCCTTTACGGTGAAAACAGCGACAACATTATTTTGAACTCCCTTGACCAGAAAATTACAGGCAATCGTCTTGTACCAGTTTCAGGCGGCGGATGGACCTGGGATAATTTGCGTAACGTAAATTATTTTCTGCAAAATTATAGCCGTGGCGGGTTAAGTCCGGCTATCACAGATAAATATGTTGCTGTAGCCAAATTTTTCAGGGCATACTTTTACGCAAATATGGTTTCGCATTTTGGGGATGTTCCCTGGTATTCAAAACCTATTGAAGCTACAGATAACACGGCACTTACCAAGGCACGTGATCCGCGTACTATGGTGATGGATTCTGTTTTAAATGATATTGATTTTGCGGTTGCTCATTTACCGGTAACACAATCATCTGTGGAGGTAAGTAAATGGACAGCGCTTGCCCTAAAATCAAGACTGGCCCTGTTTGAAGGCACATTCAGAAAGTACCATACAGAATTTAAGCTACCCAACGCAGAAAAATTTCTGCAGGCTTCTGCCGATGCTGCAGCACAAATGATAGACCAGAGCCCTTACACCATTTATAATAGCACTGCCGATAAAGCTTATGGCGATCTGTTCAACTCCTTAACCATAAACCCGGCAGAAATTATATTGGCCCGCCCCTACAGCGCTGCCTTGCAAATATTCCATAATGTTAATTACTACACTGTATCACCATCATTTGGTAAACCAGGGTTAGAGAAAAAACTGGTAAATAGTTACCTCATGAAAGATGGCTCCCGCTTTACAGACAAAGCAGGTTTTGCTACCATGCAGTTTGGAGATGAAACCAAGGATAGGGACCCGCGGCTTGCACAAACCATACGCACTCCAGGGTATAAACGGGTTGATGGTACCACGGTTTTGCCACCTTCATATTCAGGTACCGTTACCGGTTATCAGTTAACTAAATTTGTAACCGCGGCCCCTAATGATGCTAATGGAAAATCGCCCAATCCGCTGCCCATAATCAGGTACGCCGAAGTACTTTTGAACTATGCAGAGGCAAAAGCAGAGCTGGGAACCTTAACCCAGGCTGATTTGGATAAATCGGTTAAGAAATTACGAGATCGGGTAGGTATGCCCGGAATGACCATGGCATCGGCCAATACTTCTCCCGATCAATATTTAGCTTCGCAATATACAAGTGTAACCGGAGCTAATAAAGGCGTTATACTGGAGATTCGCCGGGAACGACGTGTGGAGCTGGTAATGGAAGGTTTCAGGTATACTGACCTTATGCGATGGAAAGAGGGGCACCTGCTGACCGATCAGTTTAAAGGAGCATATTTCCCGGGGGCAGGTAGCTATGATCTGGACAGAGATGGCAAAACAGATCTGGTGATTTATAGTGGCGATCAGCCCAATATTCCTAATGCCCAGTTCTTGAAGCTGGGAACCGACGTTTCTTTAGAAAATGGATCAGCCGGTGGCAATATTGTTGTCAATCCCAACACCCCTAAAAAGTTCAATGAAGCAAGGGATTATCTATTTCCATTGCCAACACAGGATTTGCTTTTAAATCCAAATTTGAAACAAAACCCTAACTGGTAATACTCTTAAAGCAGCCATACCATAAATATGGCTGCTTTAATAAAGTACTATTAATCCTACAGGTTCAGTAAATCCCGCAACCGTTCCATCAAATCAAACAGGCGGGTCTCAAAATCAAATTCTTTATTTTCCTTACCGGGCATAAACTGTTCCTACCCCATGTTATCTTTAAACGGCAGTCATATCGAATGGTAATTTCCTGATACGCTTTCCGGTCAGGTCAAAAATGGCATTGGTCAATGCAGGAGCGAAAGCAGGGAAACCCGGTTCCCCCATGCCTCCTGCGTTTTCGTCATTATCCATAATATGCACTTCGGTTAGCGGCATATCGGTTATTCGGGGCATTTTATAATCGTAAAAATTTCGTTGTTCCACCATGCCATCTTTGAATGTGATCTCATGAATGGTCGCTGCTCCCAGGGCCATGAGCACACTGCCTTCCACCTGCGCCTTTATGATGTCAGGATTCACGTACCAGCCGCAATCAACAACCACCCAAACTTTGTCTATCTTGATCGCCTGCAATTGAAATATTTCATTTTTATTGTAAGGCGCTGGCACGTACTTTTTGGCGAACGCTGCGAGGTCAGTGTTCAGCCGCTTTTCGTTCGTTCCGGTTGGCAAAATCATATAGGTGTGCTTATCGCTGAAAATACTTACCCAATCCTTGGCATTTCCGTTGAGGTCTCCACCCTTTTCTAAAAGCGTGACCCAGGAAATTGCCAGTTTCATCGGGAAATCCGTATTTACCGGAGTTCTCTCAATTATTCCGGTCACTTTAAGATCACGTTTGTTTTCGTAGCGTACAATTTTTCCCATTGCCGTATGCCAGTCACCAAAAAATTTATCGGCTTCGTCACGGGATAGCACCATGGTGTTGGGCTCTGTCAAAGCGGTATTTTTATCACCGGCGAGCCATTTGAAATCAAAAATCCGGAAGAATTCCGGCTCAGTGTAATAGGCCAGGTCTACTTTGAACTTTTTTAGTAAACCACCATTGCCCGCCGCGCCCACGACGTAGTGCGATCCGTCATTTTTCATGATGTTGGCTAATTGTTTTATTTTCGGAAAATCAAGCCGCATGCCTTCTGTTAGGGGCAAAGGGGTTCCGGGCCCGGCGTGTGTTCCGTCCGGGCCGCTGTTTACCGTCACGATACGATATATCCGGTCTTTATGGGTGTGGTAATTATCGAAGCTCGTTTCAAACTGGACGATCAGGAAGATGAGCAGACAGGCTGCGATACCTATGGCCAGGCCGGTAACATTAATGGTGGCATAGCTTTTATTGCGCATCAGGTTACGCCAGGCGGTTTTAAAGTAATTTTTGAGCATCAGGTTGCGATTTGATTTTACATGAGACCAGCCGGGGGTGGTTTCATGATTCGAAATTAACGTCGTTGGCCGGTAATAACTGCCCAGGTTATAAGATGGGCAATCTTTTTTTTGGTTGTTTTTATATTCCAGGGGGCTCTTACCTGTAGTGTTTTTGAAAATCCGGGTAAATGTGCTTTGAGAATTAAAACCCGATTCTAATGCGATACCCAGCAGGGTGATATGATCGTAAGCCGGGTCCTGCATTTTCCGGACTACCTCCCCCACCCGATATTCATTAATGAGATCATTAAAACTTTTTTTAAGCACCGTGTTAATGATCCGCGATAACTCGTTGGGGTGCAGGTCGAGTTTTTCGGCCAGCGACCGTAAATTAAGGTCCGGGTCCTGGTAATACCGCTTAATTTTTAATACTTTCTGCAGCCACACACCCTTTTGCTTTAACTCCAAGGGCGGTACTGGTTTAAAAAAAGAGGGTGTAACCGAGCGCGAGTTGGCTTCCGGCCTTAAAAAAGCGATGGCAGCCGTCCAGATGCTGAGTATGGCTAAAAGGAAATAAAACGGATTATAAGCCAGTGTTCCAACTGATCCTGGTAATAAATATAGTCCGCGGCTGAAAAGAGCGTCCAGCACATCCATAACATATCGAAACTGATTAACACGCGAAACAGCCAGCTCATTTCGTCACGGTAGCGGTCTCCCCCGTTAAACTGCAGGCTCCGGTAAAAACTTTCTATCAGTCCGTGAGATGCGTAGAGGTAGGCGATGACAGAAACAAACACCGTCCATTGCAACAAAGGGTTCAACTGATGGAAGATGAGGGTATCATAAGTACTTTTGCCTGTTCGGATGCTCTCGTTAATCTCCAGTACCTGAACGCTCAGTTCCAGCATTAGTGGTATGAAATGCCTTAGATCTTTAATCCGGAATTTATGAGCGGGACGGGTCAATTTAAGCACATAAAAGAATATCAGGGGACCTATTCCAAGGGAAAACCGTAAAGGAACCTTACTCCAATGCGGAATATAGGTTGCCAGCCCGATATCCATAGCTAACCGGCGGGCTATCATCAATACAATAATGATCAATGCCAGTGCGAAAAAACGATTTGCGGACCGGTTCGTTTTTTTGACGAACCATAAAAGCGCGGCCAAGCCAGCCCCAAGGAAAATAGTTCCCAAAAAGGCCAGGTCATACAAGCTGATATGGAGTGTATAGCTATTCAATCAGTTCAACTGATTAATCCCTGTTCGAAATTAACAAATTATTAATCTACAAATAGTTAAATAAATCATCATAACTGCTTCGTAACGCATCCTGATATAATTATTCAGTTTCGGCCGGCTGATTAACAGTACTATATTCGCTATACATTTGATATTCCCGAAGGTCATCACGTAAAATAACTTCCGCCATTACCTTCATTTAAAATTTCTTCCTTTGTGAAAGCTTTCTTCTGTAGACAGCGTTTTGAGCGTTTCCATAGGCACTAAAGGCGATGCTTTCTCGTCTGCCTGCGAAAGCGTAAAGAAAAGCTGTTTATCATTACGGCTGGCAGTCAGATCTCCTAAAGTTTGGTAATGTCAAATACACGCCTGACGATAATACAGGTGACTTCCGTGCGCTTAACCCCCCTCTACTATCAGTAACGGCGTATGCGGGATTTCTTTCCGGTATTTGCTCAGCCGAAAAAGTCGTGCTTGCGCTAAACGACCCCGAAACCGCTATTGCCACCACAAATTAATCCTGTCATTAGTCGAGGATAATATACCAGTGGTTTTCATCATCCAGGGCATAAACAAGGCCGTCACTCATCTCATAAACATGGCGGGCATGTTTTTCATTAAAATAGTTTTTCTCATCACGGATTACGGTTCCGTTGTTCTCTACGCGCAGGAAAAAAAGTAATGCGCCCAACTCAGGCGTGACATCTTTAAGGTGTCGGGCCTCTCCTTCCTTGACAAATGCCGAACTCATACCTGATTCAGTTTTGCTTCCATGCTTTGTGTAGTATGCGGAACAGCACGAAGCCGTTCCTTCGGTATCAGCTTACCGGTGGAGCGACAAATTCCATAGGTTTTATTTTCAATACGTATTAGCGCCGCTTCCAGTTGTTCGATGAATTTTTTCTGACGCGCAGCAAGTTGGCTGGTTTGCTCTTTTTCAAAGGTCGCAGAACCATCTTCCAGTGTCTTGCCGGCAATCGCTGCCTCATCGCCATTCGAATGTGCCGAACTCAGCGCACCAGCAAGTTCGTAAAGTTCTTCGCGGGCCATCCGGATCTTTCCATTGATTAATTCTTTAAAATCATTTAGTTCCGTGTCGTTGTATTTTGTTTTAGTTATTTCTGTTTGCATGATAGACTAACAACTATGTATTGAAATAGTTGCCTCAATTTGTCTGGATTAAGTAAGGATTCAGGCTATACACCTTTTATTAAGTACCATTTTAACATCACGACAACTGGTTGAAATGCTCAACGATAATTTCGGTGATGTATTTTTTACACCAACTCAAGGCGTAAGTTCTTTGACGTGGAAAGCCTGTTTAATGACGTTTTTGATGACATCAAACCCATTATTGCCGTTGGTAAATAGAATGATCCCGCGTTTGGTTTGCGGAAACAGTAAGATCATGGTTTTTACCCCATCGTCCGCTCCGGTGTGGATCAGCAGGTATTCGCCGTTTTGCAGCGGCGTCATCACTTCCCAGCCCAGCCCCATATTTTCTATCGTCCCTGCTTTCATTTTTACCTGCGGGGCTACCATCCCGGCAAATAGCCGGGGCGACAGGCCCTGCTGTTTGACCACACTCAAGGCAAACTTGGTGTAATCGCTGATCGTCGTTACCAGCCAGTCTGCGGCGATGATCTGGTCGATCTTTTTCATTCTGATCAGCTCGCCTTTGTCATTATGGGGCTCGGCAAAGCGGGTCGAATCTAAGGCCACGCTCCAGCCGTACCGCGTATTTTTCATCCCCAGAGGCTTAAATAAGACTGAGTCTGCCAGTTGTTGTAAAGTGCGGTGGAATTTGGCCTCCAAAGCATGGCGAAGGTACTCAAAGCCTTCGCCCGAATAACTGTATTTCGTTCCGGGATCAAACATGAAAGCCAGTTTCTTGTCCCCGTTTTGGGAGCGCCAGTTTGGAAAACCACTTTGGTGGCTAAGCAGAATGCGGGTTGTTATTTTCTGATATCTCGGGTCATCTTGCAAATCAGGATCAATCCAATAATGGTAAAGCGGTTCATCCAGATCCCATTTGCCGGCGTCTATCAATCTTAAGGTAACAATAGCCGTCACAGGTTTGGTTAGCGAGGCCACGTTAAATAGGGTACCAGTCGTTACCGGTTGGCCGTTATCGAGTTTTCCAAATAATCTGGTTTGCTTTATTTCCCCATTTTCAATGACACTTGCGGCGACCACCGGCACTTTATGCTTCGCCATCCAGGCCGGTATGCTGTCCAGGCAACCCGTCGGCACCGTTGCCGGTGCTATCGTTTGGCCCCGGGCGATCATCACGTCCGAAAACAGTACCACCATCAATAGCAGTTTAAATAATCGATGTTTTATCATCATAATTTTACGTAAGACAACTAAACTTGACAATAGGTTACCGCCAAGGTAAAAAATAAAACGGGCATCCGGCCGCGGTGAATAATGCAAAGCGTAGCTGGCGCTGGTCCTGCAACTGTGCCTTACCCGACAGATGGCTCAAATACACGTGCAAATGAGGGCAGTGGGATAGGCCGGCCCACACGAGAAGGCATGTCGAATGCTTGACAGGAACAATGATATCGAAAGTATCAAACATGCCGGCACAACACTTCGCGTAGAATTGCCACTAACAGAGGTACGGACGGTGACCCATGAAAAGCCGTTTGCTTTAGCAGGCAGCACGGAGCCTGGATATGAAGAAGAGATTGGTACTGTGACAGACCAAGGTTCCTGGTCATTGAGGATCATGAGCAACTCTGGGAATTTATCAGCGTCACGCTAGGCATGCAGTTCAGGCTGCTGGCGACCGCAAATGGTGAAGAAAGGCTTCGGATCGCAGAAAAACATATATCTGACGTAATCATCACCGATCTGACAATGCCGTTGATTGACGGATACGAGCTGTGCTAGAAAATAAGGATACAGGAGTTGACCAGTCATAAGGTTGACTTCAATAGCCCCGCCAATTTCTCGACCTGACTTTCCAATTATTCGGGTATTTGTTAAGCGAGATGAAAAAGTAGCTAATGAAGTAGAGCCCGTTACTTACGAAAATAAAAATAAACAGAGAGGGACAAGCAGCCGAGCAGATCAGGAGTGTTTTGATTTTTATAGCAAACAGAAGCACAAATTAAGGGCTTCGGTCAAGTAATCAGTTTTCTCTTTAAATATGGTAAGTTGAAAAACTATGCGAAAAAAAGCCCCACTCGCCAGAGCGGGGTTAAATCATTGATTTTAAGACTTCCCAGACTGGGCGAAATTCGAACCAACTATTAGACCAAATGCGTGTTTTGAGTGAATTTGAGCACTTTTAATGGCCCCTTACTGGGCGGAAATCGAACTATCGATAAAAGGGGTTCGATCACTCTATGGGCTACCTAAGAAGGAAAATGGTCTTTTTATTCAAAAAGGCCATTCTACTTTTCGCTTAAAAATAAACATCAATCTTCGATATAATAAAGCACACTTTGAGTGCGAGTTCTATTGTCCAGCCTAACGTGATTCTCGAACATTAGTATCACCATTGGCTTATTCCCATGTTACGAGGGCGATAAAACACAGCTTCTTTTTCAAGGGGTATTTTAAGAAACTGGAAAAACAACGAATAAAAGATAGCGTCGCCCTAATTACTAAATTGTAAATAAAACTGGGAGGTTCGATTGCCAAAGAAATGGGGCGCAAAAAAAAACAGGATCGAACAGTTAACAAGAACGTTTTTCTGCTACGGCTGATCACAGCCACAGAGTAGTGGCATCACATTACTTCTTTTTATTGGCAGGATTGGCCGTTATGAATTCAAATAGTATTAATAACCATTTATTGAGTATAGAGTTACGGATGACATAGAAATTGAATTATCACAGACAAGGTTCGAATTAAATCATTTAAGATTGTTTTCCGCGGCTAATGCCATTCTACTGCAACGGATTTTAGAGCGTTACGATGGAGTCGTTGAACAGTTATTTGACCTCGATCAAATCTTATATCTGCAATCGACCAAAAATATAAGTTTTGTCGAAACCAAAATGAATTTGTTGTTTTTGTCCACTATTTCAACAAAGAATATAATTATAACCAATCAAAGTTTCGGTTATTATTGTCAGTAAATGACGATATAAGCAACTACGGGTTATATATGAAAAACAACCGCGGATAGTCATTCGCGGTTTGACAACATAAGTTTTGAATCCCCGGTGGAATATTGGCTCTAAGTTACAGCGTATTACTTATAAATTCCCTTGCGAACGGCAATCCTAAAAAAACAGAATCGCACCTATAATCTGTTACCAAGCCATGAAAAGTATTGATTATTAAATATTTAATAAACATTTAATATTATATTTGATCTCTTCGCATCCCCCTAAAACCTGAAACAACCATGATAAAGCCCTTGATTAAAGAGTATATTATAGCTATCGGCGCTTCTGCCGGCGGCCTGGAAGCAATTTCTGCGTTTTTTGATTACACCCCTCTCGATGCCGTGTCGTATATTATCATACAGCATCTTTCTGCAGATTTTAAAAGCCAGATGGCCGGCATTCTTACCCGCCACAGTAAGTTAGAAGTTATAGAAGCAGTTGAAAATGTAACGATTAAGTCCAATAAAGTATATCTTATTCCCAGTTCAAAATTCATGATCATTGAGAACGGCAGGCTTATTTTATCTGATAAAAAAGATCAGCCAAAACCACATATGACTATTGATTACTTCTTTTCATCCCTTGCAAGAGAACGCGGTGACAAAGCCATTGGTATTATATTATCTGGTACTGGCAATGACGGTTCAGAAGGGATCAGGGATATTAAAAAATCAGGGGGCATCGTGATAATCCAGGATCCTGACACCGCGAGCTTTACAGGCATGCCATTGGCCGCAATAGCAACAGACTGTGCCGATATCGTTCTTTCACCTCAGGCGATGCCGCAGGTTATCGAAAACTATGTAAAAGAAGGCCGCTTTGATTTACTTACAGACACAAGATCTGATGAAATAACCGAGGATCAGCTCAATCAGATCTTAAGCCTGATTAAAGGAAATCTGCCACTTGATTTCACTGACTACAAACGACCAACGATCATCAGAAGGATTAAAAAACGAATGGTAGATCAAAACTTCAGTTTGGTATGTAAATATTATGAATTTTTAAATAATAACACTAAGGAAATAGGTCTGCTTGCCAACGATTTTCTAATCAGTGTTACAACATTTTTTAGAGATCCTGAAGCATTTAAAATAATCGAGGATCAGGTTATCCCCGAGATTATTAACAAAAACAGTGATGTTTTAAAAATATGGGTGGCTGGATGTGCAACAGGTGAAGAAGCATATTCTTTGGCAATTTTGGTTCAGGAGTATCTCAATAAAAGTCCCAAGAATCTGGAGGTTAAAATATTCGCAACAGATGTTAGCAAAGCAGCATTAGATATAGCATCTAAAGGTACCTACACCAATAATATTGAGAAAACGGTATCCAGGGAGCGGCTTAACAAATTCTTCTCCAATGACAATAAAGTATATCAAATCAAACACGAGATTAGGAAAATGCTCATTTTTGCCCAGCATGATCTTGTCAAAAACCCGCCGTATTGTAATGTCGATTTGATCAGTTGCCGTAATGTGCTTATTTATTTAAATGGAACGTTACAGCGTAAGGTTTTTTCTATGCTGCATTTTGGGCTCAAAAAAGATGGTTATCTGTTCTTAGGGCCGAGCGAAAATGCTGCCTTATTAAAAGTTGATTTTGATATAATCGATAATAAATGGAATATCTTGAAAAGCAATAAAACCGGACGCAAAGTTCAGTTCGATGCATTTGCGTCCAAATCGATAGACGGAATAAAAACTACCCTAATGGAGATGAGTAAAAAACAGCCTGTCTCCTTATCAGGTTCTGAAATTCATAATAATATAAATTTAACCATCCTGAAAGAGTCAGGATTTAGCGGCGTTTGCATTGATGAGAATCTAATGGTAATCCAGTCTTTTGGTCATATCAATACCTATCTTAAAAGTGAAATTTTCAATTTGAATCTGAATGATCTTTTACCGGAAAGCATTGCTATTCCATTTAAGGCAGCCGCACATAAAGCCTTGAAACTTAACGAAAGGATAGTTCTGCAAGATTTGGACCTCAAAGTAGAAGGCAGTGATGTTATCCGGAAAATTAACATCATCATCATCAGCTTAATTACCGACATCGAGTCTGAAACCAGCATGTTACTTGTTTTATTTGCAGACAGTAAAACCCAAATAAGAAGTGGAAAGCATCTGATTACGGATAGAAACATCAGTGAAATCACGAAAGAATACCTGATTAACCTGGAAGAAGAAGTAGCCAGCTTAAAACATCATTTGAAGATTGCAAATGACCATTTAGCATCCTCCAACGAAAACATGCAGTCGTTCAATGAGGAGTTACAATCAGCCAATGAAGAAATGCAGTCGGCCAATGAAGAAATGCAAAGTTCAAACGAAGAACTCCAATCTGTTAACGAAGAACTGCAAACAATTAACAAAGAACACCAGCTAACGATAAATGAATTAACCGACCTTAACGACGACTTGAATAATTACTTCCGTAGTAATACCAATGGGCAGTTGTTTGTCGACCGGGACCTGCTGCTCAAAAGATATTCACCCGGAGCGGTTAAACATATCAATATCAGGGAAAGTGACATTGGTCGCCCACTTAGTAATATAACCACCAATATAAAATTTGAAACTTTTATCGATGATATCAGGAACGTTATACTCAACGAAGAGACCATTACCAGGGAGGCCGAGTCAATGGAAGGGAAAATTTACCAGGTAATGACGATGCCCTACCTTAAGAAAAGTAGTAAAAAAGCAGACGGCGCAATCATCAGCTTTTATGATATTACCGAGTTGAAAAATTTACTGAATGAGTTAAACATCAGTAATGAAAGTCTACGGAGAATAAATGAAGATCTGAACAATTTCGTTTATGGAGCATCTCATGACCTTAACGCCCCTATTTTGAATATAGAAACCGTTATGAATGTATTATATAAAAAAATAGACATGGAAAACTCAGATGTAGCCAACCTTTCAGAAATGATCAGCTATGCGCTCGTAAATTTCAAAGACGTTATTAAGGATCTGGCTAAGATTGGCGTGCTGGAGGCAGAAATGGTGGATATAACTTCTAAGGAAAGTTTCATCAATGTATATAATGAAATAAAAGATATCCTATCTGAACAAATTGCTTCAGCCGGCGCTACTATAGATATCGATATTCAGGTAGATGAAATTAAATTCCCCAGAAAAAATTTAAGAAGCATCTTGCTCAACCTGATCACTAATGCGATAAAGTTTAGCTCGCCTCAAAGAAAACCCGTGATCGATATTAAAACTGAAATGATGGTGGACCATGTGTTGCTAACTGTAAAGGACAACGGGATAGGTATTAAAAAAGAGCGCCTTGATTTTGTATTTAAAATGTACAAGCGGATAAATGAAGATATGGAAGGCCAGGGGATCGGCCTTTTCCTGATCAGGAAAATCATCAATGCATCGGGCGGCAAAATAGAAGTGGAAAGCCAGGAAAACAGTGGCAGTACTTTTAAAGTATATTTTAAAATTTTGTAACTGTGAAAATGATCAAGCGGCTACTTATTTTTGATGATGACAAAGGGGTTGTAAACATCATGAAATTTATACTACAGGAACAAGGATGGGAAGTATTGAACTCTCCCCACAGTAACCACCCTGTCGAAACAGTAAGATCAATCGAACCATCCATTATTATTATGGATAATAATATTCCTGATTACGGTGGTGTCTATGCAACTCAATGTATTAAAGCGAATCCAGAGTTCACCCGCATTCCCGTGATCTATTTTACAGCGCATTCAAATATTCAGGAATTATCGCTAAAGGCAGGTGCAGATTGTTATCTGGCTAAACCTTTTGAACTTTCCCGGCTGTATGAATTACTGGATGAATTATGCACTTCACTCATTTAAGAATGAAAACCGTCCATATTAAGCTATTAATTCCTTAAAAGTACAATTTTGGAATGTATGGGATTGGGTCGTAATAACTTCATTCATAAAACCAATTCCAAAAAACTCGGGTTATCCAACAGCATCGGGTAGCTACTGTCCCGAATTTGCAGGTTTAAAAAAGAGGTTAGAACACAGCCTAACCTCCCCGTCTCGTGAACTTATTAATTAGAATTAAATCCTAATTTATATATGTATCAAAGGAGTAAACTTGACAATTGTTTGATAAACATTAAACTTATTCCATAAAAAACCAGGAAGCGGCTTACACCTATCCCTGGTTTTCTAATCAATACTACACGAGTAATCGTTCTACGTTAATGCGAGTATAATTGTTATGTAGTAAAACTTTACCCGCCTTAGATGTTAAAACAGCTCACAACTCCGATACATGCTAAAATTGGTGCAGGTAAAAATCTTCAGAAGTTAACTCCTTTCTGCTTAAAAAGGGTTGAAGTATCCAACTACACAAGTGTTTTATATTAAAGCAAAAACTTCTCAATTGTTGGACATTGTACTGTAATTAACAATAGATCAATAATTTGATTAAATACAGCTTTTAATGTATCTATATGATAATTAATAAATTATAAATTAAATAAACACAACCTTATGGTTGTAAGAATCGTTACAAGACCATCGTGAACTTGTTAATTATTAATTAATCCTAATTTATTTACCATGAATTATTTCAAAAAAATGGTCTTGGCCAGTGGCATTTTATTGGCATTTTTTGCCTGCAAAAAAGAAAACACAGACGCCGAGCACTCGCCTGCCGGCAGTTTAGAAAATGGCAGTATTAAAGAGATGGCCGCTGTCGCGGCCACCTCTTTAATAACAAATCTTACATCAGGAACCTCAAAGATCTATCAGCTCGGAGAGCTTTCTAACAACGTGGTTTATTACACTGACCGCGCTTACAAATTTACATCTGTACCCTCAGTTTTATCCGGAGCGGCCTTAATTAAAACAGCCTGCGATGATAAGATTAACACCGCGGCCACAACAATTACATTTACACTATCGCAAAATGCTACCGTATTCGTTGGTTACGACTCCCGTGCAGATGCCATACCTAACTGGCTAACTAGCTGGAAAAAATTACCTGGTAAAATCGGAGTTACCGATGTCGTGGATTCTCTTAGTATTTATAGTAAAGACTTTTTAGCCGGAGCCGTATCTCTAGGTGGTAATACCGCAGCTCCCGCAAAAGACGTTCATTGTCAATATATCGTTGGAGTAAAGGCGGGTATTACATCTTTGCCAGATGTTGTTGTTCCAACGGTTCCTGCTACAGGTTTTATACTTGGGCTTAATGCCCATTCCATGGGTAATGCGGCTTATTCACCAGTTAGTATTCCGGACCAGATGGGTATGATGAAAAAGATGGGAATGAAAGTTGTTCGGGTAAATTTTAATGCCAATAAAGATGGCTCTATATCTAATCCATCAGGCTTTACCCAATTGGTTGGCGCAGCAAATGCGAATGGAATAACCATTTTGGCCATGATCAATATCACGCAATTGAACTATAGTCTTTCAGAAGATCAAAACTATGCGGCGGGAAAAGTTTTTGGCAGTAATGTTGCAGCTAAGAATTCGAAAAATCTTACCTATTATGAATTAGGGAATGAGATTGACAATAAGATCATAAACTCGGGAAACGGCGATGTTGCGTCTGATTATAATTCCCAAAAACTAAAACTGACCGCAGCTTTCCTGAAAGGAATGGACGATGGTATTAAATCAAAACAACCCGGCGCCAAAACGATGATAGATGGAAGCTGGAAGCATTTTTATTTTTTACAATACATGCAAACCTATGGCGTAAAGTTTGATATCGTTGCCTGGCACTGGTATTCTGATATGGAAAGTTCAACGGCTTCTTCCTCTTCAATGCCAGATATCACTAGAAAATTATCGAGCTTGTTTACCAAACCTATCTGGTTTACAGAAGCCGGCCAGCGCTGGAAAAATGTGAGCAACATTGATCAAACTCAAAGTGACTTTACGAATGCCTTTATCAGAAAAATGAAAGCTAACAGCCAGGTGAAAGCAGCGATGTTCTACGAACTTTTCGATGAACCGGCCAGAAGCGGTGCAGAAGGACACTATGGTTTTATCAAGTGGACAATCCCCTATTCAAAATGGGAATATAAAACTGTAGCCAAGAGTTTATTTGTCAATTAATTAGTAAGTGTTATCGATGTAAAAGAAGAGGCAGTATGAGCTGTCTCTTCTTTTACATCGATAACATCGTTGATCGTTATCTTACATGCTATTGTACTTTGAAATTATATCTCATCAGCTCAATTACTAAATCCTCAATAAATTTTATCTTGTTATGCTCGTAGATATTTTCCACATGGTCATCTATACGCATATCGTTCAAAAGGTCAATTAAATTTTTTTCATAGGCAAAAAAGGTTGAATTTGTTGCAAATATTAAAAAGAGACTATCATCACTTCGTTTTGTTTCAGGGAGAACTACATTAAAAAAATCAAATCCATCCAGGAGTTTGAGATTAATTTGCACGTTGATCATATTTAAGTATGGGCTAATAAAGTCCTTGAACGTTTTTGATAAGTCAATGTATTACTGAAGCAGATAAGATCGAGAGGGCTTTGTGCGAGCCCGGTCAGCCTGATTGTATTACTATTAAAAAAATAGGTATTGGCATTTATGACAAGTTAGATAATATATAAGTACAGGATGACAAAATTTAATAATTGATTAATTATTGTAAACTTTAGTGAAAGTTCAGTACTAAGTTTTGATTGTAAATGGCCCATAAGGAAAATATCCCCCTAGCTTCTTAAAAAAAGCTTTCAAAATAATACTGAGTAGAATAGATTATTAGATATTTGAGAGGGGACCAATGTGCCATTTGGTTAACCCATAATATAAAATTTGCAAGGCCGCCTTTGACGCTGCCGCCTGCATGGGTTGTTGCGCTTGTGTAGCGATTTGTCATAATTCTAGCGCAGGCCTGTTTACCTCTGCTAAGGTCGCGCAAATGACTCTTTTACCGCAATGGCAGGTTGAACGCGTTGGTTATTGCGATTGTTTATAAAATGGATGCTGAGGGTTTTGGCCATTGTACCAACACTGAAGCATGCGAAGTAAAATGTCCGCAGGAGATCTCGGTCTTACATATCGCAAGGATGAACTATGAATATAATAAGGCATTAATCATTCAAACAAATAATTATGGCAAATACGCAAACTGTACTATTGCTATCTGATTTTTCAAAAATAGCAGACCGGGCCGCAGATCTGGCATTAGAACTGGCACTTAATAACTGCAAAGATCTCCTGATCTATAATTCCATCGTATTAATTGAAGCTTATATATTGACCGACGAACGAAGATCGCAAGCTAATGAGATTAACCAAAGGACCAGTAAAAGTATCGTGTATTCAAAAAAGCTTATTGACCGGTTAAAGTTTAAACTCAGTATAGATCGGCAAGCTCAAATTCAGATCACAGCGCAAGAAGGAACGGGCGGCCCAGTCGAAACTATTTTGAATCTGGTAACGGAGAACAACATCTGGATGGTGGTTATGGGTAATCATGACGACCTTCAAATGTCAAACCGTTACCTCGATAGTAACGTCCCATTAGTGATGAATAACTGTGGCTGCCCCCTGTTACTTGTGCCTTGATGCCATTCGCATTCCGTTAGTGCGGCCGACAAAACTGGAACGGCATGGTAATCCTCTCCGTTTATATAAACCAATATAATGGCACTGATGCCGCCTATGGTAAATTCCTCATTCAGGCCAATATCAGTTGGGCATAGTCCATAAAACGAGAATCGCGTCAGACTCTAAATGTGTAATACCGATTTGTACCCGATAATCCACCTGCTTATGAATTAAAAAAGGTGTCTGCTACGACCTCCAACACCCTCAATTTTACATTTTTTAACATGTGGTTCAAGTACCTTGCCCATCTCAATGTTCGTACTCCATTAAAGTTTTCTTTATTACAGTTAATTCCAATAATAAAGGGGTGTTAGCTATCATCCTGACACCCCCCGATTGCATTCCACCAAAACCCAATCCATAAAAGAAGATGGTTTCTTATAAGCCCTGTCATTTTAAAAGTTGATGTATTCAAAAATAAAAACCCCGGAAACATATAGTAACCGGGGTTTTAAAAACACTGACAGTCATCCCTAACTACACTTCAGTGCTTTGGGGTTAACATATTATATCGTTTAATTATAGGAAGTGCGATTTATTCTAAACATTATATACGGATAGCTCATCAGTTATATATCCCATGTATGGAAAATAAACACAGTAATTGATATGAGCAGAAATATAATGATCATTACCTTAATGATAACTCCCCTGTTCTCACTTCTGATATATTTTAGCTTAAAAGCCCCGGATAGACAAGATTAATCCTAACATATCTGGCAAGCCTGTATACGAGATAGTTAGCCCAAATGTTCTGAAATAAAAAACCCCGACCTATTAATTAAAATACAGCCGAGGTAATTAAACGATAAAATAACCCCTTACTTTATCATCAACTACATAACCTAATGTAACCCAATATGTTTCAGATGTTATAACAAATATTTTCTTATATAAATGCTATTAATATCAACTATAGCACTCATATCATTTAACGGCGGGTAGCATATTATGGAGTAACAAATCGTCTACTTAAAAAATAAATATTCCGAAAAGTGGTATTTAAGGCTTTTAACCCGTACATTGTACTATCATTTCTACATAACAGGCCACTTTCTCCTTATCAGCTGCATTAATACATTTTATTAGCCGATGCCCTGTCAGCAAGAGCTTCAAATAATTCCCGATTCGTATTCGTATATGTTCCCTGGCCCCGTCAACTGCTCAAAAAACTCCCGGATAAACTACACCGGGAGAATCAATTCACTAACAACCTTCATAAAACCAGTCAACACATTTGTATACGTATGCTAACTGAACATGTTGTCATAAAAAACCCATTCTTTAAAAAGACGAAGTTTACATAATCATTATTGGATGTTCCGGAGCCGTTGACCATCACGTTCCGGAATTGAGGCCTAACAGTTCTGCAACAATTTGACCATATCAAATCTCTGATTAATAATTTCCATACTTTTAGGTGCTGCTCCAAATGCTACGGAATCACCTGGTCAAGGCCTCAGGAACCTCCGCATTGCCTAACATCAGTTCCACTCCGGTTGCCAGACTTACCCAGATTTGTCAATATTGAGATAAGCGGATTTGCCACCATCAAGAGCAGCTCCAAGCTTTATTTGTTATTGCAACTCAAAAAACGCTATTCCTTATAGTGCCCGATCGTATCATTAGAACGCATTTTGGCCCTATTCGGATCATCACCCGCATCGCGGAATGCCCGGCGCTGGCGTAACAAATCCCGGTACTGGTCCAGTTCAGATTTAACAGTATGCAGATTTTTCACATCTTCATCAGTCAGGTCGGGCTTACCGTACAGGTGCTCTTCTTTCTCTGTCAGTTGTTTAATATGCGCCAGTACAGATAAGTCTTTAGTATTTTGTTCCATGATGTTCGCGTTATAAATTTATTTACGATTAAAATAATTTCTATTTTTAATTATTTCCATTCCCAGTCCAGGATCTCCGGCATATCTTTTCCGTTAGCGCCGATATATTGCTTATGTTCGATCAGCTTATCCTGCAGCATTTGTTTCAGATATACGCCCCGGCTGCCGCTCTTTGGCAAACGGTCGATCACATCCATTACCAAATGGAAACGGTCCATCTCATTCAGCACAGTCATGTCAAATGATGTAGTGATCGTCCCCTCTTCTTTGTAACCCCGCACATGCATATTCACATTATTAGCCCGGTTATAAGTTAAACGGTGTACCAGCCAGGGATAACCATGAAAGGCAAAGATCACCGGTTTATCGGTGGTAAATAATTCATCATAGGCTATATCCGTTAGCCCATGAGTGTGCTCGGTGCTTTTTTGCAATTTGAAAAGGTCGACCACGTTAATGACCCGCATCCGGATTTCCGGCAAATGTTCACGGATAATAGAAACAGCTGCCAGGGTTTCCAATGTCGGTACATCGCCGCTGCAGGCCATCACCACATCCGGCTCCGCTTGCTTATCATTACTGGCAAAATTCCAGATACCGATACCGCGTGTACAATGATCTACGGCCTGCTCCATGTTGAGCCATTGTGGCGCGGGATGTTTACCGGCTACGATCACATTGACATAGTGCATACTGCGCAGGCAATGATCCATAACGGATAATAAACAATTAGCATCCGGTGGCAGATAAACGCGCACAATAGTTGCTTTTTTATTCACCACGTGATCGATAAAGCCCGGGTCCTGGTGAGTGAAGCCATTATGGTCCTGCCGCCACACGGTAGAGGTCAGTAAGATGTTTAAAGAGGCAATCCTCCGCCTCCACGGTAATTCCGAACTGGTCTTTAACCATTTGGCGTGCTGGTTGAACATCGAATCGACGATATGGATGAAAGCTTCATAGCAATTGAATACGCCATGCCTGCCGGTGAGCAGGTAGCCTTCCAGCCAGCCTTCACATTGATGCTCGCTGAGCATCTCTATGACGCGGCCTTCGGTTGCCTGAAATTCGTCATCAGCAACTACAGGCCCTTCCCACTGACGGTTAGTCGCCTCAAAAATGACGTCCAGCCGGTTGGAAGCAGTTTCATCCGGGCCAAAGATCCGGAAGTTACGCTGCTTATCGTTCGATTTGATGATATCCCTCAGAAAGCGTCCCGAAACATAGGTATCTCCTTCACCCGCACAGCCAGGCGCGATAACCTCCGTGGCATAGGTCCGGAAATCCGGCAGATGCAGCTGCTGGAGGAGTTTTCCGCCGTTGGCATTCGGGTTAGCACCCATCCGGCGTTCGCCTTGGGGGGCGAGCTCCTGCAATTCGCGACGTAAAGTTCCCTGATCGTCGAACAGTTCTTCAGGATGGTAACTTTTCATCCAGTATTCCAGCAGCTGCAAATGGTCAGGCGGAGACTGGGCGGACACCGCAAGCGGAATTTGATGCGCCCGAAAATTGCCCTCTATTTTATAACCGTCTACTTCTTTCGGGCCGGTCCAGCCTTTCGGTGAGCGCAGTACGATCATAGGCCAGCGGGGGCGTTCGGTCACACTGTTTGCGATTGCATCGCATTTGATCTGGTGAATATGAGTGATCACCTTTTCCAGGGTATTGGCCATAGCTTCATGCATGTGCATAGCCTCATCACCCTCCACAAAATAAGGTGTCCAGCCATAGCCCGAAAACAACTGTTCCAATTCTTCGTGGCTGATCCGTGCCAAAACCGTAGGATTAGAGATTTTATAACCGTTCAAGTGCAATATGGGCAACACCACGCCATCGGTCAGGGGATTCAGGAATTTATTGGAATGCCAGGCAGTAGCCAGCGGGCCGGTCTCAGCTTCGCCATCACCAACCACGCATGCTGCGATCAGCTCCGGGTTATCCAGTACCGCGCCAAAAGCATGGCTTAAAGAATACCCCAGTTCCCCGCCTTCATGGATAGAGCCGGGTGTTTGCGGTGAAGCATGGCTGGAGATGCCACCCGGATAAGAAAACTGGGTAAACAATTTCCTTAAACCCTCTTCATCCTGTGATATGTCGGGGTAAACCTCGCTATACGTGCCTTCCAAGTATGTGGAAGCTACCACTGCCGGGCCGCCATGGCCAGGTCCCGAAATATAAATCATGTTCAGGTCGAAGCGATTGATCACCCGGTTCAGGTGCGTATAAATAAAGTTTTGTCCCGGCGTCGTACCCCAGTGGCCCAGCAGCATGCTTTTGACATGCTCCAACTGCAAGGGTTCTTTCAGCAGGGGATTATGCCGCAGGTAAAGCTGCCCGACAGAAAGATAGTTAGCTGCGCGCCAGTAAGCATCTATCTTTTGTAAAAGTTCTTCTGTCAATGTATCAGCTTCGGGGTTGATCAGTACTGTTTCCATATCGTTTGTTTAAATTTCATGAGTTAAATCCCGCGTAATTAAGCGGGCCATCATTAAGGCTTCGTTAGTAGGTATGATACGGACACAGGTTTTGCCCGTCGAAATGATATTCGCGTTCTCTAAATTCTCCTTACTATTAAGTTCGATCCCGAGAAAGCCCAGGTTACGGCAGATTTGTTCGCGAACCTCCGGTAGATGCTCGCCGATACCTCCGGAAAAAACCAATGTGTCTAAACCGCCCAGCGCTGCGGCATAAGAACCAATATATTTGCTAATCTGGTAGCAAAACAAATCTACGGCTTCAGCCGCGCGGTTGTCTTTATCCTTTATCCTAAGCAGTTTGCGGATATCTGAACTTGTTTCAGAAACGCCAAGCAAGCCGGATTCATGATTAACCAGGTGATTGAATTGAGTGGGGTTGAGTCTTTCCTGCTGGATAAGATAAGCCGAAATGCCCGGATCAAGATCTCCGCTGCGGGTACTCATCGGGACACCCGCACCTGGCGTAAAGCCCATGCTGGTGTCGATACTTTGCCCGTCTTTGATGGCGGCCAAACTTGCACCGCTGCCCAGATGCGCAATGATCACCCTGGAATTTGAAACATTATCGTTATTTACCTGACCCAACTGTTGGATCAGATACTGATAAGACATGCCGTGAAAACCATAGCGACGTATCCCTTGTTGCAGGTATTTACGCGGGATGGCTAGGGTTTGAGCTACTAACGGCATGGTCTGATGGAAGGCCGTATCGAAACAGGCGAACTGCGGCAGTTCAGGAAATGTTTTCAAGAACATTTCGATCAGTTTAATTTCAGCGGGAAGGTGTTCCGGATCGTAGCTGACCAGGGATTTGAGCTCCTTAATTAAAGCTGGGGTGATCACTTCGGGATGGGTATGCGCCATCCCGTGCACCACCCGGTGCACGATGGCTGTGAGCTGATCAAAACCGGGTCGTTTCATTAGCCGATCGGTCAAATCTTCATTTGCGGGTACGTCTTCCCCACTGCCTGAAAAAAGCAAAGTTTCTTCTTCATTATTCATCCGGTAAAGCGCAAACTTGACGCTGGATGAACCCGCATTCATGGCTAATACAACATTTCCGGTTGCCGGCATGCTTTACTGTTTAAGGGCGTGTGGGTAGTGATCCGTTCCCCTGGCCAAGGTAGTGGGGAAAAGGGATACTGAGGTTGTCTGCCTGAACAAGCGCTCAACCTTGTTTATGTTTGACCCTAAGGCAACTATAATTGTTCACATTTGAAACTTAATGTAAGGCCAACGCTTGTATAAGCCTATGACAACTATCAAAAATGTAAAACCACTCGGCGCAGAGAAGCTGTTTGACTTATTAAAAACCGAATTCGCGGATTATATCAATGACAAATTAGATTCTAAC
>Ga0247742_10000344_pt1 | contig 39644 bp, 36 predicted proteins | sample UWRJL208509C2_FD_180944 | JGI IMG/M metagenome (GOLD analysis project Ga0247742, IMG submission 180944) | Plant litter microbial communities from Arlington Agricultural Research Station in Wisconsin, United States - UWRJ-L208-509C-2 | ecosystem: Environmental > Terrestrial > Plant litter >...
AGCGTTACGCTACCCGTGAGGGTGGCTACCTGCGCATCCTCAAGTGCGGTTTCCGCGCTGGCGACAACGCGCCTATGGCGTACGTCGAGTTGGTTGATCGTGCTACCGGCGGTGAAGCTGTATCCGCTGAGTAAGACGTCAGTCTGAAACGAAGAACCGGGCCTAGTGCCCGGTTTTTTGTGCCTGGCTGAAATGCACGGCAACAGAATTTCGCCAGATTAGTTTTTATCTATCGATAGTCGCTACTTAATGAATTTGTAGGTGTAACATTTCTGATTAATACTCCTTTCCAGCCGATTAGCCGGCCGTTCAAGACTGAAGAGGAAGAAGAGCATGAGCCAGAATAAAACGCTTACCACCGCCAGTGGCGCTCCTGTCGCCGACAACCAGAATTCCCGTTCCGCCGGCCCCCGTGGCCCATTGCTGCTCGACGACTTTCACCTGATCGAGAAGCTCGCCCATTTCAACCGTGAAAACATCCCTGAGCGTCGTGTACACGCCAAAGGCTCGGGTGCTTACGGTACGTTCACGGTCTCCCGCGATATCACCCAATACACCAGCGCCAAGCTGTTCGACACTGTCGGCAAGCAAACTCCAACTTTCCTGCGTTTTTCCACCGTGGGTGGTGAGCGTGGTTCGGCAGATACCGAGCGCGATCCACGAGGCTTTGCCCTGAAGTTCTATACCGAGGAAGGGAACTGGGACATCGTCGGTAACAACACGCCGGTGTTCTTCATCCGCGATCCGCTGAAATTCCCCGATTTCATCCACACCCAAAAGCGTTTGCCTCAGAGCAACCTGAAAAGTGCGCAAATGATGTGGGATTTCTGGTCGCACTCGCCTGAGGCGCTGCACCAAGTCACCATCCTGTTTTCGGATCGGGGGATCCCCGACGGCTATCGCCACATGCATGGCTTCGGTAGCCACACGTACAGCCTGATCAACGCGGCTGGTGAGCGGCACTGGGTAAAGTGGCACTACAAAACCAAGCAGGGCATCAAGAACCTCGCCCCGGCCGATGCTGCGCGTCTGGCAGGTACTGACCCGGATTACGCCCAGCGCGACCTGTTCGAGGCGATCGAGCGTGGTGACTTCCCGAAATGGAGCGTGAATATCCAGGTCATGACCGAGGCCCAGGCCGAGGCTCACTACGAGAACCCGTTCGACGTGACCAAGACCTGGTCGCAGAAAGAGTTTCCGCTGATCGAAGTCGGCGAGCTGGAACTGAACCGCAATCCGCTGAACTACTTCGCCGAGGTCGAGCAAGCGGCGTTCGGTCCAAGCAACATGGTCCCGGGTGTAGGCCTGTCGCCTGACCGTATGTTGCAGGGTCGCGTGTTCGCCTATGCGGATGCTCACCGCTATCGTATTGGCACCAACCATCAGCAACTGCCAGTCAACGCTCCGCGTAGTCCAGTCAACAGCTACCAGCGCGATGGTTCGATGGCCTACGGCAGCAATGGCGGTGCGGCGCCGAACTACGAGCCCAACAGCTACGTGAATTCGCCAAAGCAAGCGCCTCATTACGCTGAACCGCCACTGGCGTTGAGTGGTGCGGCCGATCGTTACGATCATCGCGAAGACACGGACTACTACAGCCACGCCGGCGCGCTGTTCCGTTTGATGAATGATGAGCAGAAAGCACTGCTGATCAATAACATCGCCGGTGCCATGGCTGGTGTATCCAGCGACGTGATCGATCGCCAACTGCAACACTTTTTCCGCGCCGACGCGGCGTACGGAGAAGCAATCGCAAAGGCGTTGGGCGTACAGCTTAACTAAGTCTAAACGATAAGCAGAACCGCCCTCAGTTGGGCGGTTTTTGCGTTATTTAAGCTGCTTTTCTCAGAATATCTTCGCTTTTATTGCGTTCGCCCCGTGACCTAGACGCTCGCTTGGTTCAAACTACAAACTTTCAAGCAGGGAGATGTAGGGCGATGCAAGGCCACCCAGACGTAATCGATTACCTCAACACGTTGCTGACCGGCGAACTGGCCGCGCGTGACCAATATTTCGTTCACTCGCGGATGTATGAGGACTGGGGATTCACCAAGCTCTACGAACGTATCAACCACGAGATGGAAGAAGAGGCGCAACACGCCGACGCGCTGATGCGCCGGATTCTGATGCTCGAAGGTACGCCGCGCATGCGTCCGGATGACCTGGATGTCGGCACCACAGTGCCCGATATGCTCGCCGCCGATTTACGCCTGGAATACAAAGTCCGCGCCGCGCTGTGCAAAGGCATCGAGCTTTGCGAGCAGCACAAGGACTACGTCAGCCGCGAGATCCTGCGTATTCAACTGAACGACACTGAAGAAGATCACACCTACTGGCTAGAGAAGCAGTTGGGCCTGATCAAGCTGATCGGTCTCGAGAACTACCTGCAATCCCACGCCTGATCCTTCGAAACACAAAAAAAGCCCCGGTCACTGATGAAGTGTCCGGGGCTTTTTCATGGCCAGCGATCAGGCGCGATCGCGTTCCAGCAGCGGTTTGAGGTAGAAGCCGGTATGCGACTGCTTCATTTCGGCCACGTCCTCAGGCGTACCGACCGCAATGATCTGCCCGCCCTTGGAACCGCCTTCAGGCCCCAAGTCCACCAGCCAGTCTGCAGTCTTGATCACGTCCAGGTTGTGTTCGATCACCACCACGGTGTTGCCGTGGTCACGCAGACGATGCAGTACATCGAGCAATTGCTGGATATCGGCGAAGTGCAGGCCCGTGGTCGGCTCATCGAGGATATACAGGGTTTTACCGGTATCACGCTTGGACAGCTCGCGGGACAGCTTGACTCGCTGCGCCTCACCACCGGACAGCGTGGTCGCCGACTGCCCGAGCTTGATGTACGACAAACCGACGTCCATCAAGGTTTGCAGCTTGCGCGCCAGCGCCGGTACCGCATCGAAGAACACCCGGGCTTCCTCGATGGTCATTTCGAGGGTTTCGTGGATGCTCTTGCCCTTGTATTTGATCTCAAGGGTCTCGCGGTTATAGCGCTTGCTTTTGCACACGTCGCACGGCACGTAGATGTCCGGCAGAAAGTGCATCTCTACCTTGATCAGGCCATCACCCTGGCACGCCTCGCAGCGGCCGCCCTTGACGTTGAAGGAGAACCGCCCCGGGCCGTAACCCCGGGAGCGCGACTCCGGCACACCGGCAAACAGTTCGCGGATCGGCGTGAACAGTCCGGTGTACGTTGCCGGGTTGGAGCGCGGGGTGCGGCCAATCGGGCTCTGGTCGATGTCGACCACCTTGTCCAGATGCTCCAGGCCCTTGATGCTGTCGTGAGCGGCAGCCTCCAGGGTAGTCGCGCCGTTCAGCGCGGTGGCACTGAGCGGAAACAGGGTGTTATTGATCAGCGTCGATTTGCCGGACCCGGACACGCCGGTCACACATGTCAGCAGGCCGAGCGGAATCTCCAGGTCGACATTGCGCAGGTTGTTGCCGCGAGCGCCCTTGAGGTGCAGCGACATCTTCTTGTTGCGCGGTGTGCGCTTGGCCGGCACCGCAATCTTCACTCGGCCCGACAGGTACTTTCCTGTCAGTGAGTCCGGGTGAGCCATGACTTCCGCGGGTGTGCCTTCGGCGACGATATGCCCGCCATGCACGCCCGCGCCTGGGCCGATGTCGACCACGTAGTCCGCCAAACGAATCGCGTCTTCGTCGTGCTCGACCACGATCACCGTGTTGCCGATATCGCGCAGGTGCTTGAGGGTGCCGAGCAAGCGGTCGTTATCACGCTGGTGCAACCCAATCGACGGTTCGTCGAGGATGTACAGCACGCCCACCAGGCCCGCGCCGATCTGGCTGGCGAGGCGAATACGTTGCGCTTCACCGCCGGACAAGGTGTCGGCGCTGCGATCCAGCGACAGATAATCGAGGCCCACGTTAACCAGGAACTGCAAGCGCTCGCGGATTTCCTTGAGGATCTTGTCGGCGATCTCGCCACGGCGACCGGTCAGTTTCAGGTCGGCGAAATACTCGGAAGCATCGCCGATCGGCAGGTTGGTCACCGCCGGCAAGGTTTTCTCGCCGACCCAGACATGCCGTGCTTCGCGACGCAGGCGAGTGCCACGGCAGTCCGGGCAGGACTGGGTGCTGAGGAACTTCGCCAATTCCTCGCGCACGCTGGCCGATTCGGTTTCGCGGTAGCGGCGTTCGAGGTTGGGCACGATGCCTTCGAACGGGTGCGAGCGTTTGACGATATCGCCGCGGTCGTTCAGGTATTTGAAGTCGACGTTCTGCGAACCGCTGCCGTGCAGGATGAACTTCTGCTGATCCGCTGGCAGTTCGTTGAACGGTTTTTCCAGGCTGAATTTGTAGTGTGACGCCAGGGAACCGAGCATCTGGAAGTAGTAGACATTTCGCCTGTCCCAGCCGCGTATCGCGCCCTCGGCCAGGGTCAGCTCGCCATTGACCAGGCGCTTGATGTCGAAGAACTGCTTCACGCCCAGACCGTCGCAGGTCGGGCACGCGCCGGCCGGGTTGTTGAAGGAGAACAGCTTGGGTTCGAGTTCGCTGATGGCGTGGCCACAGATCGGGCAGGCGAAGCGTGCGGAGAAGATCATTTCTTCGCCAGGCTCGTCGTCCATGGGCGCCACGAGAGCGATGCCGTCCGCCAGTTTCAGTGCGGTCTCAAAGGATTCGGCCAGCCGCTGCTGCAAATCGCCGCGGACTTTGAAGCGGTCGACCACCACGTCGATCGAATGCTTCTTCTGCTTGTCCAGCTTCGGCGCCTCGTCCAGCTCGTAGAGCTTGCCGTTGATCCGGGCGCGGACGAAGCCTTGGGCACGCAACTCTTCAAAGACCGACAGATGTTCGCCTTTGCGCTCGCGAATCACCGGCGCCAGCAACATCAGCTTGCTGCCTTCCGGTTGGGCCAGCACCAGGTCGACCATCTGGCTGACGGTCTGGGCTTCCAGCGGGATGTCGTGGTCCGGGCAGCGCGGAATACCGACGCGGGCATAGAGCAAGCGCAGGTAGTCGTAGATCTCGGTGATAGTACCCACGGTGGAGCGCGGGTTATGCGAGGTGGATTTCTGTTCGATGGAAATCGCCGGCGACAAGCCTTCGATGGTGTCGACGTCGGGTTTTTCCATCATCGACAGGAACTGCCGCGCGTAAGCCGACAGCGACTCGACATAGCGGCGCTGGCCTTCGGCATACAGCGTGTCGAACGCCAGGGATGATTTTCCGGAGCCGGACAAGCCGGTGATGACGATCAGTTTGTCCCGTGGCAGGGTCAGGTCGATGTTTTTCAGGTTGTGGGTTCGGGCCCCACGAATCAGGATCTTGTCCAAAGTGGCCTCGCTCGGCGGGCGTCGAAAACGTAGGAGTATACGGCCAAATACTGGATGGATGCACACTATCGAATGAGTGCTTTACTGCCGTACATGAAGAGTCTGTCAGCGGAGCGCGTCAAAGCGTCGCGATGTACCCTGTCAATCGATGGGACTGGTAGAATCGCCGCCGGTTCACATGAGGTTTTTCCATGCACGATCCCCACAGCGAACGCATGAGTGGCAGCGAGACCCGCGCGGCAAGCGGTCTGGCCCTGGTGTTCGCCTTTCGTATGCTGGGCATGTTCATGGTGTTGCCGGTACTGGCGACCTACGGCATGGACCTGGCAGGCGCGACCCCGGCCTTGATCGGCCTGGCGATCGGCGCCTACGGCCTGACCCAGGCTGTGTTCCAGATTCCGTTCGGGATCATTTCCGACCGCATTGGCCGTCGTCCGGTGATTTACCTGGGCTTGATCGTCTTTGCCCTCGGCAGTGTGCTGGCGGCCAACGCCGATTCGATCTGGGGCGTGATCGCCGGACGCATCCTGCAAGGTGCCGGGGCGATTTCCGCTGCGGTCATGGCCTTGCTGTCGGACCTGACCCGGGAACAGCATCGGACCAAGGCCATGGCGATGATCGGCATGACCATCGGCCTGTCGTTCGCGGTGGCCATGGTAGTCGGGCCTCTGCTGACCCGCGCCTTCGGCTTGTCCGGGCTGTTTCTCGCCACTGGCGGCATGGCGCTGCTCGGCATCGTGATCGTCGCATTCATGGTGCCCAAGTCCACCGGGCCGTTACAGCACCGCGAATCCGGGGTCGCCCGCCAAGCCTTGCTGCCAACCCTCAAGCACCCGGACCTGCTGCGGCTCGACCTGGGCATTTTCGTGTTGCACGCGATGCTGATGTCGAGCTTCGTCGCACTGCCGCTGGCCTTGGTCGAAAAAGCCGGCCTGCCGAAAGAGCAGCATTGGTGGGTGTACCTGACCGCGCTGCTGATTTCCTTCTTCGCCATGATCCCGTTCATTATCTACGGCGAGAAGAAACGCAAAATGAAACGAGTTTTATTGGGCGCAGTGCTGACGCTGATGCTCACTGAGCTATTCTTCTGGCAGTTCGGCGACAGCTTGCGGGCCCTGGTCATTGGCACGGTGGTGTTCTTCACCGCGTTCAATCTGCTGGAAGCCTCATTGCCATCGCTGATCAGCAAGGTTTCACCGGCGGGCGGCAAAGGCACGGCGATGGGGGTTTATTCCACCAGCCAGTTCCTCGGTTCTGCACTGGGCGGCATCCTCGGCGGCTTCATGTTTCAGCATGGCGGCTTGTCAGTGGTGTTCCTCGGATGCGCAGGCCTGGCTGCCCTCTGGCTAGCCTTTGCTGTTACCATGCGCGAACCTCCCTACGTGACGAGCCTGCGCTTGCCGTTGTCGCCCGAGGCGATCCGCGAAGCGGGTCTGGTCGAACGCCTCAAGGCCCTCGTAGGGGTAACAGATGCAGTGATAGTCGCTGATGAAGCGGCTATTTACATCAAACTGGACACTGAATTATTGGATCGCACCACCCTCGAGCGTCTGGTGAACAACCCGGCCGCGACAGCGTGCGAAGCCTAGGAGAACGTTATGGCCCGTGGGGTTAACAAAGTCATATTGGTCGGCACTTGCGGCCAGGATCCCGAAGTTCGCTACCTGCCTAACGGTAACGCCGTGACCAACCTGAGTCTGGCGACCAGCGAACAATGGACCGACAAGCAAACCGGTCAGAAGGTCGAAAAGACCGAATGGCACCGTGTGTCGATGTTCGGCAAAGTCGCGGAAATCGCCGGTGAATACCTGCGTAAAGGCTCGCAGGTCTACATCGAAGGCAAGCTGCAGACCCGCGAGTGGGAAAAAGACGGCATCAAGCGTTACACCACCGAGATCGTGGTCGACATGCAAGGCACCATGCAGTTGCTGGGCGGCCGTCCACAGCAGGGTGATCAGCAAGGCGGGGGCAACAACTACCAGCAATCCGCCCCGGCGCCTCGCCAACAGGCTCCGCGTCCTCAGCAGTCCGCGCCACAACAGTCGCGCCAGGCACCTGCGCCGCAACAAGCGGCTCCGCAGCCGGCTCCGGATTTCGACAGCTTCGATGACGATATTCCGTTCTAATTCACCGCTTCACCCGATCTAAACAAAAGGCCCGACCGAGTCGGGCCTTTTTTGTGCTCGCGGGAAAACGCTCAGTCCAGAATCAAATGCGGCAAAAACCGGCTCGAATCCTTGGTGATCAAGCTGTTGTCCTCTCGAACGCCAATGCCGGCGGCCTGGTCGCCAATCACCCATGAGCCGATCAGCGTGTAGCTGTTATCGAAGCGCGGCAATGGCGCGAGCGCTTGCAGGATAAATGGCGCATCGGTGTAGGGGCCGTCCTGTTTGACGATCAGGCCTTCGTCCGTTTGCAATTCGATGTTGGCGCCTTCCCGGGAAAAAAACGGTTTGCGCACCCAGCCCTTAGGCACGGCTTGAGTGATGTCCGTGTCGACGCGGGTCTCGAGCAGGTTCGGGTGGCCGCGATTGAATTCCCATAGCAGCGGCAGGATGCCCTTGTTCGACAGGATGGCTTTCCAGGCCGGTTCGAAGAACTGCGTGTCGGACTCGGCGATGGCCGTGCCGAAAGGTTCGTGGAAGATGAACTCCCAGGCGTGCAGCTTGAACAGGTGGGGAATCCAGCGCTCTTCCAGGTCGACGAAGCGCCCGTCGGCGGTGAGGCCGATGTCTTCGAGGTCGATGTGCCGCGATTCGATGCCGACTTTTTCCGCGATCAAGCGCAGGTAATCGGTGGTGCCGCGGTCTTCCACCGAGTCTTTCATCGAGGCGAAATAGAACGGCTGCGTGAGTTGCAGCTGGGCAAAGGCCTGGTGCAGTTTGGTGTCGATGCTGTTGAACTGGTCGGCGTGCTGGGGCAACAAACCCCGTTCGATGCATTGCTCCAGCCAACCCCACTGAAACGCCGCCGCTTCATAAAGGCTGGTGGGTGTGTCGTAGTTGAGTTCGAGCAGTTTGGCTGGGCGCTGACCGTCGTAGGAAAAGTCCATGCGCCCGTACAGATGCGGATGACCTTCACGCCAGGAGGTGCGGATCATGTCGTAGTACGCCGGCGGAATGCTCAGGCGTTGCAGCAGTTCTTCGCTGTCGACCACCCGGGCCACCAAGTCCATGCACATCTCATGCAGTTCGGTGGTCGGGTCTTCCAGGTCGTGTTCGATCTGCTTGAGCGTGAACTGGTAGTAGGCGCTCTCGTCCCAGTACGGTTCGTCGTCGATGGTGTGAAACAGGAAGCCGAGGCGCTCGGCGGTTTGTTTCCAGTCATGCCGCTCGGCGCAGCGGATCTTTTTCATCAGCTGCTCGACCGCCCGGAGCTGGCGCCACCCCAGCCGCTGCGGGCGCTGGCCTGGCTGCCGAAACCACCACGGGAAGTGGACGACGCGACGTTGATCTTGCTCGGCGGCTTGACGGTGGAAGTGCTGTAGCCACTGCCGTATTTCGCCTGATTGGAGCGGGTGAAGGTCGAGCCCTTGGCGATGCGCTGGCTGAGGGTCGAGTTGCCGTAGTCACCGCGCGAATCACGGTAGCGGTACACCGGTTCGGAAAAGTAGCTGTTGCGATTGCTGCTCAGCATGTTGCCGATCAGCAGCCCAGTGAGCAGGCTGCCGGTGGAGAAGCCTGAGCCGCCGCTGTTGGCTTCCGAGGCGGGCAGTTGTGACTTGGCGGCGTCCACTTGGGATTGGGTCACCTGGCCGTCGGCGGTCAGTTCGAAACCGCCCAGCTTGGGGATGAACTTGCCGGCGGAGTCCTGCTGGCACCAGTCGGCCACGAAGTCGGCGTCGCAATCGGCCTGGCTGTCGTACACCGGGGCGATGCGGCGATGTTCCGCCATGGCACTCATGTAGGCGTCGGAGCAGACGTCCACCGGGAGCTTTTCATCGGCGCATTGCTGGACCGACTGGAAGTTGTATTTCTTCTGCAGCTCGTAGGTTTTTTCCGGTGGCTGGCAGCCGGAAATCGCCATGGCCACCGAGGCCGCCAGCGACAGCTGAACGTAGGTGCTTCGTTTCATCACAGTCTCCGGCGCGATCAGTTCTGGGACGGCGTCATGCAGGCCGCGTTCAACATGCCGACGCTGATGGCCACCGCTGCCACATAGATGCCGGCGGCAATTTCGCCGTCGCGAATACGCTGGGACGCGCCCTTGAGCACCAGGCTGGTGACGAAAAACGCCAACAGTTGCACGAACGCGGCAATCACCGCCCAGACCACGAAGTCCAGCAGGCTGATCGAGTAGGCGATGACATTGCTGGCGGGGATGGCGAAGCCGATGATCGCGCCGCCCAGGGCGATGGCGGCGGCGACGTTGCCGGCGCGGATCAGCTCGAATTCCTTGTGCGGGGTGAGGCGGGTGTAGACGAACTGGAACAGCGCGAAGATCAGCGCGGCACCGAGGATATAAGACACGGACCCGAGCACGGCGGCTTTGTTCAGCGAGATGGACAGGGCTTCCAGCATGGACGTCTTCCTTGTTTATAAAACGCTGATATCGGTTGTGTAGAGCGAAATGCCCAGCGAAGTGCTCAGGCTGATGGTGCCTTCGACGTCTTCCTCGACGGAAAACAGCAACAGCTCGCGCCGATCGGTCAGGCCGGTCTCGCGGGCGTAGAGCATTGAGCGGTGCTCGACTCTGTAGGCCTCGTCGACGTTGCGCACGCTTTCGCTGAGCGGCACCAGTTCGGTCTGGCCGGATTCCGTGCCCCATTCGCGGGTGTATTCGACACCTTCATAGGTGTAGGTCGGCAGGCCGATCAGGCTCTCCGGGCCAGCCAGGCGCCGCAGTTCCGCTTCGCTGTTGACGGTCACGTAGCTGCGGTAGTTGAACAGGATTACCGACTCGACCTGCCCGGCGATGTCACCGGTGGTGTGCACTTGCAGCCAGTATTCTTCGTCGTTCATGTAGTAGCGCGACAGCCAACTCGATTGGCCAAGGTCTACCAGGCCCAGGCTCCAGATGGCTTGGGAGCCGGGAATGGTCACGCTGCTTTTGCCGTCGAGCAGCAGCGACATCACCGGGTCGAACTGGATGGCCTTGCCCACGGCCAGGCCAAGCGGGCCGTTGACCGGCGCAGGCATCTCGGCTTTCGGGGCCGAGAATCCCATCAACTGATTAAACCATCCCATTGGCGAACTCCTTGAGGCGAGTGGCGACGATATAGAAGTGTTCAGCGGGTCGCATTAAACCTGTTGCGCTGATAATAAAACAGGAAGTGCCGGCGCACTTCCTGTCCAGGTGGAGCGGGGTCCGCTTACTCGGCGGATTTTTGCTTCAGACGCTCCAGAATCGCGTTGGCGCTGCCGGCGTCCGGGGTGATGCCGGCCTCGCGCAGCTTGCGGTCCAGGTCGTTGCCGGTGGAGGCGTCCGCCAGTTCGTCCTGGGCTTGCAGTTCAGCGGCGCGTTGCTGCTGCTTGGCTTGCAAGCGATTCAAGGTGCCGACGGCGGTTTCCAGCTTGCCGTTGGCGCCGCCACTGGCGATCGAGGCGCTGACCTGGGCTTTCTGCACGCTCTCCCGGGCCTTGGCCATGTCCACTTGTTGGCGCAGGCTCTTGATGCGGTTTTCGGCTTTGGTGATGTCTTTGCGCATGTTGTCGGCGTAGGTGCCGAATTCGGTGGTCTGCGCTTGTTCGACGTCCAGGGAGCCGGTCAGGGTCGAAATCGCTTCGGCCACTTCCAGCGCCAGGTCTTCGCGGTTGGCCTGGAGGGCGGCCAGGGCCTTGGATTCCAGGTCCTTGATCTTGGCCTGGTACTCGCTGACGCGGTCGGCGGACAGTTTGTGCTTGGCCATGATGGTGACCAGTTCGCGCTTGGCGGCGGACAGCGCGGTGTCGGCGTCACGGATTTCCTGGTCGAGGATGCGCAGGGCCTGCTGGTCGACGATCGATTCACCAACTTCCGAGGCACCGCCGCGCACGGCCGTGAACAATTTGCTCCAGATGGATTGAGTCATTGGATATTCCCTGTGTCCCGAAAATTAGTGGAAGAAACGTTCAAAGGCTTCGCTGGCGCGTTGCACATTGTCGACCAGGGTTTTTACCTCGGTCACAACGTTGGTCAGGCTGGAGTCGGAGCTCAGGGCGCCGAACATGTTGTAGACGATCTGCCCGTTGGGCATCGACTCGATACCGATCGAGGACAGCGGGAACAGTTCGCGGCTGCGCAGCACGGCATCGTTGAACGATGCGACATCCTTGATCGATTCGACGTCCACCAGCACGGTATCGACGATGATCTGGTCACCGACCACGGCGATGTAAATCGGCAAGCCGCCAAAGTCGTTCATTTCCAGCTTGATGCTGGACTCGGAGCCCTGGACCAGGGACAGCGTGATGTCATTGGACACCACTTCATCCAGAGCCTGGAGGGCGCCGAACAGGCGGTCGATGTTCCAGTTGTTACCTGCGCTCATGTAATTCTCCGACATGATTGAGCCCGCCAGTAGGGGTTGGCGGAGCTGTTTCTCCATTTGCTTGAGCAGGCTTCGGTTTTCGGGAAGCACCCAAGTCTCGTGTTTCACATAACCGGCGCCAGCCAGGCCCGCGCGCATCTGCTTCATGTAAAAGCTCGAGGGCTTTTTCACGGAAGGTTTCGAGCGGTCTTTCATGGCGGCGACTCCGTTGTGCAAAACTCACGCGTGAGAAACACTACGCCGAATACCGGAGGCTCTCAATAGCTCACGCGTGATGTTTTTATGGCAGCCAAAAAAAGCCCGAAGCGCATAGGCGCCTCGGGCTTTCAGGTTGTGAGGGTGAACCGCGTCGATTACGCCGCGAGGAACTCGTCGGTGGAAATCACGCTGGCGTAGGCAAAGGCCAAGGCGGCCATAAATGCCGCGTGCACGTGGGCGGCCGGGACGGTGACTCCGTCGAACTCCAGGTCGCGGGAGGCACAGGCGTCGTGGATCACTTTGACGCTGTAGCCCAGATCGTTGGCGGCGCGGGTGATGCCGTCGACGCACATGTGGCTCATGCTGCCGACGACGACCAATTCCTCGATGCCTTTCTCGTCGAGAATCGACTTGAGGGTGGTTTCGCGGAACGAGTTGACGAAGTGCTTGAGTACCACCGGCTCGTCGGCGCGGTTGAGGACTTTGGGGTGCAACTTGGCGCCGTCCGAGCCCGGGGTGAAGAACGGCGCTTCTTCGGAGGTGAATTCGTGGCGGATGTGCACCACCGCGTCACCGGCGTCGCGGAAGGCCTGGATCAGGCGGGCGGCGTTATCGGCGGCGGCGTCGGCGCCGACCAGCGGCCACTTGCCTTGGGGGAAGTAGTCGTTCTGGATATCGACTACGATGAGCGCTTGCTTGGCCATGACTGTGTTCCTCGAAGTGGTTGTGGTGTGGGATGAAGTATTGGCTGTGGCGCGCCTTTCGAGGATTGGCCGCACCGACAATAGAAGGGGGAAAACTGACAATGGGTGTGCAAAGCGTAGTCGTCGAACTGGGCGTGCTGATTTATCCCGGCGCGCAGATGGCGGCGGTGCATGGCCTGACCGATCTGTTTGGCGTCGCCAACCGGATCGCCGCCGAGCACCAGACGTCGCAGTTGCCGCTGTTGCGGGTCAGCCATTGGCAGAGCGTCGACGGCCAGGCGCCGCAGCGCGTCAGCGACAGCCATCCCGGCGCGGATACCGGTCTGGTGGCCTTGCTGATCCCGCCGTCGATTGCCGGTTTCAGCGAAGGCCAGGCTCCCGTTCCCTTGACCCAGTGGTTGCGCGAGCAACATGCCAGTGGGTCGATCCTCGGCGGCGTGTGTGTCGGTTCAATCCTGTTGGCCGAAAGCGGCCTGCTCGATGGCCGCAGTGCCACCACCCACTGGACCTCGGCCAAGCTGTTCGCCGAGCGTTACCCCAAGGTCAAATTGAATGCCGACAAGCCGATTGTCGACGACGGCGATTTGATCACCACCGCCGGACTGATGGCGTGGTCCGAACTCGGTTTGCGCCTGGTGGACCGCTTGCTCGGGCCGAGCATCGCCACCAGCACCGCGCGCTTTCTGGTGGTCGAGCACAGCGACAGTGCCAGTGCGTGCGGCAGTAATTTTGCGCCAATCCTGGGCCATGGCGACGGCTCGATTCTCAAGGTCCAGCACTGGTTGCAGGGCAGCGGGGCGGTGGATGTGTCCCTGGCGAGCATGGCCGAGCAGGCGGGGCTGGAAGAACGCACGTTCCTGCGCCGGTTCCGCGCCGCCACCGGGCTGAAACCGACTGAATACTGCCAGCACCTGCGGGTGGGCAAGGCGCGGGAAATGCTCGAATTCACCAACGGCACCATTGACCACATCGCCTGGACCGTCGGTTACCAGGACCCCAGCGCCTTTCGTGCGACTTTCAAGAAAATCACCGGGCTAGCGCCGAGTGAGTACCGGACCAAGTTTGGGGTGAGCCCGTCGGTGCAACGCTGAGGTGAACAGTTGTGAGTTGCGCTTATGGTTCGGCGCTCCTGTGGCTGTCGCGCTCTTGTGGTGAGGGGGCTTGCCCCCGTAGGTGCGCGTAGCGCTCCCAGCGTGCTTAGCAGAAAACGCATGGGCAGGATGGCGACTGCTGCGCAGCCGAACGGGGGCAAGCCCCCTCACCACAGAGACTTCCCTCACCACAGGGACTTCCCCTCACCACAGAAACTTCCCTCACCACAAAGACTTCCCGCACCGCAGGAGCCCCCACAAACCAGGAGTTCTGAACCCAACGAATCCACGCCGCAGGATCGTGCAATCCGCAAGATCGCCAACGGCCATCGTGCAAAATGCAATGAGGTTGATGCCGGTCATTCTTCTCTAAGCCGCTGGTTTACTGCGTCGGCCACTTAAGCGGCTTTGGCCTGATCCCTGCAATTCTCCCGGCACACTCATGACCCGATGGCCGAGGGGGACGCATGACCTCGACAAACCGAAAAAAAATGGTGGTGTCCCATTCCGTGCGACCGAGTGCACCTTTGCACGAAGTCGAAACCAATCGCTCGCTGGCCCGATGGCTGGCGCAGATCCTCGGGCTCAAGTACGGCGGTCGCTATGATCCGATTGAGCACGGTGATCGCGAGCTGTACTTCCTGCCGACCCAGACCATCGTCGGCTCCGCTGCCGCCCGTGACTTGGGCATCAAGGGGCCGGAGGACTTGTGGGGTGGCTATGTCGATCACGACTTCATCTGCACCAAAGCCATTAGCCACGGCCTGCTCAACAAAAATGCCAAAGCGCCCGAAGGCTGGTCGCCGTTGTTTTCCGAGCGGGTGCGGCGGGTGGTGCTCGATGGCGTGAGCGTGTTCTCCCTCGCCGACGCGCTGCCAGCAGCGACGCACATGCTCTACAACGGGCCGATGCGCATCAAGCCGATTCACGCCTGTGCCGGTCGCGGCCAGGAAGTGATCAAAAGCCTCGACCAATTCGAGCGCCTGCTGGCGCGTCCGGATTGTGCGCGGCAATTCGAAGAAGGTGTGGTGCTGGAGCAAGACCTGCACGACGTGGTCACCCACAGTGTCGGCCAAAGCTTTATCGGCGACAAAGTGCTGAGCTATTGCGGCGACCAGTACCTCACCGAAGACGGCATGGGCGAGCAGGTGTACGGCGGCTCCAACCTGTTGGTGGTGCAAGGTTACTACGAGGATCTGCTCGAACTGGACTTGCCGGCCGACGTGCGTTTGGCCATCGAACAAGCCCAGGTATTCGATAGTGCGGCCGATGAGGCGTACCCTGGGTTCTATGCTTCGCGGCGCAATTACGACATCGCCCAAGGGCTGGACAGCAAAGGCGAGCGCCGCAGCGGTGTGCTCGAGCAGTCTTGGCGCATGGGCGGGGCCAGCAGTGCTGAAGTGGCCGCGTTGCAAACCTTTATCAATGACCCGCAGATCCGCGCCATTCGCGTGTCCTCGGTGGAAACCTACATCGATCAGCCGCTGCCGGCGGACGCCATCCAGGTGTATCGCGGCCCGGCGGAAAACAGTGAATTTCTCCTCAAGTACGTAACGGTCAAATCCTATGACGGCTAGAAGCGAAACCATTCAAATCGACATTGATGATGAACAGATGACCGGGACCTTCCTCAGTCCCAAATCGAAAGTCCCCGGGGTGCTCTTCGTGCACGGTTGGGGCGGCAGCCAGGAGCGGGATCTGGAGCGGGCCAAAGGCATCGCCGGGCTCGGGTGTGTGTGCCTGACCTTCGATTTGCGCGGCCATACCGGCACCGAAAGCACTGGCATTCCGTTGTCGCGGGTGACCCGCGAAGACAATCTCAAGGATTTGCTGGCGGCTTACGATCGCTTGCTGGCGCACCCGGCGCTCGACACCTCGGCCATCGCCGTGGTCGGCACCAGTTATGGCGGTTACCTGGCGGCGATTCTGACTACCTTGCGCCCGGTGCGCTGGCTGGCGCTGCGGGTGCCGGCGCTGTACCGCGACGAACTGTGGCACACGCCCAAGCGCGACCTGGATAAAGCCGATCTGCTCGATTACCGCAGCACCCTGATCCACGCCGAGAGCAATCGCGCTTTGCACGCCTGTTCGGCGTTCACCGGCGATGTGTTGTTGGTGGAGTCGGAAACCGATGACCACATTCCCCACGCGACCATCATGAGTTACCGCGCGGCGTGCCAGCAGACCCACTCCCTGACCCACCGCATCATCGACGGCGCCGACCATGCCCTGAGCGATCCCGTGGCCCAACAGGCCTACACCTCGATCCTGGTCGACTGGATCACGGAAATGGTGGTGGGTGAGCGGTTGAGCATTATTCAGTCGAGCTGACCGTGGTGTTTCAGTTGCCTTAAGTGGTGCATGAGCCGCCGCATTCGCGAGCAGGCTCGCTCCCACAGGGTGACGCGATCAACTAGGAGCGAGCCTGCTCGCGAAGAGGCCTTCAAGTCGAAGGCTTCTTCTCAATCCGCAAGCTCTTGGCCTTGGCCTCTACCACCAGATACATGGCCAAGGTAATCAGCAGCGGCAAGATGAAATAAATCGCGCGATACGCAATCAACCCGGCAATCAAACTGCCCCGTGACGCATGGTGTTGCAGCAACGCGACGAACACCGCTTCCAGCACCCCAAGCCCGGCGGGAATGTGGGTGATGACCCCGGCGATGGCGCTGATCAGCAGCACGCCAAGCACCAGCGGGTAGTCGAGTTTGCTCGGCAGCAGGGTGAAAATCACCGCCGCCATCAGCGACCAGTTCAATGCCCCTAGCAGCAATTGCAGCACCGCCATGCGCAGCGACGGCAGGTTGATTTCCACTCCGCGAATCGACCACTCACGGCGTTTAGAAAATTGGCAGGCGGCCAGGTAGCCGGCGCTGATCAGCAGCAGTAACACGCCGACGCCTTGCAGGGCGTTGCTGCTGAGCTTCCAGCCCGGTGGCATTTCCACCAGTCCACTGCTAAACACAACGCCCGCCACGGTCATGTAGCCGAACCAATTAGTGGCCAGGCTCAGGCCGAGGATCTTGGCAATGTTGCCCTTGCTCACCCCCAGCCGTGAATACAGCCGATAGCGCATGGCGATGCCGCCGACCCAGGCGCTGAGGTTGAGGTTGAAGGCGTAGCTGATGATCCCCACCGGCAGGATCTGTTTCCAGGTCAGGTCCTGGCGAATGTAGGTGCGGCCGATCAGATCGAAGCTGGCGTAAGTCAGAAAACTCAACAGGGTCAGCGCCGAGGCGATGATCAGCGTTCGCACCTTGAAGTCCGCCAGGGTGTCGAACACCTCGTTCCACTCGATGCGTCGCGCAAGCATCGTGAACAGCACGATCAACGCGATGAAGAACAGCACCGTCAGCGGTTTTTTCCAGCGGCTCCAACGGGACTTCGCCGGGGTTTCGGCCGGGATGCTCGAATGGGTTTCAGCGTGGTTCATGGGCGATCGCTCCCGGCGGCGTGGGTAAAGGCTTTCAGGCGCGGTTTATGGGCGGGCAGCCAACCGGCCCAGGCCGGAAAGTGGCGCAGGAAGTGGAACACCAGAAAGCCGATGGTCATGTGCCAGACCCGCCCGCGCGGTGACTTGTCCGGGGACATGGCTTTGCAATGGTTGTTGCTCAAGTGTTCCAGGCGCTCGAACAGCTCGCGGTTGAAGGCGCGGTCGCGAATCAACACGTTGGCTTCCAGGTTCATCGACAGGCTCAAGGGGTCGAGGTTGCTCGAACCCACGGTGCTCCAGTCTTCGTCCACCAGCGCCACTTTGCCGTGCAGCGGGCGCTCGCAATATTCGTGGATTTGCACCCCGGACTTGAGCAGATAGTCATAGGTCATGCGCGCCGCGAGTTTCGCCACCAGCATGTCCGGCTGGCCTTGCAAGATCAGCCGCACATCGACCCCACGCCGCGCTGCGTTGCGGATCTCCCGCAGCAAGCGATAGCCGGGGAAGAAATAGGCGTTGGCAATTACCACCCGACGCTGGGCGCTGCGCAGCACTTGGCGGTAAACCTCTTCGATGTCGGTGCGGTGATCGCCGTTGTCCCGAAAGACCAGTCGGACCTGGCCGTCGTGGTCGCTGAACGCCAGCTCCGAGCGGCGTTGCCTTCGTCGCTGCCACCAGTATTTGGCCCGGGCCGGGCGGCCGCTTTGCAGCAAGGCGAAGTGGTGAATGTCGGCCACTGCCGGGCCTTGCACTTCGACGGAGTAATCCTGCTTGGCCTCCGGGCCGAAATCCCCCAGGTGATCGGCGGAAAAATTGATCCCGCCGATAAAGGCAATGGTGCCGTCGACCACCACAATCTTGCGGTGCAGTCGGCGGAACCAGTTGGTGCGGATGCCCAGATGCTTGGGCGCCGGGTCGAACATCTGAATGTGCACCCCCGCCGCGCTCAGGGCCGTGAGGAACCCGGTGCTCAACTCACCGCAACCAAAACCATCCAGGCTGACGGTGGTGCGTACACCCCGTTGCGCAGCGTCGATCAGGATTTGTTGCAGCTCGTTGCCGACTTTGTCCTCGAACAGAATGAACGTCTCGAGGAGGATTTCCGTTTGCGCCTGACGCAGCACTTCAAACACCCGAGGAAAATACGCCTCGCCGTTTTCCAGCAACTCCACCCGGTTGTTGCCGTGCCAACCGTATTCGACATCAACCGCCGCCGGCTCGCTGATCGGCGGTGCAGACAGGTGTTCCAAAGTGGTTTTCTCCATCGACGGAATGCTCATAGCTCGATCTCCACCGACAGCGGGACGTGATCGGAAAGGTGTGACCAGGGCCGGGACGCCAGCACTTGCGGGCGATAGGCCTTGAGGTTGCGCACGTAGATGCGGTCCAGGCGCAGGGCCGGCAATCGCGCCGGGAAACTGCGCGCTGGCTTGCCGCTGTGTTCGGTGAAGACTTCGCGCAGGCCTTTTGGCTGGAGCAGCGCATCGGCGCGCTGGCGCCAGTCGTTGAAGTCGCCGGCCACCACCACCGGCGCATCGTCCGGCAGTTCTTCAAGGCGCTTGGCGAGCAGTTTCAGTTGCGCGGTGCGATGGGTTTCGCGCAAGCCCAGGTGCACGCAGATCGCATGCACTTCCGGGCCGTCGCCGGGCAGCCGCAGGACGCAATGCAGCAGGCCACGGTTTTCGTGGCCGCTGATCGAGACGTCGAGGTTGTCGTGGCGAATGATCTGGAATTTCGACAGCAGCGCGTTGCCATGATCGCCGTCCGGGTAGACCGCGTTGCGGCCGTAGGCGAATTGCGGCCATAGACTGTCGGCGAGGAATTCGTACTGGGGCATAGTCGGCCAGTTGCTGTAGCGCTGCGGATGGTGTTCGTGGGTGCCGTGGACTTCCTGCAAAAACACCACGTCCGCCGACACGCTGCGGACCGCTTCGCGCAACTCCGGCAGGATGAAGCGCCGATTGAGCGCGGTGAAGCCTTTGTGGGTGTTGACGGTCAGCACGGTAAAGCGCCGCACCTGGCTGGGGATCGGCGCCAAGTCATCCGTGGTACCGGTCGGCTCGGGAATGGTCATGCCAGCACTCCTTCGGCGGGGATTTCGCCGGGGGTAGTGGCCAGGTTCTTATCCAGATGAAAACGGTTCAACAGACTGCGGGCGTCGAAGGGCGCACGGACCTTGAGGTCGTTATCGAAATAACAAAACACCTCACGGCTTTTGCGCGCCTTAGGCTTGTGCTTGGGATCGATTAGCAGTGCATCCGCTGGTTGCTGGCCGTGATTCCAAGCCTCGATGCGATCACCCCAATGCTTCAGCGCCTTGGCGGTATAGCCGCTGGCGTACAGTTCTTCGGCGCCGTGCAGGCGCAGATAGACGAAATCGCTGGTGAGGTCTTCGCGGTGCGGCCATTTGTCGGCGGTGTCGGCAATCACCAGGGCCACGTCGTAGCGCTGGAGCAAGGCGATGAAGGCCGGATCGATAAAGCTGTCGTTGCGAATTTCCACGGCATGCCGCAGCGGGCGCTTCGCGTGAGCCTTCATGCTCGCGTGACCGTTCAGGCGCGCCTCATGCTGGCGGGCGAGGGCGGCAGCTTGTTCGGTGTCATGGGGCAATTGCTTGAGGAAGGTTTCGAACAGTTCCGGATCGAATTTGAAGCTCGGCGGAAATTGCCAAAGGATCGGTCCCAGCTTGTCCTTGAGCTCCAACACTCCGGAGGCGAAGAAATTGGCCAGCGGCTTATGGATATCTCGCAAGCGGCGGATATGGGTGATGAAACGCGGCGCCTTGACGCTGAACACGAAGTCGTCCGGGGTCTCGTCGCGCCACTGGGCATAGCGCTCGGGGCGCTGCAGGGCGTAGAACGAGCCATTGATTTCGATGCTGTTGACCGCCCGCGAAGCGAACTGCAATTCGCGCTTCTGGGTCAGGCCCTTAGGGTAGAAATCCCCCCGCCACGGCGCATAGCGCCAACCGGAAATACCAATGTGAATCGCCGCCATATGCCCTCCTGTTGATGAATCCTCTTACCGCCTCAGTCTTTTGATGACTGCTCGGCGGGGGAGAAAGTTTCGACGGGAGGTATGGGCGGTAGGCTTTCCTGCAAACTCCGAGACCTTTGTGGGAGCGGGCTTGCCCGCGATGGCGGTAGGTCAGCTAGCTGAGATGTTGAATGTGCCGGCCTCTTCGCGGGCAAGCCCGCTCCCACAGGGGGTGAGTTGTTCTGTGATTTCAGCCCAAAACCGAACTTGCCCGGCATTTGCCAATCAGTTCCTTAACGACCCATCCGAAGGAGCCGGTGTTTTGATCAAGTTCAAGACCGCGATATTGCTGGGGGCGCTGCTATTGCTGGGCAGCACGCAGTTGCAAGCCGTTACATTGCCGGGTGTCCCGGCCGCCGCTGAAGAGCCGGCCGCCCCCGAGCCCCTGGTGCAGGGCGGTTTGCTCGGGGCGATCAGTTCCAGCATCGATGACGTGCAAGACAAACTCGACCTCAACGAAGACCTGGTGGATGCCTGGCGCCTGCGCGCCGATCGGGCGGCGGTTGAGGTCGACAAATTGGTCAACCAGACGTCCGCGCGATCGCCGTGGAGCGTGCTCGGCGATTTCATGTTGTTGTCCGGCACTTGGCTGGGCACCTTTGCGTTGCTCACGGTGCTCGGCGGCCTGCTCGACAAGCGCCTGAGCCAAGGACGGTTTTTCCGCAGCCGGCAGCGCATGCAGGACCTGCTCGGTTACCTGCTGCCGTACACCATTCCGGCGCTGATCTGTTTGCCGCTGACCCTCTACATCAGCCATTTCCTGTCCGGCTCGATTGGCCGGGCGCTGGCCCTGTGTTTTGCCTACGCCACCAGCAGCGGCATCGTTTCCACCTCGTTTTTGCTGTGCGTGATCGTGATGTTCAACACCGGCCACAAACGCCCGGCGGTGCAGATCATCCGCGACTACTGCCCCAAGCCGCTGTTCCTGATTGGCTTCCTCGCGGCGCTCAGCGATGCCCTGACCAGCCCGCAAATCGCCCGGCAACTGGGCGGCAATATCACCAGCAGCGTGGCGGTGTTCACCGCGTTGTTCGCCTCGTTGATCTTCGGTTACCTGGTGATTCGCCTGCGCCGGCCTGTGGCGCATCTGATTCGCAATCGACCGCTGACGCAACGGTTGAAACAACCGTCGTTGCAGGAGTCGCTGCGGATTTTTTCCGGGCTGTGGTATTGGCCGATCCTGTTGATGGTGATGGTCTCGGCGATCAACTTGATCGGTGTCGGCGAAGACAACCAGAAGGCCCTGCGCTGCGCGTTGTTCACCACCATCCTGCTGATCGCCACGGTGTTCCTCAGCACGATTTTCCAGCACCTGTTCAAGTCACGAAAAACCGAAGCGATGCAACGCAGCAGTGCCTACAAGGAGCGTTTCCTGAGCTTGCTGCATGCGCTGCTGCGGATCGTCATGGCGGTGGTGTTCATCGACATCCTCGGGCGGATCTGGGGCGTGTCGCTGGTGGATTTCGCCCAGAGCAGCACCATTGGCCGGGCGATCAGCGATGCGCTGAGCCGCATCGGCCTGATCCTGCTGGTGACGTGGCTGTTGTGGGTGGTGCTCGACACGGCGATCCAGGAAGCGCTGAAACCGCCGATGAGCAAACGCTCGACGCGCCAGCCCAGCACGCGGATCAAGACCATCCTGCCGCTGCTGCGCAATGCGATCAAAATCATCCTCGTGGTGATCTGCGCGATCACCACCATGGCCAATCTGGGGATCAACGTGGCGCCGCTGCTGGCCGGTGCCGGGGTGGTCGGCCTGGCCATCGGTTTCGGTTCGCAGCAACTGGTGCAGGACGTGATCACCGGGTTGTTCATCATCATCGAAGACACCTTGTCGGTCGGCGACTGGGTGGTGCTCGACTCCGGACACGCCGGCACTGTCGAAGGCCTGACCATCCGCACCCTGCGCCTGCGCGACGGCAAAGGCTTCGTGCACTCGGTGCCGTTCGGCCAGATCAAAGCCGTGACCAACCAGTCGCGGCAGTTCGCCTATGCGTTTTTCTCGGTGCAGTTCACCTACGACACCGACGTCGACAAAGCCATCGAGCTGATCCGCGAGGCCGGGGATTCGATACGCGACGATGCGTTCCTCAAGTACAACCTGCAAGGGCCGCTGGATGTGTTCGGCGTCGACAAGATGGACCTCAATGGCGTGGTGCTGACCGCGCAGTTCCGCACCGTGTCGGGCGGGCAGTATGCGGTGAGCCGAGCGTTCAATCAGCGCCTGAAGAAGCTTGTGGATAACAGCCCGTGGGTGCATTTCGCGCAGACTTATCCACAGCAGGTGTTGATGCCCAAGCGCGGAGAACCGGCGGATGAGCCGGAGGTGATCGAGGCGGAGAATTCGCCGGTGTTGTTACCGGAGCAGCCGCGTACCCAGTAACGACACTATCCCCTGTGGTGAGGGGGCAAGCCCCCTTCCCACAGGAATTGAGTTGCTTGGCTATCGGTGCTGGATTAATTTTCGGCGCACTTCGGCATCGGCCTGCTGATCCAGCTCCAACCAAAAATGCGCCTGTCCTGCAATTTCCGCCGCGGCCGGCAAGCCATCGCGATACACCAGGCGATTACTCGCCAGCGCCGGCACTTTCATGCCCGGCAGCAAGGTGCCGGCAAGGTTCAGCGGATCGACCCCACACACCGCAATCAGGCTGCCGTCATGGGGCCGACGGCGGACTTCGCGCAGCAACGGAATCGCCTCGGGCAAGGCAAACTGTTCACCGGCCAAGCCACTGACAAACCGCCCGCCGCGAATCTCGCCACGCGCCTCCAGCCGATGCAAAGTGCGCAACAGTTCTCGCCAGCTCGGCAGCCAATCCGCCTCCCGTTCCAGCAAGCGCCAGAACACCACGCCATAGCGGCGCAGCAAGGTCATGACGATGTGCTCCAGGGTTTCGTTGGGCGTTGCGTGCTGTTCGGTCACCGGCGCGCCGCGACGCAGCAACGCCCAACGCCCGGCGTCGTCCATGCCGCCGACAAACGCGCCGCGCCCGCGCCGGCTGCTGCGGGCCTGGCGTTTGCTGGCGGGGGTGATCAGCGCGCGCAGGCCGGCGAAGCTGTCGGCATTCACCAGGCCGGCGCCGACCAGTTCCTGCAAGGCGATTTCCAGTTCGGTGCGCAGCAAGTGCGCTTCATGCAGCAACTCATCAAAAAACAGCGCGCCGTGCTGGCTCAGGGCTTCATGGACCTTGCGGGTTTTCGGCGACAACTCGGACACTGGCGTCTGTTCGCTGAGGCTGTTCCACAGCGCCACCTGCTGTCGGGGCAGCAGCACAATCGGCGTACTGCGCAGGGCGCTGCTGGCGCTTTTATTGCGCGCGGTGAGGCGGGTCCAGACCCGTTTGCCGCTGCGGCACAACTCATCCAGCCAGGTCGGCGAATAGTCTTTCAAACGCGCCGGCAGCAAATCGCTGTCCCAGGCGGATGCGGCGGCGGGGTAGCCTTCGAACTGGTCGAGAATCGCCGGCAACACCGCGCTGCCCTGGCCTTGAGCCGTGGGCGAGAGGTGCTGCCAGTCAAACAGGAAGCGCATGAAGTCCTGCATCGCCACCGGTTCGATTTCCCGGCGCAGACGCTTGACCGTGTAGCGATGAATGCGCGCCAGCAGATGCCGCTCGCACCATTCTTCGGCGGTCGCGCCGGGGCTGAAGGGGCCGCGCAGCACGTAGCCCTCGCGCTCCAATTGCGCGAGGGCCTGGCTGACCTCGGCAAGGGGCAGCGCCAGCGGCGCGGCGATGGCGTTGAGCGGCAGCGGACCAAAAGCACTGAGCCGCGCACGGATCACTTCTAGCACGGCGTCATCGCGGGTCCAGGCTTCATCAAATCCGGGCAATGCCTGCAACGGTGGTTGCAGCGACGCCTGCGGATACAAGGCGTGCAGGCAGGTCAGGCGCTCCATGCAGACCCATACGCCGTGTTCGTGGTCGATCTGCAAGCAGGTAGCGCGACCGCTCTCGGCCAAGTCCTGCAACCATGCCGGCCACGACGGGTTGGCCACGGCTTCATCCGCGCCGATGCACGCCAGGCTCATCAAGGCTTCGTGCATTTCATCGACACCGCTGGGCGCCGGCCAGGCTTCGTCGCGCACCGCTTGAATGGCCTCGGCATCCAGCGCGCCCAAGTCGTCGCTGGATTGCGGGTCGCTCCAGCGGCGGCTGAGTACCGCTTGGGTGCGGCGTTCTTCCAGCGGCGCGTCGTCGAGAAAGGTATAAGGCCGGGCGTTAAGAATTTCCGCCGCCAGCGGCGAGGGCGCCGGCAAGTCGCGGCTGATCAGGCGCACTTGGCCAGCCTCCATGCGCCGCAGCAAGGTCAGCCAGCCTTCGCTGTCCATGGCTTCGTGCAGGCAATCGTCGAGGGTTTGTTCCACCAGCGGGTGGTCGGGAATCTCTCGTTCGCCGGCGAGGTTTTCCAGGCAGGCGATCTGGTCGGGAAAGACGCTGGCGATCAGGTCCTCGCTTTTCATGCGCTGGATCTGCGGCGCCACTTTGCGTCCGCCGGTGAAACGCGGCAGGGCCATGGCCACCCCGGCATTCCAGCGCCAGCGCACGCCGAACAACGGCGCATCGAGCACGGCCTGGATCAACACCTGCTCGGCACTCTGGCTGTGCAGGTAACGCCAGACGTCGTCCAGATCGAAACTGTGGCTGGTGGACAGCGACAGCACAATCGCGTCTTCGCTGGCGGCGGCCTGCAATTCGAAATTGAACGTGCGGCAGAAACGTTTGCGCAGCGCCAGGCCCCAGGCCCGGTTGATCCGACTGCCGAACGGCGTGTGGAGCACCAATTGAGTGCCGCCGGACTCGTCGAAAAACCGCTCCATGATCAGCGTGTCCTGGGACGGCAAGGCGCCCAAGGTCAGGCGTGCCCGGGCCAGGTAATCCACCAGTTGTTCGGCGCTGGCCAGGTTCAGGCCGAGGGTTGCGGTCAACCAATCGATGGCCGGCTGCAAGTCGCCCGGCGTGGCACTGAGCAATTCGTCGAGCTGCCCTTGCAGGCGCGCCACCGCCGAGGACAGTTCGGCGCTGCGCCCCGGGGCCTCGCCGAGCCAGAACGGAATGGTCGGCGGCTGGCCATGGGCGTCTTCGACCCGGACCTTGCCGGCCTCCACCCGCAAAATGCGATACGAGGTGTTGCCGAGCTGGAAGATATCCCCGGCGATGCTTTCCACCGCGAAGTCTTCGTTGACGCTGCCGATGTTCAGGGCTTGGGGTTCGAGCAGTACCGAATAGTCGGCGTTGTCGGGGATGGTGCCGCCGCTGGTCAGCGCCGTCAGTTGCGCACCCCGGCGCCCACGCAAGGTGCGGTTGACCGCGTCGCGGTGCAAATAAGCGCTGCGGGTGCCCTGGCGCCCGGTGTAGCCCTCGGCGAGCATGTGCAGCAGCGCTTGATAGTGGCGCTCATCCAGCGTGGCGTAGGGTGAGGCGCGACGGAACAGTTCGAGCAGCGCTTGCTCCGGCCATTCCTGGCAACTGACTTCGGCAATGATCTGCTGCGCCAGCACGTCCAGCGGCGCGACGGGAATCTGCAAGGTGTCGAGTTCGCCCCGGCGCACGCAATCGAGCAGGGCGACGCACTCGATCAGGTCGTCGCGGGTGGTGGCGAACAAGCGGCCCTTGGGCGTGCCGCCGACTTGGTGCCCGGAACGACCGACCCGTTGCAGAAACCCGGCAATCGAGCGCGGCGAAGCGATCTGGCACACCAGGTCGACGTCACCGATGTCGATGCCCAGCTCCAGCGAGGCAGTGGCAATCAGCACCTGCAAGTCGCCGCGCTTGAGCCGTTGCTCGGCGTCGAGGCGAAACTCCTTGGCCAGGCTGCCGTGATGGGCGGCCACCGCGTCTTTGCCGAGGCGCTCGCTCAAGTGCCGGCTCAGGCGTTCGGCCAGGCGTCGGGTGTTGACGAAAATCAGCGTGGTGCTGTGCTCGCGGGCGAGTTCGGCGAGACGGTCGTAGACCAATTCCCAGACATCGTTGGCCATCACCGCCGACAACGGCACCGACGGCACTTCGATGCCCAGGTCCCGGGGGCGGGCGTGGCCGATGTCGACGATCTCGCAGTCCCGGCCGGTGCCGACCAGAAAGCGCGACACCGCGTCGATGGGTTTTTGCGTGGCCGACAGACCAATCCGCAGCAAGGGCTTGGCGCACAGTGCTTGCAGGCGTTCCAGGCTCAAGGCCAGGTGGCTGCCGCGTTTACCGGCGGCGATGGCGTGGATTTCGTCGACGATCACCGTGCCGGTGCTGGCGAGCATGCGTCGGCCCGATTCCGAACCGAGCAGCACGTAGAGCGATTCCGGGGTGGTGACCAGGATGTGCGGTGCGGTTTTGCGCATCGCCGAGCGATCTTTCTGCGGCGTATCGCCAGTGCGCACTGCCGTGGTGATCTGCAGTTCCGGCAGGCCCATGCTGCGCAATTGTTCGGTGATCCCGGCGAGCGGGTTTTGCAGGTTGAGGCGAATGTCGTTGGACAAGGCCTTGAGCGGCGAGACGTAGACCACCAGGGTTTCGTCCGGCAATTGGCCGCCGTTGGCCAAGCCTTGGTGCACCAGGTCATCGATCACCGCAAGAAACGCGGTCAAGGTTTTGCCGGACCCGGTGGGCGCGGCGACCAGGGTCGAACGGCGCTGACGGATCAACGGCCACGCCTGGGCCTGGGCGGCGGTCACCGCTGGGAAACTGGCATTGAACCAGGCGCTGACGGCGGGGTGGAAGCCGGCCATGGCAGGGTTCGCGGGGATGGGCAGGTTCATGCAGTGATTTATGCGGGCGGGGTGGGGAAGATGCAAGTACCGCTGGAGGCTGTGGTGAATTTGAGGGCCTCATCGCGGGCAAGCCCGCTCCCACAGTGTTCTGTGTTGTTCACAAATATCGTATTCAGCCAAGATCCCTTGTGGGAGCGAGCCTGCCCGCGATGGGGGCAGTCGCCGCACCATAAGTGCCGGGGATCTACACTTTAAAAGTGACGGTTGCGCACTAAACCCGCAAAATGCAACGATTCCGGCACTAATGAACGGCAAGGCCCGCGGGCGTTGTCGATAAAGCCATCATTCTGAATAGACTGGGCCTGCTGACTCTATGCGAATGCGCCTTATGTTACTGGGCGGCGGAAATGCCCTTGGGCAGGCGCTGATTCGCCTCGGTGCGGAGGAAGACATCGGTTTCCTCGCCCCCCGCCCACCCCAAGACGGCTGGGACGCCGCGAGCCTGACACAACTGCTCGACGACACCCGCCCGGACGCCTTGATCAACCTGGCTTACTACTTCGACTGGTTCCAGGCCGAGACGGTCAGCGATCTGCGCCTGACCAGCCAGGAGCGGGCGGTCGAACGACTGGCCGAACTGTGCCAGCACCACAACATCGTGCTGCTGCAACCTTCCAGCTATCGCGTATTCGACGGCTCGCGGGCCACCGCCTACAGCGAAAAAGACGAGCCGGTGCCCCTGGGGCAACGCGGCCAGGCGCTGTGGCGCATTGAGCAAAGCGTGCGCGCCACGTGCCCGCAACATGTGCTGCTGCGGTTCGGCTGGTTGCTCGACGACAGCATGGACGGCACCCTCGGACGTTTTCTCGCCCGCGCCGAACAACCGGAAGAATTGCTGATGGCCGACGACCGGCGCGGCAATCCGACTCCGGTGGACGACGCCGCCCGGGTGATCATTTCGGTGCTCAAGCAACTCGACTGCGCCGCGCCGCTGTGGGGCACCTATCACTACGCCGGGCACGAGGCGACCACGCCGCTGGCCCTGGGCCAGGCGATCCTCAGCGAAGCCCGCGCCCTACACACGCTGGCCATCGAAGCACCGACCGCCCAGGCCCACGCCGCGCGTCCGGATGCCGCCGAAGAACCGCAACACGCGGTCTTGGCCTGCAAGAAAATTCTCCACACCTTCGGGATCAAGCCCCGCGCCTGGCGCGCCGCGCTCCCCGGCTTACTGGACAGGTTTTATCGCCATGGCTGACGGCCCCGTTTTAATCACCGGCGGTGCCGGTTTCATCGGCTCGCACCTCACCGACGCCTTGCTCGCCAGGGGTCACTCGGTGCGGATTCTCGATGACCTGTCCACCGGCAAGCGCAGCAACCTGGCGCTGGACAATCCCAAGGTCGAACTGATTACCGGCGACGTCGCGGACGCGGCGTTGGTGGCGCGGGCCATGGCCGGTTGCAGCGCCGTCGCGCACCTGGCCGCCGTGGCCTCGGTGCAGGCCTCGGTGGACGACCCGGTGCGCACCCATCAAAGCAATTTCATCGGCACCCTGAACGTCTGCGAGGCCATGCGCCTGGCTGGGGTCAAGCGTGTGCTGTTCGCTTCCAGCGCGGCGGTGTACGGCAACAATGGCGAAGGCGAGTCGATCGACGAAGACACGCCCAAGGCGCCGTTGACGCCGTATGCGGCGGATAAACTGGCCAGCGAACACTACTTCGATTTCTACCGGCGCCAGCATGGGCTGGAACCGGTGATTTTCCGCTTCTTCAACATCTTCGGCCCACGCCAGGACCCGTCCTCGCCGTATTCCGGGGTCATCAGCATTTTCAGCGAGCGCGCCCAGAAAGGCTTGCCGATCACCGTGTTCGGCGACGGCGAGCAGACCCGGGATTTCGTCTACGTCGAAGACTTGGTCAAGTTGCTGGTGCAAGCCCTCGACAAACCCGAAGTGGACCTCGGCGCGGTGAATGTCGGCTGGAACCAGGCGACGTCCCTCAAGCACATGCTCCAGGCCCTGGAAGCGGTGGTCGGTGAGTTGCCGACGATCAGCTACGGCCCGGCGCGCTCCGGCGACATCCGCCATTCCCGGGCCAATAACCAGCGATTGTTGCAACGCTTCGACTTTGCCGAGCAGACGCCGATGAGCGTGGGGCTGGCGCGGTTATTGGGCCGTTGAGTTTCCGCCCGTTATGAATAAGGCGCCTGCGAGGGCGCCTTTTTTGTGCGGGCGTTTCAGAACTTGTAACCCAACCCCACCATGTAGATAAACGGGTCGGCATCCACGTTGACCCGGGCTCGGGTGCCTGGCGCCACGGCGTCGTTTTCCACGGTGGCGCGGGTGTCGATGTCGATGTAGCGCATCTGTGCGTTGAGCATCAGCCGGTCGGTGAGCATGTAGTCAGCGCCGACCTGCCAGGCCATGCCCCAGGAGTTTTTCGCGCGAAAGTGGCTGAAGCCATTGGCTTCGGCATCGCTGCTGACGTCCTCGTCGAACATCCATGTGTAGTTGATGCCCGCGCCGACGTAGGGTTGGAACGCCGAGCGCGAATCCAGTGGGTAGTAGACCAGGCTCAACGTCGGCGGCAGTTGTTTGAAGCTGCCCAATTTGCCGTTGGCGGCGGACAGGGCGGTGCCCTTGATCCTCACGTCGTGCTCGAACGGCGTGGCCGCGAGCAACTCGATGCCCAGGTGATTGGTGACCATGTAGGCGAAGTTCAGCCCCAGTTGCGTGTCGTTGCTGATGGTCGCCCTGCCGCCCAGATCAGCGCCTCGCAGCGGCCCCTGATCGACTTTGACGCTGGAACTGTCGACGTTCGGTCGGGTGGTGATCGCGCCGGCGCGGATCAGGATGTCGCCGGCTTCATGGGCCTGTGCGAAGGGGGCTGCGAGCGCGAGGGCAACCAAGGATGCGCTGAGCAAGGACGTGTGCATGAGGGCTCCAAAGGACGTTAAACATGTTCGATGTCCTATGGTACGAAGCCCGCTGATACGGTCTTTTGATACAGCTCAATGAAACAGCCTCACTCCGGCAACTCATACACATAAATCTTCTGCGCCTGCATCTGATACCCGGCATCCGCCAGTTCACTGCTCGACGCCTTGACCTGCATCGGCCCTTCGACCCAGTACGGCTGGTACAGCTCATCGAGTTTCACCCCGACTTCGCTCTTCACATGCACGATCTGGTTCGACGGCGGCGGAGGCACGTGGATGCAGGCGCCGAAGTACGGCACCAGCAGGAAGTCAGTGGTGCGACCTGCTTCGCTGACTTCCAGCGGCACGATGTAGCCCGGTAGACGGATGTTCTGGCCGTCGAGGCTTTTCACCACGGGCGCGTTGGGCATGTCTTGCTTGGCGGCGGGCGCCGCTTCTTCGGACAGCGCGTTGCCCATCTGCGACAGGTCGTGCAGCGGCGTCATGTTCGGCACTTCAGGCATGGCGTCCGGCGGAATCATCTCCGACCAGGTCAATTCCTTCGGTTCGGCGGCCCACAGGGGCGTGGCCAGTAGCATCAACAGCACGAGTGCAGCGCGAAGCATGGTCAAGCTCCTCATAGACGGATCGACAGGCCATCGGCCAGGGATTGGCGATAGGCGCGCCAGGCGGGCACGCTGCCCATCAGCAGGGCCGCGAGCAGGATGCCAGCGAGCAGCGTCCATTCATACTCGCTCGGCCAGGCCAGCGGCAGGTACAAGCCATAGGTCGACTGCACGTAACCCTGGGCGGCGAAGATGCACACATACAGCAACGCCAGCCCGGCCACCACCCCGGAAAGCGCCAGGGCAAAGGCCTCCAGCACCAGCAGGGTCGCGATATGCCACGGACGCGCGCCCACCGAACGCAAGATCGCCATCTCCCGGCGGCGCTCGTTGAGGCTGGTGAGTATCGCCGTGAGCATGCCGATCAAACCGGTCAGCACGACGAACAGTGAGACCACGAACAAGGCTTTTTCGGCGGTGCCCATCAGGCTCCACAATTCCTGCAAGGCGACGCCCGGGAGGATTGCCAGCATCGGCTCGCCACGGAATTCGTTGATCTCACGCTGCACCGCAAAGGTCGAAATCTTGCTGTTGAGGCCGAGCATGAACGCGGTGATTGCTTGCGGCGTCAGGTCCATGTTGCGCGCCTGGTCCGCGCTGATCCGGCCTTTTCCTTGTGCGGGCACGCCGTTGTGCCAGTCAATGTGAATCGCCTCCATGCCGCCGAGGCTGATGTGCAGCGTGCGGTCCACCGGGGTGCCGGTGCGTTTGAGGATGCCGACCACGGTGAACGGTTTGTCGTCGTGCTTGACCAGGCTGATCACCGCCACGCCGTGGGACAGCACCAGTTTGTCGCCGAGTTTGTAATGCAGCGCTTCGGCGACTTCCGCACCGAGCACCACTTCGAACGGGTCGCTGGCGAAGGCCCGGCCATCGGCCAACTGCAGGCTTTGCTGGCGACCGTACTGGTAATGCTCGAAGTAGGCCTCGGTGGTGCCCATGACGCGGTAGCCGCGATGGGAGTCGCCGAGGGAAATCGGGATTGCCCACTTCACTTTCGGGTTGCTGGCGAAGTGCTCGAAGCTGTCCCAACGGATGTTGTTGGTGGCGTTGCCGATGCGGAACACGGAGTACAGCAGCAGGTTCACCGAGCCGGAGCGGGCGCCGACGATCAGGTCGGTGCCGCTGATGGTGTTGGCAAAACTGGTCTTGGCCTCGGTGCGCACCCTTTCCACGGCCAGCAGCAGGCACACCGACAGGGCGATGGCGAAGGCGGTGAGGATCGCGGTAAAACGGCGGTTAGCCAAGCTGGCCATGGCTAGACGAAACAAATACATCTCAGACCTCGAACGGGGTGGCGGCGCGATTGAGTTCGGCCAGCGACAGGTTGCGATCGAACAGCGGCGCCAGGCTCTGGTCATGGCTGACGAACAACAGGCTCGACCCGGCCTCGCGGCATTCCGCGAACAGCAGGCGAATGAAATGCTCGCGGGCGTCGTAGTCCAGGGCTGACGTGGGTTCGTCGGCGATCACCAGTTCCGGCTGGCCGATCAACGCCCGTGCGGCTGCGACCCGTTGTTGCTGGCCGATGGACAGCGAATCGGCGCGGCGACTGAGCAGGCCAGGGTCTTTCAATCCGAGGTGGGCAAGGAGGGTGGCGGCGGCCTGGTCGACGCTGCCATGACGCTGGCGCGCCCGCTCGGCACGCAGCCTGGAGAAGTGGCACGGCAACTCGACGTTCTCGCGAACCGACAGAAACGGCAGCAAGTTGAACTGCTGGAAGATGTAGCCGGTGTGATCGACGCGGAAGCGATCGCGCGCGCCGGCGGACATCTCACTCAGCTCTTGGCCGAGCAGGCGAATGCTGCCGCGATTGGGTTTCTGCACGCCACCGAGCAACCCCAGCAGGGTGGTCTTGCCGCTGCCACTGGGGCCTTTGAGGAACAGGGTTTCGCCCGGCTCCAGGCGAAACGCCGGGATGTCCAGCAGCGGCGGGTGCCCGGGCCAGTTGAAGCCCAGGTCGCAGAGTTCGATGAGTGCTTGGGTCATATCGCCGATTTCATAGGTGTCGGATACAAGGGAATTGTCACGGGTTTCAGAATTTCAGCGCTGCTGCCTTCGCCGTCACTTCAACCCCTTGCTGCCCGCTGGCGCTGATCAACTGCACCTGGATTTTCTGGGTCGCCGGGAAGGTGCTGAAAATAGTCGCCAAGTCCAGGTTCTTCAAGGCGCCGGGTGTGGCGCAGGTCAATTGGTAATGGGCATGGATCTCGCTGTGGTCGTGGTGATGCTCGTGGCCGTCGGCGTCTTTCACGTCTTCGTCGTGATCGTCATCTTCGTCATCAGCGTCCGGCTTGTCGCCGAACAGCGGGCTTTCCAATTCCTGTCCGGCCACCACGCAACCGGCGGCTTTTGGCAGGTTGAACAGCACCAGGGGTTTTTCCAGCAGGGCGCGCACGGCGGCGACCTTGGCTTTGTCGGCCTCGCTGGTGGCCGCGTGTTCGAAGCCCACCAGGTTCATCGCCGGGCTTTCCAGTTCCAATTCCAGGGTCTGGCCGTCGAGTGCCGCGTTCAACCGTCCGACGCCATGCTCGTGCGCGCCGAGGCTGCCGTGCTCATGATCGTGATCATGCACTTCAGCGGCTTGGGCAACGGCCAGCGGCAACAGGGCGAACGGCAAAGCGAGCAGCAGACGACGCATGGCAAGTCTCCAGTAAGGACTGTGAAAGTTGTGTTATGTAATCTTATAACGAAAGTGCGCAGAGTTTGCCCGGCTGCTTGGCGTTGCACAAGTCCCGTGGGAGCATGCAGGTCAGAAATGTGCGGGAGCGAAGCAATGTTGCGGATACGCGGGAGCATCGGCGCCTGGCCGGTGGATTTGACGTTGGAAATGGACGACGGCGACTGGGCCAGGCTTGGTGCGCAATTGCAGGTCAGCCAGCCAGAGGCCAGCGCGGCACCGGCCAAGCCGCTGAATCAGGACGATGCCCTGTGGCAGATCGCCCGGGAATTGTTGCGCAAGGCCGGCCAGTTAAGCGGGCCGGATTTGCTCGAGCAACTGGAAGGGCTGACCGGTAGCGCTGCGTCGGGCAAACGCTTGTTGGTGCGCCTGCGCCACAGCAGCGATGTGAAAGTGGTGAGCGGCGGCGATACGCCGCTCTACAGCTGGATCGAAACGGCTTAGTACAGCGCCGCGAACAGCTTGCGCCGGTAAGTGGTGACCAGCGGGTGATCGTTGCCCAGCAGTTCAAACACTTGCAGCAAGGTCTTGTGCGGCAAGCCTTCGCTGTAACTGCGATTGCGGATGAACAGCTTGAGCAGGGCATCCAGCGCGGCATCGTATTGCTGGCGGGCCAGTTGCTGGATCGCCAGTTGATACACCGCCTCGTCGTCCTGGGGATTTTTCGCCAGGCGCGCCTTCAAGTCGGCGGCATCCGGCAAATCCTTGGCCTGGCCGAGAAACTGGATCTGCGCCTTGGCACCGGCCAGGGCGGCCTTGTGCTCGTCGCTTTTGACCGCATCGAGCACGGTTTGCGCTTCGCTCAACTCACCGCGTTCGGTGAGGCAGCGGGCGTAGAGAATCAGCGCCTTGGCGTTGGTGTTGTCTTCGCCCAGCAACACCTTCAGCGTCGCTTCGGCATCGGCGAAACGGCTGTCGTCGAACAGCGCCTGGGCCTGTTCGAACGGGTCGGCGGCGGCCGGCGGCGGCATTTGTACATGGGGTTCGAGCATGGCGCGAACCGCGGATTCCGGCTGCGCCCCAGCAAAACCGTCCACCGGTTGACCGTCCTTGAACAGCACCACGGTCGGCAAGCTGCGAATGCCGAAGCGCGCGACGATGTCCTGTTCGATGTCGCAGTTGACCTTGGCCAATAGCAATTCGCCCTGATAGCTTTCGGCGATGGTTTGCAGCATCGGCATCAGCACTTTGCACGGCGCGCACCATTCGGCCCAGAAATCCACCAGCACCGGCTTATGGAACGAGTTCTCGATCACCGACTGCTCGAAATCGGCGGTGGTGGCGTCGAAGATGTAAGGGGTGTCCTGACTCATGGGGGATCTCATAAAAGCGTGAATGGGCCCACTATAAAGCTAGGCGCGCCGCGCATGGTAGAGGCTGACATGCCGGAACTCTTCCGGCTCGGCCAGATCGGGCAGGGTCAGCGCTTCGAGCTTTTCAATGCGTTGGTACAGCGGGTGGCGGAAATCCCGGACCCGAGAGTCGGCGACCAAGGCTTCTTGGCCGCGACTCAAAAATTCATCGAGCAGCGGCAGATTCGCCCGGTCATACAACACGTCCGCCACCAGGATCAGGTCAAAGCGATCGGCTTCGGTGAAAAAGTCCGTCGAATAACCCAGCTCAACCTGATTGAGTTGCGCATTGGCCCGACACGCGGCAATCGCCAGGGGATCGAGGTCGCAGGCCACTACTTCCAGGGCGCCGGCCTTGATCGCGGCAATCCCGGCCACGCCAGAACCGGCGCCGAAATCGAGAATCCGTTTGCCGCGTACCCACTGCGGGTGCTCAGCGAAATAGCGCGCCATGGCCAGGCCGCTGGCCCAGCAGAAACTCCAGTACGGCGGTTCATGCAGGATGCGCCGGGTTTCTTCCGGGCTGAAAGCGCGGTCCATGTTGTCGCCGTCGATCAGCCACAGCTTCAGGTCCGTGTCCGGCAAGGTCACGGGGACCAATTGCGCGTCGCCCAACAGTTCACCCAGCGCCTGTTGCAGGTCGAGCGGTGGCGTCATGGCGCTTTGACGAATTGCAGCTGGCCCAAGGCCTGGGTGGTCGGTTGATCGATGCGTTGCGCCGGCAGGTGCAGGATCAATTGCCCGGACTGGCTGGCGCGACCGCGCAATTCAACCCGGGCGCCAGCCGGGAACGAGTCCGGGTTGAAGCGCAGGCGGAATGGCAGGATTTGGTTGGTGCCAATCAGGCTGGAACTGGCGAGCAACTGTTGCGGGCGATCCTTTTCATCGATCACCAGCAGCGCCAGTTCCACTTCGGCGCCGGTGGGAATGCCTTGCAGGGTGCCGCTCAACTCACGTTGATAGGCAGGCAGCGGGCCGAGGTCCGCCGATTCCTTGGCTTTTTTCTGCGCCTGTTGCGGCGCCGGCCCAGGCGTTGGCGGCTGCGGTTGCGATTGCGGCTGGGTCTTCGGGGCGTCGCTGCCGCAGGCCACCAGCAGGCTGAAAAGACTGAGCATCAAGAGGGGGCGTAGCGACATTGGCGGCTCCGGCAGGGTGAAATCCATGAAACAAGCTTATAGCCCGTCTGTATACCGTAAACCCTATGGCTTGTCTTGCCACGGGGATGCGCTACCATGGCCCTCCCTTTTTTTGTTGCCTGCCACCATGCACTGTCCCTTCTGCGGTGCCAACGACACCAAGGTCATCGACTCGCGTCTGGTCGCCGAGGGCGAACAGGTGCGCCGCCGGCGTGAATGCCTGGCCTGCGGCGAGCGTTTCACGACGTTTGAGACTGCTGAACTGGTGTTGCCGCGCCTGATCAAAACCGACGGCAGTCGTCAGCCGTTCGACGAAGAAAAACTCCGTGCCGGTATGCAGCGTGCCCTTGAGAAGCGCCCGGTGAGTGTCGAGCGTCTTGAATCGTCGCTGGTGCACATCAAGCACAAACTGCGCGCCACCGGCGAACGCGAGGTCAAATCCCTGGTGGTTGGTGAACTGGTGATGGCCGAGCTGCAAAAGCTCGACGAAGTCGCCTATATCCGTTTCGCCTCCGTGTATCGACGCTTCCAGGACCTCAACGAGTTCCGCGAAGAGATCGATCGCCTGGCCCGTGAGCCGGTGAAAGAATGACCACTTCCCCCGAACAAGCGATCCTCGACGCCCATTACATGGCCCGCGCGCTGGAACTGGCGCGTCGCGGTCATTACACGACGCACCCCAATCCACGGGTCGGCTGTGTGATCGTGCGCAACGGGCAGATTGTCGGCGAAGGCTGGCACATCCGCGCTGGCGAGCCCCATGCCGAAGTCCACGCCTTGCGTGCCGCGGGTGACAAGGCGCGTGGCGCCACCGCCTATGTCACCCTCGAACCGTGCAGCCACCATGGCCGCACGCCGCCCTGTGCCGATGCGCTGGTGAATGCCGGTGTGGCGCGGGTGGTCGCGGCGATGCAGGACCCGAACCCGGAAGTTGCCGGGCGTGGTCTGCAACGTCTGGAACAGGCCGGCATCGCCACCGACAGCGGCGTGCTCGAAGGCGAGGCGCGCAAGCTCAATGAAGGTTTCCTGAAGCGCATGGAACACGGCTTGCCGTTCGTGCGGGTCAAGTTGGCCATGAGCCTCGATGGTCGCACCGCGATGGAAAGCGGCGAAAGCCAATGGATCACCGGCCCGGCGGCCCGTTCGGCGGTGCAACGCCTGCGGGCACAGGCCAGTGTGGTGCTGACCGGCGCCGACACGGTGCTGGCGGACGGCGCCCGGTTGACTGTGCGTGCGGATGAGCTGGGCCTCGATCCGGAGCAAACCGCTCTGGCCATGAGTCGTCCAGCCTTGCGCGTACTGATCGACGGCCGCCTGCGAGTGCCGCTCAACGCGCCGTTCTTCAAGGCCGGGCCGGCGCTGGTCGCGACCTGCGTGGCGGTGGAAGAACAGTACGCGAATGGGCCTGAGTGCCTGATCGTGCCGGGCGACGATGGCCAGGTCGACCTGCGTCAGTTGCTGGTCGAGCTGGCGCGTCGCGATGTGAACGAAGTGCTGGTGGAGGCCGGCCCGCGTCTGGCCGGGGCTTTCGCCCAGCAAGGCCTGGTGGATGAGTTCCAGATATTCATCGCCGGCAAGTTCCTTGGTTCTACGGCGCGTCCGCTGCTGGACTGGCCGCTGGCGCAGATGAAAGACGCGCCGACGCTGAAAATCACCGAAATCCGCGCCGTGGGCGATGACTGGCGAGTCACTGCCATTCCCGCCCCGGCGCCGAGCGTATAATTCCGGCCATCGCACGCGCGCTGGCCCTGTTCTCGAGGAGGACTCCATGTTTACCGGCATCATCGAATCCATCGGCAGCATCCGTGCATTGACCCCCAAGGGCGGCGATGTGCGGGTTCACGTAGAAACCGGCAAGCTCGACCTGAGCGACGTCAAACTGGGCGACAGCATCGCGGTCAACGGCGTGTGCCTGACCGCCGTCGAGTTGCCAGGCAATGGCTTCGCGGCGGACGTCAGTCGCGAAACCCTCGACTGCACCGCCATGAATGACCTGAAAAGCGGCAGCCCGGTGAACCTGGAAAAAGCCCTGACCCCGACCACGCGCCTTGGCGGGCACCTGGTCAGCGGTCACGTCGACGGCGTCGGCGAAGTGGTCAGCCGCACTGAAAATGCTCGGGCGGTGGAATTCCGCATCCGCGCGCCGAAAGACCTGGCCAAGTACATCGCCCATAAAGGCTCGATCACCGTCGATGGCACCAGCCTGACCGTGAACGCGGTGGATGGCGCCGAATTCCTTCTGACGATCATTCCCCACACCCTGAGCGAAACCATCATGGCGTCTTACCAGCCAGGTCGCCGGGTGAACCTGGAAGTGGACCTGCTCGCCCGTTATCTGGAGCGCCTGTTGCTGGGCGACAAAGCCGCCGAGCCGGCTGCCGGGAACATCACCGAAAGCTTTCTGGCCGCCAACGGCTACCTCAAATCCTGAAGCTCTAATTTCGAAAGAAGGGGGGTGCCTTGTGGCGCTCAATAGCATCGAAGAACTGGTTGAAGACATCCGCCAAGGCAAGATGGTCATCCTCATGGATGACGAAGACCGCGAGAACGAAGGCGACCTGATAATGGCCGCCGAGTGCTGCCAGGCCGAACACATCAACTTCATGGCCAAGCACGCCCGTGGCCTGATCTGCATGCCGATGAGCCGCGAGCGCTGCGAACTGCTCAAGCTGCCGCTGATGGCGCCGCGCAACGGTTCCGGCTTCGGCACCAAGTTCACCGTGTCGATCGAAGCCGCCACCGGCGTCACCACCGGCATCTCCGCCGCCGACCGTGCGCGCACCGTGCAGGCCGCCGCCGCCAAGGATGCCAAGGCTGAAGACATCGTCAGCCCCGGCCATATCTTCCCGCTGATGGCCCAGGCCGGCGGCACCCTGGCCCGTGCTGGCCACACTGAAGCGGCGTGCGACTTGGCGCGCATGGCCGGGTTCGAGCCGAGCGGGGTGATCTGCGAAGTAATGAACGACGACGGCACCATGTCCCGTCGCGCCGAACTCGAAGCCTTTGCCGCCGAACACAACATCAAGATCGGCACCATCGCCGACCTGATCCACTACCGGATGATCCACGAACGTACCGTTCAGCGGATTGCCGAGCAGCCACTGGACAGCGAACTGGGCCAATTCAACCTGGTGACCTATCGTGATTCGGTGGAAGGCGACGTGCACATGGCCCTGACCTTGGGCAATGTCTGCGCCGAAGAACCGACCCTGGTTCGCGTGCACAACATGGACCCGCTGCGCGACTTGCTAATGGTCAAGCAGCCGGGCCGCTGGAGCCTGCGCGCCGCCATGGCCGCGGTGGCCGAAGCCGGTAGCGGCGTGGTGCTGCTGCTGGGGCACCCGCTCGATGGCGACGTGTTGCTGGCGCACATCCGCGAAACCGCCGAGCACGCCCCGGCGAAAAAACCGACCACCTACAGCATTGTCGGGGCCGGTTCGCAGATCCTGCGTGACCTCGGGGTGCGCAAAATGCGCCTGATGAGTGCGCCGATGAAATTTAATGCGATATCCGGTTTCGATCTGGAAGTTGTAGAATACGTGCCCTCCGAATAATGACCGGTTGTTTCCGGCCCTTGATTCGCGAATAACACATCACTGAGGGGCGCGTAGAAAACGCGTCCCGGCTCTTTAAGAGAACTGACGAATGACCCTGAAGACCATCGAAGGTACCTTCATCGCCCCCAAAGGCCGCTACGCTCTGGTAGTGGGCCGCTTCAACAGCTTCGTGGTTGAAAGCCTGGTCGGCGGCGCAGTGGATGCCCTGGTTCGCCATGGCGTGAGCGAAAGCGACATCACCATCATCCGTGCGCCTGGCGCCTTCGAAATCCCGCTGGTTGCGCAGAAAGTCGCTCAGAAGGGCGAATACGCGGCAATCATCGCCCTAGGCGCGGTCATTCGTGGCGGTACTCCGCACTTCGAATACGTGGCCGGCGAATGCACCAAGGGCCTGGCCCAGGTGTCCATGGAGTTCGGCGTGCCCGTCGCGTTCGGCGTGCTG
>Ga0247742_10000346_pt1 | contig 39605 bp, 40 predicted proteins | sample UWRJL208509C2_FD_180944 | JGI IMG/M metagenome (GOLD analysis project Ga0247742, IMG submission 180944) | Plant litter microbial communities from Arlington Agricultural Research Station in Wisconsin, United States - UWRJ-L208-509C-2 | ecosystem: Environmental > Terrestrial > Plant litter >...
GCGGATTCTGCGCTACCTGCAGATCGTCGAGCGCGCGACCATGACCCACCTGAGGAGCGTGCTGGTCACCGCCACGCACAAGGACGCGAGAATCACGGCGTTCCTCACCACCTGGGCGTTCGAGAAGTACTGGATCGCCGACGCGTTCGAGCAGATCCAGCTCGCCCATCAGCCCGAGGGCACGGATGTCGATCGCGCCCCCTTCACCACCCCGACCGAGCACACGATCAGGGAATCGATCTTCGCCAACATCGTCGGAGTCCCCATGATCGCCGTGCACATGACGCAGGGCACCATCGACAACTGGCTGAACCAGGCAGCGTACCTGCGCCTGCTTGCGGTCGAGAAGAACGCGCAGCTGGCCGAGACCATCACCGCCTTCCTCGCGCTGAAAGAGCGCCAGCTGACCTTCTTCGAGGCGCAAGCGAGCTACCGGCTCACCGAGTCCGCCCCGGCTCGGCGCATCACCCGTCGGCGGCTGCGCACAACCGCGTGGCCCATCGGCGCCAACGCTGAGCCCGCGCACGAGACCGAGTTCTTCTTCTCCCACCTCTTCGGATCGGCCCAGAACGTGCTCGCCGAGCTCGACGCACGCATCGACTCCCTCCCCGGCCAGTCCGGGCTCTCCCTGATTCGAAAGGCCGCCCGGCTGTGAGTTCCGCACCAGACCCGACCGCACGCACCCTGACCAACGAGCACGTGTTCCTCACCGGAGGAACGGGATTCGTCGGCCAGGCCATCCTGGAGCGCCTGCTGTCGTCTCACCCCGGCACGCGCATCACGGTGCTCGTGCGCGGCAAGGGCAGCCAGACCGGCGAGGCGCGCCTGGCCAACCTGCTGCGCAAGCCCGTGTTCTCCCGCTGGATCGAGAAGATCGGCGAAGAGGAGGCCAAGCGCCAGTTCACCGAACGGGTCACCGCCCACGAGGGGTCGCTCGGCCAGGTCGGCGTGCTACCCGACGACATCGACGTGGTGCTGCACAGCGCATCGACGGTCTCGTTCGACCCGCCGATCGACGAGGCGTTCGATACCAACGTCGGCGGGGCCTACGGGGTCTATGGCGCCCTTCTTGCCAGCGGCAGTGACCCCCACGTCGTGCACATCTCGACGGCGTACGTCGGTGGTATTCGCAAGGGCATCGCGCCGGAGGCATCGCTCACCCACAACGTCGACTGGCGCGCCGAGTACGAGGCCGCAAAGACCGCACGCCAACGCGTCGAGTTCGATTCGAGGCAGCCCGAGGCCCTGCGCAGGCAACTCGCGAAGGCGAGGGCACGGCACGGCAAGACGGGGCCGCAGGCCGTTGCGGCCTTCGCCGAGACCGCGCGTGCCGAATGGGTGCGGGATCGGCTCGTCGACTACGGGCGCACCCGCGCCGAGAGCCTGGGGTGGACCGACGTCTACACCCTCACCAAGGCCTTCGCCGAGCGGGCCGCCGAAGAACTGTGGTCGCAAGCCGGGCACCGCCTCTCCATCGTGCGCCCGTCGATCATCGAGAGTTCGCTGTACCACCCGTTCCCCGGCTGGATTGACGGGTACAAGGTGGCCGATCCGCTGATCATCGCCTACGGGCGGGGCCAGTTGCCCGAGCTTCCCGGCCTGCCCGACTCGGTACTCGATGTCATTCCCGTCGACTTCGTGGTGAACGCCGCGCTGGCCGCGGCCGCCCGACCCGCGAAGCCGAATGCCGCCGAGTACTTCCAGGTCGTCTCGGGCAAGACCAACCCGCTGCCGCTCTATCGCATGTACGAGAACGTCAACGGTTACTTCACGACCAATCCGCTGCCCGACGAGAAGGGCGATATCAAGGTGCCGCAGTGGCGGTTCCCCGGCGGGCAGAAGGTCGAGAACGCGTTGATCAAACGCGAACGGCAGGCCGCCCGGGCAGAGAAGCTCATCGAACACCTCCCGACGACCAAGCGCACCCGGGAGTGGCTCGACACCGTCTCCAAGGGCAAGCACGGGCTGGGGCAGCTGCGCGCGTTCACCGACCTGTATCGGGCCTATGTGCAGACGGAGATCATCTTCGACGACACCAACACGCGAGCACTGCTGGCCAGCCTGCCGCAGGAGGTGCGGGAGACGGAGGGGTTCGACGTCACCGAGATCGACTGGGAGCAGTACTGGCAGGAAATCCATTTCCCCGCCGTCACCACCCTCACCCGCGCCTTCGGCAAACGCCCCTCCGCGAAGGCCCGGGCCCCGAAAGTGCTTCCGACCCGCACCGACGTCGTGGCGATCTTCGACCTCGAGGGCACGGTGCTCGAGTCGAACCTCGTCAAGCAGTACCTGACGATCTGGGCGGGGAGCGTGCCGCGCTCCCGCATCGCCCACGACCTGGCCGACCTTGCTTTCTCCCTTCGCAAATACCAGCGCGCCGAACGACGTGATCGCGGCGAATTCATCCGCACGTTCATGCGCCGCTACAACGGCTTCAAGGTCAGCGAGATCCAGCGCCTGGTCGGCGGTAGCTTCGGTCGGGCGATGATGCGCCGCGCCCTGCCCGATGCCCTCCGTCGGGTGCAGGAGCACCGGGACGCCGGCCATCGCACGATTCTCGTCACCGGGTCGATCGACCTCATGGTCGAGCCGTTCCTCCCGTTCTTCGACGAGGTGGTGGCCGGGCGGATGCACGATCGCGATGGTGTTCTCACCGGCTTCCTCGCCGACCCCCCGCTCGTCGACGAGGCCCGCGCGGCCTGGCTCCGCCGCTATGCGGAGATGGGGAATTTCGATCTCGACAATTCGTACGGCTACGGGGATAGTCACGCCGACCTGGTGTGGCTGCAGTTGCTCGGAAATCCGAGCGCCGTCAACCCCGACATCCAGCTCTACCGGCACGCACGGGAAAAGCACTGGAACGTGCTCGACTGGAAGCGCGGGTCGAGCGCTCCTGCCGCCTCCCCCGCCGCTACCCTCACCGCAACACCCACCAGCACGGAAGGAGTCGGGACGGCTTCCTGAGCCCCCCGCACAGTCATGGCATTCGACATCGACAAATACACCTCCACCTCCAAGAAGGTCGTCTGGGGGGATCTGGACTTCGACCAGTTCCGCACCAACCCACTGCCGGAGGGCACCCTGCGCAGCCTCCGGTACATGGCCGATATCGAGTACCACACGGTCTGCTACCTGCGCGACCTGCTCGTGACCCCCTCGCACAAGGAAGCCGATGTGTCGGCGTTCATGACGATGTGGAACCGCGAGGAGTTCTGGCACGGCGAGGCCCTCTCGGCGGTACTCGCGGCCCACGGTGTCGTTCTCGACTTCGACGAGCTGAAGGCCACCCGGTTGAAGCTCGGCTGGAAGGATCGGCTCGACCCGATCAAGCAGTCGCTGCTCGGCAACATCGTCGGCAAGGACTTCATCGCGGTCCACATGATCTGGGGAGCCGCGAACGAGTGGTCGGCGGTCGCGGCATACAACCGGATGGCCGAGCTCGAGAAGCACCCGGTGCTGGCCGAACTGCTGCGACGCATCGCGAAGCAGGAGGCGCGTCACGTCGCCTTCTACGCCACCCAGGCCCGCGAACGTCTCGGCCGCAGCCGGAAGGCGCAGATCCTCGCCCGGTTCGCGCTGAAGAACGCCTGGGGGCCGGTCGGCTCGAGCGTCATGGAGCCCGCCGAGGTCACCCACGTGATGGGTCACATCTTCGCGGGCGAAGAGGGCCTGCGCGAGATCCGCAAACTCGACGAGCACATCTCCCGCATGCCGGGGCTCGAAGGCCTCACGATCGTGGAGACGTCGATGAAGAAATACGGCGTCTCGGCACCCCTGGCCGCCTGACCGCCGCGCAGTCACTGGTCGTTGTGGCACTGGTAGTTTTGGGCCGTGAGCGTACGCATCGAACGAGTAGACCTGCCGGGCATCGGCGTCCGGACGGATGTCATCACGGTCGGGGGCAGGCGGGTCAGCGTGGTCTCCCAGCGCAACGGGGAGCGAGATCTCGCCCTGTTCGATGCGGATGACCCCGACGCGAGCACCGACTCGATCGCACTCACCGACGACGAGGCGGCCGCGCTGGCCGAGCTCCTCGGCGCGTCGATCGCACTCAGCCGGCTCTCGGCGCTCGGCGAGAAAGCCGCTGGCCTCTACACCGAAGAGATCTCCCTGCCGCTCGGCTCCAAGTTCGTGGGTCGCCCGATGGGTGACACCCGGGCGCGCACCCTCACCAGTTCGTCGATCGTCGCCATCGCCCGCGGCTCGCAGGTGGTCGCCTCCCCCACTCCGGACGTGATCTTCGAGCAGGGCGATGTGATCGTCGCCGTGGGGACCCGCAAGGGCCTGGATGCCCTGAGCAAACTCATCGACCGCGGACCGAGCTAACCCAGATGCACGACTCGACCCTGCTGCTGATCGAGGTTGGCGCCCTCCTCCTCATCCTGAGCATGCTGGGCCGGGTGGCGCTGCGGTTCGGCATCTCCCCGATTCCGCTGTACCTGCTCGCCGGCCTCGCCGTGGGTCACGGCGGCCTCGTGCCGCTGGATGCGAGCGAGAGCTTCTTCGAGGTGGGCGCCGAGATCGGTGTGATCCTGCTGCTGGCGATGCTCGGGCTCGAGTACTCCCCCACCGAGCTCATCAAGAGCCTCACCCAATCACGCGTTGCCGGAATCTTCGACGCGCTGCTGAACGCGCTGCCCGGCGCCGCATTTGCGCTCGTCCTCGGCTGGGGGCCGGTGGCCGCTTTCGCGCTGGCCGGGGTGACGTGGGTGTCATCATCCGGGGTCATCGCCAAAGTTCTGCGCGACCTGGGGCGCCTCGGCAACCGTGAGACGCCGGTCATTCTGTCGGTGCTTGTGATCGAAGACCTGGCGATGGCGTTCTACCTGCCGGTGCTGTCGGCGCTCGTGATCGGGGCGGGGTTGCTGCAGGGCGCGACGACCGTCGTCATCGCGGTCAGCGTCGTGGTGGTCATCCTGTTCATCGCGCTTCGGTACGGCAAGATCCTCTCGCGGGCATTCTCCGCGCACGACGCCGAGCCGCTGCTGCTCGGCGTGCTCGGGCTCACGATGCTCGTCGCCGGCCTCGCCGAGCAGGTGAGCGTGTCTGCCGCGGTGGGGGCGTTCCTCGTGGGGATCGCGATCTCCGGCCAGGTCGCGCACAACGCCACGGTGGTGCTCGCGCCGCTCCGCGACCTGTTCGCGACGGTCTTCTTCGTGTTCTTCGGGATCTCGACCGACCCCGCCGACATCGTGCCGGTGCTGCTGCCCGCGTTCGTGCTGGCAGCGCTCACGATCGGCAGCAAGACGCTCTCCGGGTACCTCGCCGCGGGTCGGGCCGGCATCGGAATTCCCGGCCGCTGGCGCACGGGCCTGACGCTGACCCCTCGTGGGGAGTTCTCCATCGTCATCGCGGGCCTCGCCGTCGGTGCCGGCGTCGAACCCATGCTGGCGCCGCTCGCCACCGCTTATGTGCTCATCACGGTGGTGGCTGGCCCGCTGCTGGCCCGGATTCCGGACGCCGCCTGGTTCAAGACGACCGTGCGGAACCGGCGCCTCGCCGCAGAGCAGCGCGCCGCATAAGACGGCCGCGGCCTCGACGTGTCTCAAAACGGCGCATGTTAGGCCGCAATTGCTCTCCCGGTCAACCCGGTGTTTGCGCCATCCTGAGTCAACGTCAACCCCAGTTGCCACCTGTGGAGGAGATCACGATGAAACGAACCCCAGTAGCCGATTTCCTCCGAGCGCGACGGGAGATCCTCCAGCCGGAGGACGTCGGGATTCCCCGCGACGAGAACCGCCGGGTACCCGGCCTTCGCCGGGAGGAGGTGGCCGAACTGGCCGGAATCAGCTCCGAGTACTACCTCCGACTCGAACAGGGCCGGGATCACCAGCCCTCCGACCAGGTGATGGCCGCTATCAGCCGCGCGCTGCGGCTCGACCAGTACGGATTCGAGTACCTGCACCGGCTTGCCCACCCGCGACCAGCGTCCCGCTCGACCGCCCCGGGAGACGTGGTCTCCCCCGAGGTGATCCAGTTGCTGCAGCAGTGGTCGGCGACACCCGCCTACGTGACCGACCGCAACCACGACATCCTCGCGGTCAACGCGCCGGCGTCGTTGCTGGCCCCGGGGCATCTCGAGCCGGGCGGCAACATCCTGCTGTCGATCTTCGCCACCGGTGCGGAGTTCCGCAAACACTCCGTCGGGGGCTGGGAGAACGCGGCGGGTCGCATCGTCGCAGCGCTCCGGTTCCATGGCGACCCCGACGATCGCCGGCTCCAGCAGATCGTGGGAGCGCTCTCGGTGAAGGATCGCGACTTCCGCCGCATGTGGGCCAGCCACGACGCCCGCCCCCAGAGCACCGGGATCGCACCTGCCTATGTCGAGTCGTTCGGGTGGGTCAACCTGCACCGCCAGACGCTCGAGGTTCCGGGCGAGACTGGCCAATTCCTCACCACCTACTTCGGGTCGACCGGCACCCGCGAGGCGGCCGCGCTCGAGCACGTCGCTGCGCGCGTCATCCGCGAGGGCGCGACGACCAGGACCTTGCCTCGCGCCTAGCCCCCGGCCGAGACATCCACTCCGTCAATGGTCCTGCGCCACCAAGTCGGCCAACCGGGCCAGCGATCGCCGCGATTCGTCATCAGCGGGACTGAAAACCACAAGCACATCCTCATAGTCGTCAGGAATTCGAAGTTGGTGATACGAGAGCGTCATGGGGCCGACCTGGTCGTGCCGAACCGGCAGCACCCCGGTGTGATCGGGGGGCGACTCCGATGCCCATTGCGTCGCGAAGTGCTCGCTCGCCGTGGAGAGCTCGCCGACCAGGCGGCGGAACCACCCGTCTTCGCCGTGCTGCTCGAGGGAGTCGCGCAAGTCGGCGGTGACCTGCATCGCCATCTGGTCGAAGCCCTCGTAGCCCGGGCCGGCGCTCGGGTCGAGGTACAGGTACCGCACCAGGTTGACCCCCTCCGCGAAGCCGGGCGACACGGCGCGCGCCAGCGGATTCGCGGCGATCACGGTCATATGCCGGTCCCGCAGGAAAGCGGGGATCGACGGCCAGGCGTCCAGGAGCGCGCGCACCTCGACTCGACGCCGTGCCCACCCGTCACCGCTGATCATGCATCTCACATTAGTTGGCCGTCGAGCGCGAATTGTAGCCCGCGAAGGGCCACCCACAACGGGGGTACCCGGTGACTTCGCGCGACGTGCTGCACCCGGTAGCTTGGTGATCATGGGACGACCTCGCCGCTTCGACGAACAGGCGCTGCTCGACTCTGCACTCGAGGTGTTCTGGTCGCAGGGCTACGATCGCACCTCGATCGAGGACATCTCCGTGGTGTCCGGCGTCAGCAACGGGAGTATCTACGCTGCGTACGGAAGCAAGCTCGACCTGTTCCTCGCCGTGTTCGAGCGCTACTGCGATGCCCGCGTCGAGGTCGTGCGCCGGGTGATCGGGGAGCACCACGGTGATTTCGAGTCGGCCGTCGCCCACTACCTCGACGAGATCGTGTCCGACTGCACCTCCCACGACGATCGGCGCGGCTGCCTGATGCTCAACAGCGTCGCCGACCTGGGAGCTCGGTTCCCTGCGGTGTTGGAGGTCGGCGCGAGGGCCATGACCGAGATGGACACCATCCTGGCTGGACGCGTGGCGGAGGCCGTCGAAGCGGGCGAGATCGATGTGGAGCCCGAACGGTTCGAACCCCTCGGCTCGCACATCGTCATCATCTCGCAGGGGCTGATCCAGCTCAGTCGAATCGGGATCCCCGTTTCGCGGCTACGGACGATCGCCCAGGCTGCCAGCCGAACATCCAGCCTCCTCAACGCCGCCTGATCACGGTGCGCCTCGACAAACGTCGAGGCGAGCCTCGACTGAGATCGTTGGCGGCGGCAACGGCCCGACCTTAGCGTGATACCGCCGCGGGCTTCCGTCGCCAGCGCAGGAAGCGGGTCGGGTAATGACGACGATTGCCGATGGGATGATTCGAACCCTGTCCGACAACGGGGTGCGCCGCGTGTATGGGCTGCCCGGGGATTCGCTCAACGGTTTCACCGACGCGCTCCGGCGAAACGGATCGATCTCCTGGGTGCACGTTCGGCACGAGGAGTCGGCGGCGTTCGCCGCCGCGGGCGAGGCCGCCGTCACCGGCGAACTCGCCGTCTGCGCCGGCAGCTGCGGCCCGGGCAACCTGCACCTGATCAACGGCCTGTTCGACGCCCAGCGCAGTCGCGTGCCGGTACTGGCGATCGCCGCGCATATCCCGAGGGCGGAAATCGGGTCCCAGTACTTCCAGGAGACTCATCCACAGGAACTCTTCCGGGAGTGCAGCGTGTTCTGCGAGCTCGTGAGCTCAGCGGCGGATCTGCCGCGAATTGTCGAGATGGCGATGCGGGCGGCGATCGAGGAGAACGGCGTCGCGGTCGTGGTGGTCCCTGGGGAGATATTCCTGGAGCACGCGAAGTCACGCGATCCCTACCCGCCCATCGTGGCGGCTCGACCGGTGGTGCGCCCGAGCGACGTCGAACTCGAGTCGATGGCAACGATGCTGAACGGCAGCAAGCGCATCACCATCCTCGCTGGCGCGGGGTGTGCGGGCGCGCACGACGAGTTGGTACGGGTCGCTGAGACGCTCGCCGCGCCGATCGTTCACTCGCTGCGCGGCAAGGAGTACGTCGAGTACGACAACCCGTTCGATGTCGGCATGACCGGCCTGCTCGGGTTCAGGTCGGGTTTCCTTGCCATGGAGCGTGCCGAAGTACTGCTGATGCTCGGTACCGACTTTCCGTACACCCAGTTCTTCTCGGAACACGCCACCGTCATCCAGGTCGACACCCGCGGCCGCAACCTCGGCCGCCGGACCCGGGTCGACCTGGGCTTGGTGGGTACGGTCGTCGACACCCTGCAGGCGCTGCTGCCCCGCCTCGACCGCCACCTCGATGATCACCACCTGAATGATGCACTCGAGCACTACCGGCGCACCCGGGATTCGTTCGATGCGCTGGCAACCGACAACCGGGATCACCGCCCGATCAAACCCGAGTTCGTTGCCGCCAGCATCAGCCGGCTCGCGGAGACCGACGCGGCGTTCACTCTCGACGTGGGAACTCCTGTCGTCTGGGGAGCCCGTTACCTGCGCATGAACGGGCGGCGCCGGCTCATCGGTTCGTTCAACCACGGCTCGATGGCATGTGCGCTGCCGCTGGCCATCGGCATCCAGGCCGCGAGCCCCGACCGGCAGGTGATCGCTCTCGCTGGGGACGGTGGACTCGCCATGCTCCTGGGTGAGTTGCTCACCCTCCGACAGAACAACCTGCCGGTCAAGGTCGTGATATTCAACAACGCCTCCCTCGGCTTCGTCGAGCTGGAGATGAAAGCGGCGGGCGTCGTCAACTTCGGCACGGAACTCGACAATCCCGACTTCGCCGCTGTCGCGACGGCGATCGGACTTTTCGGCATCCGGGTCGAGAACCCCGACGACCTCGACGACGCCCTTACGCGAGCGTTCGACCATGACGGGCCGGCGGTCATCGACGTGGTGACGGCCCGGCAGGAACTCTCCCTCCCGCCGACCATCACCGCCGACCAGGCAACGGGCTTTACGCTATGGGGCATCCGCACCGTTCTCGCCGAAGGCCCTCACGAATTGGTCGACCTCGTCAACGAGAACGTGGTCGACCGCATCCGGCGCCCAAAATCCTGAGGCTCGAGCCCTCGGAGCTCAGATCGCTCCCGATGCCTCCCAGTAGCGGATGAGCTTCAGTGCGAGATGGAGCGTGCTGCGCTTCATCCCATCGGCCAGGGCATCCTTGACCACCTCGGGCATGTTGTCGAGCCGGTAGTACAAGGTGGTGCGGTGAATGTGCAGCCGCTCGCACGCGGTTCTGGCCTGACCGCCGGCGTCGAGGTAGGTCTCGATGGTCTGGCGCTGGAGGGCGTCCCCGGCCCGACACAGCGTGTCAGCGGCCGGCGAGATGTCAGCGAGCCGGCGGGGGCTCGCGCTCACCGACTGCAGCATCACCCAGCCTCCGAGATCCTCGATGCTGCTCGCCGGCTGCAGCTCCGGCAGCGCGGCGGTGAGGTCTGCCGCGATGCGGGCCTCGGCGGCGGCTTCCGCCAGGTCGTCCGAGGCGGGGTCATGGTGGGCGGAGCCGATGGCGACCACCGACACACCGACGCGGGACGACTCCTCCCGGATCCAACGGTTCAGTTCGGGGTCACTGCGACCGTCGCGGGTCACCAGGTACACAACCGAATCGCGCTCGCGGAGGAAGGTGGTGTGCGACGGAGTCCGGGCGGCCAGATGCCGGCCCAGCGAGACCTGCTGGAGGCCACTGACCGCTTGGTCGACGAGCAGGGCACGGACGACGGTGCGGCCACCTCGATCGATCCACCGGTGGGCGACGGCGGCGGCGAACGCAGCGCGCCGCACGGCCGGATCGTCATCTAGCAGCTGGGCCATCGTCAACTCTCGGGTGCTTCCGGGGCGACCGGCCGGGTCATCACTGAGCAGGTCGCGAGCGATGCCCGCTCCGGCGTCGATGAGGGAGAAGTCGGACGCACTCAGCGGGGGCTGCCCCTCGGCGTCGAGCCAGAAGAACGCCAGAGGTCCGCTGCCGCCTCGGATCGGCACCACCACGTGGTTCGACCCGTCGCTCGCGGACGGGCTGCTCGATGCCAGCCGGCTCTCGTCCAGTCCGATCACCAGTACCGGCCGGGCGAGTTCGGTCGCAAGTTCCTCGGTCACCTGTTGCAGGTTCATGAATGGTCTCCGCTCGTGTTCAAGGTAGGCGCAGGTGCGTCTGGACTCACGGTAAGCATTAGCCCGGGCGTCGGCGTGGTCCTGTCGATACCAGTCATGAGGCGGTACCCGTGGTCTGGAAACGGCGCTGGTACTCCGACGGGGTGATACCCAACCGAGCCACGAAGGCCCGCCGGAAGGCGACCGGCGTGCGATATCCGGTGTGCGAACCGGCCTGTGCCACGGAGGAGCCCGACTCGAGGTACCCGGTCGCGAGCTCGAGCCGGATGGAGTTGACGTACTCGAGCGGGCTCATCCCCAACTCCTCGCGCACGACCCGGGTGAGATGCCGCGTGCTGACATTTGCGTGCCGGGCGAGGTCGTGAAGACTCACCGGTCGGCTCGGGTCGGCGGCGATGTAATCCGCCACCGCTCGTGCGACCGCGGTGCGGGGCGGGGTGGCGCGAAGGGAGGCGGAGAACTGGGACTGGCCGCCCGAGCGCTGCATGTAGACCAGCAGGAGCTGGGCGACACTGCGTGCCACCTCGGCTCCGTGATCCTCCTCGACGAGCGCCAGCGCGAGATCCATCCCGGCCGCGACTCCTGCTGACGTGTAGATCATGCCGGAACGGACGAAGATCGCATCGGGCTGAACCTGCACCTTTGGAAAACTCGCCGCGAGCGTCGGGGCGAACTTCCAGTGGGTCGTCACGGCCAGGCCGTCGAGCAGGCCGGTCGCGGCGAGCGCGAATGCGCCGCTGCAGATCGAGGTCATCCGCCGGGTTCGGGAGGCCATCAGTTCGACGGCGTCGAGCACATCCTGCGTGAAGGCCTTGATCGGCGTCTCGCTCCCGGGGATGACCACCGTGTCGAACGTCCCCGCGTCGGCCGCCGCCCCCTGCACCGCCACCCGAAGCCCCATCGAGGTGATGACGTCTTCTCCCGACGCCGAGACGAAAACGAGCTCATAGCTGTCGATTCGCTGGTTGGCCTCGAGAAACACCTCGGCCGGGCCGACGAAATCGAGCGTCTTCACGCCGTCGAAGAGAAGGATTCCGACTCGCCGACGACGGCCGCTGGGCGACGATGGAGGGTGCGGAGCCGTCACGACTACTCCTGGTCTTCTGGTCTAAAACCGAGTTGTGGAATGGTCCCTCCATTACAGCAGACGCCTCCTAGCGGCATCCAGTGTCTGGTAGTGAGAGGGTCAGGCTTCCCCTGTGGTTCTTGCCTAACCTGACGGCATGACCAGAACCCAGGAGGCGAGAGGCAGCGTGCGTGCCGACGAGCCGGACCGACCGCTGCAGGTCGCCGACTTGCTCGGCGTCTGGCAGCTGGTCGAGATCAGGGAGTTCTTCAGCGACGGCTACGCTCGCCGCTCCCGCGGTGAGGTGACCGGCTACCTCACCTACGACGCTGAGGGCACCGCCTCGATCGTGCTCGGATCGGTCGATCGCCTGCTTCTCGACGCGGGCACCTTCGCGGTCAGCGCAGACGATTACACGATCACCCACGAGTTCGATGCGGCCTTCCATCCCGAATGGCCAGCGGTGCCGTTCGTGGCGCGCGCCCACATCGTCGATGACACCCTCACGCTGCGTTCCAACCCGTGCACCATCGCCGACGGCCGAACCCTCCTCATCAGGCTGGAATGGGCCCGGCTGTGACCGCGGTCGACATCGGGGAGACGAAGTGATGGCTGGGCGCCGCCTGCGCCTGGGCCCGCACGAGGGCTTCTGGGTGGTGGCCGTCACCTTCCTCCTGGTGATGGCGTACTCGACGCTCCCGACGCCGCTGTACCCGATCTACCAGCAGCGGGACGGCTTTCCGCCGTTCGTGCTGACCCTGATCTTCGCCTCCTACGCCGTCGGCGTGGTGGTGAGCCTCTTCTTCGCGGGCCACATCAGCGACTGGGTCGGTCGCCGGCGGGTGCTCATCGTGGCGGTACTGGTATCCGCGGCATCGGCGGTGCTGTTCGTCTTCTTCACCGACGTACCCGAGCTGATCGTCGCCCGGTTCGTCAACGGGGTCAGCATCGGGATGCTCACCGCCACCGCGACGGCGCACCTGGGCGAACTGCGCGCCGCCGCTCGCCCGGACGAGAATGCCATCGTCGCGGCATCCGTGTCGGGCGCAGCCAACCTCGGCGGTCTCTCGCTCGGTCCGTTGTTCGGCGGCCTGTTCGCGGAGTACCTGCCCAACCCCCTCATGCTGCCGCACGTGGTGTTCCTGGTGATTCTCGTGGTGGCCGTCGGCGCCCTTCTGCTGGTGCCGGAGACGGTGGAGCCGCCCGAGTCGCGGGTGCGGTATCGCCCCCAGCGGTTGTCGGTGCCGGCCGGGGCCGGGGTGCCGTTCGCGATCGCCGCGTTCGGAGCCTTCTCGTCGTTCGCGGTGCTCGGCCTGTTCACGTCGCTCGCACCCACGTTCCTGGTGGTGACCTTCGACGTGCGCGATCACCTGATGGCGGGCGCCACCTCCTTCGCGGTATTCGGCTCGGCCGCCGCCGCGCAGGTGCTGCTCGCCCGATTGCGCTTGCGGCTTCAGCTGGGCCTTGCGGTGGCAGCGTGCGCGGTCGGGCTTGCGCTTATTGCGGTCGGAGCGGTCACCCCGCAGCTCGGCGTCTTCCTCGTCGGCGGAATCGTCGCGGGCGTCGGCGTCGGGCTGCTGTTCAAGGCGTCACTCGGCACCGTCGTGATGCTCGCCGACCCCCGGCGCAAGGGCGAGACCCTGGCGCTGGTGTTCCTCTGCGGTTACGCGGGGCTCGCCATCCCGGTGCTCGGGGTGGGCTGGGCGCTCGGCTTCGCGGCGCCCATGCCGGTGCTGCTGGTGTTCGCCGCGTTGGCCCTCGTCGCGACGGTCACTTCGGGGGTCGCACTTCGCCGCCGCGCAACCCGGCGCACTCCCTCGCCCGCTGTCGCCTGATCCGCGGGCCCGGGGGTCAGGACTGGTCGTCCAGCCCACCCATCCTGCGGAGCACGGCGTCGAGCAGCGTGCCTTCCGCCGCCGGGATGACATGGTGGTTGAGGTAGATGCTGGCGAGCCACTCGAGCACCTCGTCCTGCGGGAGTCCGATCGCGTGCCAGTCGACCCCGTCAACGGCGCGGGTCAGAACATCCTCGGTGTCGGGATGCAACCACGCCTGGGCGATCGGCATGTCGGGCTCGGCGTCGCCCGCTCCCCAGTACAGCGCGACCGGATGCCCGTCACCGTCCACGTGGTCATTGCTGACGCTGCCGGCGCCGAGCCACGGCAGCGTCATCAGCTCGCCCTCGACCTCGATCTCGATCAGGTCGAGCTGCACCGGCTCCTCGACCTCACAGACGTAGAGGTCGAACCCCTCCTCGTGCCATCCGGCCGCCTGGGTGATGTCGTCGAAGAGTCCCGGAAGCAGCGCGTGGAAATCGGCGAGCAGCAGCGACGCCCACCGCACGAGAACCGCGCTGTCATCCGCGGGCCACGGGCTGTCGTCGGTGTCCACGCCGTCGGTGTCGTGGAAGTGGGCTTCGACCTCGTCGCCCCGCGTCTCGAGGTGCAGTTGCCCGTCATCGAAATCCACGAAGAGTGAGCTGAACCCTTCCTCCGGGTCCCAGTCGGCGAACAGGTCGGGATCGGCGAATCGCTCGGGAAGCGTGACCGATGCCGCTCGTTTGGGGCCGAGGTTCAGCACGCACCGCAGCCGGGTGTTCGGCAGGCGCAAGCTGGAGTCGGTCATCACCGGCCCACTGTAGCCGAGTGCGGAGGGCTCTGAGCATCCGGTCATCCTGCGAACGGCACTGCCTAGAGCATGCCGGTCAATACCCCGCCGTCCACCCGCACGGCTGCTCCGTTGGTCGCCGACGCGAGGGGGCTCGCCAGGTAGGCCACCAGCGACGCGATCTCGTCGGGCTCGATGAATCGTTGCAGCAGCGTGGTGCGGTTCGCCTCGATGATCGCGGCCTTCACCGTCTCGACCGGGGCGGATTGCCCGGTGGCGATGGATTCGACCGCGGCGGCGACCCCGGTCGAGTAGGTCGGGCCGCCGAGGATCGTGTTGACCGTTACCGCGGTTCCGCGGGTGAGTTTGGCCAAGCCGTTGCCGAGGGCGATTACCGCGGCCTTGGTGACGCCGTAGTGGATCATGTCGGGCGGCACGTTCACACCGGACTCGCTGCTGACGAAGAGAATGCGGCCCCAACCCCGTTCCAGCATTCCGGGCAGGGCGTGCCGGGAGAGGCGGACGCCGCTCATCAGGTTGACCTCGAGGTAACGCTCCCAGTCGTCGTCGGTGATGGACTCGAATTCCGCGAGGCCGAACAGGCCCACGTTGTTGACGAGAATGTCGATGTCGCCGAGACCGGCCATCATTCGCTCAACCGACGCGGAATCGGAGAAGTCCGCGACCACACCAGTGTGGGCGGAACCGGGATGCTCACGCCGAAGACCAGCGACGGCCGTGTCGACGGCATCTTGGTGGCGACCGTTCACGATCACCCGTGCGCCTTCCCGCGCGAGCGCCGAGGCCACGGCATAGCCGACGCCGTGCGTCGATCCGCTGATGAATGCGGTCTTGCCTCCGAGTTGCAGTTCCACGTCTCTCCCTCAATGCTGTCGATCCGCCATAACTTGCTTGGGCAAGTAACGGTACCTGTCTTCACTTGCTTGAGCAAGTTGACTAGGCTGCCAGCATGACCTCCATGCTCAATCAGCCCGGCCTCGACGCTGACCAACTCGCCTCCTGGGCGTCCGTCGCCACCCTGCTCGAGCGGCTGCCTTCGGCGCTCGACGCCCAGCTGCAGCGAGACAGCGGCGTAACGCACTACGAGCACGGCCTGCTGTTCGCGCTGGACTCCGCGCCCGGTCGCACACTCCGCCTGAGCGTTCTCGCCGGCTATGCCAGCAGCACACTCTCGCGGCTATCCCGAGCGATCTCCCGGCTGGAGGGCAAGGGATGGGTTCGACGCGAAGTCGACCCGACCGACGGTCGCTTCACCCTCGCCGTTCTCACTGACGAGGGACACGCCCTCGTGGCTCGGTCCACTCCCGCGCATCACGCCCTGGTGCAGGAACTAGTCTTCGACTCGCTCACCGCTGCACAAGTGCGGCAGCTGGCCGCCATCAGCGCACGGATCGCGACCGCGATCGATTCGACCCCGCCGTGGGCGCCGTCAGCGGAACGAGGGGATTAGGCCCCAGCAGCTGTGGACACGGGGTGCCCGTACGCGAAGTCGATGGCGCCGCGCAGGTCATCCATCGCCAACTCGACCCGCTGGTACACGGTCGGGTCGAACACGTTACCCGCCGAATCGAGGCGAGCGGATGCGCGTGAAATGCTCACCGGGTCGAGCAGCACCGAGCCCAACGCCTGCAGGGTGGGGAAGAGTGCCACCAGACCCTGCACTCCCCCGGTCTGGCCGGGTGATGCGCTCAGCAACAGCGTGGGTTTGCCGTCGAGCGCCCCGCAACCGTCGAGCCAGTCGAGCGCGTTCTTGGTGACACCCGAGGGCGCGAAGACATACTCGGGAGACGCGATGACCACCGCGCGAGCCGCGCGCGCGAGGCCCCGGAAGTGCCGCACTGCCGCCGGTGGCCCGTCGGGCGTCAGGTCGAGGTCGGGGTTGAAGAGGGGCAGGTCGGGGATCAGGTCGCCGCCGACGAACTGCAGCTCGGGCGCGATGCGCTCCGCGAGCCGCAACAGCGCGAGGTTCAGGGAATCGGCACGCAGACTCCCGCAGAAGGCGAGAACCGGCGTCGAGTTCATGGGGCCAGCCTAGTAATTGGTCGGGAAATCCGCGTCATAATTCCGCCCTCGCCCAGTCTCTCCCACTGAGAGACCGAGGACGCGCGTGCTCGGTGGCGGGATTACCCGCTTTTCCGCACCGGTGGCAACGGTACGGAAATGCCTGCCAGTGACGCGCGCCGTCCGGCCTCGGGTACACGCTGCGGAGCCCCCGACCCGCAGCACACGGAAAAGGCCGCCCCGTCTCGCAATTACTGCGAGCGGGGCGGCCTTTTGCTATTTCGTGGATCCAAGGGGATTCGAACCCCTGACCCCCTGCATGCCATGCAGGTGCGCTACCGGGCTGCGCCATGGACCCATGTTGTGACCCTCGCGGGAAAGCAACTTGTCAAGATTACTACACAACGAGAGCAGGGCGAACCGCCCAGAATAGAGCCATGGCCGAAGCTCCCATCACCGTGTCGATCACGCGCATCGTCAACCCCGAGCGCGCGAAGGAGGTCGCGGCCTGGGCCCGAGCCGGGCAGGATCTGCTGAGCGCGTCGCCGGGCTACCTCGGCTCGGGGTGGGTGCGACCCGACCCCACCAGCCCGGAGTGGCACATGCTGTTCCGGTTCGCCGATACCCACTCCCTCGAGATGTGGGAGAAGTCGCCGGAGCGCGCGTGGTGGGTCGACTCGGCTCTCGGTATGGTCGAGCACTCGCCGGAAGAACGCCGCACCGGCATCGAGGGCTGGTTCGACACCCCCGTCGGTCGAAGTGATCGCGGCGGCACCGTCAGCGCCTCCGCGCTGGAAGCAGCTGATCTCGATCTTCATCGTGTTCTTCCCGTTGAGCCTTCTCGCCAACTGGGCGCTCGGGCCGCTCACCCACGACTGGCCCCTGGTCTTCCGCGTGCTCCTGACGGTCGCGCTGGTCAGCCCGGTGATGACCTACTTCGCCATGCCACTGGTGACTCGCGCGCTGCGGCCCTGGCTCATGCGCTCCCGCTGAGGCTAACTCTCCGCCGCCCGGATCTGCCGGTCGGAGTCCACATCGTCGAGTTCGGCGTCGAGGTAGGAGTCGACCTGCGGCAGGTGCACGGTGAAGTTCGCAAACGCCTCGATCGTGAGCTGGGCATCCCGCAGCTGGAAGTCCAGCACGTGCCCGCCGAAGCCGCGGGCGTCGTCGAGGTAGTGCAGGTGCAAGTCGGCGACACTCAGCCCCTGGAACACATCAGGCCCCTTGAAGCCCACCATCGTGCCGGAGGTGCCCTCCACGGTGTTCTCGTGCTGGCTCTTCACTGCTTCCGCGAGGCCGGGGAACGGGCGCTGCTGCCGAGTGGTCTCGCGCACGGTCATCCGGTCGAACGTGCCGGCAACACGCATCACATAGAACAGGTTGTCGCTGGGCACGAGCGACTCGACGAGTGCCTCATACTCGTGTTCGCTCAGGTCGGTGACCGAATGGGAGAGGGTCGGCTTGAAGTGCGCGACCTCCGCGAACGGCACTCGATCCGTTCCGGGAAGCAGTTCGACCTCGCCGTCGCCGCGGCACAGGTAGGCGAGCCCGTCGATGATGACCAGCTCGCCGTCGAGGGAGTCTCCGCACCCGACCCCGAGGTCGCCGTGCCGCAGCACCTCCGAGGTGGTGAACGCACCGTCGTACAGGCCAGCGACGAGCGCGTCGACGAACGAGAACTGGTGGATGGCCGTGCCGGGCCGCGGTCGCAGGTGCTCGCTCACGCGCTCATGCTAGCCCCGAAGCGACGAATGCCCGGCCGACAGCGTCGACCGGGCACTCGCGATCGCTGACTTACTGGACCGGGATGACCAGGCCGGAGTACTGCTCCTCGATGAAGGCCTTGGTCTCATCCGAGGTCAGCAGCGTGTACAGCGCCTCCACGCGGGGGTCGTCCTCGAGCTCGGCGCGGGTGGCCAGGATGTTGTAGTAGCTGCTGTCGGTGCCCTCGGTCACCAGCTGCAGGTCAGAGGTCAGACCCGCGGCCGAGGCGAAGTTGAAGTTGACGATCGCGGCATCCTGGTCGTCGAGCGCCGCGGGAAGGCTCGCTGCATCGATCTCCAGGAACTCGTAGTCGTTCGGGTTCTCCGTGATGTCGGCGACGGTGCTCGGGGCATCCGTCGTCTCGATCAGGCCGGCCTCGGCGAGCAGCAGCAGGGCGCGACCCTCGTTGCTGGCGTCGTTCGGCAGTGCGATGCTGGCGCCGTCGGGGAGGTCGGCAAGATCGTCAGCCGTCTTCGAGTAGAGCGCGAGCGGCGGCAGATAAACCTGACCGACGGCGGCGAGGTCGTCGCCGGAATTCTCGTTGTACAGGTCGAGGAACGGCTCGTGCTGGAACAGGTTCGCGTCGGTGGACCCTTCGCTGAGCGCGGGGTTCGGCGTCGTGTAGTCGGTGTACTCGGTGACCTGGATGTCGAGGCCCGCCTCATCGGCCTGGCCGCTGTCGATCAGGAACTGCAGGATCTCGCCGGCCGGGGTGGCGGTGGCGCCGACGAGGATCGTGCCGAGGTCGTCCGACGCGGCCGGCGTCTCACTCTCAGCGGGTGCGGAGCAGGCCGTCAGGCCGAGGCTCAGGGCGCCGGCAACGGCGACTCCGGTCAGAATCCGCGAGCGGGTGGTGCGCATGATGGTGCCTTTCGTTGTGCTGTGGGGAGGGAGGGATCTAACGGTGCGACAGGCGCTTGGCCAGACGACTACCAATCAGTTGGATGACCGCGACGAGCGCCACGAGAATGACGATGACGGCGACGATGTGGATGACGCTGTACCGCTGGTGCCCGTACCGGATCGCCACGTCGCCGAGACCGCCGCCCCCGATGACGCCCACGATCGCTGAGTAACTGATCACCGACACGACGGTGGTGGTGAACCCGAGCAGCAGGCCCGGCACCGCCTCGGGGATGATGACCTTGCTGACGAGCTGCCACCGGCTGGCCCCGAGCGACTGGCCGGCCTCCACGAGGCCGGTCGCCACTTCGCGCAGCGACATCTCCACAATCCGGGCGAAGAACGGCACGGCGGCCACGGTGAGCGGCACGATCGCGGCCGTCACCCCGAACGCGGTACCGAGAATGAGCCGGGTGAACGGAATCAGCGCAATCATCAGGATGATGAAGGGGATCGACCGGCCGAGGTTCACGACGGCCTGCAGCACCAGGTTGATGCCGCGGCCGGCCGCAAGGCTGCCGAAGGGCGACTCCAGGATGCCGCCACGATCGGTGATCACGAGCAGGGTGCCGATGGCCAGGCCGAGCAACAGGGTGAGCAGGGCGGTGACGCCCACCTGGTAGAGGGTCTCCCCCGTCGCCTTCCACAGGGTGGCGAAGAGCTGCGGCCAGAAGTCCGGGGCGGTGGGATCGATCACGCGGCGCTCCTGACCACGTCGACGAGAAGGCCCTGGGCGCGCAGGTCGGCGATCGCGGCGGCGTGCCGAGCCTCGGTGCCGGGCAGTTCGAGCCGGGTGCGCCCGGTCTGCACGCCACCGATGGTCTCGATCGCGGCCCCGAGCAGGCCGACGTCGATGCCGTGGGTGCGGGCGAGCTGGGCGACCACGGGGCGCTCGGAGGAGAGCCCCGAGAAGGTGATCTCGATGATCGTGGTGCCGCGCTCCGGCGGGAGGGCGCCCAGCGGGAACAACTCGCGAGCCAGCAGCGAGCCTGGCGTGCCGAGCAAGGCGGGCAGCGAGCCCTGTTCGAGAATCCGACCGTCGCGCATGAGGGCAGCCGAATCGCAGATTCGCTTGACCACATCCATCTCGTGCGTGATCAGCAGGATGGTGAGACCCAGCTCGTCGCGCAGGCTCCGCAGCAGTTCGAGGATCGACGAGGTGGTCTCCGGGTCGAGCGCGCTCGTGGCCTCGTCACTGAGCAGCACTCGCGGCCGGCCGGCGAGGGCACGGGCGATGCCGACGCGCTGCTTCTGCCCGCCGGAGAGCTGGGCGGGGTATGCCGCGGCCTTGCCGGTGAGGCCGACGAGGTCGAGGATCTCGGATGCCCGGGCCGAGCGATCGCGAGCCGCGACTCCGGTCACCTCGAGGGCGAGCTCCACGTTGCCCCGCACGGTGCGGCTGGAGAGCAGGTTGAACTGCTGGAAGATCATTCCGATGTCGTGCCGCGCGGTGCGCAGCTCAGCGGGGGCCAGCGCGGTCAGCTCGGTTCCCGCCACGGTCACGGTGCCGGCGTCGGGGCGCTCCAGCAGGTTGATCAGGCGGATGAGAGTGCTCTTGCCCGCGCCGCTGCTGCCCACCACTCCGAAGATCTCGCCGCCGGCGACATCCAGACTCACATCATCGACCGCGCGCACCGCCGACGGCCCCGACCCGAAGGTCTTCGAGACGTGGTCGATCGAGATCATTGAGTACCCCCGGTGTGCGAAACGCGACGCACAACCGTGGGCGACACAACCGGTCAACGTTGCCGGCACTTCGAGCTGGCCAAGCTGACAGCGATGCGACAAATCCCGTTACGGAAAGTGTCGCTGCCCGCGCACGGGCGTCGGGTCAGTCGGTGGCGCCGGCGACGCTCAACTCGAGCGGGATGGCGGGGCAGTCTTTCCAGAGTCGCTCGAGGGAGTAGTAGGAGCGATCCTCCTCGTGGAACACATGGGCGACGACATCCCCGAAGTCCAGCAGGATCCAGCGGCCCTCGGCACGGCCTTCGCGGCGGAGCGCCTTGGCTCCCGCCTCGAGCATCTTGTCTTCGATCTCGCCCGCGATCGCCTGCACGTTGCGCTCATTGCGCCCGGTGGCGAGGAAGAAGATGTCGGTCAGGGGAAGCGGGCCGGAAACGTCGAGCGCGACCAGGTCCTCACCCTGCTTGGCGTCGGCGGCGAGAGCCGCCACAGAAAGAAGTTCGCGCGCGCGCGCAGATGCAGTCACAGGGTCCTTTGGGAAATGGGGAGGGCGGTCACGCGAATCAGAACACGTTGAACGCGAACGCCGCAACCAGGAGGCCGGCGACCACGACGGCCATCGACGACGCCGCGATCAGCAGCACCGTCAACGCCTTGGTGCCCTTGGGCTTCTGGGTGTGGGTCACGCCGTGACCGGAGTTGTGGGTGCTGACGGCCCGGATGGCGCGCACCGGGGATGAGTCAGTCGAGGTGATCTCGGCGTCGCTGAGATCGAACAAGTCGTCGATGCCGCTGTCGAAGCGGTCGGACTGTCCCGTGGAGGCGAGGGTCTGCGGCAGGTCGATCGAGCCGGTGAGAACGATCTCGCCGGTGCCGGTGAGCGGGCCGCGGATGTCGGCGCCGAGCGGAATCGACGGCAGGACGAGGGCGTTGGTGGCGGTGTGGCCGCTGCCGATGCGCCGGTTCACGGCGTTGTCGGCGAAATCGTCATCCTGGTCGGCCTGCGTCGACCAGTGGCCGGTCGGCGGGGTCCAGGTGCCCGGCTCCGCCGATCGGGGCTGGTTCGCGAGCGCCTGCTGCGAAGCGGTGAGGCTGTCGAACTCCGAGATCGCCTGCGCGAGATCGGATGCCCGGGTGTCGGCGTTCTCCGCTGCCTCGACCTGGCTGGTCGCCGGGGCCACGACGGGCTCGCTCGCGCTGCGCGGCACGGGCGGGAAGTCGATCGGAACCGCCGCGGCGGTCTCGGTCGCGGGCGTGCGTCGGAAGAGCGCCTCGAACGGTGATGATTCGACGACCTGGGGGGCTTCGGATCGCACGACGGGCGGCGTGGGGTTCTCGGCCGCCGGCACGCTGGAGATGGGAGCCGAATACGGCGCGGGCGGCGGGACCAGCTCGGGAACCTGGGAGTTCAGGGACGCTTCCTCCGCCTGCTGCATTGCCCGCAGCTGGCGACGGGTGACGGTGCGCTCGACCGGGCGAACCTGCTCGACCGGGGCCGGGACGACTGCCTCGGCCTGGGGCTGGGCCTCAGGCTCGGGCTGGAGTTCGGGCTCGGAGGGAAGCTCGTCGGGCTGAATCGATTCCGCAGCGGCAGGCTCATTCGAGTCGGGCAACGCGAACGCCACGGTGGGCGTCGGCTCGGCGGACGCTTCTAACGTCGGCTCGGCGGACGTCGACTCTTCGGACGTCGCTTCGGCGGACGTCGGTTCGAGGGACGTCGGCTCGGCGGACGTCGGGCCTGCGGACGTCGGCTCGGGGGCGGAGAACAACGGCACCTCGGCAATCGGGGCGCTGGGCGCATCGGCTTCGCGCGCCTCGGTGTGGTAGTCCAGATCCGTCGACGGGACGGCGGGGGTGGGCGCTCCCCAGCTGCGGTCGGGCGCCTGGGCAGACCGGCGGCCTTCGGGGCTGAAGTCACGCACCTTGAACTGCTCTGACGTGGTCGACGTGTCAGCACGGGTGCGGAAGGTCTGCGCGTCGTAAGAAGGAGCGGGTGTCTTGGACTGGGTGGAGTAGGTCAGCGGTTCCGCCAGGGGCACCGACGGTGCGGCGGACCGGCGGCCGCTGCTCGCGGGGTTCTCGGGGCGGCTTGCGGCGGGCGGCAACTGTGCCGCGCGACGCGCGGTGGTGTCCCACATGTCGCGTGACGACTCCGGCTGCGCGAAGTGCTGGGGGGATGCCGGTGGTTGCTGGCCGAACGACGGCTGGGCGGGCTGTTCGGCCGCGTCGCCGCGTTCACTCTGCCGCACCGCGCGCCGTGACTGCGGCTGCGGGTCTTGGAAGGTGGTCATGAGGAACTCCGATACAAGTGATGCTTGGCGATGTACTGAACGACGCCATCGGGAACGAGATACCAGACGGGGAAACCCCGACTGACCCTGCCCCGACAGTCGGTGGACGATATGGCCAGCGCCGGAACCTCAAGCGAGCTTACGCCCTGCTCTGGTAAACCGCTAATGGTCAGCGAGTGGCCGGGGCGTGACACTGCGACGAAATGCGCGAGGCTCCAGACCTCTGCAACATCCTTCCATTCCAGGATCTGGGCGACAGCATCGGCGCCCGTGATGAAGAAGAGGTCGGCATCGGGGTGCGCTTTTCGAACGTCGCGAAGGGTGTCGATGGTGTACGTCGGGCCCGCCCGATCGATGTCGACGCGGCTGACGGTGAAGCGCGGATTGGCTGCCGTCGCGATCACTGTCATGAGATAGCGGTGCTCGCTCTCGGTGACCGTGCGCTTCATCCACGGCTGCCCGGTGGGCACGAACACGACCTCGTCGAGGTCGAACTTCTGCTGCACCTCGCTGGCAGCCACCAGGTGCCCGTTGTGGATCGGGTCGAAGGTGCCGCCCATCACGCCGATTCGGGCACGGCGCTGTGCGTTCTCCTCGGGCATGCGGCGGGGGTGACCCTAGTGGCCTGCGCCGTGGGAGCCGCCCTGGCCACCGGTCTTCTGGCTGTGGCGGTTCGCGACATCGCGGAAGCTCCAGGTGACGAAGCCCAGCAGCGCGAACACCGCGAGAGCAATGCCCGCGAAGACGAGCGGCGGCATCAGGAGGGGTGCGAGTTCCTCGGTCTCAGCGACCAGGGCGAACAGCTGCGACATCAAATCTCCGTTTCGGGGCGTTCTGAAATACTAGCCGCCAGTCGGCTAGCTCCGTACCTGACCCGCGCCGCGGACGACCCACTTGGTACTGGTCAACTCGGGCAGCCCCATCGGGCCACGGGCATGCAGCTTCTGCGTTGAGATGCCCACCTCCGCCCCGAACCCGAACTCGCCGCCGTCGGTGAACCGGGTCGAGGCGTTCACCATCACCACCGCGGAATCCACTTCGGCGAGAAAGCGCTCCGCCCGGGCGAGGTCGTTGGTGATGATCGACTCGGTGTGGTGGGTCGAGTACTGGCGGATGTGCTCGAGCGCGTCATCCAGATCGTCCACCACCCGCACGGCGAGATCCAGCGACATGTACTCGGTGGCCCAGTCATCGTCCCCCGCCGGCACGGAATCGGGGAAGAGCGCGCGCACCCGGTCGTCCGCGTGGATCGTCACGCCAGCGGCGCGCAGGCGGGAGAGCACGGGAGGCAGCAGGCGGGGGGCGGATGTCGCGTTCACGAGCAGTGTCTCCAGGGCGTTGCACACGCTCGGGCGCTGCACCTTCGAGTTGACCACGATGTCGGCCGCCATGGCCTCGTCTGCGCTCTCGTCGAGGTAGATGTGCACGACGCCGGCGCCGGTCTCGATGACCGGCACGGACGATTCGGCCACCACCGAGTTGATCAGGTCGGCGCTGCCCCGGGGAATGAGCACGTCGACGAAGCCGCGAGCCCGCATCAGCTGACGCGCGCCGTCGCGACCGAACTCGTCGATCGTCTGCACGGATTCGGCGGGCAGGCCAGCCTCGACCAGCGCCGACTGGATCACGTCGACGAGCACCCGGTTGGTGTTCTCCGCCGCCGAGCCACCCCGCAGCACAACCGCGTTGCCGCTCTTCAGCGCGAGCGCGGCGATATCGATGGTGACGTTGGGCCGGGCCTCGTAGATCGCGCCGACCACCCCGAACGGCACGCGCACCTGGGTGAGCTGCAACCCGTTCTGCAGGCTCGAGCCGCGGACCACGTCGCCGACCGGGTCGGGAAGGGCGACGATCTGCAGCACCGCCTGCGACAGGGCGACGAGTCGCTTCTCGTCGAGCGCGAGACGATCCTGCAGGCTCACCGCCATGCCGTTGTCGCGGCCGTTGGCGAGATCGAGCTCGTTGGCCTCGAGGATGCGGCGCTGGTTGCGCATCACCGAATCGGCGATCGCCTCGAGGGCGGCGTTCTTCAGCCCGGTCGTCGCCGTGGCGAGCACGCGCGCAGCGTCGCGGCTGGCGGTCAGTTTGCCGGTGAACGAGGGCGCGTCGAGCAGGGTGTCGGCCATCCGCCCAGTTTACGCGCGGAACGAAAACGCAGGAGAAGGCGCCGGATGACGGCGCCACGAGCATCCCATCGCCGCTGCGAAGAGAATCTCCTGCAAATTTGTCAGGCGGAAGGTGCGGGGTGGAACCAGGTGCCGAGATCGGCGCCGGTCAGGGCCTCAGACACGCTGCCGGTCGCGGCCAGCAATACCGGGATGCCCGCCGCCGCAGCGAGTTTCGCCGCGGCCACTTTGGTTCCCGCTCCCCCGGTGCCGACGCCCGCGGCACCGATGTCACCGAACGTGACTCCGCCGAGGTCGTCGTCATAGCCGACCTCCGCGATCTTCACCGCGCCGGGCTCGCCGGGCGGTCGGGTGTAGAGGGCGTCGATATCCGAGAGCAGCACGAGCACGTCGGCGTGCACGAGCACCGAGACCATGGCGGCCAGCCGGTCGTTGTCGCCGAACCGGATCTCCTGCGTCGCCACCGTGTCGTTCTCGTTGACGATCGGCAGGATGCGAAGGCCGAGCAACCGCTCCATCGCCCGCTGGGCGTTGCTGCGATGCGTCGAGTTCTCCATGTCGCCCGCCGTGAGCAGGATCTGGCCGGCGACGATGCCGTAGCGGTCGAGGCTCTCCTGGTAGCGGAAGATCAGGACATTCTGGCCAACCGCCGCCGCCGCCTGTTGCGTGGCGAGGTCGGTGGGCCTGCCGTCGAGCTTGAGGTACGGGATGCCCGTGGCGATCGCCCCCGACGAGACGAGGATCACGTCGGATCCGCGACCGTGCGCGGCCGCCAGCGCGTCGACGAGCGGCGCGATCTGGCCGACGTTCGGCCCGCTGACCGACGATGACCCGACCTTCACGACGATTCGATGCGCCGTCGGGATGTCGGCGCGGGAGGTGACCTCACTCGGCATTGCGGGCGTCTTCCTCGGCTTCCAGCGCTCGGGACACAGCAAAGCCCTCGTCGTCAGACCAGATGCCGGCCTTGCGCTCGGATTCCAGTTCGGCGCGGGCGGCGGCCTTGGCATCCATCCGCTCGAGGTAGGTCTGGCGACGCTTGCGGTTCGTGTCTCGCTGGTTGTCGTCGAGGCGCGAGTCGGTGCCGCGCGGGCTGACGATCAGTTCCGCTGCAGAAGAAAGAGTGGGCTCCCAGTCGAAGACCACGCCACCGCCCGCACCGATCATGACCGTGGAGCCGGGAACGGCGCCGGCCTTGAACAGGTCGTCTTCAACGCCGAGCTTGGCGAGCCGGTCGGCGAGGAAGCCTACGGCCTCCTCGTTCGCGAAGTCGGTCTGCGCCACCCAGCGCTCGGGCTTGGTGCCGATCACGCGGTAGATGTTGCCGCCCGAGCCACCTTCCACCTTGACGACGAATTCCTTCTCGTTGACTGCGCGCGGGCGGATGACGATCCGCTGCTTGGCCGGCTCGAGGGCCTTCGCCTCCCGATCGGCGGCGACCAGGTCGGCGAGTGCGAACGAGAGCTCGCGCAGGCCCTTGCGCGATACCGCCGAGATCTCGAACACGCGATAGCCGCGCGCCTCGAGCTCGGGGCGCACCAGGTCAGCCAGGTCCTGGGCCTCGGGCACGTCGATCTTGTTCAGTGCGATGAGCTGCGGGCGGTCGAGAAGGGGCAGCTGGCCCTCGGGCACGGGGTAGGCCGCGAGCTCGCCGAGGATGATGTCGAGGTCGCTGATCGGGTCGCGACCCGGTTCGAGCGTTGCGCAGTCGAGCACGTGCAACAGCGCGGTGCAGCGCTCGACGTGGCGGAGGAACTCGAGGCCGAGACCCTTGCCCTCGCTCGCACCCTCGATGAGGCCGGGGACGTCGGCGATCGTGTACCGGGTCTCACCCGACTCGACGACACCGAGGTTCGGGTGCAGGGTGGTGAACGGGTAGTCGGCGATCTTGGGCTTCGCGGCGCTCATCGCGGCGACGAGGCTGGACTTACCCGCCGAGGGGTATCCCACCAGAGCGATGTCGGCGACGACCTTGAGCTCCAGTCGAACGTCGCCCTCGAAACCGGGGGTGCCGAGCAGCGCGAATCCGGGAGCCTTGCGCTTGGTGGTCGCGAGCGCCGCGTTACCGAGGCCGCCCTGGCCACCCGGCGCGACGACGATACGCATGCCCGGAGCATCCATGTCCAACAGCTCGTTGCCGTCGGCATCTTTGACGACCGTGCCGACGGGCACCGAGAGCAGCATCTCCTGGCCGGACGTGCCGCTCTTGTGATCACCCTGGCCGGGCTGGCCGTGCTCGGACTTGCGGTGCGGTGCCCGGTGGAACCCGAGAAGAGTGGTGACCTGAGCGTCGCTGACGAGCACGATGTCGCCACCGTCGCCGCCGTTACCACCGTCGGGGCCGGCCAGCGGCTTGAACTTCTCGCGCTTGACCGACACGCAGCCGTTGCCGCCGTGGCCCGCCAGGAGGTGGAGGGTGACCTGGTCGACGAATGACGCCATGGCACTCTCCGTTCTGACTTAAACAGCGAAGGCGAGCCGAAGCTCGCCATCGCGGTACTGCGGGAAAACTAGTCGGCTGCGACGATGTTGACGACCTTGCGGCCGCCCTTCGCGCCGAACTCGACGGCACCGGCCGCGAGGGCGAACAGCGTGTCGTCGTTGCCACGGCCGACGTTGACGCCGGGGTGGAAGTGGGTGCCGCGCTGGCGAACGATGATCTCGCCCGACTTGACGACCTGGCCGCCGAAGCGCTTGACGCCGAGGTACTGCGCGTTGGAGTCGCGACCGTTACGGGTGGAGCTTGCGCCCTTTTTGTGTGCCATGTGTGGTCAGCTCCTTAGGCGATGCTGGTGATCTTGATACGGGTCTGCTCCTGGCGGTGGCCCTGGCGCTTCTTGTATCCGGTCTTGTTCTTGAACTTCTGGATGACGATCTTCGGCCCGCGGAGGTCGTTCAGAACCTCGGCGACAACCTTGACGTTCGCGAGATCCTTGGCGCCGTGGGTGATCTTGTCACCGTCGACGAGCAGCACGGGAACGAGCTCGACGTTGCCGTCTTTGTCGGCCGCGATGCGGTCGAGAACGACGATCGTGCCGACCTCTACCTTCTCCTGGCGCCCACCGGCGCGCACAACTGCGTAAACCACTTGGTCCTCAAATTCTGTTGGAAGCTGTTGGCGATCGAAGCGGGCTTGGCCCAGCAGACACCAAGGGTCAACAATACTCGACTTTTCGGGTCGCGGTCAAACCTTGGGCCCTAGACGTCGATCAGCCCGGAGATCGGATGCTTCGGCGGGTGGTCCTTGCGCCAGAGCCACAGGAGCACTCCGGCCAGCACGCCCAGCGGGAGCACGGAAATCAGGGTCAGTAGCGAGGCGACCAGTGCGCTCCCGAGACCCGAAACCGCGTTGCCGCCGTCGAACTGGGGGAAGGGAAAGGAATTACCGAACAGCGGGCCGCCGAACCAGAACGCCGCGATCACGGCGATCACCGCTCGCACGATGAAGAGGATAGTGGCGCCGATACCGCAGGCGAGGATCGCGCGGGTGACCACATGGGGCAGCCCGAGCTCCGCGGCGATGGGGCCGACCAGCCAGAGACTCAGGAAGAACCCGATACCGAAGGGCAGCGCGACCACCGCGGCTTGCGTGACCGTGGTGAACGGCGTTGGGGAGTATGAACCGTCGGACAGGTACGGGACCACACTTACCCACGACACCACACCGTTGAGAAGCTGCTGTGCGACGATGACGGCGACGACACCTCCCGCGGTGACCAACGCCGCGAGAGCGCCGTGACTGCGGACCAGCTGACTCACCTGCACTGCCATCGCGCCAGCTTACAATCGGGAAATGACCGTGTTGATCGACCAGCCGATCTGGCCGGCGCACGACACCACCTGGGCACACATCGTCAGCGACACGTCGCTTGACGAACTGCACGCCTTTGCGGCGCGGGCGGGTCTCCCCAGCCGCTCATTCGACCTGGACCACTACGACGTCCCGGCCCGAATGTGGAGCGCCCTTGTCGCGGCCGGTGCGCAGCCGGTGGGTGTGCGTGAGTTCGTCACTCGGCTTCAGGCGAGCGGGCTGCGGGTCCCCCAGCGCGACCGCCTCCTCTGAGACTGCTGGGCCTACCAGCTCAGTCGGAAGCCCTGCATGCTGCGGACGACGGCGCCCGTGTCCAGATCGACGATGATCGTGGTGACGCTCGTCGACCGCTCGTCGGCGAAATAGCCGTCAGAGACACTCGAGGCGACGTTCGGCACCGACTCGACCGCCACGTACTGTCCGTTGGGTGAGACCTCGAAATCCGAGATGGTCCCGCCGTCGGTGGAGAACAGCTGCAGCACGCGCGCGCCGTCCACCTGCCGAAGTTGCTCCACGAATGCGCTGCCCGTCGAATTCGGGACCACGACCTTCTCGACCCGAGTGCCGTCCGCCAGCACCGAAACGTCGCGCAGGAACCCCGCAGTGCCCTCCTCGGCTGTGATCTCCACCCGTTGCTCTCGTCCGTCCGCGATCGTCACCGCGACGCTGCCCTGCGCATCGGTCAGAGTGACCACCGCCCCGTCAGGGGACACCCGGTCGAAATCCTGGTAGCGGCCGAGCGGGGTGACCGCCCCGTCTGCCGGGTCGATCGCGAGCAGGGCGCCGTCAACGCCGAGCGCGACGAGCGTGGCCGTACCCGGCACGAACTCCCAGCCGAGCGGATGCATCGGACCGCCGCCGAGGCCGGTGGCGAGGCGGTACACCCGGTTCGCGTCGAGGTCGATCGTGTACAGCTCGGTGGATGACCCGGTGAGGGTGAACCCCATGAGGCGGCCGGTGTCGGCCGCGTCCAGGTCGGTGACGATGCCCTCCTGGGGCAACGTGAGCCGCTCCGTCAGGCCGGAGCTGATGGTGATGACGTCGATCACGCTCGTCCGCTCGTCGGTGAGACTGACGACGGCGAGGGTGTCGTCCATCACGACGAAGTCCTGGATGTGGCGACCGCGGTACGCGGTCTCGCGCTCGGCGCCCCGGATCCCCGTCGTGTAGATCACGTCATCCGGTTCCCCCCGGTCGAGGAAGTACAGGGTCGGTGACGCGGTGGTGAACGAGTACTCGAGCGTGGCCCCCTGCCCGCCCGCGGGATTGCGCACTCCCGCGATCGTCACGTCGTAGTCGGTCGCGTAATCGAGCCGCTGCTCGAACTGCACCGCGATCACGTCGCCCGAGGCGGACACTGAGAAAGTGGCCGCTGGCGACACCGTCACCTGGTCCGGCGTCACGGGCGCGATCGGCTGATTGGCGAACAAGCGCACCTGCTGGCCGCTCTGCTCGACCACGCCGGCCACATCGACGACTGCGGTTGCGAGTTTGGGGCCCTGCAGATAGCTCAGCCCCAGGAAGACGCCGCTCAGCGCCGCGAGAGCGACGACCACGATCACGAAGGCACGGCGAAACGCCCTGCCCTCAGAAGAGATACGGCTCACTCGGCTGTTCCACGATGTCGATGGTGGTGGGCGACAGGGCGATTGACTGCCGGCTCTGCGCACTCGGATTGGTGGTGAACTCCCCGGTCACCCGGACCCACTCGTCCACGGAGAAGGTGTCGGCCCAGTTCTGCTGGTACACCGGGATGCCGGTGGGCTGGGCGTCCACGGCGCAGCAGGTCACCACGAATCGCGACACGTAGAACACGTTCTGCGGATCATCCTCGTCGGGGGTGATGAAGCCGATCACGTCGACCGGCTTCGAGTCGTAGAACGCAAGGTCACTGGTCTGGCGCAACAACGACTGCCAGTCGAGCACGGTGTACGCGGCGAACGCGGAATCGGACCCGGATGCCGCCGACTCGACCGAGCGTGCCTGGGCGCCGACCGTGGTGCTGTTGATGTCGCGCTGGCTCGCGGTGGCGCTCGTGAGCGTGGCGGGAGGGAGTGCGAGCATCGCCACCGCGGCGACCCCGGCGATCGCCAGTGCGCTGCGGGTGACGAGCCGCGCGCGGCCCCTGCCCTCGTCGACCGGGTCGTGATGCGGTCGACCGACGACGGCCGCCACCACGAAACCGATGGCGAGCACCGCCATCACGACGGTGAACACGATGTACCGCGGGTGGATGTACAGCACGAGCTGGTTACCGACAGCCAGCCACACGGTCGCGACGACCGCGACGGCGATCAGCACGATGCCCCGCCACCGCTGCAGCTCAGGCCACATAGTTGACCACCAGCCCCAGGAGCGCGCTGATCAACCCGACGAGCACCGTCAGCTGCACCAGCACGCGGGTGGTGAACGTCGTTCGCAGGATCGCGAGCATCTTGACGTCGATGATCGGACCGAAGACGAGGAACGTCACGATCGAACCGGGCAGGAATGTGCTCGCAAACGGCAGGATGAAGAACGCATCGACGCTCGAGCACACCGCGATCACGAAGGCGAGCAGCAGCATCGCGAGGATCGACCACAGCGGATTGCTGCCGAGAGCGACCAGCACATCACGCGGCACGACGACCTGGATCGCGCCCGCGATGAGAGAGCCGATGAACAGTGCCGGCATGATCACGCTCGACTCGCGGACGAAGATGTCGACGCTCTTGGCGCGGCGGGACCGCGGGTGCTCGTGCTGTTCCGGGCGCGCGCATTCCGCGGCGAACCCTTGCGTGAGCATCCCGGTCGGCCGAGCCTGCAGGCTGAAGAGCCAACCGACGATGTTGGCGATCGCAAGACCGCCGAGAATGCGCGCGACCAGGATTCCGTCGTCGAAGCCGAACGCCTGGTGCGTCGTGACGATGGTGATCGGGTTGACGATCGGAGCGGCGAGCAGGAAGGTCATGCTCTCGGGAACGGTGAACCCGCCGATGATCAGACCCCGGGCCAGCGGCACGTTGCCGCACTCACAGACGGGGAGGAACACCCCGAACATCGAGATGCACAACCGACGCAGCACCGGGGTGCGGGGCAGGTGACGCATGAGGATGCCGTCGGGCAGCCAGACCTGAACGATGAGCGACAGGATGATGCCGAGGATGACGAACGGCAGCGACTCGATCACGACGCTGAAGCTCAGGGTGAGCGTGTCCTGCAGTTCGTTGGGCAGTCGCACGCCCGTGTTCGCGAGGAACGCCCGCAGCCCGAGCAGCCCGGCGAGGCCGACGATGCCGACCGCGAGCCAGACATACCGCTTCACCCCGGGCGGCGGATGCTTGTGGTCGGTGTGCTGGGGCGCGCTGGTTCTCACCGCACGCGTGTCCACGACCGAATGCTAGTTCGGAGGCGACGCGGACGGCCCGAGGAATCGCCGGACGCGGGCGCTGAGGCTCCCGAAACGTCTCCGAGAGCCCCAGTGCCAGCTGATTCAATGCCAGCTGGTTCAGCGGCAGCTAGTTGTTGTCGGTGGTGATCACCGGCGACGACACGCGCCGGGACACCCGGGTGCGGCCTTGGCCGGGCTGCTTGGGCTCGGGAAGCGCTTCGAGCACCGAGTCGAGGATCTGCTCCGCGTCGTGGGTCGAGATCTTGCGCTGCTGCCGGGGGGCCTTGGCGACCGGGATGTCGAGGATCGCCACCGCTGCCTCGGCGGCGGCCACGGTCGCGTCCTCCGCCGGAGTCGGCGGGGTGGCAGCAGCCGGAGCATCCTGAACCGGGATCTCGGTGGTGTGGGTGACGGTGCTGGCAGCGACCCTCGCGAGGGCGTTGCGCACATCTTCGGTGATCGCGTGCGTTCCGGCACTGCCGAGCCCATTCTTCACTGCGGTCGACGGGGCCGGCTGTCCGCCGCCGTTGCCGCCGGAGCCGTTGCGGTTGCGACCACGACGGCCGCCGGTGTTCATCTCGGGCTGGGCGGTCTGCTGCTGCTGGCGGTGCTTGGTGACGGGGTCGTGATGCACGATGATTCCGCGACCGGCGCAGTGCTCGCAGGGCTCGCTGAAGGTCTCGAGCAGGCCGAGGCCCAGCTTCTTGCGGGTCATCTGCACGAGACCGAGCGAGGTGACCTCGGCCACCTGGTGCTTCGTGCGGTCGCGGCTCAGGCATTCGACGAGCCGGCGCAGCACGAGGTCGCGGTTGGATTCCAGAACCATGTCGATGAAGTCGACGACGATGATGCCACCGATGTCGCGCAACCGCAGTTGGCGCACGATCTCCTCAGCGGCCTCGATGTTGTTCTTGGTCACCGTCTCTTCGAGGTTGCCGCCGGAGCCGACGAACTTGCCCGTGTTGACGTCGACCACGGTCATGGCCTCGGTGCGGTCGATGACGAGCGAGCCACCGGAGGGCAGCCAGACCTTGCGGTCTAGCGCCTTCTCGATCTGCTCCGTGATTCGGTACTGGTCGAACGAGTCGACGTTGGTGTCGGTGTAGCTCTCGACCCGGTCGGCAAGGTCGGGAGCGACCGCGCTGAGGTAGCCCTCGATGGTCGCCTTGGCGTCATCTCCGGCGACGACCAGCTTCTGGAAGTCTTCGTTGAACACGTCGCGCACGATCTTGATGAGCAGGTCGGGCTCGCTGTGCAGCAGAGCGGGGGCCTGCTGCGTCTCGACTAGGCGGCTGATCTCGGCCCACTGGCTGGTGAGGCGCTGCACGTCGAGCGTGAGCTGCTCTTCGGTGGCACCCTCCGCTGCGGTGCGCACGATCACGCCCACGTTCTCGGGCAGCACCTCCTTGAGGATCTTCTTCAGGCGGGCGCGCTCGGTGTCGGGGAGCTTGCGGCTGATGCCGCTCATCGAGCCGTTGGGCACGTACACGAGGTAACGACCGGGCAGGCTGACCTGGCTGGTGAGGCGGGCGCCCTTGTGGCCGACGGGGTCTTTCGTGACCTGCACGAGCACGCGGTCGCCGGGCTTCAAGGCCAGCTCGATGCGTCGGGCCTGGTTCTTGCCCTCACCCGATTCGGCGGCAGCGGCATCCCAGTCCACCTCGCCCGAGTAGAGCACGGCGTTGCGGCCGCGGCCGATGTCGACGAAGGCGGCTTCCATGCTGGGCAGCACGTTCTGCACCCGCCCGAGGTAGACATTGCCGATGAGGCTCGCATCCTGCGCCTTCGCGACGTAGTGCTCCACGAGCACGCCATCTTCGAGCACGGCGATCTGGATGCGCTCGAACTTGGAGCGCACCACCATCACGCGGTCGACGCTCTCGCGGCGGGCGAGAAACTCGCTCTCGGTCACGACCGGGCGACGGCGCCCGGCATCCCGGCCGTCGCGACGGCGCTGCTTCTTGGCTTCGAGGCGAGTGGAACCCTTCACCCGGGTGGGCTCGTTGCTGAGCACCGGCTCCGGGCGCGGCTGGCGGACCCGGACTACGGTGCCGGGCGCCTCGTCGCCGGGGCGCGCCTCCTCACCGGGGCGGCGACGGGAGCGGCGGCGAACGGTGCCCGTCTCATCGTCGTTGTCGGAGTCGTTCGAGTTGGCGTTGCCCCGCCCGCTGTCGCCCCGGCCACTATCGCCCCGGCCACTGTCGCGGGGCTCACGCAGGTCGCGCGGCTCACGCTCGGGGCGATCGGGCATCGGCGGCAGGTCGGGTGCCTGGAACAGCAGCGACGTCGTGGGCCGCGCCTTGGCCTTGGGTGCGACAGGCTCAGGTGCGACGGGCTCGGGTGCGGCCTCAGCTGCAACGGGCTCCGGGGCGACGGGCTCGGGCGTCACGGCCTCCGGCACCGACTGAGCGGCTGGCTCCGGGGTCACAGGCTCGGCAACCGGCGTCGACGCCGTGCCATTGTCCGGTGCTGATGCCGCTCTGCGTCCGCCGAACAGGCGAGATCTTTTCTTCGGGGCTTCGTCGTTTTCGTTTGTGTTCACCATTGCTGGTGTACTCCTATCCCGGGTGGACGGGCCGCGCCAACCACCGGGTACTCTCTCATGCGCTATCCCGCTGCTGTGGGCACCGGAACCGCTACCAATTCTTCAGGTCGCGCAGCCGGCCCCGTGGTTCTGGCTCCTGCCATCACGGTTGCTCGGGCTGCGTCGTGCGCTGTCACCGCACTGTTGCTGTCACTAAAACTGTTGTCACTACTACGCGGAACTTGCTATCCGCCTCGGGCAGCTCGTCGCTGCATTCCTGGCCCGGTTTTGTGCCCGGCAAAGCTGTATTTGGTGTCGTTCCGAGCGCGGCTCGGCTGACTGGACACCATTATCGCATGCGCGACCGGATATGGGATGTTCGCCCCGACGGCGCGGCCAGCCGGCCGTGGAATAATCCGACCATGACTGACTCCGTGGCCCCTCGGCGACCCGTAGCGCTGGCCGTGGTTCTCATCATCACGGGGGCGCTCGGCTGGTTCGCCGCGTTCAACCTCACGCTCGACAAGATCGCCGTGCTCACCGACCCCCAGGCCGACCTGGGGTGCAACATCAGCGTGCTGGTGCAGTGCGGCAAGAACCTCGGCTCGTGGCAGGGTGCCCTGCTCGGCTTCCCCAACCCCCTGATCGGGCTCGGTGCGTTTGTGGCGCCGATCGCGGTAGGGGTGGCGCTGCTCGCCGGGGCCCGATTCGACCGCTGGTTCTGGGTCGCCTTCAACCTCGGCGTCGCGGGCGCGTTCGCCTTCATCCTCTGGCTCGCGTACCAGAGCATCTTCAACCTGAGCACGCTGTGCCTCTGGTGCATGTTGGTCTGGGCGGTGGTCATCCCGTTGTTCTGGACGGTCACCCTGCGCAACGCGAGCACCGGCTTGTTCGGCGTTCGCCTCGAGCCGCTGGGCGAGCGTCTCTACGGCTGGGTGCCGGCGATCAGTGTGCTCGGGTACATCATCATCGCCGTCGTGGCCCAGGTGCGGCTCGACGTGCTCGCGACCCTCTAGTTCAGAACCGCTCGCACTCAGAACCAGAGAGCGAGCTCGCGGGCGGCCGATTCCGGGGAGTCGCTGCCGTGCACCAGGTTCTGCTGCACCTTCAGCCCCCAGTCGCGGCCAAGGTCGCCGCGGATGGTCCCCGGTGCTGCGGTGGTGGGATCCGTGGTTCCGGCCAGCGAGCGGAAGCCCTCGATGCAGCGGTTGCCCGCAATGCGCATCGCGACGACCGGCCCGCTCATCATGAACTCGACGAGCGGCTCGTAGAACGGCTTGCCCTGGTGCTCCTCGTAGTGAGCGGCGAGCAGGTCGAGGTCGGCCTCGACGAGTTTGATGTCGACCAGCTGGTAGCCCTTCGCCTCGATGCGACGGAGGATCTCCCCCGTGAGATTGCGGGCGACGCCGTCGGGCTTGACGAGGACGAGGGTTTCTTCGACGGACATGGATTCTCCTAGCTGATGAAGCGGTTGATGGTCAGGCGAGCCCGCGGGCCCGGTCGATCTGGCGTCCCTTGACGAAACAGTAAACCCACAGCGCAACGAACCCTGCGGCGATGAAGAACATGACGGGCAACAGGAAGCCGGTGGCGACGAGCACCACCTGCAGCGCCCAGCCCAGCCACACCCCCCAGCTGAAGCGGAGCAGGCCAGCGGCGACCACGAGCGCCAGAATGAGCACTCCACCGCCCACGAACGCGGTGACGGGCGGGAGTGCCTTCAGGCCGAACGCGGTGAGGGTGACGAAGAACATCAGCATCGCCTCGAGGATCAGCACGATGCTCAGCAGCGTCTCGGTGGTGCTCCGCACCCGTCGCGGACGCCCCGCGCTCGGATCGGCGGGCTTGGTCACCGCTTCCACTTCCCGGCGGTCGCGAGAGCGATCGCCTCGCCGACCAACGTGATGGATCCGGTCACCACCACGGCCCGCTTGTCGCTCTCGGCAGCCCAGTCCCGGGCGAGTCGCAGCGCCTCCTCGGCGCTGTCGAAGTCCTCGGCGACGGCATCGGTTCCCGTCTCGCGAACGATCTCCAGAAGATCCTCGGCGGCGATCGCCCGGTCGGACTGCGACTGGGTCACATAGAACGCGGTCGCTACCGGGGCGAGAGCATCTACTATGCCCGCCGCGTCCTTGTCCTGCAGCACGCCCAGCACGACCGCGATCTCGTCGAAGGTGAAGTAGCTGGTCAGCGCCGCCGCCAGCGCCGTCGCGCCGTGCGGGTTGTGTGCAGCGTCGACGATCACGGTCGGTTCGATGCCGACGATCTGCAAGCGCCCGGGCGACGTCGCGGTCGCGAGCCCCTCGGCGAGGACATCCCCGACGAGCGGCTGCGTTCCCGACCCCAGGAACGATTCGACCGCGGCGATCGCGAGCGCCGCATTGTGACCCTGGTGGTCGCCGAACAGGGGCAGGAACAGGTCGGAGTAAGTGCCCGCGAGACCACGGACCGTGATCACCTGGCCGCCGACCGCGATGTGCGACTCCTCGAGCGAGAAGGCAGCTCCCTCGACCGAGAGAGTGGCCTCGCTGAGGTCGGCCGCGCGCTGCAGTTCGAGCAGGGCGACCGGATCCTGTGCAGCAGACACCACGCTGGCCAGCGGCTTGATGATCCCCGACTTGGTTCTCGCGATCTCCGCGATCGTGGAACCGAGACGCTGGGTGTGGTCGAGCGCGATCGGAGCGAACACGGCGACCTGCCCGTCGGCGACATTCGTCGAGTCCCACTCGCCGCCCATGCCGACCTCGATCACGGCGACGTCGACGGGGGCGTCGGCGAAACTGGCGTAGGCGAGCACCGTCAGCGCCTCGAAGTAGGTCAGCGCCTCCTCCCCCGCAGCAACCAGCTCGGAATCGACGAGCTCGATGAAGGGCAGCACATCGGCCCAGTTCGTTGCGAGGGCGCGGTTGGAGATCGGCTGGCCGTCGATGACGATGCGCTCGTTGACGCGAAGCAGGTGCGGGCTCGTCATGAGACCGGTGCGGAGGCCGTAGGCGCGCAGGATGCTCTCCGTGATGCGACTCGTGGAGGTCTTGCCGTTGGTGCCGGTGACGTGCACGATCGCGTAGGTCGCCTGCGGGTCGCCGAGCAGTTCGACGGCGCGCCGGGTCGCCGACAGCCTCGGTTGCGGTGCGCTCTCGCCCACTCGCGCGAGCAGCTGCTCGTAGACCCGGTCCGCGTCGTCTTGGTACTCCGCGTCCTCGAGCTCCCAATCGGAGTCCTCGTCGAGGTTCGTGCCCTCGTCGCCCGAGGCGAACGGGCTCAGGTCGGCCAGCGGGTTGCGCGAGGGGTCGTCGTCGTGGTCGACCTCGTCGTCGGGATCGATACTCTCCGGCTCGGTGTCGTAACCGTTGCCCGCATCATCCCGATCTGACTCGTTTCGGTCAGATCCAGTTCGGTCAGACATTGACTGCTCCCGACTTCCAGACGTCGATGACCAGCACACCGGCGTTCGCGTATTTGCCTGCGTTAAGCGTTGCACGCTGCGAGCCCGCTGCCGCGTCGAGCGCTGCCTGCTCGGGTGCTGCTGAGACCTCGAAGGTCGTGTCGAGACTCAGGGTCTCGGCGGCGATGGTGGCGGCGAAGCCCTCGAGCGCCGCGATGTCGTCCGGCGACGATCCGCGCACGGCAAGTGTGATGCGGTCGCTGACCTCCAGCCCGGCAGCCTTGCGAGTGTCTTGGATGGCGCGGATCAGGTCACGCGCGAGCCCCTCCGCCTCGAGTTCGGCCGTCGTCTCGGTGTCGAGGATCACGAAGCCCCCATCGCTGAGGAACGCGATTGCGCTGGCGGGATCGGCCGCCTCGAGCACGAGCTCGTACTCGCCCTCGAACAGCTCGAAGCCGCCGACCGTCACCGCGGACTCTTCCCCGGTTGTCGAAACCCAGTCGCCGCTCTTGGCCGCGGCGATCACCTGCTGAACCTGCTTGCCCAGCCGCGGGCCGAGGGCCCGAGCGTTGACGGTGAGTCGCCGGGTGATTCCGAACGCGTCGAGCTCGCCGAGCGGCTGGAAGGTCACGGCCTTCACGTTCAACTCGTCGCGGAGGATGCCCTCGACGCCCTCGAACCACTGGGTGCGGTCGCTGATGATGGACAGCTGGGCCAGCGGCAGACGAACCCGAAGTCCGCGCGCTTTTCGCAGCGCGAGCCCCGATGAGGCGACCTCGCGCACGTAATCCATCTCGGCGACGAGCTCGTCGTCTTCCGGGAAGAGGTTCTTGTCTGGCCAATCCACCAGATGCACGCTGCGCCCACCGGTCAGCCCGCGCCAGACCTCTTCCCCGACGAGCGGGACGAGGGGCGCGGCGACCCGGGCGACCGTCTCGAGCACGGTGTACAGGGTGTCGAAGGCGTCGGCGTCGCCCTGCCAGAACCGGTCACGGCTGCGGCGCACGTACCAGTTGGTCAGCACGTCGGCGAAGTCGCGGAGTTTCGCGGCCGCAAGCGGACTGTCGAGCGCTTCGAGGTCGCTCGTCACATCGCAGATCAGCTGCCGGGTCTTCGCCAGCAGGTACCGATCGAGCACCTGGGGCGAATCGGTGCGCCAGGTTGCCTCGTGACCGGAGGCGTTCGCGTACAGGGTGAAGAAGTAGTACGTGCTCCAGAGGGGCAGTAGGAACTCCCGCACGCCGCCGCGGATGGCCTCCTCGGTGACCACCAGGTTGCCGCCGCGGATCACGGAGCTCGACATGAGGAACCAGCGCATCGCGTCTGCCCCGTCGCGGTCGAAGACATCC
>Ga0247742_10000347_pt1 | contig 39563 bp, 28 predicted proteins | sample UWRJL208509C2_FD_180944 | JGI IMG/M metagenome (GOLD analysis project Ga0247742, IMG submission 180944) | Plant litter microbial communities from Arlington Agricultural Research Station in Wisconsin, United States - UWRJ-L208-509C-2 | ecosystem: Environmental > Terrestrial > Plant litter >...
ACAGGCACCGGGTCGGGCGCGACGGAGGCGGCCGGCAGGTTCTCGTTGATGTCCGGTGTGCCCGGATGCGGATCCAGGCCACCGGGGACGACGCGCTTGACCTTGACGAGCACGGGCGTCGAGTACTCCTCGCCGCCGCCCTGGGTGTAGGTCGCGGTGTAGCTGAGCACCTTGTCGCCATCGCCGGCATCGGCGATCTTGCCGTTGAGCACGGCGATGGGAAACGTGCCCTGGGTCAGCTCCTCGAGGGTCACCGAATGCAGGACAACGGCCGAGCCGGCCCATAGCACCGTGACGGTGTCATTGGGCTGGGCCTTGGACAGTGGCCCGACCTCGACATAGGTGTACGCGTTGCGATCGAACAGGTCGTGGTAACCCAGTCCCCCATCGAGCGCGGTGCCGATGCTGGCCGATGGGAGGGTGGCTTGTGTGGCGGAGATCGTGGTGGATGACATGGGTACCGTTCCTTGGTAGTGGAGGGATCAGCTCATCGAATGGTGACGCAGCTTTCCGCGGCGCCGGGTGCCGGGATAAAGCTGCCACCGGTTTCCCGTGTACTAGCCGCCGCCGTGGTGATGCACCACGTTCCCGCTTCGAATACACGCGATGCGGGTTCGTCGATGCCACCCTGGTCGTTCTTGTCGTGAAAGGCTTGGATGCGCGCGGCCCAGGTACCCTCACCGGAGAAGGATCCATCGACACGGAACGCCGACCATTTGCCCGAGGTGGCGTCGCGCACGAAGAACCCGACCAGGTAATTGGCTGGCACGAGGCTGCCGCCATAGTCAGCCGGCGTTGTCGACCAGGACCACCGGATACCGAGGTTGGACTGGGCGTTGCCGGTGAGCTCGACCATCTTCAGCACGGCTTTCGGGCCGAGCGGTGCGACAACGTTGCCGGTAATGCCGATCGGTTTTGTAGCCAACGTGTCGACGATCAAGGCAGCATTGCCCTGTAACACGCCGACCGTGGGTGCTGCGGAAGCCAGGGTCGAACCGAGCGTCACCGTTTTCGGCTGATTGGCGACAACGGCGATACCGACGCCGGTCGCGCCATCGATACCATTGATGGTCAGGTGCGAGGTGATGCTGCTATCGGGCCGCACCGGCACGGTCGAACTGGGATTGGCTTCGCTGGCGACGGCCCGGATCGTCACTGACGTACTTGCGGTGCAGGTGAGGGATGCTGTCGCAGTCGCTGTGTTACCACCAACATCAGGCGCGGCGATCTGCCCGTGCGCGATCTCGGGTACGGAGAGTACGCATGATACGGGTCTTGGGTCCGGCAGCGCGACGCAGGATCCCGGGATTGAAATGTATTCGGGCGGCGGGTACCAGGGATTCTGCACCGAAGCGATATAGGCTGTACCTTCGCAGATCTGGTCGCCCGGCTGCCAATCGGCATCGGTGCGCTGCGAAGTGGTCACTGATCCGAAGTAGGTTACCCACGCCTGCTCGATCTGGACCCAGCTACGAGAGGGGCACGGCTTGATCGTACCCTGGCAACTCATTCCCGCCCATCCGTAGGTGGGTTGAGCCGTGATGATGTTTTTGTCACGGCTTCGCACCGGTCCGACGAAGGCAGTCCAGGAATGTCCTGATACAGAACCTGGCAAGTTGGGGCTGGTACTGATCGTTATCGTTGTCGGTGTGGCAGTGATGCTCATTGACGCCAGCCCAAGGGGCGAGAACGACAGCATGGCTACGAGGAGGATGAGTGCCGCTATTCGTCCGAATAGCAGGGGTCGCGTCGAGCATGCTGCCGCTGAGCTGATGGCGTTCATGGGAGATCCTTCTCCTGGCGGTGGGAAAGTTGGAAGGTGGATCCTCAGACTTTCCTACGGGATGGCGTGCCGCTGTAAAACGTTACGTCGTGAATGGGCGACGATACATTCGTGCCATCGTCTGCAGTCACCGCGTACTGAAAGCGGGCGTTGGCCGGATCGATCACACTGACGATGTCTTGCAGGTAAGACACGGGAATGAAGAAAAATTGGTCCTCGATGGCGGAGACGTCCTTCGCTTGAGGTGCGTAGTCCCCCGCGGGAGTGATGCAGATCAGCGAGATCGTCTGCGACGTCGTCATACCGTCGTACTTGGGAACGGTGACTTCCAGTCCAAACGGGTGAGTTATCTTGTCGATATCGATACGTCCCCCCGCTTCGAGAAGGTCGGGTTCCGGTCGGAGCAGTTTGATAGTGGCAGTCACGGTCACCGGATACGATGCTGTTTCATTAAACACGTCGCTCACCTTGATGGTCGCGATGCCTACCTTGCGGGCAAGCGTATCGCCTGCGATTCCGACGCCGACGATGTCCACGTCGCTGGAACGGTAGGTGTAAGGAGGCGTGCCGCCGGTGGCCTGCCGCTCGTCTCGCTCACCGACCTTCAGGCGCATCATCGATGGATCGATGTCGAGGGGAGGCGCGACGGTCGTGACGACGACGTTGTACGAGCCTGAGCCGGTAGCCATATCGCTCGCGTCGATATGCGCTACGCCGACGGCCTTGGCGGTGACCACGCCTGTCGTAGCCTGCACGGTAGCGACGGCGGGTTTGTCGGAGGTGTAGCGATAGGGCGGCGTACCACCGCTGGCCTCTCGCTGTTGCGTGTCGCCGACATCCAGGTTCATTTGTCTCGTATCAATGGTAAACGGCGTACTTCCGGAGACGGTGACATCGTAGCGAAGAGAGCTTCCATCGGAGTCGCTGGCAGTGATCTTCGCGGTTCCGTCGGAGACGCCCTGGATCAGGCCCTGATTGACATTCGGTACCTTGACCACGGTTGGTGCGCTCGACACGTAGGAATAAGGCGGCACGCCACCGGAGGCGTCTCGGGTAAGCGACGCGGCGCCTGTCAAAGTCACCGGCGTCGTGTCAAGCGTGAAGGGTGTGTTGCCCACCACGGTGACCGTGTATTTACCCGTGCCTGTCGAACTATCGCTCGCGGTAATGTCGGCCTCGCCATCGCTCACGCCGCGAACGACGCCCTGTCCTGCGTTCAGCACGCTGGCAACGCCTGGTGCGCTCGATACGTAGGTATACGGGGGTATGCCACCGTAAGCCGCACGGGTGACCGTGTCGGTACCGATGATCGTGACCGGGGCCGGATCGATGAAGAAAGGCGTGTTGCCGATGACCGTCACGGGATAGCGACCGCTCCCCTGGGCTTGATCACGCACGCTGATGAAGGCGTTGCCATCGGACACGCCCTGGATGATGGCCTGATTGGCGTCAGGAACCCTGACTACCCCTGGTGTGTCCGACACGTAAATGTACGGCGGTACACCGCCAAAGGCGCGGCGGGTGAAGGAATTCGTTCCGATGATCTGCACCGGCGACGTGTCGACGGAGAACGGCGCATTGCCGATCACGGTAACCGAATAGCTGCCGACGCCGTGTGCACTGTCGCGCGCAGTGACGATGGCAAGGCCGTCGGTCACTCCCTGGATCAGGCCCCGGCCCGGGTCCGGAACGCTGACGATGCCCGACGCGCTCGACGCATACGTATATGGCGGCACGCCGCCTTTCGCATGCCGGGTGAAGGTGTCTGTCCCGATAATCTGCACCGGCGAGGGGTCCAGCGAGAAGGGCATATTGCCGACCACGGTGACAGGATAGGTACCGCTGGCCTGTGCGCTGTCGCGTGCGGTGATCGTGGCGCTGCCGTCGCTGACACCCTGGATGATTCCCTGGAGGTGATCCGGCACCGCGACCACATCGGGCGCATCCGACACGTAGGTGTATGGCGGCATCCCACCTCTGGCGTCGCGTGTAAAGGTGTGTGTGCCCGTGACCGTGACAGGCGAGCCGTCGATGGTGAAGGGCTCATTGCCCACGACGACCACATGGTACGCACCGCTGCCGCCGGCCGTGTCACTCGCCGTGATCGTGGCGCTGCCGTCTGCGACGCCGGTGATGAGGCCGGTATGCTCGTCCGGTACCGCGACGATGGCAGAGTCGCTCGACACATAGGTGTATGGCGGCTCGCCGTTGACGGCCTCGCGGGTAAAGGTAGCCGTGCCGACGATCTGCACCGGCGTCGGATCGATCATGAACGGCGGAGCCGCTCCACGGCAGTCGAGATACACCAGGGTGTCGGGCGAGTGCACTTCCGAACCCATGCCACGGCGCACGTGGTACGCGCCATGGATATGCATCTGCTCTGGCGGCTGATCGCGGTAGTTGAGGAACGCCTCCGCGATCAGAAATTCCACGGGATCGCCATCGGCCGCCAGGGTGAGTACGCCGCTGTGGAAGCGCGCATCGATCGGCGTCTCGGCCGGCGAGTGATAATTGCCTTCGACGAAGCGGAATTCGAAACGAATGGTGTCGCCTGCACGCCGGTCCGTATAGTCACCGACAAACGCGGTACCGTCCTTGATTTCCGCCGGTCCGAGGGTGAAGTACTGGTTCATCTCGGGGAAAGCGCCCTCGGCGAGTTCACCAGGGAGGTCCGCTTCGTCCTCGACAGCCACCGATTGCGGCGGACTGATCGCGATGTTGGCGCCTCCCGCTGCAAGACGGCGCTCGATGATGTACGACGTCGTGATGAGGCCCACGCCTTCCGCGGCGATCGCCGCGACTGGCAGGATCAACCGCAAGGGTTTTGCCGCGATCATGTCGGCGGCCGTGACCGTGTATGACGCGAGTGCGGTAGCACCGTAGCGGACCGTCACGATGTCGCCGATGGCGAACACCTTGTCGCCGTCGTCAGCGCGAGTCCAGGCGACCTCGACGACGCCGTCCAGTTGCTGCTCGGCGATCGGGATGAAGTTCGCGTTACCACTGGACGAATAGACGGTGGGCGCGTAGAGGGCCTCGTTCTCCGGTGTTTCGGGGTCCGGATCGACGCCGCCCGGTGTCGAAAGGTTGACGATGACGGCGATGGGCGCCTTCGGCTCACCCGCGAGAAGGCTGCCTCGCATGATGCGGTACGTCACATGGGTCGACACGCGCATATCGGCGCCGGCGCTGGCGGTAAACCAGGCGGCATAGACGTCGGCGTATGGCACGACGATCGTTACCAGGGGATCCTGGCCGATATCCGCAGCGACAATGGTTCGGGGATCTGCTTCGTACGGTCCCCAGGTGACGATGACGATGTCCCCGGGCAGTACGAGGGTATTCGGTGGAATCTCGACGACCGCCCCCAGTGAGTCATGGATGTCAGCGTGATCGAGCAGGCCGTCGCTGGCTGCGGGGACGCGTGGCGGCAGGACATCGGGTATGAGAGCGTGCATGCGCACGAGCAGGGGAGTCGCCACGGAGCGCGCGGAGCGATTGCCTGCGCGATCGACGACATCGTAGGTGAAGTCGTGACGACCGTCCGTCGCGAGATCGAGTGCCGCACGCGTGTAACGCAACTCGACATCGATGCCTTCGCCGCCGGGGGCAACCTCGATGGGCACGGTAGCTACGGCGCCATCGATGTAGCCGGTCAGGGTGTCGCCGGCGGCCTGGCCGAAATAACTGTGGACCAGACCCGGAAGGTATTCGTTGCCATCGGCATCCACGGACAGCCGTTCCGGCGTGACCGCATCGGCGACCACATCCGGAGCGAAGACCGGCGCCTGAGGCAGCGCACCGGCGGGCGACGTGTAGTCGACGATGAACTGCTGGCCGGCGGGGCCGAGCTCTTCTTCGTTACCCGCGCCCGATCGATACAACAGCTTGTAGTTGAGTGCATGCAATCCCTCCGTCACGCGCGCGGTCGCCGGCAAGGGGACCGGAATGTCCTTGTCGGGAAAGTAGGCATCGATCGCTACTTCACTCCCGACAGGTTGCCCACCCACGAGCAACTGGATGGTATCGCCCGGCGATCCGGTATCCGGGAATGGGAGCGTGAGGACAACGTCCTGATCGCGTACCGCCGCCAGGAGAAGGAAGTCCGCGGCAGCGCCGACCGGAATCGGCGCCAGTACATTGGCGGGCGGGAATTGCAACACGGCGACCAGCACATTCGTGCCGGTGGCGCCCCGGGACGTCCTTGTCATGGGATGCTTCCTTTCAGGAGCCGCGTGGATCGATATCGAGTAGTTGCAGCTCGGACTTCACCATGACGTCGGGCCTCGCCGCACCGATGACCCCGTACACGATATGAGCGTGCAGTGGTTGGGTCGGGAGCTCGTAGTGCATCAATTGCGCCTCGGTGATATGAACGATCGTGTCCGACGTGGCGTCCGTCGGATGGATGCCGTCGAGCACCAGATCACGTGCCCCACCACCGTTGGCCGGTAGATCGCCCGGATGACTGTTGATGTAGTAGAAGGGGCGAAAGACCACCATGCTCACGTTGATCGCGTCGGCGGGATCCTGGTTGACATATGCCGGAATCACGAAGTTCGTACCGTCCTTTCCTTGGGCGCGGCCGATGATCAGTCGGTCGGGTCGGCTCGGATCAGGGTCCGCACCCACCGCTTCCGGCACCGTCAAGGCCACCAATGGCTTGCCTCCGCCCGGCAGTTCGTCGACGCCGCTGACCTTCACGGACTGGATTGGCGAGGTGGACGTGTTCGGTCCCCCGGCAGCGAGCTTTCGCGTGACGGAGAACCGCAAGGGAATGGCGGGTCCGGACCCTTCGGCCACGATGGTCGCCGAAGGTAGCGTCACGGTGAGGTTCTTTGCGTCGGTCACGTCCTGGGCAGTGATCGTACGCGACGCCAGGTCCGAAGCGCCGTAGCGCACTGTCACCACGTCACCCGCGATGAAGGCGGCGATCGTTGGGGCGTCCGTGCGAAACCAGGGCACGGTCAGCGTGGCGTCCTTCTCGAAGTCAGCCGGCGGGATGAGGTTGCTCTGTCCACTGGCGCTGACGAGCGATGGCTTGCCGAGATTCTCGTTTTCAGGCGTTTCCGGATCGGGGTCTTCGCCGCCGGCCTGATGAAGGTTGACCGCGACCGTGGCCGGCGTGTCCGGCGTTCCCGCCGAGATGCCGTTGCGCAGGATGCGATAGCTCACGTCCAGCGTCTGGATCTTGTCCGCACCGCCGCTGTCGGTATTCCACGCATCGCTGATCGCTGCGTAAGGCACGCCGATCGTCGCCAGCGGATCGCCCGCGGGATCGGCAATGCTCGACGGGCCGACGTCGATGGCACCCCAGGTAACCATGATGGTGTCACCTGCCTTGATGTTGCTGTTGGCAGGAATGACCACGCTGAGGCCGCCCGAGGCGCGTGCATCGGCTTCGTCGATGAGCTTGGCGACGCCGGCGCTGTCGTCGTCATCGTCGTAAGCGGGTATGGAAGGCGTCGCCAGATCGCCGATCGCGCCTTTCAACAGGACTTGGAGGACGACCGGTTCGGCCGGGTCGGAGATATTTCCTGCGCGGTCCGTGACGAAGTACGAGAACGGAATCGCGCCATCGTCGAGCTGGACGATGAAGTCGCGCTTGAAATGCAGTTCGAGTTCGCCAGGGCCGACGTGGATCGCATCGACGGTTTCCTGCATGAGACCCACCATTCCCGTGATGGTGTCGCCCCCGTCGGGATCGAGCCCTGTATAGCCAGGGACGCGCGCGGGAAGATAGGCGTCGGCGCCCGTGCCAAGAAGGGCGGCTTCGGTGACGCCGTTGGCGTTGACGTCGTCCGAGAAAACAAGATGGCCGAGGAAAGGAAGGCCCGGCTTGGTGTAGTCGGTCGTGTAGAACTGTCCCGGGGGACCGTGCTGCGTATCGCTCAGGCCGGAGTGAAAATGAACGACGTAGTTGATCTCGACCCGCCCCTCGGGCAGGGGGCCATGGTGTTTCGGCGCAATCGCCACCGTGATATCCGTTTCCGGCGGACCGAAAAACTCATCGAGCAGGATTTCCTCGCCCGTGCCCGTGCCGTTGAGCTCGATCTCGATCGTATCGGTAAAGGACACGTTGTCCGGAAGCGCCACCGTCAATGTGATCGGGGCATCCTTGACGGCGGCAAGGAGAAGGTTGTCGGGTTTGGTCGGGTGGGCCGGCGCGAGCTGATCGGCGGCGAAGACGAGCTTGTCGGGGTACGGCGGATCTTCCAGCGGTGCGTTTCCGAAGGCCGAAAAACGACGATTCAACGGCGTCGCTTCGGATGAGCGACGTACGGCCGCGTAACGGCGCGGCTTGCTTGCCTTATCCATGATCGAGGCTCCTTGTGTTGTGACCCGACCGATAACGGCCAGGAGGCTTCATGCCAGCATGCGTGTACGACGACGTTACTCTGCGAAAAACGACGCGAATATAGGACAAACGTTGTAGGTGCCGCTGTCCGGAAACGGACGTTTTCGGTGTCCGTTTCCGGACGACGCATATCATTAGGACGTCCAAGTCGCAGGATACGTATCGTGTGGAATGCGACGTATCTGGTGTCGAGAGCTGTCCTGTTTTCTCATAAGGCAAGGCTTTTTAGGACTATTCCGATTGCCGCTTCGCCGATGATGAAATGTAATGACGCGCCTCCCGTCGCGTCTGCGCCCCCGTGAGACCGCGGCAGCGATACAGGAACCGTGGGTGGGAAAGCCCGCACTTCGTCACCGCCAATGCAAGGACCAACCTCATGAGCAGCCTGCGTCGTCCATTTCCGCGCGCCGAGCTTTCACTCGCTATCGCTGCGGCGCTGCTGCTTCCGATGGGGCGCGCGCACGCCCGCGACCTGGACGGCGCGGCGCACACCGTCACCGCGGCCGATATCGCCGAGGACTGGAGACTGGTGAACGGCGCGATATTGACCCTTGAACCGGGCGCGTCGGCCCTCGGCATCGTGGTCAACCGATCGCAGTTGATCATGCTGCCTTCCGCCAATGGCGAGGCGACCACGATCAATGCGACATCGAACGCGCTGCAGTTCGTGGACGCGTCGACAGCGACGATTTCGGATGCGCGGATTGTCAGCACGGGCCGTCGCGGCATCGAAATCATCGGCGGGAGCGCCACCGCGCTTCCTGGCACCATCACGCTGAATCGAAGTTACGTCAGCGGCGCCACCGAAGGCTTCGGCGTCGGTAACCAGGGCCTGCTCGCCCTGCATGGCACGACGGTGGAAGGCACGGGTGCTACCGGCGTCGGCGGTGCCATTTTTCGGGGCAGTTTGACGATGGACCAGGGGTCGACTGTCCAGGGTCAGACCTACGGCATCCGTATCCGGACGGATTCGCGCGGCGGCAATCAAGGCCTTCCCTCGACACGGTCGCTGGTGGTCGACGCGTCGCGCATCGAGGGCCTCACGGCGAGCGGGATCATCTTCGACGCCTTGCGGAACCAGTCTACCGACGGAACCGTTTCGATTCTCAACGGCAGCGAAGTGGTGGGTGGCAACGGTATCGCGATCGAAGCCAATGGCCAGGTCGCACCGGCGACGGGCGATATCACCGTCGATGCCAGCACGATCAGCGGCGACGTCCGTGCCGGAACGAACGCATCCCTTGTTTTTCGCCTTCTTAACGGGTCGACGATGAATGGCGCGACCACCGGCGCCGTCGCCGCCTCGGTCGGTAGCGGAGCGATCTGGAACGTAAGCGCTGACTCGGATCTGGACTCGCTGGATGTGTCCGGTGGCCGCATCGCGTTTGCGTCACCGTCGGCGGCCTTTCGGACCCTGACGGTGCGTGGCGATCTTTCGGGCACCGGCGGGTCCTTTGCTTTCAACACCGAGATGAATGCCGGCGGTGCGCTTTCCGCACAGGCGACGGATCGTGTACTGATCGAAGGCGATGTCACGACGACGGGGGCGACGGAGATCGTCGTGAAGCCCACCGGTGCGGGCGCGCTGACCGATATCAACGAAAACGGCGCGGTCGAAGCCAACGAAGGGATATCACTCATCCAGGTGGCCGGTAGTTCACGCGCCGATGCGTTCGCCCTGCGCGGTGGCTACGTGGCTGCCGGTCCGTGGCAGTACACCTTGCACGCTTTCGGGCCGGGGCAGGCGGACCAGGCACAGAACGCGCTGGCCACGAGTGCGCTCAACTGGGACTACCGTCTTGGCAGTCTCTACGTCTGCCAGACGGATTGCGATCCGGTGGACCCGACCAAGCCGGTGGATCCGGTGGACCCCGTCGATCCCGTCGATCCCGTCGACCCGATCGACCCCGTTACCCCGCCGGATAACGGACGTGTTGCCGTCGTGCCACAACTGCCGTCGTACCTGTCGGCACCGTCGGCCTTGCTCACGTACGGGGACATGATGAGTGACGGCCTGCATCAGCGCCTGGGTGACATCCGCTCGAGCGGCTCGAGCGACCCTGTCGGTGGCGAGGTGTTCGCCCGCTATCTTGGCGGCCAGCTTCGCTATTCATCAAACCTGTCGTTCCAGCGCTACGGTTACGACTTCGACCAGCAGGTGAACGCGCTGCAGCTGGGCGGCAGCCTGATTGCTCTCGATGGCGACAATGGCACGCTACGCGCGGGCTGGGCTGCCGATCACGGCACGACGCGTGTGACCCCAAAGGCCGCGGACGGCAACAGCTCGGCGAAGTACCGTGCCAACGGCGTGTCGGGATGGATCACCTGGCAGCACGGCAACGGCTTGTGGGTCGATGGCGTGGTGGGGTCGACGCGCTATCGGGGTGATGTCGGGACGGACCTTCGCGGTGCCGATGTCGGACGCGTTCGCGCCAGCGGCTGGAGCATGTCGGTCGAAGCAGGCAAGCCGTTTGCCCTGGGTAACGAATGGACGATCGAGCCGCGCTTCCAGCTGAAGCATCAGTCGCTGAATTTCCGCGACTTTACTGACAACGATGGCCTCGACGTGAAGCTGGGCACGGCGAAGCAGACCAGTGCGACACTCGGTGGCCGTATCGCACGCACGGCAAACCCCGTTTTCATGCCGTATGCCACGCTCGACCTGATCCACACCAGCAACGGCGATCCGGGTGCCGATGTGTCCAATGCCGACTGGGCTATCGCCGAACGCTTCGGCTCGGGCCGTGTAGGTAACGCCTATCGTGCCGCGGCGGGCGTGACCAGCCAGCTGGGCGAGCACGTGCAGGTCTACGGTGAAGGTACGTACCGGCACTTCGTCGGCAGCTACGGCATGCAGGGTTGGGCGGGTAACGTCGGGATCCGCGTGACGTTCTGACGCCGTCAGGCTGTGTGATGGGGAGGATGCCATCCCGTGATCCGGGATGGCATTCGTTCGTCACGAGGGTCGACACCGCGGGGCCGCGTGCGAGGTGCGCTATCGCATCCAAGCATCCTCGCGCGTTCGCGTTCAGTCCTGGGCATCCTTGCGCAGGCTGACGCTGCCTTGCTCCTTGCATGTTCCGTGGCGTTTCCATCGACCCGCCGCGGCCCTGGGTGTCGAAATCCAAGCTATCCCCATGTAATCGCGAAGAAAATAGGTCAGTGGTTGTAGGCGTCGTTGATCGATTTCGGACACATGTCGTGACAAGCTACGAATCAATAGTGTCCGCTTCTTCACGACAAGCGCCGCGTGACGCCATTGTTCGCGATCGGTCAGTCCTCACGGACGTCCGGAATCGGACAGCGTGCTCAGCGAATCGCGATGATCCACAACGCAGCACCCTGCACGGGAGCGACGGTCCAGTGCACACGATAGGTTCCGGCGACGTCGACCTGCCGCCAGGCGACGGCACCCTGCACGCCGCTTTCGTCCGGCAGTTGCAGGAAGGCATCGATGAGTTGGAATCCGTCGCCGGGCGTGGCCGTCATGCGTTTGACCCCGCCATCGCCCCACCAGAATGCGAGCAGCGTGGCAGGCCCATCGACGGTGATCTCGTCGCTGGCGACGACAAGGTCCTTGTCGGCGTAGTTCTGGGCGAAGGCCTGCACACGTGAGGCGTTGCGCACCTCGACGAAGGGCAGGGAGAGTTCGCCCTTGGGTTCGCCACGCTTGGCAAGGGAGACGGTGTGGCCAGGGCCGCCTTTTGCCGCGGTGGCGACGTAGGCCCTCACATCGAAACGATCACCGTAGTCGGCGTAGACCAGGGGACGGCCCAGCGCCTTCCAGCGATTTCCGTAGGTGTCGACCGGCGAACCGTCATTACTGCTGTAACCGGCATTGAAGATGATGAAGACGCTGCCGGTCGCCTGGGTATCCATGGCGGGCGTCACGGCCGGGCTGACGCCAAGGCCCTCGCCCTGGCCGAGGAAGACATGCGCACCGAGCGAAGGCGTCGTCGTGTCGGTGGCGGCGGTGGTCATGAGTGGCACGCCGGACAGGAGACCGGCGAGGGCGAATCGGCGTGCCTGGTGCATCGCGGTTCTCCAAAAGTTGTACTTGCAAGGCGTGCGGGCGTGGGCCACGCTTGGCGGAGCGACGATGTGCACGACGATACGCCGTGCCGGTCGCCACAGGGGAGCCGTGCGGTGGCTGACGAAACCGACTTCATCGACCTTTACGGCAAGCTCCGCCTGGAGCCGAGTTGCTCGTTGGCGGAATTCAAGCAGGCCTATCGTCGGCATGTGGCGGCATGGCATCCGGATCGTCGTCGTGGCAGCCGTGCCGACACGCTCGCTGCCGCACGCCTTCAACGGCTGACGGCACAGTACAGTGCTGCGATGGAATTCCATCGGCGTCACGGGCGTTTGCCGGGTGCGGTGGCACCACCGCGCGTGACTGTCGTCGCCGAAGCGGGCACGGATGCCGCGGTGTATGACGGGAGTGACGAGCCCTCGTACGCCTCGGCCGCATCGGAGTCGTCGGACCGTAACAGGTCCTTCGAGGAAACGCCGCTACGCGCGTGGCGTACGCGCTGGCTCTGGCTGGCCGCGCTGGTCATCGTCGCCGTGATCGCCTGGTCGCTGATTCCCGTCGGTGGTAGCGACGATGAGGAAGAGTCGGCCGAGACCACCGTCAGCACGACCGCCACGCCTTAACGCGCGCCGCGTCCGAACAGAACCACTTCCACCGTCTCGATCAGGATCACCATGTCGAGAAAGAGATTGTGGTTCTTCACGTAGAACAGGTCGTACTTGAGTTTCTCGGCGGCATCCTCTTCGGAGGCGCCATAGGGATAGCTCAGCTGCGCCCAGCCGGCGAGACCCGGCTTGATGCTGTGGCGCAGGTTGTAATAGCGAATCTTGGTTTCCAGGTCCGAGACGAACTGCGGGCGCTCCGGCCGCGGCCCGACGATGCTCATGTCGCCGCGGATGACGTTCCACAGTTGCGGCAGCTCGTCGAAGCGCAGCTTGCGGCAGATGCGGCCGACGCGCGTGACCCGGTCGTCGTTGCTCTTCGCCCAGCGCGCGATGCCGTCCATCTCGGCATCGGTGCGCATGCTGCGGAATTTGTAGAGCCAGAACGGCCGGCCGTGTTCGCCGACGCGTTCCTGGCGATAGAAAATCGGTTGCCCGCGACCGGACTCGACGCGGATCGCCAGCACGACACCAAGCATGATCGGCCAGCAGAGCAGGGCGATCGCGACGGATGCCGCGATGTCGAAGGCGCGCTTGAGGAACACGGCCAGCGGCGACGCGTTGAAGCCGCCGGAGAAGACCAGCCAGGACGGATCGAGCATGGTGAGCTGCACGCGGCCCGCTTCGCGCTCGACGAAGGTCGTCAGGTCGGTGATCTGCACGCCGAGCTGGCGGCAGGCGAGAAGATCGTCCATCGGCAGGCTGCCGCGACGGTCGTCCACGCCGACCACGATTTCGTTGAGGTGTTCGCGCCGGGCTAGCTGGGCCAGTGATTCATCGCGTGTCAGCAGCAGGTTTTCCGGAACCATGACGGTCTCGTTCAGACCTTGCAGGTAGCCGACGAGGCAGAAGCCCCGACGATCGGAGCGACGGCGCATGCGATTGTGGATCTGCGCCGCGCGCTGTCCGGCGCCGAGCACCACGACGCGACGCTTCAACGATTCCATCTCGACCAGGCGCATGAACAGCCCGCGGAAGGTGGCGGTGGCGACGAAGGCGATGAGCAGGGCCATGCCGAGCACGCCGCGACCGACATAGGCCTGCGGAATGACGTAGTAACCGACGACGAGGATAAGGCCGCCGAGGATGAAGGCGATGGCATGGCGGGCGATCTGCCCACGCCAGCTCATGCGCAGCGTCGAGCGGTATTCACCGAGTGCGGCCATGCCGAGGAAGATCACCGCGGCGAACATGACGGCGCGAGCCGTGAGTGTCTGGGTCGACGCGGCGAGATCGTCGGGGGATGGTGCAAAGCGGATATACGTCGCCAGGTTGAGCGAGGCGGCCAGCAACAGCAGCTCACAGGCACCCATCAGGATGAGCCAGCGAACGATTGGCTGTCTGAAAAGACGGATCATCGTGTTCCCCTCCGCACGTTGTCCGAACGTGTCGATACATGGAGGCTAGGAAGTGCGCCGCGTCCTGTCGATTGCACTTCCGGGTTGCACACGGCTAGGCCAAACGGCTGCGTGATACATCGGTGTATCGCCCTCTGTATCGAGGGTGTTACACATCGGATCAAACGATGGCGAGCAACGCACGCAGCTCTTCCGCCAGTCGAAGGCTGAGCGCGATCAAGGTAAAGGTCGGGAAGGCCCAGCCACCGGTGGGAAATACCGAGCTTCCCGCGACATGGAGATTCGCGACGCCATGGACCTTGCCCTGCGTGTCGACCACGCCCTGCGTCGCGTCCTCCGCCATGCGCGTCGTGCCCATGTGGTGAGCCGTTCCGTGCACATCGGAAGAGGCGTGTGCGTCGACGGTCCACGGGGCGGGTGCGAACTGGCCCGCACAGGTCTGCGCAAGACGGTTGCCTGCGACCGCACCGAGCACGCGGTGCGTGTGCCGGTCCAGGTCGTTGAGCCGCCAGTCCACACGCACACGGCGCAGGCCGAGCGCATCGCGTTTGTCGTCGAGCATGATCCGGCTGTCCCGGTTGGGCGCTTGCTCGAAGAACCCCACCAGCTCCACCCGGTTGCTGGCCACGGTGGGTTTGTCGCCGACCTTGAGCGCCACGGCGCGGATCACGTCGCCGATGTGCAGGCCGAGTCGCAAGGCGCTGATCGCGAGGTTTTGCGGGACGGCAAGCGACATCGCGCCGCCAGGACCGTTTTGTAGGGCTGCCTCAAGACGCGCCTCGACGAGCGCCGCCTCGTCGCGTGTCGGCGGCCGCAGGGCGGCGCGCACGTCGCGCAGGGCGCGAATGCCGCGCGGCACCTCGCCTTCGACGGCGAAGGGATGCACGCGCGCGTTGAGCGTCCGGTATTCGCGTTGTGCCTCCAGCGAGAGGCCGATTTCCGATGCGATCGGCGCACGCACCTTGCCGATGCTCCGCTCGTACGGCCGGGTGAGCCGATCCGCGTGCGGCGAACGAATGCTGCCGATGGTGCCCCTGGGATGATCCATGAAGTAACGGCCGACCAGGTCATGGTCGTTGCCAAGCCCGTTCGGCGCCACGCTATCGGACAGGAGCAGGATGCGGGCGTTCTCGATGCCGCCGGCCGCCAGGACGTAGTGCCGCGCACGAACGCGACCGCGCCGCCCGTCGAGCGAGCCGATCGTGGCATCGGTCACCGCGCCGGCGTTGTCGGTGGCCTGCAGTGCCATCACGTTCGCATGCAGGAGCACGGTGATGTTCGGTGCCTGGGCGAGCAGGTCGCGATAGGCTTCGCCGAAGGTGATCGGGCTGCGGGCGAAGATGAAGTTGACCATCGCCTCGGGATCCAGGTCGAGCGGCGGCCGCGGCGTGGGGCCTTCGAACGTGCCCTGGCCAAAGCCGTGCGAGGGATCGATACGGCAGAATTCGCGCGCCTTGGCGTACCACGGGGCGAGATCGGCGTAGCGCAGGGGCCAGCCGCTGTCGGGTACCCACTCGCGAGGTTCGAGATCGGAATCGGCCAGGGGAATGCAGCCGCCGCCCCAGAGCGTGCAACTGCCGCCGAACACGCGCATGCGCGAGGTGCCGGCGTCGAAAGGTGTGCTGCCGGCGGAGGCGCCGTCGTACAACGACTGGCTTCGATCCTCACCAGACAGCCCGCCACCTTCGATCAGGCAGACGGTGGTCGAGGTGCCGAGGAACGCGCGCGCGATGGCGATGCCGGCGGGGCCCGCGCCAATGACGCAGAGGTCCGCCTGATAGTCGGAAGGTGCCGACGGGTCAAGGTAATCGGTGATCACGGGGTATCTCCCAGCGTATTTTTATTGTCAGGCCCGGTAGTAGCCGCGGTACCAGTCGACGAACTTGCCGACGCCTTCGCTGACGTCCACTTTCGGCAGGTAGCCGGTGGCCTGCACCAGCGCGGAGACGTTGGCTTCCGTGTCGGGTACGTCGCCCGCTTGCAGGGGTAGCATTTCCATCCGCGCCGTCTTCTTCAGGCACTTTTCCAGCACCTGGATGTATGTCAGGAGCTCCACCGGCTTTTCGTTGCCGATGTTGTAGATGCGGTACGGAGCCACGCCGCTGGACCCGGGATCCGGGCGGTCGCCCGACCAGTTCGCGTTCTTCTCCGGGATCTGGTCCAGCGTGCGCAGGACACCCTCGACGATGTCGTCGACGTAGGTGAAGCTGCGCTTGTGGTGTCCATGGTTGAACACCTGGATGGGCTCACCGGCCAGGATCGCCTTGGTGAACAGGAACAGCGCCATGTCCGGGCGCCCCCAGGGACCGTAAACGGTGAAGAAGCGCAGGCCCGTGCAAGGCACGCCGTAGAGGTGGGCATAGCTATGCGCCATCTGCTCGTTGGCCTTCTTCGAGGCTGCGTACAGGGTCAGCGGGTGTTCGGTCGGCTGGTGTTCGGAAAAGGGCATACGCGTATCTGCGCCATAGACCGAGCTGGTCGACGCGAAAACGAGGTGTTCGACGCCATGACGACGGCAACCTTCGAGCACGTGCAGGAAGCCGGTGACATTGCTGGCGATGTACACGTGCGGGTTCTCAGCGGCATAACGCACGCCTGCCTGCGCCGCCAGGTTGACCACGCGTTGCGGCTTGTGGGTGACGAAGGCGTTCTCGACGGCGTCCCGGTCGGCAAGATCGGCATGGATGTGGGTGTAACCGGGCTTGTCCGCGAATCGGGCCAGCCGGGCCTTTTTCAGTTCCACGTCGTAGTAGTCGGAAAGACTGTCGAAGCCGATCACCTCGTCGCCACGCTCAAGCAAGCGCATGGCCACATGGGAGCCGATGAAGCCGGCCGTGCCGGTCACGAGCACTTTCATGCGGGCTGTTCCGTGATCAAAGCCGTCCGTCCACGGCGTCGCGCGGCAGGACGTACTTGACGTCGTAGACCACGGATTCCGGCTTACCGAAGGCACGGATGCCTGCGGCGCCCAGGGAGACGAACTCGCGATGTCCCACGGCGACGACCACGGCGTCATAGGCGGCATGCGCCGGATCGGCCATGGGCGTGATGCCGTATTCGTGCTCGGCTTCGCTCGCGCGCACCCAGGGGTCGTACACGTCGACGCCGACGCCATAGGTGTCGAGGGCGTTGATGATGTCGACCACACGCGTGTTGCGCAGGTCCGGGCAGTTTTCCTTGAAGGCCAGGCCGAGGATGAGCACGCGGGCGCGCACCGGGTTGATGCCCTTGCGCACCATCAGGCGTACCACTTCGGATGCGATATACGTGCCCATGCCGTCGTTGGTGCGTCGGCCGGCGAGGATCACGTCGGGATGGTGGCCGACCTGCTGCGCCTTATGGGTGAGGTAATAGGGATCGACGCTGATGCAATGGCCACCGACCAGGCCGGGGCGGAATGGCAGGAAGTTCCACTTGGTGCCGGCGGCTTCGAGCACCTCGAGCGTATCGATGCCCAGCTTGTTGAAAAGGATCGCGAGATCGTTGACCAGGGCGATGTTGAGGTCGCGCTGGGTGTTCTCGATCACCTTGGCGGCCTCGGCCACCTTGAGCGAGCTGGCCCGATGCGTGCCCGCCGTGATCACCGAACGGTAGAGCGCGTCGACGAAGTCGGCCGTGGCGGGGGTCGAGCCGGAGGTAACCTTGAGTATTCCCGTAACGCGGTGGGTCTTGTCGCCCGGGTTGATCCGCTCCGGGCTGTAGCCCGCGAAAAAATCTTCGTTGAAAACCAGACCCGAAACCTTCTCCAGGATTGGCACGCAGACTTCCTCGGTGCAGCCCGGATAGACCGTCGATTCATAGACCACGATGTCGCCGCGCTTGAGCACCTTGCCCAGCGTTTCGCTCGCGCGAATCAGCGGCGTAAGGTCCGGTCGGCGCGCGTCGTCGATCGGTGTCGGCACGGTGACGATGTACACGTCGCAGTCGGCGAGATCGTCGATGCCTGAGGAAAAGCGCAACCGGCGCGAGGCGCCGAGTTCGTCGCCATCCACTTCCAGGGTGACGTCGTGGCCCCGGCGGAGCTCCTCGATGCGCCCGGAATTGATGTCGAATCCGAGGGTTGCGTAGCGCTTGCCGAATTCGACCGCCAGCGGAAGGCCGACATAACCCAATCCGACGATACCGATTCGCACGGTGTCCAACGACAAGGTCGTCGCGCCTTCGGCCGGGTCGTACGGCCGGTCGGCTGCGACGGGTTCGCGCACGGCGGCGGTGCCGGCCGGTCTGCGGCTAACTGTATCCATGACCGCTTCCTACCCCTTGGTGGTCGACAATGCCCGTCTTACGGACGATGAGAGGTTAGCAATCCACTCGTGGATTGCCTGTACGGCTTACGGAGGTAGCCGAATGGCCGATAGCGTTTTTCGCGGGGTACCGGCGTTTACAAGCCTCGATCCCCGATATATCGTTCGTCTCGCTCCGCTTGAGAGGCGGGGCATATGACTACAAGGGTGTATCTGATCGAGCCATGTCCGCGCGAACCTACACCGGCTCAGTGCGCGTGGCCTTGCTGGACGATCACGCGCTCGTCCTCAAGGGACTCATCGCGCATCTTGAGAAAATCCCTTCGATCCTGATCGTCGGCAGCCATGGTGGCAGCCAGCCGTTCCGGGCCATGCTGGCAAGCATGCCGGTGGACGTCGCCCTGATCGACTACTCGCTGGCCATGGACGACATCGACGGCGTCGCCCTGATCAAGTTGCTGCGTGCCGCGCATCCGGCGCTGAAGATCCTGGTCGTCTCCGCGCACGGTTCGCGCCTGGTCATCCGCAGTCTCCTGCAGGCCGGTGCCCACGGTTTCGTCGCCAAGAGCCAGGAGCCCGATGAGATCATTCGTGCGATCGATGCCGTGATGACCGGTCGCGAATACATGCCACCGGGGACGGTCAGCGGATTGGCTGACAATCCGATGGCCCGGCTTTCGCCGCGCGAGTGGGAAGTCATCCGCTGCGTGCTCGAAGGCCTGTCCGTCACGCAGATCGCCAACAAGTTCAATCGCAGCCTGAAGACGGTAAGCACGCAGAAGACGGCCGCCTACCGCAAGCTGGACATCGGCAAGGATAACGAGCTGCATATGCTTCGCGCGTATCTGTTGGCATCGGACAGCGAGGTGCCATCGAAGTGAGGCGATGGATCGCCCTTTGCCTGGCCGCGTTCGTCGTGACCGCCGGTGCCGCCACCGATCCGCCAGACCCCGAACGGGAGCGGTGGATCGCGCAGCATCCCGTGTTGCGTATCGCGATCGATCCGCAACAGGGCGCCGAGATCCGCGGTGGCGAAGCCAATCCCCTGGTCAGCCAGTATCTGGCGCTGGTGGCCGAACACACCGGCGTGCGATTCGAAACCGTACGCACCGCCTCCTGGGAGGCGTCGGTCAAGGCATTCACCGAGCACCGCGTCGACCTGCTGCCTTCGACCAGCGACCGCATGGTCATCGCGGACCTGGGTGACCGTGCCCTGCTGTCCACACCGTTCTACGTGGGGCGCACCCTGATCGTGACGCGCACCGTGGGCCCGGCCAGGATCGATATGCGCGACCTCGACGGACACACGGTGGCCTTCAAGGGCGGCGGGGCCTACGAGAGCTGGCTCAGGCGCGAACATCCGCTGGTCACACGCCTGCCGCTGGACGACATCCACGAGGTGCTGGCGGCGGTGGAAAGCGGGATTGCGGATGCCGCTATCGGCATGGACGTGGCGTACCACCCCATCGTGCGTCGCGACTATGCGTCCAGCCTGCGTGTGGCGGGCGACGTGGCGGAAATACCGGTCACGGTGAGGGTGGTCGTCCAACCCGACGAGCCCGAGTTGATCGATATGCTCGACAAGGGCATGCGCCGCATCACGGCCGACGAGAACGAGGCGGTCATCGAGCGATGGCTCGAGGCCGCCTATCTGCGCGCACCGACCTTGTCGCAGGTCGTGTCGGTCTACCAGGGGGAGATGGCGCTGGGCGGCGCCCTGGTCCTGGTCCTGATCTTCGCCCTTTGGCAGATGCGTCGTGCGCAGCTCGCTTCGCAACGCGGTGAGCAACAGAAGACCATGTTGCTCGCGGTGATGAGCCACGAGGTGCGTAATGCGGTGAACGCGGTCGTCTCGTCCATCGACCTGATGGCCCGGCAACCGCTGGAAGGACCGCAGCGCGACCTCATGGCGATCGCGCAGGCGAGTAGCCGCAACCTGCGCTCCCTGCTCAAGAGTGCGCTCGATTACACCCGCTCGGAAGTCCAGGGCTTCACGCCGGATCTGGTGTCCTGCGATGTGCTGGCCGTCGCGCGGCAGGTCATCGAGTCGCAGCGCCCGGCCATCGAGGCGAAAGATCTCGCGATTCGGCTCGACCTGCCCATGGGCCCCTTGCCCTGGTTGCTGCTCGATGAAACACGCCTGCGCCAGGTCCTCGAAAACCTGCTCGCGAACGCCGTGAAATACACGCACGAAGGCCATGTCGGCATCGCGCTGTGGCAGGGCACGGAAGATACCCCCGATCACATCCGCCGGCTGGTGATCGACGTGTTCGACACGGGCATCGGCGTCCCGGTCGACCGGCAACGCGAGCTGTTCCGTGCATTCGCGCAATCGCATGGGGCCCTGGACACCCGACTCGGTGGCACGGGCCTGGGGCTGGCGATCTGTCGCGATATCGTCACCCACCTCGGCGGACGTCTCGACCTCACCAGTGAGGTCGGTGTGGGGACGGCCGTCCGCATCGAGCTGCCGACCAGTCTCGTCCCCGCTGTCACGACCGTCGCCGAGGACGATCCGCCGGATGCGGCCAAGGACGAACCGTTCGGCACGGTGCTCCTGGTCGAGGATCATCCGGCGAATCGGCAGATCATCGCGGCGCAGCTGAAGTTCATCGGCTATGCGACGCAGGCCGTGGACCACGGGCAGGCGGCGATCGATGTGTTCGAGGCCGGACGTTACGTCGGTGTCCTGCTCGATTGCGAGCTGCCGGACATGCAGGGATACGATATCGCCGCCGAGTTGCGGGCGCGCGAGCGCACCGCGGGTGGAGCGCGCACGCGTTTCATCGCCATCTCGGCCAATCATGGTGAGGCGCATATCCGTCGGTGCGAAGAGAGTGGCATCGACACGGTGCTGGGCAAGCCGCTCTCGCTGGAAGGGCTCAAGGCAGCCCTCGTTGCGCCACGCACGGAATCGGAAATCGATGCGACCTTCATCAAGGAATGCCTCAAGGACCTCGCTGCCATCCGCGCCGCACTCGCCGTGCGCGACCTCACCGCTGCCGCTCATTTCGCCCATCGGCTCAAGGGCGGTGCCCTGGTCTGGGGCGCGACATCCATCGCCACGGACATCGATCGCATCGAGCAGGCGCTTGCCCGGGATCCCGTCGACGACGCCCTGGTCGTACGGTTGCTCGACGCGATCGCCGCCCGTCTCTAGGCAACGCCGTGCCAACGTGTGACGTCGTGCCAGCGTTTTGCAAGAAACGTGCGCGACTTGCTCCGGCTTGCTTCGAGCTTGCTCGAACGCAAGCTTGTGCGAACGCTATCGTCATCGCATCGATGTGTCGCGACGCCCTTTAAACGTTCGATGGCGTACCAATGTCTGTCTGACTTTCCTTCGTCCCAACGTAACGGAGTCTACCGATGGCAAGCATCAACGCATCCGCGAGCGGTACGTTCAAGATCGGCGGCGACCTCGAGGTCAACCGCCTCGGCTTCGGCGCCATGCGCATCACTGGCAAGGGCATCTGGGGTGAGCCGGCGAACCCCAAGGCAGCGCGCGAGACCCTGGCGAAGCTCCCCGAGCTCGGCGTGAACCTGATCGATACGGCCGATAGCTACGGTCCGTACGTCAGCGAAGACCTGATCCGCGAAGTGTTGCATCCGTACAAGGGCTTGGTCATCGCGACCAAGGGTGGCCTGACCCGTCATGGCCCGGACATCTGGGCGCCGCTCGGCCGTCCGGAATACCTGCGCCAGTGCGTCCTGATGAGCCTGCGTCGCCTGGACGTGGAGCGTATCGACCTCTGGCAGCTCCATCGGGTCGACGAGAAGGTGCCACAGGACGAGCAGTTCGGCGTCATCCGCGACATGCAGAACGAAGGCCTGATTCGCCATGTCGGTTTGTCCGAGGTGAATGTCGCGCAGATCGAAGCGGCGTCGAAGTTCTTCAAGGTCGCCACGGTGCAGAACCTCTACAACCTCGGCAACCGCCAGAGCGAGGCCGTGGTCGACTACGCGGACAAGCACAACATCGGCTTCATCCCCTGGTTCCCGCTGGCCGCCGGTGAGCTGGCGAAAGAGGGTTCGGTACTGTCGAAGATCGCCAAGAAGCTCGATGCCACTGACGGCCAGGTCGCCCTGGCGTGGCTGCTCAAGCGGTCGCCGGTGATCCTGCCCATCCCGGGCACCGGTAGCCCCGATCACCTCGAAGAGAACGTCAAGGGCGCCGCACTGAAGCTCTCGCAGGAAGACTTCGAAGCGCTCGAACACGCCGTGAAATAAGGACTGCCCGTCCCGGGCATCGTCACTGTAGGAGCCGGCTGCGCCGCTGAAGCGGCTCCTACAGTTTACGGCGTGCCCGCTCTTCGTAGAGGCGTTCATCCGCGCGGCTAAGCGCAGCATCCAGCGGTGTGCCTGCCTGTTTCATGGCGGCGCCAAGAGTGAAGGCGATGGGTGCGGCGTTTGCTTCGCTACGCAAGCGCGCGCTCACCTCGGCCAGGTGTGCTTCGTTGGCGCTGCGCAACACCAGCAGAAACTCGTCGCCGCCCAGGCGCACGACGGCGTCGTCGTCGCGGACGCGTGCCCGCAGGAAGCTCGCCATGTCGACCAAGACGTCATCGCCACGCTGGTGGCCGTAGGTGTCGTTGATGGCCTTGAAGTGATCGAGGTCCACCGTGATGCAGCCGAGCGTCTCGTCACGCGTCAGTTCGCCGAGCTGATCCAGATAGCGCCGGTTGAAGCAATGGGTGAGGGGATCGCTCAACGACCATTCGCGCAGCTGCCGTTCCTGTCGGTACTGTTCGGTGATGTCCTGCGCGTGGCCGAGCACGTAGCGCTCGTCGTCATCGTCGTCGAGCACGTTGTGATATGCCCAGATGCGCAGGTCGCCGTTGGATGCCCGCAATTCGAGCCGGCCCGAATCGCTGCCTTCGTCGCCAATACGGCGCAGATACGCGTGGAAGGCGGGCACGACTTCCGGCCGCATGAAATCCGTGAGTGGCCGCCCCATCAGGCTGTTGACCGGATAGCCCAGCGAATGGGCCGCGGCAGGATTGACCGAGAGCAGGATGCCGTCGAGATCGTGCGTGCAGATCAACCCCAGGCTGTAATGGAACAGTTGGCGAAAGCGTCGTTCGCTCGCTTCCAGTGAGGCGACCGCGCGTCGGCGATCGGTGGTGTCCTGGATCGCGCCGACGAGGCGCTTGGCCGGACCGCCCCGCGGCTCGACCTCGCCGACCGAGCGCACCCAGAGCGAACGGTGTCGTGCCGTCAGCAGGGGCAGCTCGACATCCCAGCCCGTGCCACTGGCGATGCCTCGTTCGACGGCGGCGCGGATGGTCTCGCGTGCGCTCTCGGGAAAGAACGCGAAGGCCTCGTCGAGGTTGGGCTCATAGCCCGGTGGCATGTCGTGGATACGGCAGGTCTGTGCGGACCAGTGCACCTTGTTCGATGCCAGGTCCACCTCGAAGCCACCGACCCCGGCTACGGCGCCGGTACGGTCGAGGAAGGATTCGCTGGCGCGGAGGCGCGCCTGCCAATCCTGCGCTGTGCGCCTGAGATCGCGTTCCAGCGCGATCTCGCGAGCCAGTGCGGCACTGCGCTCGAGGGCCGTGGCGCGCTGTTCCAGCGCCATGCCGACCAGGCCGGCGAGGATGGCCAGGATCTCGCGCTGGCTCTCGGTCAGCTCGCGGGGCACGTGGTCGATGACACACAGCGTGCCCATGCCGGATCCGCCCTGCATCGCGATCGGCATGCCCGCGTAGAAGCGGACGTTGGGGTCATCTTCGACCAGGGGGTTATCGAAAAAGCGTTCGTCGTCATGGGTGTCGCGCACTTCGAAGAGCGCCTGGCCGTGGATCGCGTGGGCACAGAAGGACACATCGCGGGGCGTCTCGGTCACCCCCTCCAGCCCGACCTGGGCCTTGAACCACTGGCGGTCGTGATCGATCAGGCTGACCAGGGCGATCGGCGAGCCGGTGACCAGGGAAGCCACCCGCACGATACCGTCGAAGAAAGGCTCCGGCGCCGTATCCAGCACGGCCAGGCTACGGAGCCGCTCGAGGCGGCGCGATTCGTCGTCGGGTAAGGGCGCGGCTCGCATCGCGACTCCTGGGCAGGGGACAGCGGAACGTAGCGGCTCGGCAGCCGGCCGGACGTGATCCACGTCACTGTCCTGAGGTGAAGGCACCTTTCCGTTGAGCGCGTGGACATGCGGCGAGCGCTTAGCTCGCCGCGCCTCTGCCTCGCTTAGTGAAGTTTTACCGGCGGCAAGGTCGTATTGCGCAACCAGTCGGCGAGCCACAGCGCGGTCGCCCGCGGCCAGCCGTGCAGGGTGGCGCGGTGCAGTTGCTGCAAGGACACGTAGAGCATCTTCGCCACCCAGCCGCGCATGGGGATGATCGATCGGCCCTTGGGTCCGGAAGGCAGTTCGCCGGTGGCCTGGCGCGAGCCCAGGGAGACCAGCGTGCCCTTGGAGTGGTAGACGAACGGGCTGACGCTCTCGCCGCGAAGCGCACGGGGCAGGGTGCGGGCGAGGTAGGTGGCCTGCTGGTGTGCCGCCTGGGCCGTGGGCGGCACGCTGGGACCGCTGGGCGTCGTGGTGGCGAAGGCGCAGTCGCCCATGGCGTAGATGTCGGTCAGGCCTTGGGCCTTTAGCTGACCATCGACCAGGATGCGCCGGTCCCTGGACAGTTCGAAGGGCCCGAGGCCCTTGACCATGTCGTGGCCGGTGACACCGGCTGCCCATACCTGGATATCGCAGTGCACGCTCGTGCCATCGGAGAGGTGGAAGGCGCCGTCTTCGACCGCGTCGACGCCAACGCCGGTGCGCAGGGTCACGCCCATGCGCCGGAGGATCTTCTCCGCCGACTCCGAGGTGCGTGGATCGACGTTGGGCAGGACGCGTTTCGCCATGTCCATCAAGGTGATGTCCAGCTTGCTGGCGGGATCGAGGCCACCGTAACGGTGCATGTCGTTGAACGCGTGGTGCAGCTCGGCCGCCAGTTCCACGCCGGTCGCTCCCGCACCGACGATGCCGATACTGATGCGCTTGTTTGGATCGCCCGCGGTACGTAACGCCAGCGCCAGGATCTTGCGACGCAGGTCGATGGCCTGAGCCGGGCTGTCCAGCATGTCGCAATACTCGAGGACGCCGGGCGTGCCGAAATCGTTCACGCGACTGCCGAACGCGAGCACGAGGGTGTCATAGCTCAGGCTGCGCGCCGGCAGGATGATGTCGTCGGTGAGCGGAAAGCGGACTTCGTCCAGTGCAATGGTTTTCGCCACCGGATCGACGCGCTGGAGCGCGCCGGGTTCGAAGCGGTATCCATGCGACTGGGCATGCGCCAGGTAAGGCACCGCTTCTTCGCCATCGCCAAGCAGGCCGACTGCGAGCTCGTGCAGGCGCGGCTTCCAGAAGTGACTGGCGTCCCGGTCGACCAGGGCGACGTCGAGGTCGCCGCGTTTGCCCAATCGCGCTGCCAGTTCGATACCCGCCGCACCACCACCGACGATCACGACGGTGTGCGCACCGGGTCGCTTTGAAGCCGTCATACCTATCTCCTTCAATCACCTGGCTTCGAGCATACGCATCGATTCGTTGCTTGCTTGCGAAGACTGGCCTTTTCCGGCTAAATCGAACCCATGACGTCAACACGACTGCTCCGACGACGAACGATGCGCTGACGCGACGCCGCGCGCTCATGCGTGCGCCTGTGCCCATCGTTTACGGAGAAGCCCATGTTCCTGTCCCTGGCGTCGCATGTCGACGCCTCGCTCGCCAGCGTGTTCGCCACCCTTGGCCTGCCAGCCTCGTTGGCCCGCGCCCAGCCCTCGACGCGGCCGGACTTCGGCGACTTCCAATGCAATGCCGCGCTCGCCCTGGCGCGTGAACTCGGCAGGCCGCCACGAGAGCTGGCCGGTGATATCGCAGGCCTCCTCCGGCAGCAGCCGATGTTTGCGGCGGTGGAGGTCGCGGGGCCGGGTTTCGTCAACCTGACCCTGGCTGGTGCCTTCCTGGCAGCGTCCGCTCGGGCGATGGCCGCTCAGGCGAGCCTCGGCATTCCGGACGCCGGTCGGGGGCGCCTGGTCATCCTCGATTTTGGTGGGCCGAACGTGGCCAAACCGCTCCATGTGGGGCACCTGCGCTCGCTGGTCCTCGGCGAAAGCCTGCGTCGCCTCCACGCGGCGCTCGGTTGGCGCACCCTCGGCGATGCGCACCTGGGGGACTGGGGGCTGCAGATGGGCATGCTGAGCTCGGCCATCCGGCATCGCGACCCTTCCCTCATTTTCTTTCACCCAGGCGCAGGCGAGACCTTTCCGGCTAGTGCACCGGTGAGCCTCGACGAACTCGAACGCCTGTATCCCGAAGCGGCCGCGGCCTGCCGCAGCGATCCCGCACGCATGGCCGAGGCGCGCGCGGATACGGCGGCGCTTCAGGCCGGCGATCCCGGGCTGCTCGCCTTGTGGCGTGCACTGCGGGAGTTGAGCCTGGCCTCGCAGGTGGCGGACTTCCGCGAGCTCGGCGTCGTGTTCGACGCACTCGACGGCGAGAGCGATGTCCGCGATGCGATCACGCCCCTGGTCGAGCGACTCCGTGCCAGTGGCGTCGCACGGGAAAGCGACGGTGCCATGGTCGTGGACGTTGCCACCCCGGACGACGCTTTCGAGGTGCCACCCTTGTTGCTGGCCAAGCGTGACGGTGCCGCGCTCTACGCGACGACCGACCTGGCGACGCTGGAAGCGCGTGCGATGCATGAAGGCCTTGCACGCGTGGTGTATGTCGTCGATCAGCGGCAGGCCCTGCATTTCGAGCAGGTGTTCCGTGCGGCGGCGAAGGCCGGAATCGCACCGGGTGTCGACCTGATCCACGTCGGCTTCGGTACGGTGAACGGTGCCGACGGCCGTCCGTTCAAGACGCGCGATGGCGGCGTCGCGCGGCTCACCGATCTCCTCGACGACGCCGTGACCAAGGCCGCCGACCGTATCGAGGGGTCCGGCTACGGAAGCGAGCTGGATGAAGCGGGCAGGTGGGAACTCGCCCGGCGTGTCGGCATCGGTGCGGTGAAGTTCGCCGATCTGTCGGGCGATCGGTTGTCGGGTTATGTGTTCGACGTCGAGCGGCTGGTGGCCTTCGAAGGGCGGACCGGGCCGTATCTGCAATACGCGTGCGTGCGCTTGCGGTCGCTGTTGGCGAAAGCGGGTGGTGTCGCCGCAGTTGATGGCATGTCCGTTGTGAATGGCGCCACGGTCGTGGAGCACGGAATACCGGAAGCGGACAGCGAGCGGGCCCTGGTCATCGCCTGCCTGGGGCTGGGTGATGTCGTGGCGGAGTCGGCACGGGTGATGCAGCCGGGGGTGCTTGCCGAGTATGCGTTCGGTCTCGCGCAACGGTTCAGCCGGTTCTATGCGGAGTGCCCGGTGTTGAGTGAAGCCGACCCCGAGGTGCGTGCGTCGCGTCTGGGATTTTGTGTGCTGACGTTGGGGGTGCTGGAGAAGGTGTTGTCCCTGCTGGCGATCGACGTCCCCGACAAAATGTAGGAGCCGATTTATCGGCGATCCCGCGGCAGCGGGCCAGGGCGAGGCAAGCACCCATTCGCCGATGAATCGGCTCCCACAGAGGGCCAGGGTGAGGCAAGCACCCATTCGCCGATGAATCGGCTCCTACAGTCAGGCTTTTGAGTAGGCTGCGGTGGCGTCCATCACTCGGGCGGAGTAGACGAGCGCGGCGCCTGCGTTGAGGGCGACGGCCACACCGAGGGCTTCACCGATCTCTTCGCGCGTGGCGCCATGCTTTAGCGCTTCGGCCGTGTGGACGGTGATACAGCCATCGCAACGCGTGGTAACGGAGACGGCCAGGGCGATCAGTTCGCGCGTCTTGGCATCGAGGTGGTTGGTCTTGGCGCCGGCACCGGACAAGGTCTGGTAGCCCTTGATGGTGTCCGGGCTGAGCTTGGCGATTTCACCAATACGGGCGCCCAGTTCGTTGCGATATTCAGGCCAGTCAAGCATGGGATGATCCTCAGGAATGGCCGGCGGCACGGGTTTGCGTCGTCGGTGAGAACATGATGGTCCCGCGCCGTGCGCGGGGAAATACGCGAAACGTTCTAGTTCTGGCTCATCCGTCTCACGGTCGTCTACAGGGGGTTTCATGGCTCTTCCGCGTCCCATTCCCGCGTCGTTCTTCGGCATGGTCCTCGGCCTTGTCGGGCTGGGCTCCAACTGGCGAACCGCGTCGCGCCTGTGGGGGCTGCCGTCGGCGATCGGCGAAAGCATCATGGCCGTGGCCTTCGTGGTCTGCGCGGTGCTCACCCTTGCCTATGCGTACAAGTGGCTCGTGCATAGAGCGGCCGCGATCGAGGAAGCACGGCATCCCGTGCAATGCTGCTTCATCGGTCTGGTGCCATCGTCGGGCGCCCTGATGGGCATCGTGCTGGCGCCGCATGCGCATGGCCTGGCCGTCGCCGCGCTGCTGACCGGTGGCGTGGGACAGGTCGTCTTCGCGCTGTGGCGCTTCGGCGCCATGCTGCAGGGCGATCGCGACATCTCCACGACCACACCGGTGATTTACCTGCCTTCGGTGGCCGGTAACCTGATCATCGCCGCATCGGCAGGCATCCTCGGCTTCCCATCATGGGGGATCCTTTTTTTCGGGGTCGGCGTGTTCAGCTGGCTCGCGCTCGAGTCGGTCATCGTCAACCGGCTGCTCAACGCGACGCCTCTGCCGCCGCCCCTGCGACCGACGCTGGGTATCCAACTTGCTCCGCCGGCCGTGGCCGCCGTCGCGTGGCTGGCGAACACGCAGGGCATGCCGGAGCTGATGGTGCAGGCCGCTTGGGGTTATGGCCTCGTGCAGCTGCTGCTGATGATTCGCCTGTTCCCGTGGATTGCGAAGCAACCGTTTGCGTCGAGCTATTGGGCTTTCAGCTTCGGTATCACGGCGCTATCGGGTAGCGCCATGACGATGAGCTTGCGTGGGCTGACCGGTGCGATCGCCGAGCTGGCACCGGTGTTGTTCGTCTTCACCAACGCGGTGATGCTGCTGTTGACCATCGGCACGATCGTCCGGCTTGCGCAGAACAAGTTCCTGCCGCCCTCCGTCGTCGCGGCGCCACCGGCGACGTCGTAGCGGCAGCATCGCAGTCGCTGCGCGATGCCGGGCAGATTGTCGCGCCAGAGCGACATTCCGCATCTTTCGCACGTTGAATTCCTAACCTGTCGGCATCCGGTCACGACCGATGCAAGCAGGCAAGGAGTTCGACGTGTCACACCTCAAACATCTCATCATCGCGGGCGTACTTTGCGCCGCGCCCCTCGGCAACGCGGTGGCGCAAAGCGTGGAATCACCGTGGATCGTGCATGTCGGCGCGCACGTGGTCGATCCGAAGTCGAACACGGGCGACCTCGCCGGCCTGTCGTCGAGCACCACACGAAGCCTTCGCCCTTCGGTCAGCATGGAGTACCTGCTGACACCTTCGTGGAGCGTCGAACTGCTCGCGGCGCTGCCGTTCCAGCATGACGTTCGCCTCGATGGGCAGCGCGCGGTCGGCGTGAAGCAACTGCCACCCGTGGTCGGCGTGAACTATCACTTCCTCGCCGGGCAGACCGTGTCGCCTTTTCTCGGTGTCGGCGTCAACTACACGCACTTCTTCGATACGAAGGGGCATGACGCCCTGCAGGGAACGAACGTGAGCCTCGGTGACACATGGGGCGTCGCATGGCACGGCGGCGTCGATATCGCATTGAATGCGCGCTGGACGTTCACCGTCGATGCGCGCTGGATCGATATCGATTCCAAGGTGAAGGTGGACGGTGCCCGGGTTGGCACCGCCCACCTCGATCCCTGGGTGTATGGGGTGAGCGTCGGTTATCGCTTCTGATCGCCGGCGAGGATCGCCTTGGCCGCATCGATGCCGATGATCCACGAACCCGCCAGCATCATCGTGTCCTTGAGGACGAGGCGTCCGGCGCCGGACAGATAGGGGAAACCGTGTTGCGCATCGCCCAGCGCGGGCACCCACGCTTCGGGTGTGGTCAACAGGAAGGACAGCGTCACCAGGGTGGTTCCGAAGGAGAGGAAGGCGCCCAGCAAGCCGAGTTTCTTCGACAGGGGATAGGAGAGCACGAGCAGGGCGATGGTCCATTCGACGATACCCAGGCCGGTGGAGAAGCCATAGGTGTTGTTCGCGGTCTGCCATTCGCGCTGTTCGGGGACGAGCTGGCCTTCGTGCGTCAGGTGCGCCTTGTACTCGTCCGGGTGGTTGTAGAAGAACGACATGACCGGGCTGTTGGCGACGAAAGGCGTGATGCTGTCGGCTTCGAAGGGGACGAACTTCAGCGCGCCGATCCACAGGAAGACGATGGCGATGGCGAGGCGCATGAGGTTCGGGCCGAGCCGCTCGGTGCGGACGAAGGTGGTGAGGGCGTGGCGGGCAGTGGCATTCATGGGACGAGGTTCTCCGTAAGGGGCGGAGAAAGTGTTGCTCGCCGGACTGAGAGGATGAATACTCATATCACTCAATCAATGGCGCGAACGTCTCATGGATGCCTTGACCCGTGTGCTCGAGCTGGCCCAGGTGCAGGGCACCCTGGATCTTCGTTGCCAACTGGCCGGCGGCTTCAGCCTCGACCATGTCGATGCGGAACCGGGCGAGGCGCCGTTTCACCTCGTGCTTGGCGGTAGCGCGGCGATGGAGCTGCCCGGGCATACGGTGGTGATGGAAGCGGGTGATCTGCTCGTCCTGCCGCAGGGCACCCGTCATCGCGTGCACGACCTGCGCGGGCGCGATGTGCAGACCGCCGTCTCGCTCGATCACGCCGGTCCCTTCCGCGTCAAACGCAACACCGAAGGCGACACCGACCTCGACCTGCTCTGCGGTCGCTTCACCTTCGCGCCGGACGCGGGCCGCTTGCTCTTCAGCGCCTTGCCCGAGGTCCTCCACATCCGGTTGGGTCGCGAACATGGCATCGACGCGCTGTCCGGCATCGTCACGATGTTTCGCGATGAAGTGGCGCGGATGGAACCGGGCGCGCTGGCGGTCGTCACCGCGTTGACCCAGGCGCTGTTCGTTTTCGCGGTGCGCGCCCAGTTGCGCGACGGCGTGATGCCGCCGTCCCTGCTCGGACTGATGGTCGATCCCCGGCTCAGTCGTGCTTTGCTCGCGATGTTGCGCGAGCCCGAGCGCGAGTGGACGGTGGCGTCGCTGGCGGAACAGGCGGCGATGTCGCGCGCTACGTTCGCGCGGCACTTCGAAGCACGCGGCAATGTCGCACCGCACGAAGTGCTGACGCTTCTGCGCATGCACCTGGCTGCCGACCTGTTGCGTCGTGGCGAGCTCACGGCAGGGGCGGTGGCCGACCGCGTCGGCTATCGCTCCGAATCGGCGTTCGGCAAGGCATTCGCACGGGTGATGGGGACGACGCCGGCGCGGTTCCGTCGCGACGGAAAAGGGCTGCCCTGACGCAAGATCCGGATGGTGGGCAAGGGGGCGTCGGCGGAACATCGCTTCGTCCCCACCACGGAGCCACGTCATGTCCTTCCGCATCACCGGTATCGATCCGAAGCCTTTCCTGTCGCTGTACGGCCTGGATGAAGCACAGCTCGACAAGCGCGGCGTGATCCGCGTCGTCGCGTCGAACGACACGGGTTATCCCGAGCGCATCGAGCTACGCAACGCGCGTCGCGGCGAGGCCTTGCTCCTGCTCAATCACACGCATCAACCTGCGCAGTCGCCGTATCGTTCGAGCCACGCCATTTTCATTCGCGAAGGGGCGACCGAGGCCTGCGAGGTGAGCGACGAGGTCCCCGAGGTCCTGCGCACGCGTACGCTTTCGCTCCGCGGATTCGACGAGCGCGAACACATCGCCAGCGCGGTGCTCGTCGAAGGCACCGTGCTGGACGAAGCGATCGAGCGCATGTTCGCCATGTCGTCGGTGCGCTATGCGCACGTCCATTACGCCGCTTACGGTTGCTACGCGGCGCGCATCGATCGCAGCTGACGGTCGTGCTTGCGGGCGGCGAGGCGGGAGATCGTCAGCGCCGTCAGGGCGAGGGCGGTCAATAGCAGGGAGATCACCGGCAGCGTGGCGACGCCGCTGGCCTGGGCCACGCGGCCGCCAAGGAACGAGCCGAGGGCGATGCCGGCAAACAGGCCCGACGAATTGAGGGCGAGGACGAGGCCACGAATCTCCGGCTCCAGCTCGACCACGCGGCGTTGCTGGGAGGGATAGAACACGTCCTGCGCCAGTGCCCACACCAGCAACGGAAGCACGGGCGCCCACCAATAGGCCGGGACGACAGCCAGGGCCAGGAACACCGGCAGCATCGTGCCCATCGCGGCATAGAGCAGGCGGTTGGCGCCGAAGCGCAGTGCCAGGCGTTGCGCGAGCCAGTTGCCGGCCACGCCAAGGATGCCGAAGCCGAACATGATCCCCGACGCGGTCGCCGTGTCGGCACCGAAACGATCGCGGAGCAGGGCGGTGATCAGCGTATAGGTGACGAAGTAAGCGGAGACCTGGAAGAAGATCACGGCCAGTCCTGTGCCGGTCGCCGGGTGGGTCAAGGCCTTCAACAGCCGGCGCAGGTCCAGCCGGATGCCGCGTGACTGGTCGTCCACGGTGAGCCAGACGAGCAGGGCTGCCGCACCCGCGAGCACCGCCAGGCCCACGAACACGACACGCCAGCCCAAGGCGGCGGAGGCCGAGATGGCCAGGGGGACCGACAACACGCTGGCGATGGCAATGCCGCTGAAGACGACGGCCAGCGCGTGGCCCTGCCGCTCGGGCGGCACGATGCCGGCGCCGATCGAGGACGCCATCGGGCCGACCACGGTTGCTCCGAGACCGGCCAGCACGCGCGCCGCGAGTAACCAGCCGTAGCTCGGCGCCACGGCGCACAGCACCGAGCCGAGGGCGAGGATCAGCAGACCGCCGATCAGCACGTCGCGTCGCCGCCGATGGCCGATGAGGACCTGGGCCAGCGGCGCGCCGAGGGAGAAGGTCAGGGCGAAGACGGCGACCAGCTCGGCCGCCTGGGCGACGGTCATGCCGCCGCTGACCATCGAGGCCTGGGCACCGACGACGGCCAGCGACGCGCTGCCGAGAGCGAAGTTGCACATGCTGAGCACGCGCAGCACCAGGGGTGGGGATAAACGGGCCATGGGGGCTCCGCAGCGGTAAGGGAGCGCACTACGTCGGGCCGCGACACCTATAATCAACGTCGATGCCAGACATACGAGCTATCCATCCCATGGATATCACCCGGATCGACCTGAACCTGCTCGCCTCGCTGGACGTGCTGCTCGACGAAGCCAACGTCACGCGGGCGGCCCGTCGCCTCAAGCTCAGCCAGCCTGCGCTGTCCGCCCAGCTCGCACGCCTGCGCGAGCTCTTTGGCGATCCGTTGCTGCTGCCGGCGGAAGGCGGACGCGGCATGACCTTGACCGCCCGCGCGGTGGGCCTGCGCGATCCGCTGCGGGGCGCGCTCCGTGATCTCGACCGCATGGTCACCCACGCGCCCGACTTCGATCCCGTGCAGAGCAGCCGTGCCTTCCAGATCGCGATGAGCGACAACGGCGTGGCGATCCTCGGTGTCGACCTCGTGGCGTGGGTCTCCGCGCATGCCGGGCCAGGCATCCGCGTCGCCTTCCGGCCGGTGGATCCGGCGCGGATCGGCACGCTGATGGTCAACGGCGATGTGGACCTGCTCATCAGCATCAAGAGCCTGATCCCACCGGCGATGAAAGCCCGCGTATTGCTCGAGGACCGTTACCTCATGGCCCAGCGCAAGGGTCACCCACGTGGTGCGACGCCGCCGGACCTGGACACCTATTGCGCCTTGCGCCACGTCCTCGTCTCGCTGGACGGCGGTGGCTTCCACGGCTTCATGGACGACTATCTGCACAAGGTCGGTCGCCGTCGCAAGGTGGCGGTGTCCGTGCCGCAGTATCACCTGATGCCGGACATCCTCGAGGCGACCGACTATGTCGGGGTCATGCCATCACGGCTCGTCCAGCGTTTCGCCGGGCGACTGGATGCTTTCGACCTGCCTGTCCCCACGCACGATATTTCCCTCTACGCCTCGTGGCATCCACGCATGCATGCCGATGCAGGCCATCGATGGTTGCGCGAGCGCGTCGCTGCCCTTGCCGGGAAGTCGTCCGCCTAGTGGGTGGCCTGGTCGCGTAGCTGCCAGAACAGCGCCGTGTCGAACGGCGACCAGACCGGTGCGCGCACGCCGCTTTCCGCGAGGGCGTCGCGTGTCCACTGGTTGCAGGTGACGAACAGGCTGTAGCGACCCTTCGCTTCGTAGAAGGCGTCGTTCACGTCGTACCGGTGGCCGGGGATCCACACGGACGCGCCCGCTTGGTCGGTGGCGACGCTGCGACGTACAAAGGCGACAAGCCGCGCATAGGTCTCGGGTGTCACGACCAGCCGCACTGCCGACGCATCGTTGCTGGGTGCGGGACCGTACTCCACGTGCATCGCGGCGGCATCGCGTCCGGTGATCGCCTTGAGCGCGGTCCCTGTCGTCAGGTCGCGCCATCGCGGCACGTCGAGGAAGAAGGTTCGGTCGCCCCAGCCCACGGTGACGTACTCATCGGCGTCCGCCTCGCTGCGCTGTGCGTTGTGCACCGGGGAGAACAGCGTCGTCCAGTCCATCAGTGGATGCCGCGCCGGCATCGCCAGTCCGGCGTGCACGCCGTTGGTCGTGAGCCATACGGTGACGCCGTCGCTGGCGGGTCGCCAGTCGCGATTCACGGGAATGGCGCCGAGAACGATCGCGGAGGCCATGTAGACGAGCGGCGCGAGAATCAGTACGCCCGCGATCGTCCAGACGACGCGACGGGCAAGCGAGGGCGGTGTGGTGGGCCGGTCCGACGGGTACTGCCTGAGCATGCTGCGCCTCCGGCGTCGACGCGCCTGTGATGGTAAGAGCGTATAACGAGCCATCGAAGACCGCATGAGGCTCGCTGCCATGCCTATCGCCAGTCACGAGGAAGCCGGCGACCTGCCTTGCCCGATCTGCCAGGGCGTGGGTGAACTGACCTACATCGACGAAGAGGTTGGATGCCAGATCGGCGTTCCTTGCTGGGCCTGTGCGGGACCGGCCGAGGAACGCCTCGGCCAGCCCGCATCGGATACGCCGTGGCCCGGCTGATCCCCGCTCAGAGCTTGTAGTTCACGCCGAACATCAGCGTGCGGCCGTAGGTGTCGTATTCGAGTGGCCGGGCGATCTTCAGGTTGTTGGGCAACGAGGCGATTTGCTGCGTCTTCATCGGCGAGTTGCTGAGGTTATTGACCTGCAGCAGCACCGACAATCCGCTGTACCGGCCTTCGGAAAAGGCATAGCCGAGCTGGAAGTCAGTCTGCTTGTCCGCCAGGACCTTGGTGTAACCGAGCTGGTCGAACAAGGCCACCGCCTCGCCGGTGAACGACGAGCGGTAGCGCTCGGCGATACGCACCGACCAGCCGTACTTCTCGTAGTAAAAGGCGAGGTTGGCGACCTTGCGTGACAAGCCGGGCAGGGTGGACGGACTGCCGGGAATGGTCGACACCGCGCTCACCGGCAGGGAACTGTTGGTCAGCGAGAAATTCGCCTGCATGCCGAAGCCATCGAGCGCGTGGGTCAGCAGCCCGCCTTCGAACGACCCTGAAAGCTCCAGGCCTTGCATCCGTCCGCCCGTGCCGTTCTCCGGCCGGGTGAACGAGCCGATGGTGCTGGTCGGGGTGAGCGTCGGCGAGTCGTTGGTGTAGCGCGAGAAGTCGTAGTCGAGCGTCGTCTCGTTGTAGATGTAGTTCAGCAGGTTCTTGTTGAACACCGCGGCGGCGACATAGCTCGCCGTGCCGAAATACTTCTCCCACGAAAGATCCGCACCGACGGCGATATAGGGTTTGAGCTTCGGGTTGCCGCCGCTTCCCGACCAGAGCACCTGTCCGGCGGCCGGACCATCGGTGACCAGCGCAACGTCAGCCGAGGTGGCGACCTTCTCGTCGTCGATACGTCCACGAGCCATGGTCTTGGCCAGGCCGAAGCGCAGGTACTGCTTGTCCGATACTTCGGCGACCAGGTTCAGGCTGGGCAAGACCTTGTTGTAGTTCGTGCCATCGGCGATGCGGCCGACCAGGGCATCGCCGTTGGTCTGCAGCGCGTCGGACGACTGGATCGTACGGACGGCCTGCACGCCCATGTTTCCGCGCAGCGGGATGTCGCCCAGCATCGTATCGATGTTCAGCTTGAGGTAGACGACGGGGACCTTCTCGCGCACCGTGTAATTGCGACTCCAGTCACCCTGGGTATTGCGCTCGGTGAGGTAGTACTGACTGTCGAGCGCCTGCAGGACGTCGTAATTGGCGATGGCGGGGATGCCGCCGAAGCCGAGATTCGTGATGCCGCTGAGTGCGCCCGGATCGATCGGCGTAGCGAAACCAGGCAGGTAGTCGCTCGATGTCGAACCGTTGCCGTTGAGCCAGGCGAAGAGGACATCCGCCTGCTTGGTCTTCTTGCGGTCGGAGTAGTTCACGCCGAAGTTGAAGTCGCTGAAGATCCAGCCCACCGGATGGCTGATTTCCAGGCGGATCGCCTTGATCGTGTCGTGCTGCTTGTCGTATTCCTCGCGGCCGTCGTACCCGTAGTTATTGGGATCGGTCAGGTTGACCGCCGAGGTGTTGGACCAGTCGGTGCCGGGCGAAAAGTCCGGAAAGCCTTCGTCACGCCGTGTCTGGAAGTCCGTCGACGAGGTCGCCCGATCCGGCAGGCCGGCGAAGAGGTAAGCGTCGTGCAAGCGCTTCTTCGCGCTGGAGTACGAGAGATCCGCCGTGGCGTTCCAGCCGTTGCCGAAGTCGTACTGGTTGTTCCAGCCAACCGAGAACAGCTTGTCGCGCTCCTTGGTGTACTCGTTCTGCAGCACTGTTTTCAGGCCGTCGATATGGCCCGAGGTGACGATCGGGTAGGGCTGGGACGGTACGGTGCCGATGTTGGAATACGAGACGTTGTCGTACGGGCTGCTCGACCACTGGGCGCCGTTGAGGTAGGTCTTCTGGTCGAACGTGGAGTAGTACAGATCGAGGGTCGAGTGGTAATGATCGTCGGGCGCCCACTCGAGGACGGTCATCAGGCCGTTGCGCAGCTGGTTCTCGGACTTGGCGCGTAACTGGGCGCCTTCCTGCGAGAGCACGTCGTCGGGCACGCCGGGCGTGTGTGCCGCGCCCCATTGTCCCTCCGCGCCGTTCGGACCGTTGTTGTTGCTCCACCACCAGGCCTGGTACTGCTTTTCCTGCACCGGCGAATCCAGCTGCGCGAAACCCACGGCCAGGCCGAGGGTGTGATCGAAGAACTGGTCGATGTACGAGAAGCTGGCGCGGTGACCGGCATCGCCGACGCCACTGCCGTGATTCAGGCTGCCGTTGGTCGTGCTTTCACCACGGAGGTTGGCCGCGAACGTGCGGTTGGCAAGGTCGAGTGGCTTGATCGTGTGCAGGTCCACCGTGCCGGACAGTCCCTGGCCGATCAGGCTGGCGTTAGGTGTCTTGTAGACCGCCGCGCCGCTGATGAGCTCGGACGGATATTGGTCGAAGTCCACGCCGCGGTTCTCACCGATGGTCGCCTGCTCGCGACCGTTCAGCGTGGTGCCGGCGAAGTCGGGCGAAAGGCCGCGGATGGAAATCTGGTTGGCGCGGCCATCCACGCGCTGCGTGGCCAGGCCGGAAAGGCGCGAGAGACTTTCGGCGATGCTGCTATCGGGCAGCTTGCCGATATCCTCCGCCGAGATCGCTTCGATGATGTTGTCGGAGCTCTGTTTCGCCTTCAGCGAATTCTGGATGCTGCCCTGGATGCCGGTGACCACGATCGCATCGAGATTGCTCGCGGCATCCGGATTGGCGGCTCGCTTGTCCTGCTCTTTGGCATTTTTTGCCGGTTTTGTGGACGGCGTCTCATTTTGTGGTGTGGCCGGCGGCGATTGCTCCTGGGCGAATGCCTCGCTGCCGGAGAACAGCAGCATGGCCGCGGCGCAAGCGAGGGCCAGGGGGCGGGGCTGGAGAACGGACACGCTCGTACACGGCGTCATGCGTCGGCGATTCATCGATATCCCTGCGTTGAATGAATAAGCGATGCGCCCCCTGACACACCGGCGGCGAGGATGATCGAAGTGCCACGAATCTGTCATCCTGCGTCGCAGCACGCGTGTACGATCCAATTCGCCGTACCGGCAACACGGGATACTGTGTCCGCCGTTCGTCTGCCACTCTCCCGGAGCGCCCCATGTGGGAAGAACTGACCAAGACCGTGCTGCTGATCGTGGCGAGTCTTTTTCCCATTGTGAATCCGCCGGCATCCGCGTTCATGGCGATCAGCATCGTGCCTCATGCCACGGACGCGGAGCGCGCGGACATGGCACGCCGGGTTGCTGTAAACAGCTTCGCGCTACTGCTTGCCTCGTTACTCGTCGGCGCTTATGTGCTCGGCTTCTTCGGCATCTCGATCCCGGTGCTGCGTGTCGCCGGTGGCCTGGTCGTGGCGATGGCCGGCTGGCGCCTGCTCGATGCGCCTGACGATGTCGAGGAAGAGCAGGACAATGAGGCCGCGGCCGTGGACCACCACCACGGGCGGCGTGACCCCACCTTCTACCCGTTGACGCTGCCGCTCACCGTGGGGCCGGGCTCGATCGCGGTCGCGATCGCGCTGGGCACTGGATCACCTCGCCAGGGGCCCACGATCATCCATTTTGCCGCCGTCTTCATCGCCCTGGTGATCATCACCGCAAGCATTTACCTGTGCATGCGCTATGCCGAACGGATCGAGCGCCGCCTGGGCACGGCGGGTACGCAGGTGGTGATGCGGCTGTTCGCGTTCTTCATTTTCTGCATTGGTCTGCAGATCCTGTGGCTCGGCGTGTCCGAGTTGATCGGGCTGGTTTCGGCGGCGCCGGGCGTGGCGCATCCGGCAAGCTGAGCCAATTCTGCCGGCAACTGGTAGGAGCCGATTCATCGGCGATTGTGGGAGCCGATTCATCGGCGATCCCGCGGCAGCGGGCCGAGTTATCGCAAGCACCCATTCGCCGATGAATCGGCTCCTACCGGGGGGCTTCTGCCAGGGCGCGTTCGCGGCGCCAGGCGCAGGGGGTGGCGCCGGTGAGACGCTTGAAGATGGTGGTGAAGTGGGCTTGCGTGCGAAAGCCGGTGTC
>Ga0247742_10000348_pt1 | contig 39443 bp, 48 predicted proteins | sample UWRJL208509C2_FD_180944 | JGI IMG/M metagenome (GOLD analysis project Ga0247742, IMG submission 180944) | Plant litter microbial communities from Arlington Agricultural Research Station in Wisconsin, United States - UWRJ-L208-509C-2 | ecosystem: Environmental > Terrestrial > Plant litter >...
CTTTTCTCGCATTAGCATTGTTAGCAGCAACAACACAAACCAAAACAACAATTACTACAACTATGCCAAGTAATATCATTGCGGGAATGAAATCCATAATTTCCTTTTCTTTAAATTTATTATCATAAGTATAACCCTGTTTAATAAAACAGTTCCCTATCTTTATTCCAATTCTAGGTAACCATCCGATAAATTCAATATGAAAATTGAAGCTTTTTGGAAACAAAACCGTTATGAGTTGGACTTACAAACTGAAGTTATTAACACAAGCCTTCATCAAATAACTTTAACCTTCCCCGATGGTAAAGTTCTTAAAGGTGTAGGAGTGGATTACTTTGATGCTATCCTACAAATAAGGGCTATTATTGAACCTCATCACTGGTTACTAGCTATCAACGCCTCTCGTTTAGATGGAGGTAAAAATGTGGATACCAATGTTAACTCTAAACAGCATGAAGCTTTAATGACTTTAATTGTTGATAAACAAATCCGGACTGTACATGTTTTTGATGCCGCTGATTTAACTCAGATAGGAACAATTGAATATCAGGCAAGATCTTTCAATGAGAAACTTTTTGAAGCCCAGCGCCTTATTGAAGCTAAAGCATCTGTTAGGAAAGAAACTAAGCAAGCTAACAAAGCTGATGCTAACCGTAATATGCCTTGGGTGGCCCCATTATTAGCGGTTATATCAAGTCTTTACCCCTTGACCTTCCAATACCTTAACTTATCGAATATAACTGTCGTTTTTGGATGGGCAGCAGTAGGTTTAGTAATCTATGGTGTCGTTATCGCAATCAATGTGGAAAACGTTATAGTTTTACGTAAGTCCACATTAGGTTTAGTTTTCTCTATTATCCTTCCGGGGTTAGTGACTTTAGGAGCAGTGTATCTTGCTCTTCTAAATGCTGGTAACGAACTCCAAAAAATTCTCGATACGTTCCAATAAGAAAAGGTCACCCTAAAACTTTTAGGGTGACCTTTTCTTATTACGCTACTACTTAGTTAGCTGAAGCATTAGCTACCGCACGGTTCCAAGCTCGAACACAAGTAGGACAGACTATACCAATGGGTGTAACAAACATGGTTGATGAAACAGCGCAGTCTGTCATTTTACCACAAAGAGTAACTGGCATGAAAAGACCCGGCATCAGGTGATTAACGAAAATACCCTGACCATACCAAGGTTGGTTGCCTTCTGCCGCGATCTTCTCAATCATCTCGGTAAGTTCAATCTTAGCTTCACGGGTGCGCATGATCTTACGCGCTTTACGCCAACCCGCAGCTACCTCTTCAGGGGTACGCTCAGCGGGCTTAGGGGCTAGTTTAACTTCAAAAGTTTCCATATAAATACTCTAGCTTAAAGCAAGTTTAAAGTCAATAATAATTGCCTGTAACTGTATCATGATGGTATGATTGAAGTAACTTTTAGAATAGGTGATGGTTATGGCGGAAGAAGTAATTTTACATAGCGAAGTGGCTAATGAGCTTGTTGGTGCCTTCGCGGATAAAACAACCCAATGGCCCGAATATGATGTAACTAGCTCACAGCGTTACATTCTCGAAGATAATTTGGTAACTCCAGATTCTGAACCATCCATTCAGCTTGTTATTAGAAGAGTCTCTGATGGGAAACTCTTCGGTGTTAAGTATGATGATTTGGAAGTGTATCAAGATGTTTTCTTCGAAGATACTGTAACATTCACTGAAGTAAACGCAGGATTTGTTATTGTGTCTAAAAGAAATTATACCGAAGTTTAGTTTTAGGTGCGCTTTGCTCCTGTGAAACCTTCAATGATTTTACGGTAATTAAAATCAAGCTTGCGCACATCAATACCGTTGTTCTGAAGGATCTCTTCAGAGAGATCAATTGCGACTTCAAGCCCTAACCCGCGTAAACCTAAGATTCCGTTAGATGAGGCTGAATATAGTTTCACACCTTCAAGGGCTGCTGAGATAAGAGCAAGCTTTTGAATAATCCCAATATCCTTCTCGTTTTTGAGTGCTTCCAGCACAATAGCACGAGCTTCAGTGAAAAGCTGAGCAGTTTCTTCAACTGTATATGTTTTATCCATTAAGAGCCTCTAACCATTCTGAAGGTAAACTTTTAATAATTTTAATAGCTTCATCAATAGGTTCACCCTTAATGAAACTCATGATAGCTAGCATTTGAGCACGGTCACCAATTGTTATGTTACCTTTTATGCCTCTAAGGTTCCATAAAACCGTAAGAAATTTAAGAATCTCCTTAGGCGGGCGAGTGAAAACCATATCCCAGTAAGCCCTACGAACATCTTCATGTGTTGGAATTATACGAAAAGCAGAACTAACCCAAAACATCTGCTCTTCTGTAGGAACCTGCTTAGCTTTCGGAAAAAGCTTCAAGAATTCCTTCAAAGCATAATCCATTGTATGGTCACTGCTAGAACTAGTGGCGCTGTTCATTTCATGCCAAGCGGCTTTCTCCGCTTGGGAAGCTTTAGCTTTACTTAGCATACCTTCATACTTATCAATATTTCTTAACTGGATAAATCCCATCCAATAATGTGCTTGGGTTAGGTTCATTCCGAATTTCGCTGAAGCTAACTTGCGAATAGTGTCAATTTGGTTCGTATCCCAATCGAATCCGAATCGGGTTTGGAATGCCATATGGTTAATAAGACGAGCATATCTGCGGTTAGCAGCGAAAGATTTAAGATAGAAAGCATCGACATGATTTTTTTCAATAAGAAGGTTGAAAAAATCAACTAGATAAGGATCTTCAGATGACCCATCATAGTGTTCAGGTAGGTCAACATTTAAGTTCTTAAGCAATTCTCTTTTAGGAAAATCTGTAAGCTCAAGAACAATTTTCAGTTCACTACCATCTTGTTCAAAAAACATAATATGTTGACTTCTTTCCACTTTCTATAATATCTCATTATAGAAGATAAGTCAATTGGTGGAACCTAAAATTAGGATATACTTTAACTATGGTTAAAGTAATTACAGCCCCGCAAGAGCTAACAGTTAGAGGAGATATCTTCCTTGGTGGTGGTATTTCTAACTGCCCTGACTGGCAGCAGGAAATAATTGATGCTCTACAAGATACTCAACTGATTCTTGTGAACCCTCGCAGAGCAGGGGTGTTAGAACCCGAATGGGCTGAAGAACAGATTGAATGGGAATATAATGCTTTACGTAAAGTTAACACAGTAATCTTCTGGTTCCCGGAAGAAACTTTATGTCCTATAACTCTACTTGAGCTTGGTGTATTTACCCAGAAACCTGAAACACGTATAATTGTTGGTACTCATCCCAATTATGAACGAAGATTTGATGTTATAAAGCAGCTAAAGTTAGCTAGACCTGAAGTTGAAGTTGTGGATTCGATTCCAGCTTTAATTGAAAATATCTACAAGTATTACTAATTTATCGTTTTTGGATACTGTTAGAAATATAACATGTCCATTCCTCGCCCTTGTCAAGCTAAAGACCCACAACTATGCCCTTATCATGGGAGTATTTATGGGAGAGAGTCATTTACAGCATTAGTTAAGAAAATAGATGGACTACATGCTCACATTAAAATGTTAAACTATGCTGTTGGTGGTGGTGGGAGCACAGTATTTAAAGGTGGAGAACTTGGGAAGCTTATTTTGGAACACAAACTTAATGCCGCTATCCTTGATGCCACCCCTCAAGGTTTAGCTATTCTTAAAGAGAAGACAGTTAAACGTGTGGGTGTTCCCGAAGCTAAACGTTTAGAGTGGCAGCACCAAAGATTCCAAGCATTAAAGATAGTTCAAATTAGGAAAGAATCTTCTGAAAGATTCAATAATGAACGAGCTAAAATTGAAGGAAAGCGTTTTGGAGATAAGACAACTAAGCTTCTTAGACTCAGAAAAGCTGTTCGAGTTGAGTTAGCTGCGTTGGAACGTAATTGTGATAAAGATAAGTTCTTCGCGGATAAGAGTGAGCATAACCGCATCACTACCGCTTATGATGCGGTTAAATATGAATTAACCGCATTCGGTAACAAAATCCCATTAGTAAGAGTTGGAACAATCAATAGTTTAAATCCATTGCCAGCTACCGCTATGAGAACTGCTATCTTTACCACTGTAAACCCAAACTTTTAAACTGCGTTACTAAAAATAAGAGGGATAATCCGAAGTTGTTAATGCTTCGGATTATCCCTCTTTACAACATTGCGGGGTCATCCTTTACAGGACTTTAGGCTCCACGAAGTAATAATATTCATCTTCCTGCTCTTTGCGATAATCAATAAGATATTCAACTGAATTATAGTAAGGAGGAGCATCATCGAAACAAACTTCCGCTTTTAGAGCTTCCTCATCAGGAAGAGCCAAAACGCGAGTTAATTCCTTCCACCAAAAAAGCGCCTCTTCATACTCATCCATATCGAGACTTTCACGAAGGTTCTCAATTTTTTCCTGAATGATCTTAGGTAAACTACTTACCGTTTCAGAAGGAATCTCCAAAAGCGCACGATCCTCCGAAGAGAGAGTATGGTTCAAATCCGGAGCATAATACCATCGGGCCTTAAACCTATCCTTAAGGACATAGAGAAAAGCCTTCCTGCTTGCCTCAGGAGTTGAAGCATCAAAGATAAGATCATCAGAAGAATGCTGTTTGAAAATAAGAATCTTACTCAACGTCAGCATCCTCAAGCTCTTCAAACTCGTAACCTTCATACTCACCATCAGCACGAGACTCATACAGGTCTTTAATCAACGAGTGCGGAGTGCGGACATGCGTTACTGTGAGCTTCGCAGCTTCCGTAAATGGCATAGATAGAACCTTATTAAGGTTATTCCACCATTCCATTTCCCCTGCGTACTGACGCTCGACGCGTGCTGTGAGCGTAGGAATCCTACGAGCTTTCTTCTGAATTTCCTCGGGGAGAGTAATAAGAACCTCTTCAGGAATCTTTGCATACTCAGCGTCCTCAGGCTTGATATAACGCGCTAGCTGCTTCTCAAGGGACTCAGGCTCCTGATACCAGTAACCAGCCTTTAGACGCTCTTTCAAGATGCTATAGAAAGCCTTCAGAGTGGCTTCCTCTGTGGAAGCGTCGAAGTAACGATCACTGTGCTTTTCTTTGAAAATAATAATACGTTTGCTCATCCTCCTATTCTATCTTAGAAGGTAACCAAAGTCAATGGCGTGATATCATTAATGCTATGAGAAAATCCGCTGTAGTTGAACTGTTAACTCTATTTAACGACTGTGTTCCAGCTATAACATGGGAACTTATTAACGATGAACTAGAGTTTAATATTCTCCTTCTTGGATTAAATGATGAAGAGAGTGCTGAGGCTATAAAAGAGGAGGATTTACCCTACCTTCGAAGCGCCTATAAAGAGTTACTTCAGTTACATCCCTATGCTCTAGAGGACTACTTAGGTTGGTTATATATGGCCAAAAAATATAAGTTAAATATATCAAGAAGGTTATTCGCAGATGATTTTAAGGAAGATTTTTATTATGGTTTAATTAATTTATTCGTTAACCCGTGGGTTAGACCAAATATTGATTATCCTATCTTTAAAATAACTAATGAAGATTTTGTTTACGAAGTAGCTACAATATTTGAACCTATAGTCCATGACTATAACGAATATGATTTCATGTGGTATCTACAAACATCTGATACGGGTGAAACCAGTTTACGCTTATCAGCACAATGCTCAGATTTTTTCTATCTAGCTACCGCTGACGCGGAGAGAATAACTCCTGACAATATTCATCTACTGTACCAAGCTAGGAATACTTTAGAAGCCTTAAACTCTGAAGATGATGAAACAGATTATTTACAAAAACTTCTACCACAATATTTTTCAGCGTTAGTGAGGAAAATATCACCATCTAAAGGTGCGCTCCTAAGAAGGTTCTCTAAATACCAAAGAGGCGAACAAATCGTTCGCCTCTTTGAGTCAATCGTTGAAGATAACTAATTATCTTTTAGATTTAGGTTTACGCTTAGGCTGCGTTCTCTGAACCTTAGGAGCGTCAGCTTTAACATCAGTAGGTGTAGTAGCATCGTCATCTAATGAAGTGTATGAACCTTTATTAGATACTTCAGCAACTTCCTTCTCGCGGTCATACTGAACTTCAACAGACTTAGCAATACGTTCCTCTCGCACTTTTGAACGAACAACTTTAGGTGCTACGGCACCAGACCCGAAGATTTCTTCGTAAACATCCTTAGCCGTATCTTGGATGAAAATATTAGCAGGAACATTATCACGAAGATATTTATTTAAAGGTTCCATTAAAGCGATACGCTTAGGTAGCTTAAGTACTCCACCAGAATGGAAGTTAAGAATTAAAGTTGGGTGATATGCGTAATCATCCCAACGGATTTCTTTAATGTTCTTGATTTTACCACGGTTAACATTTGGCTCATAACCGTTACCTTGGATAATAAGTAGATCACTATCATCAACTGTAGCAACTAAGGTGCTCTTTTTCAAACGATTAACGTTAACTAAAACAAGGGTAATAGCAAGAGCTAATCCAAGTACACCTACAACAATTGTTGTGGCTACGCTATTTGTTAGGAACCATATAATGACAGGTAAAATTACAAAGAAACCAATTGTAAAAATCTGTTCTAGCTTCCAAGGGTATTTGTGAGTTACTTTAATTGACACTTTAAAATCTTTCTTCGGTTGTTAAACCTTTAATATCGGCGGTGGATTTCACCACTTAAACACCTTTCACACTGTTCGGGGATGAATCTTCAATAGAATCATGAAGCATAGCCTCAATCTTAGCTTCGTCAAAGAAACTCGGGACTACAGACAGCAACCATTCGCGAGGAGCATCAGAAAACTCTGGATGATCCTTAATAAAAGCTTCAATCCTGCTGTCTTCTAACTTTCTGCGGCTTTCCTCCAACGTTACTTTCATGTTGGTAGTAAATTGAGTTAAGGAAGGAACTACACTATTTGTCATTTAATCATCGCCTCTATCCATTCCTTCGGAGCAGAAACCCATTCAGGGTGTTCTTTTAAAAGCTTATCTCGTTTAACTTTACGTTCATACGCTAGACGAGCTTTTTCTTTTTTACGTTCATCATTAATAGCAGCTAATTGAGCATGTCTTCGGTTGGCTCTTGAAGGCACTCTAGCCATTCGTTGTTCACGTCTTTTACGTGCTCGATCTGCAACCATTAGATAATCCCTTCAATCCATTCCCTAGGAGTATCTGCCCATTCCGGGTGTTCTGCTTTAAAATCTTCAATCTTTTTCTTATGCGCATTATAAGCCGCAACAATTTCAGCATCCTTCTGGCTAATGCCATCAGGGATGCTATTAGAGAAACGACTAGTTCGAGTCATGGGTAGCTGGTTCATGGGATTAGCTCATCTAACCATTCTTTAGGAGCATTAGCCCACTCAGGGTTCTGCTCACGGAAACGCGCTTGTTTGCGTAAACGCTCAGCACGTCGTTCTTCTTGAAGTTTAAGATCCTCAAGAATGGCCGCTAATGCGTTATGAGATGTGCGTCCAGCATTGCCTAGGCCGGGGCCACCAAGATCTAAATCTGCAATTGAAAGTTCATACTGGTTCATGGGATTAGCTCATCTAACCATTCTTTAGGAGCATTAGCCCACTCAGGGTTTTCCTCACGGAAACGAGCCTGAGCTAAAGTGCGTTCCATCATTTTTCTCTGACGAGCTTCCATATCCTCAATGATATAATCCCACTCAGCATTATTATGCTTATGACCTAAACCGGCTAGCAGTCCTGTGCCAGAGTCATATTGGTTCATGATAAACTTTCCTTAGGAATCTTTCCTACGAATTTGATGTTAAGTAGGAAGAATACGTATGTCGATAGTCTATCATATAACCGCCTCGTTTTCAATCCCATGATATAATTTTGGTAACCATGATCATTAAAGAAGATATAGAAAAGATTCGCAATGCTGTTGATATTGTTGAATATCTTAAAAGTAGAGGCACCGAAGTCAATCGTTCCGGTGTTTCATGGGTAGGGTTATGCCCAATTCACTCCGAGCGTTCTCCTTCTTTCCACGTTAAACCAGAAGCTAAAACATTCCATTGTTTCGGTTGCGGGAGAGGTGGAGACATCTTCACCCTTGTTCAAGAGATGGATGACTTATCATTTATGGGTTCTATTCTCTCCTTAGCTGAATATGCTGATATTGAACTTCAGGAGGAAGAGGATGATAACTTCAAAAAAATCCAACGTCTTTATAAACTAACCAATTTGGCTTCTTCATGGTTCCGTAAAAACTTCGAAGAGTTAGATGATGAGCATCCAGCTAAGTTAAATCTTTCCGAGCGAGGGCTTCTTGATTTAGCTAAAAAAGATAACAGTATTGGTTTCTCCCCAAACAGTGGGTTACTCCAATATTTAACAGCAGCTAAGTTCACTATGGACGAAATTGTTGAAGTTGGTTTAGCAAGTCGTAGCGAAGACAAGCCTGATCAACAGCCTAACGCTCGTTTCCGTCAGCGTCTTATCTGGTCAATCCGTAATATTCAAGGTAAAACAGTTGGTTTCAGTGCGCGAAAAATTTATGATACAGATAATGGGCCAAAATATATTAACTCACCGCAAACAACATTATTCAATAAATCCAAAACTCTTCTTGGGTTAGACCAAGCGCATAAAACTATTACTGAGCAACAATCTGTGTATGTTGTTGAAGGTCAAACAGATGTTATGGCCTTCCGTGAAGCTGGAATTCTTAATGTTGTTGCTACTTGCGGAACTGCTTTTGGTAAAGACCATTCCATTATCCTTCAAAGGTTAGCTGATCGGGCAAAAACTTCTAAAAAGTTCACAATTAACTTCTGCTTTGATGGTGACGCAGCCGGTATTAACGCGGCTAAGAAAGTCTTCTCAACAGATAATTCCTTACAAACTAGTGCTAACGTTATCTCTTTAGGTTCAGAAGACCCTGATGATTTAAGAAAAAATCATGGTAATGATGCCCTTATTAAAGCTTTAGAGAATAAAGTTTCCCTTCTTGAGTTCATTTTGAAGAATGAGCTTAAGGAATGGGATGTAACTAACCCTGAAGGACAGGCAGGGTTCCTTAAACAAGCTAGCATGCTCCTTAATGAGATTGACGATCCTAGTCTTTTGGAAGCTTATCAAAGGAAAGTTAGTTACTGGTCGGGTGCTCCTCTTTCTACCATTGTTAACCGTAACTATGGTAAACGACGAACTAGCAGCATGGGTGAGGAACAATCCAGTGTTCAGGCTGTATCTTTAGGAACTTTACGTCAACGCGTTATTGCTTCTGTTCTTCAATATCCAATTCAAGGGTTAAAAGCTATAAAAGAATTTAAAATTAATGATTCTATGTTCCAGAATTCTGGTAAAACATTGTTCACTGAAGCAGTCACCGTAGCTGAAGCTGCTACGGTCGCGGGAAGCTATAGTTTTGATCCAAGCAATTTCACAGAACCAACTTTAGCGGTGAATCTTCTTCATGAAGAAATTATTACCACATTAGATGAAACGGATGAGCGTATTCAGGAGATTGTCAATGCTATCTGTAAAGTTTTCACTACTAACTATAATATTAATGAGAATAATAAACTTCAAACACGCCTGCTTAATATGAGCGAAGAGGAAACATCAGAAAGTTCTGATGAGGATCTTTTCAGGGAGATAATGGAATCCCGTAAAGATATTCAAAGTCCTCGTAAAGCTAAGCGTATAACACGTATTTAAAATATTTCTGTAATGTGTTTGCTTTTTCGTTTTTCATCCTGTAAAGTCTAAATATCAGGTTGAACGTTAAGGAGAAACTCAAATGACTATTTTCGGTGTTAAACTTAACAAACGTGGAGAACGCCTAGTGACAGCACTTAAGGATGCTCGTGATTTCACTATCGTAGCAGTTGTCGTTATTTTAGCTTTCGGTTTACCGAATGTTTTGGCAGATGCAATTCTTCATAAGTAATATGAAATTCCCCCGGAAAATCCACCGGGGGAATTTTGTTTTTCTGTTAGCATAAATATAAGCGTTAAAAAATCCGGTAACTAAATTGCCGATAACTTTTTTAATACAAACTTTTTGCTATAGAGGATTTCTTATGACTATTGAACGACCAAACCACATTGCTCAGCAAACCTTCCGTTCTGTGCGTGAAGCTGGCTATGCTGAGGAAGACGTTGATGTGTACACCGATGCTATCACTAAGTCTTACAACAGGCTCCTTGACGCGCATTATGAAGCACAAGTTAATGCTGAAACTGCTACAGCCCAAGCTACCCAATTAGCCGAAGCAAACGCTGTGGCTAATAGAACCATTGAACAACAAAATGGGGACATCCAAACCTTACAAGCAAATCTTAATACCAAAGAACAAGAGTTAACAACTGCTACAGGTAAACTCGATTATGCTACACGCGAGATTGAGAACCTTCGTGTTGCTCGTGATGAAGCTTTAGCTAATGTTAATTCACTTCTTGAGCAAGTAAACTCTTTCAATGTTGATGCTGTTGAGAAAGCAACTGCTCATACATTAACCATTGATAATGCCGCAGACCAAGCAGCTTCATTACTTCGCCGTGCTGAAGAAATCGCTACAGACCATATCGCTAAAGCTGAAAAGGAAGCTAATAGCATTGTTGGTAACGCTAAGTCAGAAATTAGCAGTCTTGAAGAATCCATCGTTAGCTTACGTGCGGAGAAGGATCTTATTCTTTCCCGCCTTCGCGATTTCTTCACATATGAAGTTGTCCATATTGATGAGATGATTGATAAATATGAAAATATCGAGGTGACTTTAAATGACCCAAAAGCAATTGAGGCTGGAGAGAATGTTGCTTTAGAGGAAGCTGAAGATCTTTACTATGAGGATACAGCAGCCGCTTTTGTTGCTGATACCCAATATCTAGCTCAAGAGCCAGAAAACAATCATCCTGTTGAAGCACCAGCCGCTGAATATCAACAACCTGAACCCGTTTATACTGAACCTATAGCTGAATATGAAGCTCCTGCTGAGTATGGTACCCAAGTTCCGGAAACTCCCTACGCTGAACCCGTTCAAGAGTACATTCAACCTGTAGAGTTCCAACAAGCTCCTGAGGTTGCTCAAGCTCCACAGCAACATGTTGAAGATTATGCTCCTCAACAGCAAGCTCCTGATACAAATTTTGAAGATTTCACCCCACCATTAACTGATACCCCGGTTAACACTGCTAGTGTGCCTGTTTACCATTCTAATGATGTTGCTGCTTTTGACGCATTACTTCAACAGCCAACATACCCTCCTGTTCCTGCTACAGGGCAAACCGGAGCAATGGATTTACCCGCTGTTGACGGTGCCAAGAAGAAAAGAAGTTTTAGAGATATTGTGAACGGTCGCAAATAACCGATCCGCAGTAGATTTAAAATCATGGCAACGACGCAACAAGGAAAATATAATATGGCTACGAAAACAGAAGCAGAAGAACTCTCTCAATTTGGGGCCAAAACAGGCAACACAGAAGATTGTTTATTCGGTGACACACTAATAGTGACATCAACAGGGGAAGCCTCAACTTTAAAAGATTTAGCAGAGAACAACATTGAAGCTTTAGAAATTTTAGCAACCAATGATAAAGGCTCAATTATTAAAGCTAAAGCGCACTCTTTCAGAGCGGCACAAGTTACTGAAACAATTTACATTGTCACTACCTATAATGGTCATACAATTCGTGCGTCCGCAAATCATCTGTTCTTACTGGGCGACAACCAATGGGTTAAGGCTGAGAAATTACAAACCGGAGATGTCCTAAAAGCAGGCTTTTTAGATGGAAAATCATCCAAAAAGAATGATATTTCTCTACATTTAAACTACATTCTCACCGTTGATAAGGTTAACTTAACTACTCCTGTGACTATGTATGATTTTACTGTTGATACTCATGAAAATCTGTTTATTGGACAGAAAATTGAAGGTAAACTTTCCCTCATCTGCGTTCATAGCTCTCAGAAAAATTAGTTTTTGTAGTAGACTTATAAAAGCGATCCGATAGAAACTTCTATGGGAAGCCCCGATTTAAACTTTTTCGATAACGGAGTACAGTGGTAACGAAGACAGAAGACAATAAAGTCTATGACGCAGATAGTCTACAAAAGTTAGATCCTATCGACCACATTAGAAAAAGAATCTCTATGTATTTGGGAGATTCAACTGGTGAAGGTGGATTATCAACAGCTTTACGTGAGATCCTTGACAACTCACAAGATGAGTTCTTAAACGGTCATGGTAGTAAAATTATTCTTACTTTCTTTGCTGATGGTTCCGCTGAGGTTGTTGATGCTGGACGTGGTATCCCAACAGGTATTAACAAGCAAACAGGTGAGAATGGTATCGTTCTTTCCTTAGCTCATGTTGGCGCTGGTGGTAAGTTCGGTGCGGCTTCTTCAGGTTATGGGGCCGGTTCAGGTGGTCTTAACGGTGTCGGAACAACCGCTTCTAACGCTGTTTCCGCACGTTTTGATGTTACTGTTTTCCAGAATGGCAAAGAACATAAAATATCTTTCCAAAAAGGTAAACCCGGTCGTTTTGAAAAAGAAAATGACCCTTTCTCCAAGTTCACACCCAATCGTACTCTTGTTGAAACACCTGATAAGCGTACAGCTAAGGAAAAGAAAGACCGTCCTACAGGAACTACTATTCGTATGTGGCCTGATATGGATTTGTTCGTTCCCGGCGCAAAATTTGATGTGGAAACAATTAAATTCCGTTTAAAGTCAACGGCTTTCCTTCTACCCGGTTTATGTATTGAAGTTAATGATTTACGTGACCCTGCCAACCCTATTCATGATGAGTATGAGTTTGATGGTGGTATTGCTGAGATGCTTGACACAATCGCAACCGATCAAGCTGTCACAAAACCTATTCATTTCACTACAACAGGAATTTTCACCGAAACTGCTCCTCTTATGGATGAGAACGGGAAGATGGCCGTAGGCGAAGTTGAACGTAAAGTTGATATTGATGTGGCTTTCCAATATGGTGATGGTTACGAAACTGTAATGAAGTCATTCGTTAACATTATTAACACAAAGCATGGTGGAACTCATGAGAGCGGTTTCTATCGCGCTATGTCACGTATTCTCATTGATAATATTAAGAGCACCCGTGGGTTACTTAAACCTAAAGAAGAAATCCCGACTCTTGATGATATTAAAGAAGGATTAACTTCTATTGTTTCCATTAAGTTCCCAGAACCACAATTCGTTGGTCAGGAAAAGTCAACTTTAGGTACTCAAGCAATCACAACTGTTATGTCTCAAGCGGTTGGTGCTGAGCTTAAGAAATTCCTTGCTGATAAAAAGAACGCAACAGTAAGTAAATTGATTTATCAAAAAGTTGTAAATGCTTCTCGTGTTCGTTTAGCTGCTCGCGCCCAAAAGGAAACAGCCCGTAAGAAAACAGCTTTGGAGACTTCATCTTCAATGCCAGCTAAACTTGTGGCTTGCTCCTCTAAAGACCCAAATATAACTGAACTTCAAATCTGTGAGGGTGACTCCGCTCTTGGAGGTTTGAAACTTTCACGCTCTTCCGAAATTACTGCTATTTACCCTTTGAAGGGTAAACCACTAAACGTTTTCAATGCTACCTTAAGTAAGGTACTAGAGAACCAAGAATGGGCTGACTTAATCCAGATCATTGGCTCCGGGGTTGGACGTAGTTTCGATCTTGAAACCATGCGATACAAAAGAATTATTCTTCTTGCTGACGCTGACCCTGACGGTAACCACATTTCTGTGTTACTAATTTCCTTCTTCTGGAAATACATGCGACCACTAATTGAAGATGGCCGTTTGTATGTTGCTCTTCCTCCTTTGTTCTCTATCACAACCAGTGGTAAGAACAAAGAAAGATTCTATGCTTTAAATAAAGAAGAGCTAGATAAGCTTGTTAAAAAGCTTGCTTCTCAAGGGAAAAAGTATGAGAAGATTCAACGTCACAAGGGATTAGGTGAGTATGATGCTGATATTCTTGCTGAAGTGGTTATGAACCCAGAAACACGTATCCTTAGACAAATAACTTCAGAGAATGCGCCAGAGATTGAACGTGTTCTTGAGCTTACAATGGGAGCTAACGCTTCAGACCGTCGAGACTGGATCGTTGATAACCGAAGCATTATCGCTGATGATGAACTTGACATTGCGTAAAGGTAATAAAAATATGATGAACAACGAAAGAAGTATGAAGTGGTAGCAAAAAAAGTTAGTGAGCTAACTAATCTAGAGCAAGGTGCTAAGGCTCTCCTTGAAGCACCTTTAGATCTTGAAGTATCAAAATCTTTCTTAGAGTACTCCATGAGTGTTGTATACTCACGCGCCCTACCTGCCATCATAGACGGCTTAAAACCAGTTCAACGTCGAATCCTCTACTCTATGCAAGAAGAGGGTTACACAGCGGATAAAAGCTATGTAAAGTCCGCTAAACCTGTTGCTTCAACAATGGGTAATTACCATCCTCATGGTGATAGTTCAATCTATATGGCTTTAGTTAAACTCGCTCAACCTTTCTACATTAACATTCCCTTAGTTGAAGGATACGGTAACTTCGGTGATGTTACAGGTTCTGGGCCTGCTAGCTCCCGTTATACCGAATGTAAGCTATCTAAAGAAGCAACATTGTTACTCTCTGAATTGAGAGAAAATACCGTCCCTATGCGCCCTAACTATTCTGACGACTCCGAAGAGCCAGAATACCTTCCAGTACAGTTCCCTAACTTACTTGTTAACGGTAACTTCGGTATTGCTGTTGGTTTCGCAAGTAATTTTGCTCAACATAACGGCGCAGAGTCCATTAATGCAGCTAAATATTTATTGAAGAACCCTGAAGCAACCGTAGCTCAGCTTATGAAGTACCTTCCGGGGCCAGACTTCCCTACCGGTGGTCAGATTATTGGTAAAGATGGAATTATCTCCGCTTATGAAAATGGTCAAGGTATCATTAAATTACGTGGTACTTACACCATTGTTCCTACAGGGCGCGGTAAGAATGAGATTGTTTTCACTGAACTACCTTATGGTGCTAAAACAGAAACTATTATCTCTAAGATTAAAGAGCTACTTAAACAAGGTAAGCTTTCCGGTATCGCTGATGTTCAGGACTTAACTGACTATAAGAACGGCTTAAAGTTTGTTGTTGAAGTTAAAGCTGGTGTCAACCCACAGACATTAGCTAGTGAACTATTCCGACTTACCCCGTTAGAGGAAAGTTTCGGTATTAACAACACTTGTCTAGTTGAAGGTGAACCTAAAACTGTAGGTCTTGTTGAGATCCTTCAAAGCTTCCTAAATCACCGTTTTGAGATTGTAACCCGACGAACAGCTTTCCGTAAAGCTAAAAGAGATGCCCGTCTACATCTTATCGAAGGTTTACTTAAAGCTTTAGCTAATATTGATGAAGTTATCAAAATCATTCGTAACGCGGCAGATACCGCAATTGCTAAAGCAGCTTTAATTAGTAAATTCAAAATTGATGATATTCAAGCTGATTACATTCTTGATATTCCTCTTCGTCGTTTAACTAAATTTGACCAAATCCAACTAAACGATGAGAAAATTAAACTTCTTGAGGAATTAAAGCAGTTGAACCTTATTCTATCTGATAAAGACGAGCTTAAAAGTGTTGTAGGTGCTGAGTTAGATGATGTTAAAAAGATTTTAAATGCTCCTCGCCGTTCTGTTATCGTTGATGGTAACCTTGCTGAGCATATTGAAGCTGCTAAAGCTGTTGCTACCCAAGCGACTGTAGCATTAGAAATCGCAGATGAGCCATGTGGCGTGTTCTTAACTCCTAAGGGAATTATCCGTTCAGATAATCTTTCTCCTTCAAAGTCAGTTCTTTCATTTGCTATTACTTCCACACGCGGTAAGTTCATTGCTTTAACTAACAAAGGACGAGCTTTCCGTATTGATACTATTCATGTTGGAACAAAAGAAGCTCCTGTAGCTAACTCTCTCCCAGAGAAGCTACCCGCTGGCGAGAAAGTCATTGCGGTAACTCCTGTGGCTTTAGCTGAAGGAAATACTGGTGGTATCGCTATTGGAACACGTAACGGTAATGTTAAAATTACTGCTCCTCAATGGCCAGTGCGTTCAGATGATTTCAGCGTTATAGGGCTTGAAGGTGACGATGAAATCATAAGCGCAGCATGGGTTGATGATGTTAACACAAACGATTTTGTTTTTGTTACAGAAGATACTTCGCTTCTAACCTTCCCCGCCTCTAAGGTTCGCCCTCAAGGTCTTTCAGGTGCAGGTATGGCCGGTATTAAGCTTGATAGCGGGTTAAAGGTTATTAGTTTCAATGTGGTTTCACATGATGTGAAAGATAAAGCTGTTGTTCTTACTGTCTCTGATCAGAATCGCGGTAAGGTAACCGAATATCCTTTGTATCCTCAAAAGGGAAGAGCTACAGGTGGTGTGCGTTCTATGAAGTTCCTTAAGGGCGAGACTAAGCTTGTCTTCGCTTATGTTGGAGCTACACCATTACTTCTAAGTACTGACGGTAAAGCTGTTAAATTGCCTCCTACCGACCAAAAACGTGATGGTTCTGGCGTGCCTCTAGATGATGGTAGTTTAGGGTTCTAAAAGTAAATAAGTAATCCCCCCAGATAATTCTTTCTGGGGGGATTACTTATTGCAAACAAAATGGCAGCGACCTTGAGGTTTAACCCTCCGTCCACTACCATTTTTAGCATTAAATTTTTTAGTTTTGTTTTATCCACTGGGACAGTTCGGTAACTACTATCTTCGCCCCTCACGCTTCCCAGCGGCCAAAACTAAAAATTATTACTATAAGAAAGTATCCCTGAATCCCATGTGATAACTAATCACCTACGGAGCCGACCGTAGCAGGTTAATGCCTTACGATTTAGTTAATTCTCGAAGGCTTTCTTCCTTATGTAATAAACTTAACACACCATAAAACTAATGTCAAGTTCATTCTCAAACTATTTAACACTCTGTTCTACATAAAAGTTTGGTAAACTTAAGTATGTTAATAACACAGTCATCTTCAGGTAAATCAAATATTTACTATTATGAACTTGAAGAATGTGACAACCCAAATCTGGAATTCTACAGAGAACATTTAACCTTTCCTGTAACACCAGATAAAGAATTCATAGGGAACAATAACGACCCTTACGCTTTAATGGCAACTCAAGAGTTTCTTAAATCTAAAAAACTTAAAGTTAATGATTTGAATGTTTTCTTTACCCACAAAAAACGTATAGATAACATAGCTGCTTTAAGCCAATCTGGTATTCAAACAACCTACCCTGAGATTAACGATTTCAAAATAAGAGCTATCCGTTCACGCTTTCTTAAAACCCAGCAATGGGATAACTTCTTCCGTCAACCCCAAGCCTACAGAAGCGCTTCGAAACTCCCCCATACTTGGGAAATATTTTACGAATGCACAAAGGACATAGAAAAAACTACATACCTTTGTGTCTGGTTCTTTTATCGTTTAGGGTCAAGCATAGAAGATACAAAATGGTTAAATAAAGTATTATACCCTGAGCTATATGAAGATATCGAAAAGATTGGATTACCTGTCTACTTGGATCGTATTGCCACTTTAAAGAGCATCTCCTATTCTTACTTTAATAACTCTGAAGATAATAAATTATTTAATTATTCAAAAGTTGCCCTTAATCAGGAAATAACCCCGGAGTTAACCAAATTAATTATTAAGCATGACCGTAAAGGTTTAAATAGGCTCGCTGCTATTAGCGAATTTGGGATAACAGATATTAAAGAAGTAGCTAAAATGATAACTGAGATGCCAGAGGAATGGGCAACAGCGTTAAACGGTTAAACTGTTTGGGCTGGAGCAGGCTGTTCTTGACCTTTAGGGCGGGTAAAGAACTCAACAGCTAATACAGCGGCACCAACAGCAAGATTTTTAGTAATTTTCATACCTTTAGATTTAATATATTTATCTAAATCACCGCTGATAAGTCCATAAAGCATCTTCATTTTACTTATTTTATGCAAAGCAGCGCGAATGAAAAGTAAACGTGCGGCCATTTTCTCTTCCTGAGTTCTATTTTGAGGAGTTGGATTAGCTTTAACTTTCGCAGCAGCTTGTTTACGCTCCTTAATGACTTCAGTTAGTTCCTCTTGCAGAGCAACTTCACGTTCTACAGTTTTCTCAAGTTTAAGCTCAGCATTCTCTTTCTCAAATTTTGCTAACTCAATAGCATTATCTACACCTTTAGGGCCATCTTCAGCTTTACGAAGAATTTTAGAGAAATCTAACTGCCATCTGTGTCGTTTTTTCGCTACACTAAAATCTATTTCTTTCTTTAAACGATCTAAACGGGATAAATCAGGATTGGAGACAGCCGCTTCTAAATCTTTTAAGCCTTCAGGGGAAGCCATATATTCAAATTCCCAAGCTTCAACATCGCCTTTAAGTTTAGATCTTTTTTCCTCCAAAGCAGTAAGCTCCGCATCAATAGCAACTTGTTCCTCAGGTTTAGCTTTCTTACGGCGTTTCTCTAAGACTTCAATTTCTTGAGAAATACGATTAGAGGCAACAAGTTTACTTTTTAACTTGTTGCGAGGATGATCGCTGCATCTAACGCCGGGTCTTGTATCACACATAGTATATCTCTAACATAACAATATAATATATACTTCCGGAAATCTTTACTTTGATGATGAAACCTGTTATATTATAAGTAATTATTATTTTGAACAATGGAGTTTCATTATGAATCTTTTTACTCTCACTCAGCTTGCTGAGAAAATGCGTTGGCCAGTCCTTGCCGCGAAGTTCAACACGCATTTCGCCAGCTTCCCCACCCCAGTAGAGACAGATGAGACTGGTCAAGGTCTTTACGATCTTGCTGCGGTAGCATCATGGGATCGCAACCGTCCTGTCGAAGGCTAAATCAATTAGCTGTATATAAAAGGTGACCCAAGCTAATTAAAGCTTGGGTCACCTTTTATATTTCTGTTAGCTCTTAAGAATGAGCAGCCACGAAATCAGCCATCTTATCAAGCTGCTTAGAATTAAGACCATACCTATCTGAAGTCTGAATCACAAGGAAATCATTCCTTCCAGCCTCAGTCCACTCCTTATTCTTAAAATTCCTTGTAGCAATGTCATCAATCCAGATAAAAGGGCTGGGGTGAGCCTCCTGATCGGCTTTTAAAGCTACAAGCTTACCAAAATCAAAATAAGTATTAGGGATCTTATCCCAATCAAGGAACCCATCGCTTTTCAATCCAAACAGAGGATCAAGAACTGCTGGGCCGCTAGCTTTCCAACTACTAAGATACACAATCCTAATTCCCAAAGACATTAAGAAAGAGATGATAGTTGGTGACCAGCGCATCTTATAGCTCTCGTCAGGCTCATCCAAAGGAGTAGCAAAACCTAATTTGAGATCAGTGAAGGACTTGTTCTGGTTAGTGTTAATTACACCATCCACATCCAAGTATAAAGTGACATCACTGAGTTTCATATAAAGAGCCTAACATAGAACGTTTCTGATTTCAACCCCGTAGCTAAAATATGTAATATGGTAGAATAGAAGAACAATGATTCTTATAGCACTAGGTTCACCAAAATTACAAGATCCTAACCTTGTTTATGCTTTCCTTGACGACACATACCGTCATATAAGTCAAAAAGACACCCTCATTATCCATTACGGTAATACCCTGAAGGGAACGGATGGTTTCATAACGGAATGGTTAGATGAACGCTCCAAAGCACGGGATCGTGTAGAAGGAATTATTCTTAACGAAATCACAGATGAAACCCTTCCAAAGGAAGCTGCGGTGGCCGCTATTTTCTTCCAAGAAGAAGATGAGAATAAAGAAGCCAACAAATATGTTGAACTATTGGAAGCTAAAACGATAGTAATCGAAAAATATCGTTCACACAATTTTCTTCCGAAAGGTAACGAATAATGGCAAGAAAAGCCTATAAATGTACTAACTGTAACGAAGTTTACGCACGATGGACAGGAACCTGCCCTAATTGTGGAGAAATAGGGACTTTAGATGAAACAGATATCTCTGTTTTAACAGCAACACAAGCTCCTACTACTAAAATGGGTTCTCGTGCTGACCGTATTAGTTCTGGTGACACACCAGAGACTCTAAGTAAAATTTCTACAGACTCTTACGCTCGACTTAAAACAGGTGTTGGCGAGTTTGATCGTGTTCTCGGAGGAGGAATAGTCCCCGGAGGTATTATGCTTCTAGCGGGAAGCCCCGGAACCGGTAAATCTTCTCTACTTCTTCTCGTAGCATCAAAACTTGCTGATTCTGGTAAAAAAGTTCTTATCGTTTCAGGTGAGGAAACAAAAGGTCAAATAAAATCTCGTGCTGACCGTATCGGTGTTACATCAGAGAACCTCTATTTGCTTTCCGAAGGTAATCTGAACAATGTTATAGGTCATATTGGTACATTACGCCCCGATGTTGTAATAATTGACTCAATTCAAACAATGATTTCAGATAACTCTGAAGGAAGAATAGGCTCAGTAACACAAGTATCCGAAGTAGCACAACAGTTAACACAAGTTGGTAAAACAATGGGTATCCCAATGCTTTTAATTGGCCATGTTACAAAAGACGGTAACATTGCTGGGCCTCGCGTAGTTGAGCATCTTGTTGATGTCGTCCTTTACCTTGAAGACTCCCGAGACTCACCCTTACGTTTACTACGTGGAGTTAAAAACCGTTATGGAGCCACTGACGAAGTAGGGTGTTTCGAGCATGCTGAAGATGGTCTTCAAGAAGTAACCGACCCATCCGGATATTTCCTTTCACAACATGAGGAAGGAACAGTAGGTTTCGCTACCTCAATCATTGTCGAGGGTAACCGCGCATTACCTATCGAAGTCCAAGCTTTAGTTACCGCAACTAATATGCCTAACCCAAGACGGGTTAATCATGGATTAGATAATGCTCGTGTTCTTATGATTCAAGCCATTCTTGAAAAACATGGTGGATTACGCCTAAACAATAAAGATATTTATGTTTCAACAACAGGTGGATTAATTACACGAGATACCTCAATTGATCTAGCTATCGCAGCAGCTATAATTTCATCATACAAAAACTTACCAACACCTGACGGTACAGTACTCCTTGGGGAGGCTACGCTTACTGGTGAAATCCGCCGACCACGTAATGCCGCAAAACGCGCCACCGAAGCTAAAAGGCTTGGTTTCACACAAATTCTTATGCCCGATCAGGACAACGGAAATAACATTAAAAACATTAACGAATTAATTGACCGTATTTAATACTCCGATAGTTTATTAGAATACAGTAAAGAAAGATTCGAAATATTGGATACAAAAAATAAGCTTTATTCCAATCGAATTGTTGCTCAGTTTAGGCTCTCCGACAATAAAATTTTTGGGATACCTTCCTCCTACGCAACATCAAACAGTTACCAAGACATTAACGCATACCGTGGTGTATGTGGTGAGCAAATAGTAGCTAATCTTCTTAACCTTTTAGCTTTGGAAACACCATCTATGTATGTTTTCCATTCTGTTGGCAGTAAAGATGGCGACGGCGAAACAGACCATATTATTGTTTATAAAGATAAAATTCTTATTGTTGAAACAAAAGTTTTCAGTGGATACCGTGGATTCCGTGTCTCAGACACAGGAGTTCTCTACGGCAGAAAAGGTAACAAAGAGTTCAAAGCTAGCGATAATAGAATAATGAAAAAAGTTGAACTTTATCAAAGACGATTCCCAAATCGCAAAGTCGAAGGAATCCTAGCTGTTGTAAGAAATGACATAAAAGTTTCATCTAAACATGAAAAATATCATGTTGTTTGTTTAGATACTTTCTATAAAACTATTGGTGAGCGAATGAAAAAAGCCACCGAACTTAAAGAAGATCATTGGCCCGCAGTAAAATATTTTTCTTCCCTTTGTATTAAACAAGCTGACTAAACATCTTAGTTTTTGAAGTAACTCTGGTAGAATAAAAATATACATTCTTAAGGAGAAAGAACATGAGTTCAACAGTTGGTTTTGGTGTAGAAGTCACAGGCGAAATATATAACCAACCTGTTAATATGGGAGACTTCGAACAGGACGTTTATAATAAGTTTCCATTCCTTACCGTTGTTCGATCACGCGCAGAATATGGTGATGAAGAAAAAGTTTTCATCTTCATAGGTTCAACAATTGTAACTGCGGGGGATAACGAAACAAGTGCTGAAATAAACTTCACAACACCTGAGAAGGAAGATATCCAAACTTTACAAAGGTTCCTTGCTGAAGCTGGTGCTATCTACAGCAAATTCGGTTGGTATCTTGTTGACTATTACGTTTACAGCTAACCAATAAATCGTATAACCAGTTAAAGCTGATATACTTTTAAAGAAGAGGTTAAAATGATTAAGTCAGATAAAATTAAAGGTGCCATATACGGGTTAGCTTTCGGTGACGCTTGGGGTTGGCCTGAAGAATTCAAAACATGGGAAACCATCGAATCAGAAGGTTTCAAATCTTTTCCGCGACTCGCAATAATAACCGATGACACCCAAATGTCTTTATACGCTTTGAAAGCTATTCATCAAAACTACGACCTTTTCAACCAACCTGAAGTTGATGAAACCAAAACACGTTTAGCTTTTGGTGAATCCTTTATCTCATGGCTTTCAGATCCTGATAATGACCGTGCGCCCGGTATTACATGTTTGACTTCCCTTCAGAAACTTGACAGCAGCCCTAAAATTAGCGGTTTAGAAGGAACTAATTTTAATTCAAAAGGGTGTGGCGCTAACATGCGAAACCCTTGGTTCGGGTTACTACCTCTCTCACGAAAAAATATAGAAATTTTAAGTGTTATCCAAGCATCAACAACACATTATCATCCTCTTGCTTTAGCCGCATCTGCTGTTACCGCATTAGTAACTAAAGACTTATATGATGAAACTGTTAACTTTAACTCAAGCAGTCTATTCGACCATACAAGAACCATAGTGGAAACTCTAATTCATGAAAATGATCATTCCACATTTGACCCTCAATATCTTGAGGGTCTTTATGAGCTACGCGACTTCCTAGCATCCTACAATGATGTTTTCTTCGAGTTCATTGAAGAAGATTTACCTGAAGTGTACGATATCTGTAAAATCTTCGGTGAAGGAAAAGTAGCAGAAGAAGCCCTACTATTAGCAATTGTTAGTGTGGACAAACATGACACTAACTCTGAAGAAGGATTAAAATATTTAGCTCACTCATCAGGAGATAGCGATTCCATAGCAGCAATAGCAGGAGCTTTCTTCGGAGCCAAAAATGGTTACCAATCCTTCAACCCAGAATGGGTAAACTACTTAGAAACTCGTTACCAGAATGAGCTAGGAAACACTTACGTCTGGTTAGATTCCCTAACTGATTAAATCAAAGGTTTAAAGACTAACTGCTCAGCATCCGCAATATCTGCTTTTACAAAGGCAAAAGAAGTGAATCCATCATCTTTACTGCGATTCAACACGGCTGTAACATTCTTAGTTTTACGTTCTAAACGCACGCGCGCTCCACCCGCAATCAGTTGTTGCTTAATAAACATCAATTGAGGCATTAAAGTATCATTACCATAAATAAGAATTACTGCCTTAGGGTCGGGAACAGAAGTATCTTTAGCTAAATCAACAATACGTTCAAAACCTAAAGAAATTCCAACAGCCGGAACAGCTACATTAAGGAACTTACCGATCATCCCATCATAACGACCACCGCCACCAAGAGAATAATTTAAATCTTTATGAGCAATCTCAAAAATAGCCCCAGTGTAATAACCCATCCCTCTGACAAGGAATGGATCAAAAACAAGAGTTCCTTCACCTAGAATATTTAAACTCTGACCTAAAGTGATGAGTTCTTTAACAGCTACCTCATCAACATTAATGGGAAGTAAATCCCGAATCATTAACTCATCCCATGAACGTTTCTCAAAAGGGATATATGGACGAATAAGGAAACTGATTAACAAGCTTACTGCTTCTTCAGATAAAGGCAATGCGCGAAGCTCCGTGATAACCCCAACACGACCAAGCTTATCTAGCTTATCCAAAGCAATAAGAATTGAAGGCTGGTCATCTTCAGCGAAACCAAACCCATTCAGCATGCTTGTAAGAATGCGACGATCATTAACCCGAATTGTCCAACCTTCAATACCTAAAGCATCCAAAGTATACACAGTAGCAGTTAACAACTCCGCTTCCGCAAGAATCCCTGCCTCACCAATAATATCAATATCACACTGAACAAACTGACGATAACGACCCTTCTGAGGACGCTCAGCACGCCATACAGGGGCTATCTGAAGGCTTCTGAACACAGGTGGTAACTCAGATTTATTAGAAGCATAAAAACGTGCTAGAGGAACAGTTAAATCATAACGTAAACCCATATCGACAATATCTTCAATAGTTTCACTATTACGAATCTCATCAGCAGTAAGTTTCCTACGAAGAATATTGAAAGACATCTTCTCATTATCGCCACCAACACCAGAGTTCAATCGAGCGTACTCTTCCATAACCGGTGTTTCAATTTCATCAAAGCCATTAGCTTTATATGAACCACGAATAACATTCAAGATACGCTCACGTTGAGCTTTCTCTTTAGGGGCGAAATCACGCATCCCGCGAGGAGGGTTAATTTGTGTAGCCATGATTGATTAAAAACTTTCTTGTTACTTTAAGTATAGCTTTTATTATAACATTTTGTCAAATGAAAAAGGTGCCCGGATGGGGAGAGAACCATCCGGGCACCAACTCTATAACTGATTACTCAGCCGCTGTACGCGACTCCAACTCATCAAGAGCCGAATCAATAAGTTCACGCAACTCCTGAATAGTTAGTTCATCCAACTCAGAATCAATCGGAACTGTAACAGTCCCATCCGGAGTTGTAGAGGTCACACGAGCAACTTCATTACCGTTCTTATCGAACAGAACCGCGTCACCCTCAGGGGTAATATACGCACGATAAACAATTGACTTAGCCTGACCAATGGAAGCAACCCATGAGTCCTTACCAGCAGGGACAATCTCAAAGATACGCATACCAGAAGCCCAGTCAGGCATGTACGAATAATCACTGAGAATATTCTGCTCAACCGTATCGTTCGACATACGAACATCCCCACCTGAGTAAGTGTGAATAATCACCGGGTTACGCTCACCTGACGTGAAAGTTCGGTTCTCAACAGTAGCAAGACCAACCACACTCAGAGAATCACCACGAGGGGTTAGAGCCGAAACATAAGCTACATCCTCAGTATCCTCAATACGAAGTGAAATCTCACCGTTATCAGAAGCACGCTCGAATCCAAAACGATTCTGCGCCCAAGACCAGAAATCACCACCCGCCTGATAAGCGTTAAGAGTATCACGAGCAAGAGAAAGCGGGTAAACAGGGCCGGGAATCTTCGCAATATCATCTGAATCCGTAAGAATACGAAGCTCGCCAGTCTCACCATTATAAACAGCAACACCATAAGCAACCCATGTAGCACCCCAGAAACCAGTCAGATCCTTAAGAGGCGCAACAATCATAGGAACCCCAGAATCATCACAGTAAGCATAAGCATCACCCTCATCATACGTAACGCTCAAAGGCAGCGCCTGAATGATAGCACGACCAAGGTTGTTATGGGGAAGAGCACCACCAAAACGAAGCTGATGATCAGGGTTGAAATCACAGAAGCTTACATCAGTGGACTTGATAGTTCCAAACAGTGGAATATCAAGAACCTGAACAGACTCATAACCAGACTGCCACTCACGAGAGGCTACTAGAGAATTCCAATTACCGTTCTCGCCATCCGCAGCAAGAGACTTGGTTCCCTGAAGCTCACCAATAGATTCCTGAAGGTTGGCCTTAGCGTCCGCAAGCGCAACCTCATAAGGCGCTCGTTCAGCATAAGTATCCGGAGAATCATCAGTTACCTGAACAGACTCAACATAGTTATGACCCGTATCATAAGGAAGTACGACACAGAACCAGATAAAAGCAGCGGTTCCCATAACCGCCACAACCCATCCAAACCAACCACGGAAAACCGTCGCCGTGATAACACCAGCGACAACGATAATGGCGGCGATCACCGGAGGGAGGATAGGATAAAGACCCATCCAAAAAACCTTACAGAACTCAATACCCCAAAGGAAGTACCAGCCAACTAGTAGGCCAATAACAGCCAGAGCACCAATAATCTTACCCATTTAATTTCTCTCCAAAATTTGTTTAACAGGGATACTACTTATTACCGCTAGTCTATATGATTCGAACTATGAAAGTCAAATAAATTTCTTTACGGAAGCTACCCACGAAGACGATTAAAACGGATAGGAGGCTGAAGTTCCACTACATCCGAAACTTTATTACGCCAACCACGAACTTGAGCTACAAACCCGCGAGTGTAATAGGTTCCGGTGATAGCTGAGATGAACCCAAACTCGAATCCCTTCACGGGGTGAACACACCCACCAGCGAAACGATCTTCCATGCTATTCAGATCAACAAGCCAAACAGTTTCCTTAAACTTTCTGGCAAGACGCTTAGCATCCTTAAGCCCACCGGTTACAGTAATACTAGGCTGGTTTTCGATCTGAAGTGTGTAATTTTGACGTGCCATTGTTCTCTCCAAAAAAGTGGTGTATATATGTCTAAGTATATGCTGAATATCATAAAATCGCAATCAAAATAAGATGGTTAATATTAATTTATTGCATTATGTCCGATACCTTATATAATCAAGGAATTTAATATTATGGCTAAATCAATAACGATTTACAATAGCCAAAGGAAAAGTCTATCAAAGGGTGCTTCTTTCGTTATCGCACTAGGACTAATAGTAGCGGGAGGAATACTCAACTTAACTTTAGATTCTACCCCAGCCCAAGCAGCCTCTATAGCTGCTGAACAATGTAACGGCATAGAAAATACTGGTGGAGCCAAAGTTGAATGCGATATAACAATTGTTAACAACCTTGATGTTGCAACACAACTTACCTCATCTGTTCTCACCGTAAGAGTATGTACTGGTTTCGCTGGTGAGATCGAACCCGTACTTATTTGTAACACTACAGTTACTCCATCAAGCGATCTTATCGTTTCAGTTAAACAATGTAATGGCTCAGGTCTTCTTGGTGGTTCCCAAGTTTTCTGCTCAGTAACAATAACAAACAATATTACAGGTAATGCTACCGCTGTGCCTGTAAGAGTTAACCAATGTGTTGGCACAGGAACAGGTGGAGGAACCGAACCCACAATCAATTGTGACCCATTCCCCGCTTTAGACGCTGACCCTACCGTAACACAATGCAACGGTTCCGGTAACGGTGGAGGTTCCGGAGGAATAGATTTCGAAAGAGTTAACTGTACGGTAGATAACTCCACAGAGTCATCCGCTTTACGTGTAATGGTTGACCAATGTAATGGTTCTGGTAATGAAGGTGGAGCTTTTGTTATTTGCTCAGTTTCTATGGTCAACAATATAGTTCCTGCTGTTCCAACTGGCCCAACACCCGGCGATGTTGACGGTGATGGAATCCCTAATGAGGATGATGCTGATTATGTAGCACCCGGAACGCCAACACCAGATGATGTTGACGGCGATGGAATCCCCAATGAGGATGATGCTGACTATGTAACACCGGGAACGCCCACACCCGGTGATGATGATGGCGATGGAATCCCCAACGAAACAGATACTGATTATGTAGCCCCACCTGTTACAACAACAGATACTACCACTAAAGAAGAACTAGCTAAGACTGGTAGCGACGGCTTCAGCGCCCTACCACCTGTTGCCTTAACATTCTTCAGCATCGGTATTCTATTCTTTATAGCTCACTATAGAAAACGTGTTAACGCAAAATAATTAAGACATAGTTTATCTTATAGTAATTGGGCATCAATTTAGAAGAACTGCCCATCATTAGGAGTTTGATCCATTAAACCATTCTCTGCGCAATCCGGTGAAGTATAATTAGAGGGCATTCTTGGGTAAACGATAGAGTAATATGTTTGGGCTAAATGAAGAGCCTGCTCAAAGGTAGCCCCTAACTTAATAGCAGTCTCCATATCTAACTGGATAGCTTTACACTCAGTGGAAGCTTCATCCATATCACCACCCACATGGACAGCCTCATGAGTTAACACATGGACAGCCATGACTTGTTTCTCTGTTGGGTTGCTTTTGTCTGATTCTATATACCCAAAAAGTTCCTGACAGGAAGAGAATTTGACAACTGCTTCATTAGGTTTATCCCACATAACATGACCACGATTTTGTGAAGCATCAAACATTGTTTCAGATAGTCTCTGACAGTGAAGATAACCTTTATCATTATCTGAAACTAATTTAACAACTTCGGTACCTTTATGTTCTTGGATTAACCAACGCGCTTCGAACCCTGCTGTAGGAATCAGGATGATAGCAATAAGCGCTGCTCCGATCAAGGCTCTACTTTTTCCGAACAAAGGTTTTATGAGTAACCAGATAAGAGCAAGAATTAAAATTCCAACAATGATGGTACGCATCAGTCTGAAAGTTTTCTAATTCGTGCTTTCTCTTTGAAGAAAACAGTATGTTCAATCTCTCCGCGTTCATACCTTGCTTCCAGATCAGCTAATAAAGAGCTTTTATTTTCAATAGTAGCGGGAATAGGCTCAGCGGATTGAGTTGGGGTAATAACCAGCCCAGAAGTGGCTTCAGGAGCCGCTGTGAGGGTTGTAGGGGCGTTTTGTGGTGTTGAAGGGGTAACTTCAGCAACTACATTCGTGGTAGTCTGTGTTGCGGTAAAATCGAATAAAGGTAAGGAGCCATTACGAATTCCTTCCCGTATAAGTTTAGTTACTTCTAGTCCATTGTTTCTTGGGACTTTAGCGATACGGACTTCTTTGAAAGAAGAGCTAAATAGTACAACGTCACCATACATTATGCGCATAACCCATTCAACGGAGGTTATGTGACGGAACGGGAAATCTTGATTGGTTTTAGATATGATGCTATCTCTGAGGAAAATAACTCTTTCACTGGTTACTGCTAGTATCCCGCGAGCATCAGAATATTCACCCGGACATATGTAGGAAACAGTTTCACCATTATGTAGAAATTCTTCCAGTTTTTTGATCTCACGCATTGCACCGACAGTGAAGACACCAAAAATTTTATCTTTAGCCGCTTCAATGTCAGCACGTAAAATCATTAGGTATCCTTAAAGTAATTATCTTTACAATATCGGAAGTAGCACTAGGATTATGCGGAAACTAATGTAGCTTCTTCATACTGTTTACGAACTTTAGTTGAAGAAATATCTGAAACTGGAATATCACAAATAAGAATACGTTCTGGGTTATACCATTCTTTATCTTTAATCCAACTGACATCATCACCACGGTTAATGAGAACAGCTTGACCGTACCAGTTAAACGCAGCGGCAAACTGAACGTTATCTCCACCGAAAACAAAATAAACTTTAAATTTTAGATGAGGGAATTTAACAGCTAAATAATCTTCTGTTCTCATAAGGACAGTTGAAAAGTTTAAAGCTACAGGGCAGGTTTCAGCCATCCAAGGATCAACCATCATCCAATCAGAAGTACCATCAACAAGTTCTCTAGCCATGCGAGTTCTTACAGGAGCAGCATAGATTTCATTACCAAGTTTACGGCTAACATATTCATCATTATCTGGAGCAAAATAACCACCAGCTACAATTTCACCGGTTGATTCAATAAGTTCTTTAGCTTTCTCCATTACTTTGTAATGTCCCTCATGTAATGGCGCGAAGGCACCTGTATACATGATCACTGAAAAAGTATCTGTGTCAGGATGAGCAGCGATATTCTGCTCTAAAAGATCTATAGGGGTAACGTTAGAGTCAAGATTGTAGTTATCATCCCATTCAGTTTCGATAATCCATCCACCGGGAATAAGCATCTCAGCCATCTCCTCGCCCATTGGCGCGAAGAATTTATCCTTCTGTAATCTTGTTTTCATAATATTTCAACTACAACTTTCTAGTGAGCAAGTAAAGCTTAAATACTCTCTATGAGTATTATACTATATCTAACAAGATTATCGGTTGAAAATACTCATTTTGAGCATTATTTTATGAAACTTTTACGGACTTAAAACTAAAGCAATATTAGTTGAATAAACACCCATGCGAACGAGACGTTTAACACGGCAGTAAGATAACAACACTGTCATCTCAGAGTTAGAGGCACCAACCTTATGTGCTGTAGCGCGTAAAGCCTCACGCCAGTCTAACTCACCGCCAGCTTCAGTTAAAACCTCAACCAGATGTTTAGACCAACGCTCCAAAAAATGTAACTGCTTAGCACTATCCATACGATCCAAAATAATAGTCATAACTAAATACTATCATTGACAACATCAAAAGTAAACGGTTAACTTTATAATTAAAGAACCCACTGATAACAAACAACCAGATTTAGAACAAAACTATTGACTTTCATCAGTAACAAGTTATAGACTTCCAGTAAGTAAAAGAATCAAGGAGAGAACGAAATGACTACCACACCAACGCGTAACTTGTTCGAAACCTGCACCACAATTCAGGATCTTGAATTCCGTTACGAGATCGCAACCTCCCCGGAGAACATCACTATGGATGGTGAGCGTTCACGAACTGCTGTCCAGACCGCTCTAGCTCAGATCAATCGAGACTACAAGCTGAAGCGAGCAGAATTCAGTAAGTAAGTAATGCCCAGACTTAATTTAATAGTCTGGGCATTACTTATATACTACTAAAGGTTGACATTTTTACGATCCTTACTTAAAATAGAATTATGACTACAACAGTTACTCCCGCTCCTCTTCCTGAGTTCGCCCAAGCTGCAAACTCTTTCAAGCGTGTAATCAACGCAACGGCTGTACGAGCGAAAGAACAGATTCAATCTGTTCCGATGACTGCAACTCTCGCAGTGATCCTTGGTTCCATCAAGTAAAAATACATATAGGTAATGCCCCATAGATGAGTTTTCTATGGGGCATTACCTATATGTATTTTGTTTTAGAAATCACTACCCCAAAACAGGGGTGAAATTACATTTTTTACTCTAAAAATTACATAAAATAGTCCCCTTGAAGACCCTTTAAACTACTTAAAAAATAAAAACCTTATAAACACTGGGATTTTTAAAAAACCGCACCCAAAACGTCCACCCGTTAACCCTGCAATCTCAATATTATAAAAAGTTTTTTAAAAAACTTTCCGTCAACCAAGCTTGACAATTTGTAACCCGAACGCAAAAACTTTGATCAAAAAGTCTATATATAGCGTAAAATCACACAATTAACACTATATATGCCGTTTTATTAACAAAAAACGCAAGAAACAACCACAAAGCGAAAAACCTAAAACGTTAACCCGCGCCGATAGTTATCTTCTATAACAAAAAACGTAAAACCCATCCACGCTGAACTTGCGTTCTTGAGTTTGGTGTTTTTTTTACCCAAAAACGAGAAAAGAGACTAAAAAATGGACGAAAATACAGACCAAATAGGCGAATATTTTGTGCCCGTAGACCCAATGGATTCACTCGGCTGTGAAAGCTGCGAATAACAACCAAAAAGTCTCAAAAACACCCCAAAAATTTAACTAAAAATAAAGAAAACAAACAACAAAAAGGAAAATCATGACAATCGAATTATATTCAAAACCAGCATGTGTTCAATGTAACCAAACCAAAAAAACATTAGACCGCATGAGCGCTGAATACTCCGTAACAGACGTTACAGAAGACCCAACAGCATACGACTTCGTAACCAAAACACTTGGTTACATGGCAGCACCAGTAGTAGTCATCAAAGACGCAGCAGGAGCAGTCATCTCATCATGGTCAGGCTTCCAACCAGAGAAGCTACAAGAATTAGCAGCCTAATCTGCTAAAGCACCATCAAGCAAAACCACAATCAATGTTAAAATAGAAAACAATATGATAGACGTAGTATATTTTTCAAACGTAACCGGCAACACAGCCAAGTTCGTTTCAAAACTCGACCTACAAGGCGGAAGAAAATATCGAATCCCCATCAAAGGAGACTTCGAATTCTGCTTACTAGATCCATTCGTCCTCATAACCCCAACCTACGGTGATCCACACAAAAGAGGAATGGTTCCACATCAAGTGAAAAAATTTCTCCAAGACCACGAAAACTGTAGAACCCTATCAGGTGTAATAGCCGGGGGAAACATGAACTTTGGTAAAGAATATGGAATGGCGGGAGATATAATCGCCCACAGATTCCATACACCACTCCTATATAAGTTCGAGTTAGCGGGAACCGACCAAGATGTTGAACGTGTAAGCGAAGGACTCAAAAAGTTCGGAGCAAGAACCAACTACGAAACACTACAACCACAAATTTAAACTTTCTACAAGGAACAAACCAATTATGACAATGACAATGGACAAAACAGAAGACGTAAACTTCTCATCCGAAACCCAACGCCAACAAGGTGACTACCTCACCCTAAACGCCCAACTAAACTTATGGGGTTTCGACCATGCGGGCAAAAAAGTCATCCAGCTTGAAAAAGATCGTGCCGCTGCGAAACAATACTTCCTCAACCACGTCAACCCAAACACCCAATACTTCACCACTCTAGAAGAGAAACTTCGTTACCTTACAGAAAACGAATACTATGAAAAAGAGTTCCTCACAAAATATGATTTAGATTTCATTAAAAAACTTTTCAAACAAGTCTACTCACATGACTTCCGCTTCCCAGCATTCATTGGTGCATACAAATACTACACCTCCTACACCCTACGAACCTTTGACGGTAAACGCTACCTAGAGCGAGTAGAAGACCGCATCGCAATCACAGCATTATACCTTGCTGACGGTAACAAAAAATTTGCTGAACAAATCGCAGAAGAAATCATCACAGGACGTTTCCAACCAGCAACGCCAACCTACTTAAACTCAGGTAAAGCACAACGTGGAGAGCTAGTATCTTGCTTCCTTCTAGATATCCAAGATGACTTAAACTCCATTGGACGTGCCGTTAACTCAGCCCTACAACTATCCAAAAAAGGTGGAGGAGTAGCATTAAACCTCTCAAACCTCCGTTCAAAAGGTGACCCAATCAAAAAGATTGAAAACCAATCCTCAGGTGTAGTCCCAGTAATGAAAATCCTTGAAGACTCATTCTCATACGCCAACCAACTAGGTGCCCGTCAAGGTGCTGGAGCCGTATACCTAAACGCCCACCACCCAGACATTATGGACTTCCTAGATACAAAACGTGAGAACGCTGACGAGAAAGTACGAATCAAGACTCTCTCCTTAGGGGTAGTCATTCCAGATATCACATTCGAACTTATGAAGAACAAAGAAGACATGTACTTGTTCTCCCCATATGATGTCGAACGTGAATACGGAAAGCAATTCTCCTACGTTAACATCACCGAAAATTACCGTGATATGGTAGAGAACCCACGAATCCGAAAAACCAAAATTAACCCTCGTGAGTTCTTCCAAACATTAGCTGAAATCCAAATGGAATCCGGCTACCCATACATCATGTTCGAGGATGCAGCAAACCGTGCCAACCCAATTGAAGGTAAGATTATCATGTCAAACCTTTGCTCCGAAATCCTACAGGTACAAGAACCCTCCACATTAAACGCTGACCAAACATTCGATGTTCTAGGAAAAGACATCTCATGTAATCTAGGTTCACTAAATGTTAAAAAGGTTCTTGAATCCCCAGACTTTGGTAAAACAATCGAAACAGCTATTCGTGTGTTAACACAAGTATCAGATATGTCCTCAATTAGTGAAGTACCAACTGTTAAAGAAGGAAACCGCCGTTCACACGCAATTGGTTTAGGAGCAATGAACCTTGCTGGAGCATTCGGGCATCACGAAATGTATTATGGTGACGAAGAATCCCTAGACCTAACAAACATGTACTTCTATGCTGTAACCTACTATGCACTACTAGCCTCAAACAAAATAGCTAAAGAGAAAAAAGAAACATTCGATAACTTCGAAAACAGCACCTACGCTTCAGGTGCTTACTTCCAAAAGTTCATTGATGCCCCACAAGTTCCTCTTACCGAAAAAGTAGCAAAAATATTCAAAGACATTTACGTTCCAACAAAAGAAGACTGGGAGAAACTATCCGCTTCCGTACAGAAGCACGGTATCTACAACCAGAACCTACAAGCAATCCCGCCAACAGGTTCAATCTCCTACATTAACAACTCCACAAGCTCAATCCACCCAATCGCAGCCAAAATTGAGGCCCGCAAAGAAGGCAAGCTAGGCACGATCTACGCACCTTCACCTGAAATGACTAATGAGAACCAACAATACTTTGTTGACGCTTATGAAGTCGGCCCAGAAGCACTTATGGATGTTTACAGTGTTGCTGGTTACTATGTAGATCAGGGTCTATCATTAACCTTGTTCTTCAAGGATGATGCTACAACAGGTACAATTAACCGCGCCCAACTTTACGCTTTCAGTAAAGGTAAAAGATTCCCTAAGAACGAACGTGGCGATTTACTACGTAAGTTTCCTTCCGGTGAGTTGAAAACGATTTACTATATTCGTTTACAAGCTCAGGTACTTGCCGGGGTAGAACTCGAAGAATGCGTAAGCTGTCAACTCTGATCCATCTCTAATAAATAGAGTAATGCTCCAACTATAATTCCACTTGGTTGGAGCATTACTCTATTCTACCCCTTATCCTCTCAGATGTAGTATAATAGAATTAAAGGATTCTAATGGCAACAACTGATGTGAAAATTATAGCAGCTACACAAACATGTGTTAAATGCGGTAGAAATAATCCAACAACATTTTGTAATTGTCCTTTTATTGCTAAGACTCACTCAGCCCTGAATATGCCTTCGTTTATGCGAGATTCTATAAGAGAAATCCCAAAATATCCTAATGCTAAAGATTTTAGCTATGTATCGCTTGGCTATAAACAAGAAATCTTATTTTCTTGTGGGAAATGCTCAAAAGTATTTAGCTCAAAAGGGAGTGGCTCTCACCGCTACAAAGCTCGTTATCAAAAAGATATTTTATTATGTAACTCTTGCCTCCTAATATCACAACCAAATAAACATGTTGCTTCTCAAAAATCTCTCACTGAAATAGAAATTAAACTGTATCTAGAAGCCATTTTTAATGGTTATGACCTAACTATTATTAACTCTCATCCTTGTGGACAATTTAATATAAGAAATAAAATTGAAATAGATTTTTATATTCCTGAACTAAATTTTGCTTTTGAGATCGATCCGTTTTTCACCCATAACAAACCAGCAAGACAAGTACGTGATCTCAGGTTGTTTGAACTAATTACTGCCACTAAAGAGTATTCCTCCTTTGTACGGTTTAGAAGCTTTAAATTGCCTCAGTCTACCAATCCGGGATACATATCAGTAGACTCTCAAGGAAAAACAGATTCAACTCCTATTGATTATGTAATGACAATTATTAAATATATAAATACGTTCTATAATTATTATTTAAAAGAATCCTTGCAAGAAGCAGAAAGAAAGAGTATACGTTCAAAAGCTAAGCAAGAATGGTCAGATGTTAGGGCAACTTTTCTGTTTAAAAAACCTCTTATGGATCGAAGCGGATATAAACGTCCCTCCTTTAAAAAAAACGCATTTGTCTTAGCTGTAATCAAGCTTTTCAAACTTATGATAATCGTAGAAAATATTGCTCAAACTCATGTGGGGCTAAAGGTCGAGAATTAATAAAAAGAGAACAACCTGTTCTGTTTACTGATTCAGTAAGTTATCTTTTCCCAGAGGTCGCAAAGAATTTTCTAGAGAATGTAACCTTTCCTAGCCGTGGAACAGATAATCTAACTAAAGGCTCAAGAGATATTTGTAAGTTCGTCTGTGACTGTGGATATATAGCTGAAGTTAATATAGGCGTATATATTGATAATTTTTACAGACAACATATAAAAACTTTTCGTCATAAAAAGAATTGAGATAGAATGAATGCTAAGAATAGTCCACAGTGTATTGCTATATGGAACTCAAAAAGATTTCAACGATTTATTAAGAGGATAGATATATCTGCTTCTGGCGATATATCTTTTTCAATAAATGATTCTATAGATACTCAAGGCTTATCAGGGTTACCCTTATTGCTTGTTCTTGTAAAACATTATAAAGGATTACTTGATGAGCTTCAAGATGAAATGACTTCTTTAAACATAGAAAATCTTCCACAGTATATGGTACAGGGTTATATAAGAGAGTACTCAGCATATGCCACGCTCTATAGATCTTTTATGGATGATATCAAAATACTTAAAGAACCACATACTGAGGGAAAACCTACTGACCAACATTTTATCCCTAACGCTTACACCCAATTTTTTACGGATAACTTAACCCTGAAAAAGAAACCTAATAGGCTAAGCAAACTATCTACCAAGGGTAAAGTTTCTCTAATTTCAACCAACTCTCCTGACTTCAAGTGGGGTTCTAATGAACCCATAATGCTATATTCAAACTCTTTAGAAAGCTTATTTTCTTGTATTGAGGGAGACTATGCTAAAGTAATTAATCAATTTATTAAAAAATCTAGTTCAACTGACTTAAGATTAGGTAGAAGCTGGAATTTTGATGAAGATAGCTTTAACCATTCAACAAAAAATGCTTGGGATAGGATGATCCTATCATTATTCATGGTTATACAATTCACCAGATCTCCTAGCTCAGTAAAACAAGTAGAAGAGCGTGGTAGAAAGTTCGGGCAAGAGTCCAAAGCAGATAAGATGCTTGTTAATACTCTTACTTCCTTTAGTACAGATTTATTTTTAGGACAATGGACTTGGGCTAAAACGGAAGATGATCTATTCTTTTTATCTGAAACCGTTGTTTTTGATAGAGGTTATTATTCGTCTCAAGGTACTTGGAATATGCCTATCGGACGTAAGCTCATGATAAGCGTTGATTATGACTCTTCGAAGAACTGTAATACAGCAACTAATAGCAATATCGTTATTCAAACTCAAGAAGAAACAAAAACTTTTAAAAATTTAATGTATGAACAAATGTTAACTAAAGGTTTATCAGCTTTTGGGTGCCCATTTGATACTCCTTTTTCTGAAAATAAGCATTTTGAAATGAATCTGGCAGAAACTAAAGAACCTATAGCTATCTGGAAAACTGATTATCCTTCAATGTAAGTCAGGCATAGAAAAGATTTATATCTTAAGCCTGTTTACTCAGTCTTCATTACAATGATGCCATCTTCGAACAGACGAGCCAATAATTCTGTTTCATTATGTTGAAGGATCATCTTTAGAGTGTTTTCTGTTCGCCATTCTTTAAATATGTTTAGGGTGTCATAGCGAGTGTCTGTTACTTCTTTTACCAGTTCGGATAGTTTTTTATATTTTTTGTATTCGCCTGATACGTATGAGTGGATATAGAATTCGTTGGCTTCTGTGTTCTCGGGGATAACAATGATGCCTGTTATTTCTTTACGGTTTTCACCTTTACCGATATGGGTGGTTACTACTCCGCTGATGTAACCGTAGCGTCGTAGGTATTCTAGTTTCCGATGGTTGTATTGCTCTGGTGTGAGGATTGTGTGGATTGGGAATCCATCAAAAATGTTTCTTGCGGTTACGGAGACTTTGCCGGTTGTGGGTGATTGTTTGATGGGGATGTTATGGGGTTTGCGATGGGAATCATATTCACTTCGTTTTCCTTTAGCAACAGGAATGAATAGGTTTCCTTTGTCGTCTTGGAGGACATCTATGGTTACTTGGATTTTGTTCATTTTAGGCATAAATAGATTATATCACGTTAATCGTATTCGGGAGGTGCGATTTACTTACTAAGCTAAAACAATATATTTGAACGGAACTTGAACGGGATTGGCGCGGAATACCGATAGGATATATATCATGATTAACTATCGCACCATAAAACCTGAGGATATCCAATTATCCTTAGTAATAGAGCAATTTCAGCATGAGGGTATTTTAGCCGAACCCATTATGATCAGTGACAATGAAGTTCCTGATGCGGTAGTCATTCCATATTCTACTTGGCAGGCTTCTGAAGCCAGCGAAGAGGCTTTAGAAGACCTTTTAATAGCTCCTATTATTAGATCTCGAATTCTTGGTAGCTCATCTCCTGTTGAGATATCCGATCTAGCCGTTCAACTCGGGTTAAATCCCAATAATTTTAGATAATTTTCATGTCTTCTTATCCTCTGGTCTTAAAACAATTCGATGGTTTCAAAGAAGATCTAAACCGTTTAGGCGCTAATGAGAAATTAAAAACGGTAATATTCAACTGTATAGTTTCCATAAGAAAAAATGAACAGCAAGGAAAACCTCTTACCGCTAATCCTAATACTGGAGATTTGTCAGACTGTCGTAAGTTTTATATTGATTCTGAACCAGAAATAAAGCCTCGTTATAGGCTGGTATATAGAATCCTTCCAACAGAACAGGATGCACAAATTTTGGAATTGATAGCTTTTGGATTGCGTAAAAATTTATCAGCTTATGCTACTGCGGTATCAAGATTAGAACGCTAATATATAAAGTTCTTCTTACCAGTATTACAATCTTCACATAGCGGCTGTAAATTATCTTCTTCATTAGTCCCACCTTTGGATAAAGGCTTAATATGATCTACAACTAATACAATCCTGTGTTTTTTAGGAGATCTACCACATTGAAAGCAAAAAGCGGGTGAAAGCACTTTAGCTCTGACTTTCAAACTTATTTTCGGCTGAAAGTCAGCTTCAACCTCTATCCCTATTAATTGATAATAATTTTTCTCGCAACTCACAGTTACATAAGTACGAATCTCTCTAATGCGACGAGTTAAGTTTGGACTAGTGTTATTTAGAAGCATCATGATAGTATCAATAGTTAATGGTTTATTCAAATTATCCAATAGTACGGCATATATTTCGGTATGAATCTTCCCCATACCTTTAAACAGACTAAATTCTTCTACAGTTGGATATTCACTTGGCTGGCTCATACTCAGAATTATCGGTTGAAGACTGGATGGTTTCTCAGTATAAGTAGTATTACTTATGTGTATTTTTGATAAGACCTGTTATAGTTGAAGTATGGTGAATCTTCAGGAGCAATTGATTAAAGATATCGCTTATGCGTATAAGGTTACGGATGAAGCAGCTTTATTGGCGCTATCAGGAATGCCTGATGAGTGGTTAAAATCTTTATATCCGGATATTGATATGATCAAAAAATATGGAGCAGGCTATAGGGCCGTTGCTGCTTTATGGAAACAGATGTCTGAAAAACATATGGAAACTTGGCGTTTAACTCAGTTTCTTAAATCTCCTGCTGGTTTGAATCTTCGCGAGGAGGATAGTTTGTATTATGAGAGTGAGTCT